>Ga0209521_10002077_pt1 | contig 16356 bp, 13 predicted proteins | sample Rifsed19ft4_FD_184016 | JGI IMG/M metagenome (GOLD analysis project Ga0209521, IMG submission 184016) | Soil microbial communities from Rifle, Colorado, USA - sediment 19ft 4 (version 2) | ecosystem: Environmental > Terrestrial > Deep subsurface > Rock core/Sediment | place: Rifle, Colorado...
GGGAGTGGCGCGGGACCTGGCGCTCCGCGGCGCCTCGGTCGCCCTCTTCGAGAAGGCCGACTTCGCCTACGGCACCACGTCCCGCTCCTCCAAGCTGATCCACGGCGGGCTCCGGTACCTCGAGCTCTTCGACTTCAAGCTCGTCCGGGAGTCGCTCAGGGAGCGGGAAACGCTGAGCCGTCTGGCGCCCCACCTGATCCGCCCGCTGCCGTTCCTGATCCCGATCTATCGCGGCGCGCGCCCGGGCCTCATCAAGGTGCGCATCGGGCTGGCGCTCTACGACTGGCTCACGCCGGGCAAGGCGACGGACCGCTACGGCGTGATCCGGCCGGAAGCCGCCCTGGCGCTGGAGCCCGAGATCCGCGCCGAGGACCTCCGCGGCGCGGGGTACTACTTCGACGATCTCCTGCTCTCTCCCGAACGCCTGTGCCTGGAGAACGTCCTCTCGGCCTGCCGTCACGGCGCCCGGGCGTTCAACTATGTGGCGGTCGAGGAGGTCCTCAGGGGCCCCAAGGGCATCGAGGGCCTCGCCGTCCGCGATCTTCTGACGGATCAGGTTCGACGCGTGAGAGGTCAGGTCATCGTCAACGCGGCCGGCCCCTGGGTGGATCAGATCCGGGCGCTGGCCGGCGTCCAGGACCGCGGCCCCCACGTCATCCGGACCACCAAGGGCGTTCACTGTCTGCTGCCGCGGCTGACCGAGCGCGCCGTGTACCTCCCGGCGCAGGATGAGCGGATGATCTTCGTGATCCCCTGGCGCGAGTTCTCGCTGGTGGGGACGACGGACACCGACTTCGACGGCAACCTGGACCGCCTCTGGGCCACGAAGGACGAAGTGACGTACCTGCTGGAAGAGGTTCGGCGCGTCCTCCCCGACCGGCGCGTGACGGCCGACAACGTGCTGTACACCTACGCGGGGGTCCGGCCGCTGACCCACGAGCCGGGAAAGTCTCCCTCGAAGGTGTCCCGCCAGCACCGGGTGTGGGTGGAGGGTCCGGGCGGAAAGTTTCTCACGATCACGGGCACAAAGCTGACCTGCTTCAGGAGCCTGGCCGAGGCGGCGTCGGACCTCGCGATGGAGCGGCTGGGGCGCCGCGCTGCCGCGCGCACCGCGATGCTTACGCTTGACGGGGCGGATCAGAGCGCGGGACGGGTGGAGGCGCGGGCGTGGATGGACGTCTCGGCGGAGCTGGCGGCGACGGGGCTCCGGCGGGAGACGCTCGAGCGGCTCGTCGAGACCTACGGGCGCAGCTACGTCCGCGTCCTGGACCTCGCCCGGAAACTCTCCGACGGCGCCGAGCGGCTCTGCGGGCGCAACCCGGAGATCGTCGCGCAACTGCATTACGCCGTCGCGGAGGAGCTGACCATCTCCCTCCAGGACTTCCTGCTCCGCCGCACCGGCATCGGCACCAGCCCCTGCCAGGGCCTCGACTGCGCCGGGCCCATCGCGGCCCGCATGGCGGACCTCTTGGGGTGGAATGCCCGGCGGCGGGAGGCCGAGCTCGACGCCTTCCACGATCAGGTGAATCAGAGCCACCGCTTCCGCCAGACGTGAGGCCCCGTCATTGCGCACGCTGCGACACGTGGGGTAGAATACGGGCCGCACGAGAGTGGCCATCATTCCCATCACCCGCACCCTCGGGAGGGACGCCTACATGATCACACGCAGACGCCTCGTGAGACAGCTCATCGCCGGGACCGCCGGTCTGCTGGTTCTCGCCGCCGTGTTGCCGACGGGCGCGCAGCAACGCGTCCAGGTGGAGTTCTGGCACGGCCTGGCCCTGCCCCTGGGCGGGATCCTCGAGATGATCGCGGCTGACTTCAACGCCTCGCAGGCGCAGTACCAGGTCAACTCCAGCTTCAAGGGCTCGTACCCCGAGACGATGGTGGCGGCGATCGCGGCGTTCAGGGCGGGAAAGGCCCCGCACGTCGTTCAGATGTTCGAGGTGGGCACCGCGACCATGATGGCCGCGCGCGGCGCCATCAAACCCGTCCACGAGCTGATGCAGGAGACCGGCGTGCCCTTCGACCCCAACGCCTACGTGCCGGCGGTGCGCGGCTACTACAGCCTGCCAGACGGCCGGATGATGTCCATGCCGTTCAACAGCTCGACGGCGATCATGTGGTACAACAAGGACGCCTTCAAGAAGGCGGGGCTCGACCCCAGCAAGCCGCCCCAGACCTGGCCCGAGCTGCGGGAGGCGGCGCGCAAGATCCGCGCGGCCAACGCCACGCCCTGCGGCTTCAGCACCGCCTGGCCGACGTGGACCCAGTTCGAGCAGTTCAGCGCTATCCACAGCGTGCCCCTGGCGACCAAGGCCAACGGCATGGAGGGGCTGGACGCCGAGCTCAAGATCAACAGCCCGCTCCACGTGCGCCACGTCCAGATGCTGATCGACATGCAGAAGGAGGGCACGTTCAAGTACGGCGGACGCGACGCGGCCGGCGACGCCCTGTTCCCGTCCGGTGAGTGCGCCATCCTCCACGCGTCCTCCGGCGTCCGTGCCCGGATCATCCGCGAGGCCAAGTTCGAGTGGGGGGCGGCGATGCTGCCCTACTACCCGGACGCGCCCGGCGCTCCCAAGAACTCGATCATCGGCGGCGCGAGCTTCTGGGTGATGACCGCTCCCAACCGCCAGCCCGAGGAATACAAGGCCGTGGCGGAGTTCTTCCGGTACCTCGGCCGGCCGGAAGTGGTGGCCAAGTGGCACACGGACACGGGCTTCCTCCCGATCACCTTCGCGGGGTTCGAGCGGGTGAAGGCGACGGGGTACTACCAGCAGAACCCCGGCGCCGACATCCCCTTCCTCCAGCTCACCCGCACCCAGCCCACGGAGAACTCGCGCGGCCTCCGCCTCGGCAACATGCCCGAGATCCGGAACATCATCCAGGAAGAGATGGAGAAGGCCTTCCAGGGCCAGCAGACCGCCCAGCAGGCGCTCGACAGCGCGGTGCAGCGGGGCAACGCGGTCCTGCGCAGCTTCGAGCGGGCCAACCGCCCATAAGCATGGCGGGCGCCGCCCCGGCGCCTTGCTGAGCGCACATGCAGCGGCGTGCGATCTTCCAGAACAAGCTGCTGCCTTACGTGCTGCTGGCCCCCCAGATCGTCATCACCGCCGTCTTCTTCTTCTGGCCGGCCGGCCAGGCGATCTATCAGTCGTTCCTGCTGCAGGATGCCTTCGGCCTTCGGCAGACCTTCGTGGGGTTCGAGAACTTCCGGACCCTCCTCGCCGACCCGCTCTATCTTGACTCGGCGGGGCGGACCGTCGTCTTCAGCGCCTCGGTCACGGCCCTGTCGATGACCTCCGCGCTCTTGCTCGCCGTGCTGGCCGACCGGCACATCCGCGGCGCCACGGCCTACAAGACCTTGCTGGTCTGGCCCTACGCGGTCGCGCCTGCCGTGGCCGCGGTCCTGTGGCTGTTCATCTTCCATCCTTCCATCGGGCTGTTCGGTCAGGCGCTCCGCCGGATGGGCGTGCCCTGGGACTACAAGCTCAACGGCGCCCAGGCCATGTTCCTCGTGATCCTCGCCGCGGCCTGGAAACAGGTCAGCTACAACTTTCTCTTCTTTCTGGCGGGGCTCCAGTCCATCCCGAAATCGGTGATCGAGGCGGGCGCGATCGACGGCGCGGGCCCCAACCGGCGCTTCTGGAGCATCATCTTCCCGCTCCTGTCCCCGACCACGTTCTTCCTCCTGGTGGTCAACCTTGTCTACGCCTTTTTCGACACCTTCGGGACGATCCATGCGCTGACCGGCGGCGGGCCGGGCAAGGCCACCGAAACGTTGATCTACAAGTTATACGTGGATGGTGTCATCAACCTCGACCTCGGAGGATCGTCGGCCCAGTCGGTCATATTGATGGCGGTCGTCATCGGGCTCACGGCGATCCAGTTCCGCTACATCGAGCGCCGGGTTCATTACTGATGATCGAGGCCAGGACCGGACGGGCCTGGATTCCCCACCTCGTGCTCGTCGCGGGGGTGGCGATCTTCGCCTTTCCGATCTACATGGTGCTGGTCGGCTCGACGCACGACGCCGGCACCATCGGGCGGGGCAGCCTGCCGCTCTATCCGGGCGAGTTCACCGGGGAGAACTACTCCCAGGCGTGGACCCAGGGTACCGGCCAGCGGGTGAAGGGGGTCCCTGTGGCGTGGATGATGTACAACAGCCTGGTGATGGCGATCGTCATCGCGCTCGGCAAGATCGGAGTGTCCATCTTGTCGGCGTACGCCGTCGTGTTCTTCAGCTTCCCGCTGCGGATGTTCTTCTTCTGGATGATCTTCATCACCCTGATGCTCCCCGTGGAGGTGCGGATCATCCCGACCTTCAAGGTCGTCTCCGATCTCGGCATGGTCAACAGCTTCGCGGGCCTGACCGTGCCGCTCATCGCCTCGGCGACCGCCACCCTTCTCTTCCGGCAGTTCTTCATGACGATCCCGGACGCGCTGGTGGAGGCCGCCAAGATCGACGGGGCCGGACCGCTCCGGTTCTTCAGGCACATGGTTCTCCCCCTGTCCCGGACCAACATGGCCGCGCTGTTCGTCATCCTCTTCATCTACGGCTGGAACCAGTACCTCTGGCCGCTCCTGATCACCACCAGCCGCGGCATGGATACCATCGTCATCGGCATCACCAAGATGATCGGCACGGGCGACGCGCAGACCGACTGGAACCTGATCATGGCCACGACGGTGCTCGCCATGCTGCCGCCCGTGGCGGTCGTGGTCTTCATGCAGCGGTGGTTCGTGAAGGGCCTCATCGAGAGCGAGAAGTGAGACATTCTGTGTCAACGGAAAAATGAGCGCGGGCGCCATCGTTGTGACGGCACTGGGCCTCGGCCTCCTGGCCGCTCTCGGCGGGTTCACCGGGGCGCGGGCGGTTGGGACGCTCCTGGCGGCTCACCGGGGGGGCGCGCAGATCTGGCCCGAGAACAGCCTCCTCGCCTTCAGGAACGCCATCGCCCTCGGCGCCGACTTCCTGGAGTTCGACGTGCACCTGAGCAAAGATGGTGAGGTGGTGGTGATCCATGACCCGACCGTGGAGCGGACCACCACGGGGGCGGGGGCTGTGAGCGACCGGACGCTCGCCGAGCTCAGGACGCTCCGCCTGAAGGGCAGGGACGGGAAGGGTACGGAGGAGGCGATTCCCACCCTGGACGAGGTGGTCGGGCTGGCAGCGCCGACCCCGGTCCGGCTCCTGCTGGAGATCAAGGTGGACGCGCGCGGCGGCCGTTATCCCGGGATCGAAGAGAAGGCCCTCGTCATCCTCGACCGCCACGGGATGGCCGGCCGGACGATCGTCATGGCCTTCCAGGAGGAGACGGTCCGCCGGATCAGGACGCTGCGGCCGGAGGTGTGGGTCGGGGGACTGTACGAGAAGCGGGATCTCGCCGAGATGCGGTCCACGGTCGAACGGGAGATCGAGAGGCTCCGGGACGCGGGAGCGCGCTTCATCGGGCTCCACCAGGGGCTGGTCAGCTCCGACGTGGTCGAGCAGGCCGAGCAGGCAGGGCTCCTCCTGGGCGTGTGGACGGTGAACGACGCGGGGGCCATGAAGCGGTTCATCGAGCTGGGCGTGGGGATCCTCATCACCGATCGCCCCGACGTCGCCAGGGAGCTGCTCGGCCGATGACGGCCGGGCGCCACGTGCTCGCGCTGGACCAGGGCACCACGGGCTCGACGGCGCTGGTCGTGGACGCGGAGGGGGAGGTCCGCGGGCGCGGCTATGCCCTACTCCCGCAGTACTTCCCGCGGCCGGGCTGGGTGGAGCACGATCCCGAGGAGATCTGGACGACCACGGAGCGCGCTGCCCAGCTGGCTCTGGCGGCGGCGCGCGTTACCGGGAGCGAGCTGGCGGCGATCGGGATCGCCAACCAGCGCGAGACCACGATCCTCTGGGACCGGAAGACGGGTTACCCGATCCACCGCGCCATCGTCTGGCAGTGCCGGCGCACGGCCGGGCTCTGCGAGCGGCTCCGGTCCGACGGCCTGGAGGTCCTGTTCAGGCGGAAGACCGGCCTCGTCCTGGACGCCTACTTTTCCGGGACCAAGATTCGTTGGCTCTTGGATGAAGTCCCCGGCGCCCGCCGTCAGGCCGAGAGCGGCGGGCTCGTCTTCGGCACCGTGGACTGCTGGCTCCTCTGGAAGCTTACCGGGGGCCGGCGGCACGCCACCGATCCGTCGAACGCGTCCCGGACGCTCTGCTTCGACATCCTGTCGCTCGGGTGGGACGCTGAGCTCGCGGGGGCTCTGGCGGTTCCGATGAGCGTCTTTCCCGAGGTGAGACCCTCGGCGGGAGTGTTCGGCGAGACCGCGGACCTGGGGTGGCTGCCCGCCGGAATCCCCGTGGCCGGGATTGCCGGAGACCAGCAGGCCGCGCTCTTCGGGCAGGTCTGTTTCCAGCCCGGAATGGCCAAGAACACCTACGGCACCGGCTGCTTCATGCTCCTCAACACCGGACCCACCCCGGTGCCGTCGAAGGAGGGCCTGCTCACCACGGTGGCGTGGCAGACGGGCGGGACGACGACTTACGCGCTGGAGGGGTCGGTCTTCATCGCGGGCGCCGCCATCCAGTGGCTCAGGGATGGCCTCGGCCTGATCGCTCACGCGGCGGAGAGCCAGGAGCTCGCCGAGTCGGTGGACGACACCGGCGGCGTGTACCTCGTCCCCGCCTTCGTGGGGCTCGGCGCCCCGTACTGGGACATGTACGCGCGGGGGACCATCGTGGGGATCACGCGGGGCACCGCCCGGGCGCACATGGTCCGCGCGGCGCTGGAGGCGATCGCCTACCAGAGCCGGGACGTGCTGGAGACCATGGCGGCCGAGGCCGGCGCGTCGCTCCGGTCGCTCCGCGTGGACGGCGGAGCGGCGGCCAACGACTTCCTCTGCCAGTTTCAAGCCGACCTGCTGGACGTCCCCGTCCTGCGCCCGTCGGTGACCGAGACGACGGGGCTGGGCGCCGCCTACCTGGCGGGGGTGGGGGCCGGGCTCTGGAAGCCGGACGAGCTGGCGGGACGGTGGAGACTCGACCGACAGTTCACGCCGGCGATGGACGAGGGGCGCCGGAACGCGCTGTACGGCGGCTGGCGACGGGCCGTCGAGCGGTCCCGCGGCTGGGCAAACTCATGACCTCAAGACAGGAGGCAACCATGAAACGCACGACGTTGACGGCCGTGGCGCTGCTGCTGGCAGCTCTGGTGGGCGGCGCCGGCCTGGCGCAGGCACAGGCGCCCATCGAGGACGAGCTGGTGCTGCAGACGCCGGTCTCCAAGTTCATCGTGGACGCGGCGCTGAAGGCCTTCGCCCAGTACGCGAAGGAGAAGTGGAACGTGAACCTCAAGACCAACGCGCTCTACGCCGGGACCCCGGTTTCCTACGGCAGGATCGTGGAGTGGAAGGGGAAGCCCGAAGTAGACATCTTCTGGGGCGGAGAGTCGGCGCTCTTCGACAAGCTGGCCGAGCAGAAGCTCCTCGTCAAGGTCGAGATCTCCAAAGCGGCCTGGGACGCGATCCCCGCCTCCATCGGCAAGCCGAAGCCGGTCCCCCTCAAGGACCCCAACGGCTTCTGGGTCGGGACCGCGCTCGAGCCCTACGGCCTCGTCTACCATCCAAGGGTCCTGAAGCGGCTCGGGGTGGCCGAGCTCAAGGACTGGGAGGACGTGCTGAACCCCAAGCTCAAGGGCAACGTGGCCCAGTGCGCCCCGACCCGCTCCTCCTCCTCCCACGCCACCTACGAGGTTATCCTCCAGGAGAAGGGGGACGCCAAGGGATGGGAGTGGCTGCAGCGGCTGGCCGCCAACTCGGGCATCTTCACCGCCCGGAGCCGGGACGTTCCGTCGGTGGTGGCCAAGGGCGAGTTCGCCGTCGGGTTCGCGGTCCCGTCCTACATGGCCTTCGAGGAGAAGCTGGCGGGCTTCGACATCAAGTTCGTGGCGCCGAAGAACGCCTTTGTGACCCCGGAGCCCATGGGGATCCTGGCGGGCGCCAAGCATCCCAAGGCCGCCCGGGCCTTCGTGGAGTTCCTCCTGACCGAGCAGGGGCAGCGGGTGTTCATGGAGCGCGGCCTCTTCCCCATCACCCCCAAGTACAAGGTCCAGGGCCCCCCCGGCTCCACCGCGGAGCTGGCGGTCGAGTTCACCGGCGGGGTGCGTTCCTACTTCGACGCGCCGGTCTCCAACATCTACGACGACGACATCGCGCAGAAGCGCTACAAGGAGGTCAACGAGCAGTACCGGAAGGACATCGAGGCGGTCCTCGACGACCTGAAGAAGAAGTACTAATGACGAAGACGTGAAGATCGTCCTGCGCGGGGTCGCGAAGAGGTTCGGGAGCGTCACCGCCGTCGATCGGGCGAGCCTCGACGTCGGCGACGGGGAGCTCTTCACGCTGCTCGGCCCATCGGGCTGCGGGAAGACGACGCTCCTGCGCCTCGTCGCCGGCTTTTACCAGCCGGACGCCGGTGAAGTCGTGTTCGGGGACCGTGTCGTCAACGCGCTTCCTCCGTATGCGAGGAACATCGGCATGGTCTTCCAGAACTACGCGCTGTGGCCCCACATGAGAGTCTTCGCCAACGTGGCCTACGGGCTCCGCCTCCGGAAGCTCGGCCGGAGCGAGATCGAATCGCGCGTGATGGAGGGGTTGAGAAAAGTCAACCTCTCGGGCCTGGAGGGGCGGTATCCGGGCCAACTCTCGGGCGGCCAGCAGCAACGGGTCGCGCTGGCGCGCGCCCTCGTGCTGAATCCGGATTTCCTCCTCCTGGACGAGCCGCTCTCCAACCTGGACGCGAAGATCCGCGTCCAGGTCCGGGCCGAGATCCGCAAGCTGCAGAAGGAGCTCGGCATCACCGCCCTCTACGTCACCCACGACCAGGAGGAGGCGCTCTCGCTCTCCGACCGGGTAGCGGTCATGCGCGACGGCAAAGTGTTGCAGGTCGGGACGCCCAAGGAGCTCTACGAGCGGCCGCTGACGCGGTTTGTCGCCGATTTCGTGGGGACCAACAACTTGCTCCAGGGTACCGTCAAGGAGCGGCGAGGGGAGGAGCTTCTCGTGGAGACGGCGCTGGGGGTCTTCCGCGCGATGCCGAACAGCGGGATCGGGCCCGGCGACGCCTGCGTGCTGGCCATCCGGCCCGAGAACGTGGCGATCGGGAGCGGACCGGCGGCGGCGTCCGACGGCAACGTGATTCGGGGGAGGGTGACCTTCGCCTCCTATCTCGGCAACACCCTCCGCTACGACGTGGAGGTGGAGCGCGGACAGGTGGTCAAGGCCGACATCCGCGACCCCTGGCACCACGAGCCGTTCGCCCTGGGGCAGGCCGTCACGGTCTCCTTCCCCCCGTCGGTAACGCTCGCCATCGCCGATGACGCCGCCTGACGGCCGCGCCACGGTCCTCGTCGCGCCCCGGCCGTGGGCGAAGGCCCTGCCGGCACTTGGCGTGGCGCTCATCTGGGCGTTCCTGATCGTCTTCCTCGTCTATCCGCTCCTCCGGCTGTTCTACGACGCCTTCACCGATGATGCGGGGCGGTTCACGCTGCTGAATTTCTACGAGTTCTTCACCGACCGGTTCTACCTGCGCTCGCTCTGGAACTCCATCCTCCTCGGAGTCGGAACCGTCGTCGCCACCTCGGTGCTGGGCGTCGCCATCGCCTTTCTGCTCGTTCGGTACGACTTCTGGGGGCGGAGCGTCTTCTCCTACCTGACGCTGATCCCGATCATCTCGCCGCCTCTGGTGGGGGTGCTCGGGTTCACCTTCATCATGGGGCGGGCGGGCACCATCAACGTCTTCCTGATGGATTACCTGGACATGCTCACGCCTATCAACTTCGTCTACGGGATCCACGGCGTGCTCCTGGTGGAGACCCTGCACCTGTTTCCGATGATCACCCTAAACGTCGTGGACGCGCTCGGCAAGGTGGACCCCTCGCTGGAGGAGGCGGCGGAAAGCGTCGGCGCCCGGGCCTGGCGGAAGACCTGGACCATCACCCTGCCGCTGACGACCCCCGGGTACATGGCCGGGGCACTCCTGGTCTTCATCTGGACGTTCGCCGACTTCGCGACCCCGTTGATCCTTGGCGTCCACGACCTGCTGGCCTCTCAGGCCTACCTGAACGTCGTCCAGTTCGTGGACCGGCGCCTCTTCAGGATGGGGATCGTGATCTCAGCGCTCATGGTGATCCTGGCCGTGCTCTTCCTGATCGCCGCCAAGCAGTATGTGGCCATCAAGGACTACTCCTCGCTCGCCTATTCCAAGGTGGAGCGGCGGCGCCTGTCCCCCGTGAAGCAGATCCTGGTCGTGGCAGCGCTCTCGTTCGTGATGCTCCTCTCCTTCATCCCCTACATCGGGGTGACGCTGGCGGCCTTTGGGAAAGGATGGTCGCTGACTCTGGTCCCCCTCCAGTACACGCTCCAGTACTTCGAGCGGGTCATTGTCGAGACGCCGAAGTACATCCTGAACAGCTTCCTGTACTCGGGCATCGCCGTGGGGCTCTGCATCCTGGTCGGGGTGCCGATCGCGTGGATGCTCGCGCGAACCCGGTTGCCGGGAAACGGGGCCCTGGACGCCTTGAACACGTTGATCCTGGCCATCCCGGGCACCGCCATCGGCATCGCCTACATCCGCGCCTTCCACGTGGAGATCCCGGGGCTCGGAGTCGCCCTCACGAGCGTCTGGATCATCATGCCCCTGGTGCTGGCGGTGCGCCGCCTGCCCTACACGGTGCGCGGGAGCTACGCCTCGCTCCTGCTGGTCCATACCTCCATGGAGGAGGCGGCGGCCAACGTGGGGGCCACAGGGTTCCAGACGTTCAGGGACATCACGCTGCCGCTGATCTGGAAGGGGGTCCTGGTGGGCGGGCTCTTCTCTTTCATGACGTCGCTCCAGGAGGCTTCGGCCACCTTGTTTCTGTCCCTGGGGGGCTGGGAGATGATGACCGTCGGGATCTTCAACTTCTACATCGCGGGGAGCGCCAACGAGGCGGCCGCCCTGGGCTTCATCCTCATCGTGGTGGCGGCTCTCTCCCTGATCGTGATCAATAGGGTGGCGGGGACTCGCATGGGTGGCATGTTCGGCTAGGGGCCATCCCCGTTTGTACCACAGGGGCAGGCGGGGAGATCGGGAAGGAGCAATAAAAGCATATAGTTGCAGCCCCTTGCCACGGGGATAGAGGTGTGATAGTGTTCCTGTTCACATGGCTCCGGAAGGCGACTCGTCATGGCGTGGGCTTGGTTCCTACGCCTTCGTCGGGACGACCCTCGTCATGTGCATCGTCGTCGGCCTCGCCGGTGGGTACTGGGCCGACCGATGGCTCGGCACTCAACCGTGGCTGCTGTTGCTCGGCCTCGGGCTTGGCATCGCGGCAGGGTTCGTGAACCTCTTTCGCGCGATCAAACATTTGGGCGGATTCGATGATGAGGCACGGTGATCTGTCCGGCCGCGTGACCTGGAGCGGACTCGCGGCCGTCATCGCGCTCAGCGCGGTGGCCGGCTGGGCGGCCGGTGTCGAGGGCGCGGCGGGAGTGGCCGGGGGGGGCGCCGTCGCGCTGCTGAATTTCCGCTGGCTCGCTCGCAGCGTGGCGAACGCTGCCGCTCTCGTGCGGGACGGCGGCTCGGGCGGCGCGGCCCTTCGCGGCGCGTGGCTTCGCCACCTTTCCACGGTTGGCGCCCTCGGCCTGCTCCTGGGGAGCGGCTGGACCCATCCCCTCGCGGTGATCGCGGGTCTCTCGGTCCTGCCGCCGATCCTGGTCGCTCAGGGTCTCCGCGCCGCACGAGAAGCGGACTGAGGTCATGGGAAGCCTCGAGCATCCGCCGATCTTCGTGATCCCCGGCGTCCCCGACCACGTGACGTACACGTGGATCGTGATGGTGATCCTGGCAGGCCTCGCGCTTGTCGCATCCCGGCGCCTCGAGATGGTTCCCCGGGGCGTCCAGAACTTCATGGAGATCGTGCTGGAGCAGTTTCTGACTCTCATCGATGACGTGCTGGGCCACGAAGGCCGTCGGTACTTCCCCCTTCTGGCGACGCTCGGGCTGTTCATTGTCACCTCGAATCTGATGGGTCTCGTGCCGGGACTGATCGCGCCCACCGCGAACCTCAACACCACGGCCGCGTGCGCGCTGATCGTCTTCTTCACCTACCACTGGATCGGCATCCGGAGGCAGGGCATGCGCGCGTATGCGAGGCACTTCATGGGGCCGGTGGTCTGGCTCGCCTGGCTGATGGTCCCGATCGAGATCGTCAGCCATCTGGCCCGGCCGCTCTCGCTGTCGCTCCGGCTCTTTGGCAACATGACCGGCGGGCATATTCTGCTCGCGGTCTTCTTTTTTCTCATGGGCTTCGACGGCATGCTGGGCTGGGCGCTGACGGGCTCGCTGGGGGGCGTCCTGCTCGGCGCTCCCGCGGCGCTGATCATGGTCGTGTTCACGGTCGGGTTCCTGTACCCGTTGAAGATCCTTGTCGCGTTCCTGCAGGCGTTCATTTTCGTCATGCTCTCGATGCTCTACATTGCCGGCGCCATTGAGGAAGCCGAGCATCACTAATGGACATCCCATCACAGAAGGAGGGCAGTCCGTGCGACGCTCACTCGTCTTCGCGTTGATGACCGTGCTTGCGATCCCCGGGGTGGCTCTCGCGGCCGAGCCGACAGGCGGCGAGAACTGGCTTAAACCATTCGCGGTGATCGCGGCGGGGATCGGCATGGCGATTGCCTCCGGATTGTGCGGTCTCGGGCAGGGGCGGGCGACCGCCAGCGCCGTGGACGCCATGGCGCGCCAGCCGGGTGCCGCCGGGCGCATTCAGACCGCGATGATCATCGGTCTCGCGCTCATCGAGTCGCTTGCGCTGTACGTGCTCGTGATGGGAATCCTGCTGTTGTTCGTCAAGTGGCCCGCGTAGGGTAGCGCGACGCGCGGGCATCCAGCCGGATGCCCGCGGGGAGCATCCATGACGCCTCGGCCGAGCTTCAAGATTCCCAAGATCCCGGAGATGACCATCCGTCGTCTCTCGGTGTACACGCGCTGCCTGCTCCAGCTGGAGGAGGACGGTGTGAAGACCGTCTCCTCCGAGGAGCTGGCGGAGCGCTTCAACCTCAACTCCGCCCAGGTGCGGAAGGACCTGGCCTACTTCGGCGAGTTCGGCGTCCGCGGCATCGGGTATTACGTGTCGGGGCTGAAGGCCGAGCTGCAGCGAATCCTGGGGCTCGATCGGGAGTGGCAGGTGGCGCTGGTGGGGTTCGGAAACCTCGGGTCGGCGCTCTTCAACTACAAGGGGTTCGCCCACCAGGGGTTCCGGATCTCGGTGATCTTCGACGACGATCCCCAGAAGGCCGGGCGCACGGTGGACGGCGTGCCGATCCTCCCGCTGCGCGAGTTGGCCCAGGAGGCCAAGGGGCGCAATCTCCAGATCGGGATCGTGGCCGTGCCGCCCGCGGCGGCCCAGGCCGTCGCCGACCGGCTCGTCGCGGCCGGGATCAAGGCCATTCTGAACTTCGCGCCGACCCGGCTCAAGGTCCCCAAGGACGTTCGCCTGCAGAACGTGGACCTGTCTATCGAGCTCGAGACGCTTTCCTTTTACCTCGCCCAGGTCAGCCGGTAACCGCCGGTCGGTTGACGCCGACCGTCCCCGGTGGTATTCGTGATATGTCGTTCATGGCTGTGCCCGTTCAGCCCTTCCTGCTCGCCCAGTGGGCCCCGTTTCAGGCGCTCGCCGGGGCCTTCGCCGAGGGAGATCCCTGTCTTCGCGTGGACGGCCTCTGGGGATCATCGCGCTCGCTGGTGGCCGCCGCGCTCCTTCGGGAGACCGGCCGCCCGGCCCTGGTCCTGGTCGGCGACCGCTCCGGGCTCGACCGGATGTGCCGGGACCTCCGCTTCTTCGAGCAGGCCCTGGACGTTCCGTCGCGGCTGGCGGTCGAGTTCCCGCCGGGGCAGCCCGCGTTCTGGCGGGGCCGTCCCCAGCGGGAAGAGGCGGGGGAGCGGGCGTGGGTGTGCCACCGCCTGCTCCGCGGAGAGCCGCTGACCATCGTCGCGCTTCCCGCGGCGCTGACCTCGCCCCTTCCGCCGCCCGACGACTTCCGCCGCCTCACCTTCGGCCTCAGGGTGCAAGGGGAGCTCGCGCGAGACGAGCTGCTGGAGCGCCTGGAGGCCGCGGGGTACGCGCGGGTGGAAACGGTCGTGGAGGTGGGGCAGTGGAGCCTCCGCGGCGGGATCGTGGACATCTTCTCCCCCGCGCGGGAGCGGCCGGTGCGCGTGGAGTTCTTCGGGGACGAGGTCGAGTCGGTTCGTCTCTTCGATCCCACCTCCCAGCGGTCGCTCGAGACGCTCGAGTCCGTCGAGGTGCTGCCGCTGTCCGACGGGCAGGGCGGGGGGGCCACGCTGCTGACGTACCTCGGCGCGGACGCGCCGGTGATCCTGGACGACCCGGCCCTCCTGGAGGGCCCGCGGGACGAGGCGCCGTCCGCGATCCCGCTCGCCGAGCTCCTGGCCGGGCGGCAGCGGGTGGAGCTGGGGCTCCTGCCCGTCGCCGCGCCGGATCCCTCGGCGAGGCGCTTCACCCTCGACGTGCGGTCGGTCGGGAGCTTCCGCGGACAGTTCCGCCAGCTGGCCGCCGACCTCGTCGAGTGGCTCCGCGAGGGTTTCCGGGTCCGGCTGGTGGTTCAGGATGACGCCCAGGCCCACCGCCTGAAGCAGATCCTCCGGGAGCACGCCCTCGAGGCCGCCGCCGACGCGTCGCTCGGGAGCCCGGAGGGGCTTGGCATCCTGGTCGGCGAGTGCTCTCAGGGGTTCGCGGTCCCTGCCCTTGGCTCGATCCTTCTCACCGAGGAGGAGCTCTTCGGCGCCCGGCGGCGGACCCTCCGCCGGCCGCGGTTCCAGCGGGGGGCCGCCGTCACGGCGTTCACGGACCTCGAGGTGGGCGATCTCGTGGTTCACGAAGAGCACGGGATCGGCCGCTACCTCGGCCTGAAGACCCTTTCCGTGGACGACCGGCAGGGCGATTTTCTCCTCCTCGAATATGCGGAGGGGAGCCGTCTCTACCTGCCCGTCGAGCGCCTGAGCGTCATCTCGAAGTATGCGGGGGCCGACGGCGCCGCCACGCGGCTGGATCGGCTGGGCGGGACTTCGTGGCAGCGAGTAAAGGAGTCCGTGAGGGCGGCGCTCCGCCAGATGGCCGAGGAGCTGCTCCGGCTCTACGCTGCCCGCTCGGTGCTGGACGGTCATCTCTTCGGCCCGGACGCCCCCTGGCAGCGGGAGTTCGAGGCGGCGTTCCGCTTCGAGGAGACCCCCGATCAGCTCCGCGCCATCGAGGAGGTCAAGGCCGACATGGAGAAGCCCCGCCCCATGGATCGCCTGGTCGCGGGCGACGTGGGTTACGGCAAGACGGAGGTCGCCCTCCGGGCCGCGTTCAAGGCCGCGATGGACGGCAAGCAGGTCGCGCTTTTGGCGCCGACGACGATCCTGGCCCAGCAACACTGGGCGACCTTCACTGAGCGGTTCGCGCCGTTCCCGCTGCGGGTGGAGCTGCTCTCCCGCTTCCGTTCGCCGAAGGAGCAGAAGGCCGTGGTGGCGGGGCTCCGCCAGGGAACGGTGGACGTGGTGATCGGGACCCACCGCCTGCTCTCCCGGGACGTCGCTTTCCTGGACCTGGGGCTCCTCATCGTGGACGAGGAGCACCGCTTCGGCGTGGCCCACAAGGAGCGGATCAAGCAGCTCAGAAAGTCCGTGGATGTCCTGGCCCTGACGGCGACCCCGATCCCGCGGACGCTCTACATGTCCCTGTCGGGGATCCGGGATCTGTCGGTCATCGAAACGCCTCCGCTGGACCGCCTGCCCGTGGAAACCGTGGTTTCCCCCTTCAGCCGGCAGCTGATCCGCGAGGCGATCGAGCGCGAGCTGGCCCGGGGCGGCCAGGTCTTCTTCGTCCACAACCGCGTGCAGTCCCTGCCCTCCATGACGGCGTTCATCCAGCGGCTGGTCCCGCGGGCCCGCGTGGTAATGGCCCACGGCCAGATGCGGGAAAAGGACCTGGAGAACGTCATGCTGCGCTTCGTCGGCGGCCAGGCCGACGTCCTGGTCTCCACGGCAATCGTCGAGTCCGGCCTCGACATCCCGGCCTCCAACACCATCGTTCTGAACCGGGCGGACCGCTTCGGCCTCGCCCAGCTCTACCAGCTTCGGGGGCGTGTGGGACGGGAGCGCCAGCAGGCGCATGCCTATCTGCTGATCCCCGCCGACGGCCGGATCGACGACACGGCCCAGAAGCGGCTCCGCGTGCTCCAGGAGCTCACGGCGCTCGGCTCGGGCTTCCGGCTGGCGCTCCGGGACCTCGAAATCCGCGGGGCGGGCAATCTGCTGGGCTCCCAGCAGCA
>Ga0209521_10002078_pt1 | contig 16352 bp, 15 predicted proteins | sample Rifsed19ft4_FD_184016 | JGI IMG/M metagenome (GOLD analysis project Ga0209521, IMG submission 184016) | Soil microbial communities from Rifle, Colorado, USA - sediment 19ft 4 (version 2) | ecosystem: Environmental > Terrestrial > Deep subsurface > Rock core/Sediment | place: Rifle, Colorado...
TAGGGAGGAGTTTTATCATTCATGTATGGATACTTCCCGCCATCGTATTGTTTATCTTAATTTTTCATCTTAGGATGGTAAGGAAGTTAGGTATAGCCGAGCCCTTATAAGGAAAGTTCAAAATTAAAAAATCAAAATGAAAAATGACAGGTAAAAAATTTAAAAGAACAAAAAATCCATAATTTTGATTTTTGATGTTTGATTTTTTATTTTTAGGAGGGAGATACAAAAATGAAAGAAGGCAAACAAAGAACCTGGTGGCCCCATCATGTCCTAAAGGCAGGGTCGCTGACGATTGTACTATTTGTAGTTGTAATTGTTCTGGCAATGAGATTTCAGATTCCAGATGATGCACCTACTGTAGTGCCAATGGCTGATGATGGACAATATATACCAGGTCCTGAGTGGTATTTTCTTTTCCTGTGGCAGCCTTTCTGGTATTTTACAGGTGGATATAAACACCTCCTCTCTTACGCGGTAATTATTCCGGCTATTTTCATTTTATTTCTCATCTTGCTTCCTTTTATAAGAATACCATTTTTGTCACGAAAAGGCGTAAGTAACCCTGAGAATGTAGCTATTAAGCCTATGGGTATTTTTAGAAAATTAGTATTTAATGCCCCTGTTTTGATTGCGGCAGTATTTTTGGCATTTATTACCTTTAAAAGCGGGTATCAGGCAAAGTTGTATGGATGTGATGCATGTCATAACTCAGCTATGGGGGTCAGGATGGGTTTACCACCTGTAAATGTGGTAGAATATTATAAAGTTGACAGGGCAGGGCAGATAGGGAGCGGTAAATATAAGGCAGGGAAGGTGGTAAGTATTGATGAAATAACAGGGAAAAAAACTTATGACCTTGCCGGGACAGAGTCTTATAAAGATGCCAATTGGCAGATGCGTCATATGTATGAACCGACATTTACATGGTAACCCCCTCACCCCTCCCTCTCCCCTTAGGGGAGAGGATTAAGGTGAGGGGTTATTTTCTATGAATCCTTTTAAAAAAATCTTTTTATTGTTTACATTTCTATTCTTATACCTCCTTGTTAATATATCTACTGGAGATGAGCAGGGACAGCATGCTATGCATGGAGATACCACATCTGTTGCCACTTCAAAAACAGGTGAGGGACCTGTCATTAATGAATATGTAATACCAACCCCCTATAGTCATCCCTTTGGTATAGTGGTAGATTCAAAGGATAAAATCTGGTTTACAGCCCAGGGTACAAATAAAATAGTTAAATTTGACCCTGTAAATCAGACCTTCAAAGAGTATCAGATACCATCTACGGCGGCACTTCCAAAGAGCGATTGGAAATATTCACCTGCAGAAAAAACCCCTCCAAAAGAGGTTTATGATGTGTCTCTTGGCAGTCCGGGGGCCATTATTATAGACAAAAATGACAAGTTATGGTTTGTGGAGCAGATTGGCAATAAAATCGGCAGTTTTGACCCCTCTACAGAGAAATTTGTAGAATATGATATACCAACACCACAGAGCAATCCAAATGATTTGGCATTAGATTCAGAGGGTAATGTGTGGTTTGTAGAATGGAATAACGGTAAAATCGGGAAGCTTGACTTTAAGATAAAGAAGGTTGTTGAATATGACCTCAAATCCAATAGTCATCCCGCAGGCATTGCTGTAGATGCAGAAGACAATATCTGGATTAGCGACATAGCAATGAATGAGATAGGGAGGTTTAACCCAAAGACCAAAACCTATAAGGTATTTCCGATAGCTACTCCTCTAAGCCGGCCGGGCAAGATATTGATTGACAGCTCAAAAAATATATGGTTTCCACAGCTTCACAGCCATAAGGTTACAATGCTTGTCCCATCAACAGGTATGATGAGTGAGGCAATGCTCCCCGGTTATAACAGCGTTCCACAGAGTATAATATTTGATAAAAAGGGGAGGCTATGGTATATAGATGATATGATGAATAAGATAGGCTACTTTGAGCTGCAATCTGCATCATTTAACGATTTTGACATACCAACAATAAATTCCCAGCCTATGCATATGGCTATAGATTCAAAAGGGGATATATGGTTCACAGAGCATGACAGGGGGGCAAATAAGATTGCACAGGTAGTTATTACTTCTGTACCTGATATTCCTGCAGCACACATGCATGAACACTCAGAGGACAATAAAGGACAGGCGGAAGGTTTGCAGGAATCGGCAGTCGTTGGTAAAGTGCCTTTATGGGTTTATGTATCAGGCATATTGCTTATAGTGGTTGTCATATCAGCTTTGGTTTTTGTTAAGAAGAAGAGGGCATGAGAAATAAAAAGTCAGAAGTTAGAGATTCTCTTCTGTCTTCTGTCTTCTGTCCTCTGTTCTCTGTCTTCTGTCTTCTGTCTTCTGTCTTTCCAGTCTTTGCCTCCGACGAGACCCCTTTTGAAGAATTTCCCATTCCTACCCCTTTAAGTTCTCCGACTGATATTGCTGTAGACCGTTCTGGCATCGTATGGGTTGTGGAATATAGTGCAAATAAGATTGGAAGGTTAGACCCTTCAAAAAATATCTTTGAAGAATTTGAGATACCTACAACTAAGAGTGAGACCACAGACATGACAATAGACAAAGATAATAACCTGTGGTTCACGGAGCAGGAAGGAAATCAGCTCGGAAAATTTAATACACGAACATTAAAATTTGAGGAGTTTGACCTGCCTGTTCCGGATAGTAATCCTGCCTCCATATCTTTAGATTCAAAGGGCAATGTATGGTTTGTGGAGTGGAATAGAAATAAGATAACTAAATTTACCCCGCCCCCCCTTCATGAGGGGGGCGGGGAACCCATCCAGAAGATGGGTCGGGGGAGGTTTAAATCCTATGATATTCCTACTCCCATGAGCCAGTCATCAGGTCTCGTCTGTGATTCAAAAGGCAATATATGGTTTGCGGAAAAGGGTGGGAACAAGATTGGAATGTTAAATCAGGAAAGCGGCAAATTCAAGGAGTATGAACTAAAACCAGCGATGAGTATGCCTATAGGCACTGTAATTGATTCAAAAGGGAATGTATGGTTTTGCCGTCTAAAAGATAAAAAGCTGGTTAGACTTAATCCTGCCACAGGCGAATTCAAAGACTTCACGATTCCAGGGACAAAGGGGGCTCAGAGTATGGCTATAGACAAGGAGGACAACATCTGGCTTGCCTTGAGATATGAGAACAAGATTATCAGATTTGAACACGATTCAGAAATTTTTACAGAATATAACATCATTACTAAAGATAGCCAACCACTGGCTATAGTTGCAGATGTAAAAGGCAATGTATGGTTTACAATGATAACAGGGAATAAGATAGGTAAGCTAAATTTGTCTAAGATAGAAAGTATATCAAAAAAATCGGATTTAAAGGTCAAACTTAAACCACCAGAGGAGATAATAAAAAGATAAGCAAAAAGGTTGAGGTTAAGGTTAAGGAAATCCTAACTCAGCCTCAACCTTAACCTTAACCTATGAAGTATGCAAGACCTTTAATCCTCCTCATATTCTTCCTATCAGGTGCCTCAGGGCTTATCTATGAAATTGTCTGGACCCGCCTCCTTTCACTCGTATTTGGTGTATCCTCATTTGCAATAAGCACTGTCCTTACCGTATTTATGGCAGGGCTTGGTATAGGGGGATATACCTTCGGCAAACTCATAGATAAGAGGGGGAATCCTCTGAAGGTATATGCACTTCTTGAGATTCTAATAGGTTTATATGCTATCTTATTGCCAAATATTTTTTCACTTACAGAATGGCTGTACATAAAACTTCATGTATTAACAGGGGGGAGTTTCCTGCTCCTTTCTGCAGAGAGGTTTTTAATCTCCTTCTTCATCCTGATATTTCCAACAACTATGATGGGGGGCACACTTCCTGTCATATCAAGATTTCTTATAAAGAGTGAGAACAGAATAGGGGTTGATACAGGAGTTATATATTCCTTAAATACCTTCGGGGCAGTTGCAGGATGTATTATTACAGGTTTTTACCTGATAGAGGTTATTGGTGTTACACAATCGCTCTATTTAGCCGCTGTCTTGAATTTAATTGCAGGGGGAGGGGCGTATGTAATAAGTCAGAAGCCAGAAGCCAGAAGTCAGAAGTCAGAATTAAAAGCTAAAGACTTAAAAATAGTCAATCTTCAATCTTCAATATTCAATATTCAATCTCTTATCCTTCTTGCCTTTGGTTTCTCAGGAATGGCGGCACTCTCCTATGAGGTGTTATGGACAAGGGTTCTTATACTGATTCTGGATAATACCATATATGCGTTTTCAATAATCCTCGTTACATTTCTCTTTGGTATAGCAGGGGGGAGCCTTATCTATTCTCAAATCTCAAATCTCACGACCCACTCTCGCAGGTGCCCCGAAATCTCAAATATAACCCTATTTGCAGTCTTTCAAATTTTGATTGGTCTAATGGGATTTTTATCTCTCCTTCTGTTTGCAAATCACAATTTCATTGCCTCCCAGCTTAATAACTTTATTTCATGGACATCACAGTTTGTTGGTATCGGACATTGGCAGGGAAAAATGTTTGCGACATTTTTAATGGCATTTCTCATAATGATTATTCCTACACTATTAATGGGAGCAAGTTTTCCTGTAGTAGCTCAAACCCTGAAATTTGAGATGAAAGATATCGGGAAAGGTATAGGAAAGGTATATCTGATTAATACTATAGGTGCAATAATAGGTTCTTTTTCTGCAGGCTTTATACTTCTTCCCCTCATAGGAATACAGAAATCTATTATATGGACAGGGGCTATTCCCCTTCTATTTGGTATTATCCTGATTTATATGAGCAAAAGAAGCATTGCCCGATATTTTATTTCCATATTATCTATTACTATCAGCGTTATCATTATTATTTTTATATTCAGAATGGGAGATATTCCAAAATTAATCAGTGTCGGGAAGACAGATAAAGGGAATGAAATACTTTATTATAAAGAAGGGATAGCAGGGACAGTCCTCGTATCATCTCAGGAGACAGACCTTACCCCCTTTAGAAAACCTGTAAAGAGGCTCTGGATAAATGGAGATCCTATTGCAGGTGAATTCAGGGGTGCATTACAACTTGAGAGGCTTCAGGCGCATCTCCCCCTCTTATTCCATCCTGACCCAAAGGATGCACTGATTATATGTTTTGGAACTGGTTCAACGGCAGGGGCTGTCGGTGACCACAATGTCAGTGAGATATATGCAGTAGATATATCAAGAGAGGTATTCAACGGTGGCAGATATTTCTCTGATGGAAACAGGGACATACTTAATAACAGCAGATTTAAAATGATTATTGAGGATGGGAGAAATTTTCTATTGATAACAGATAAAAAATTTGACCTTATCACATCAGAGCCCCCCCCGCCGTCAAATGCAGGTATTGTGAATCTCTACAGCAGGGAGTATTATATGCTCTGTAAATCCCGTCTTAAAGAGGGCGGAATGGTATCTCATTGGATACCCCTTCATCATCTTTCAGAGGATGACTTTAAGATGCTGGTTTCAACCTTTGTATCTGTATTTCCGCATTCCACAATGTGGTTTACAAAATGGGATGCAATTATGATAGGTTCTGATAAAAAATTGTCAATAGATTTTGAGAATCTCAGGGAAAGGCTTAATAATAAAAAGATACAGGAAAGTCTGAAAGAGATAGGAATATTCAATCCATTTCAACTCCTCTCTACATTCATGATGGATGAAGAAGATTTACATAAATTTATTGATGGAGTTCCTATTGTTACTGATAATAACCCCTATGTAGAATTTACAGCACCGAGGATTCATCATGTTGGGACATCTATAAAGGGGAGGAATCTGCTGAATATGCTAAAATATCGGAAATCTGTAAAAGGATTAGTTCGAGATTTGGACTCAAGCAAAGGTGAGGAAATAGAAAAATATTTTAATTCTTACACTTATTTTTTAAAAGGGCAGGTTGGTGTAAACGATAACAGCCTTGAAGATGCAGTATATAGCTTTAGAAAAGCGGCTGAAATTAATAGTGAGAATTCAGATGCAAGATACGAGCTTATAAATTTAAACATTAACAGTATATACAGGATTCTTTCTACAGGAGAGATAAATAAAGGATTTGAGCTTATAAATGAATGTATAGGGTTAGACAGAGACAATGAGTTTACGCCACAGCTTTATAACCTCAGAGGACTTTTATTCCTGTCTAAAAAAGATATAAAAAGGGCTGTAAATGAATTTGAATATGCTATAACACTTGATGGAAAATATTTTAGCCCTTATCTGAATTTGGGAAGCATATATACATATTATGAGCCTGATTTGTTAAAGGCATTAGAATATTACAATAAGGGGCTTGGATTAAAGATTACAGAACAGGAGAGGGATTTGATAAATTCCGAGATAGAGAAGATAAAGAATATTTCAAAGGCAGGATATAGATGAATAAAGATAATTTCGGCAGGTATAATCAAATCGCTTTCTTCATTATTTTTCTTTTGGCAATAATAATATCAGGATGTAAAAGGGATAATAAGAACACTAATGTAAATATTGGTAGCTATGCACCTAAATTTGCCTTGACCGATTTAAGCAAAAAGACTATAAACCTTGATGATTACAAGGGTAAAAAGGTTATACTCAACTTCTGGGCAACATGGTGTCCACCCTGTGTCAATGAGATGCCCCTCCTACAGGAGGTTTATAATAATAGAAAGGGGGAGGGTATTGAGGTCATAGGGATAAATTATAATGAAGATTATGAGAGGGTTAAAAAATTTATATCAGAAAAGGGGGTAGTATTTACTATACTTATAGACTCTGACCTGAAGGTATCAATGGATTATGGGGTGATTGGACTGCCGGTTACATTTTTCATTGACCGTGAGGGGAGGATAAAAGAGAAATTTAAGGGCGAATTGAACAAAAAACTTATAGAGGACATACTGAATAGATTTTAAAGTTAAGGTATGGTAATATTTAATTGTGAACAGGCAATTGGAGTTGCTGATAAATCTTCAAAATATTGATATTGAACTCGGGAAATTAGAAGATAATTATAAAAAAATACCTCAGGAGATAGACCGGTTATATCATGCCTGCCAACAGATAAAAGAAGAGATAGGTCGGATTAAAAAAGAGATAGACCTGCATAATAAAGATAGAAGGGAGAAGGAGAGGGGGGTTGAGATTGAAAATGACCATATCTCTAAGACAAAGGTTAAACTCTCTCAGGTCAAGACAAATGAGGAATATTCAGCCCTTCTTAAAGAGGTTGATAGTGCAAAGGAGAAGATAAAAAAATTAGAAGATGAAGATTTAAACTTGATGGAGTTAATAGATGAAGAACAAAAGACACTGAAAGAAAAGGAGAAACTGTTCAAGGAAGAAGAGAAAAGGTTTCAGGAGGTTAAAGGAGAAAAAGAGAAAGATGTAGAGGGATTGAAAAAAACTATAGAAGAGAAGAAACAAGAGAGGGAATCCATAAGTAGTTCCTTGGACAATAAAATTCTTCAGGATTATATTAAAATTAGTAAGAACAGGGAAGGAATAGCAGTGGTAAGATTTTCAGACGGGATATGTCAGGGTTGTTTTTTGGGACTCCCTCCGCAGTTGGCAAGTGAAATCAGAAAAAATGAGGAACTTATAAAATGCCCCCACTGCCAGAGGGTGCTTTACTGGACAGGATGAAAATTTAGCCACAGAGTTCACAGAGAACACAGAGGAAAACAATAAGGAGAAATGGGGGAATTTGCTTAATCTTTTTTGTTTTTATCTTTCTCCGTGAACTCTGTGTCCTCTGTGGCTAATTAGTTTTTGTTGATTTGCTGGAGCAGATGGATGGCCGCTCCCACACATAAGTGTGGGGGAGGAAAGTCCGGACTCCAGAGGGCAGGGTGCTTCCTAACAGGAAGGAGGGGCGACCCTATGGATAGTGCCACAGAAAATATACCGCCCCTACACCTTTCAAGTCTGAATTATGTTCTATGTATACATTCTGAAAAGCAGAACAGATGGGATGTTATACACAGGTTATACCAGCGATTTGAGAAGAAGACTTGCAGAACATAATTCAGGCAAAAGTAAGTCAACAAAAGGTAGAGAGCCCTTTGAGTTGATTTACTATGAAGCTTACAGGTCAAAGTCGGATGCGATGCGCAGGGAAAGAATGCTAAAGCTTGGGGGTAGAGCCCTCGGACAGCTCAGAGGACGCATTGCACAAAGCCTTGAGACTTGAAAGGTGTGGGGGTAAGGGTGAAAAGGCGAGGTAAGAGCTCACCGCCATGGTGGTAACATCATGGGCATGGAAAACCCCACCCGGAGCAAGGCTAAATAGGAAGGCGATAAGGACTGCCCGTCCGATGCCTTCGGGTAAGCCGCTAAACCTTTATGGCAACATAAAGGGTAGATAAATGGTCATCTCCCACTTTAAGTGGTGGACAGAATCCGGCTTATAATCTACTCCAGCAAATTTTAAAATTACTCTAATTCTCTTACCCACCCCCTTTTTTTATTACAATTTCATAGTCTGTTTGATTTAACTGATTCACCTTTAATATTGTATGCCCTTCGTATTCCATCCCTCTTGATACATCATCTGGTGCTGTTGGAAAATCAACAATGACCCTTATTATCTGTCCTTTCTCCATGCCTTCAATGGCAAGCTTTGTTTTGATAAAATTATAAGGACAGATGGTCCCTTTTAGATTTAATTCTTTGTCTATTTTAAATTCATCCATAGTGTAATCAATCCATAACTTAAACCTACAGCAAAAAAGGGTGCAAGAAACCAGAAAAATAGTATTCTTACAACATGCTCATTTTTTGCGGTCTTTTTAAAACCTACCCTCGCACAAGAGGTTGCAATTATTCCTGATGTGATTGTCTCATTCAGTGATACAGGTATGCCCATGAGTGATGCTATATATATTATTGTTGCACCTGTTGACTCAATGGATATTGCCCTTACTATACCAATATCAGTTATACCTTTACCAACTGTATCAAGTATCCTCCCGCCAAATAGTATAGCCCCAAGCCCCATCCCAAGTCCAGCAAGTATGGCGGCATTTGAAGATGGTATAACACCCGCCCCGACAATTGCACCTACTGCGTTTGCAGCGTTATTTGAGCCTGCGGAGAATGCGACATAACACCCTGATATAGTTATTATAATGGAAAGCAATTTCTTTATCTTTTCTTCAGAACCAAGGGTTGTAAGATAATGGAGTATCTTGAAATATAGATATTTACCAATAAGATAGTTGAGTATAAAGGCAAGGGAAGGGGTGAGAATCCACCATATTACTATCTGGATAAATTTTTTCGTATTTAATTCGCCTGTATAAAGTCCAATCCCCACAACAGCACATACTATTGCATGGGTTGTGGCAATAGGTGACTTTAAGTAATTTGCAAATATTACAAAAGTAGTGGCTACAATTAGGACTATAAATACAGTTGCAAAGGTGTCAGAGAAAGTATTGCCTGGAACTAATCCGCTTCCGAGAGTTTTTATTACAGCACCGCCGCTGATTATTGCGCCGAGCAATGCAAATATAGCAATCAGTGTTACTGCTTCTCCTTTAGTGCGTGCGCCTGCACCGTAAGCAGCAGCCATCTCTGCGGCAGAATTGGACGCACCTATATTCATAGCGAGGAGAAAGGATATGCCTATTGCGATTATGTGAATAATTTCCAAAAGAAGCTCCTAATACGAACAATTTGGAAAAGAAAAGAGTTAGCCACTGACTTACACAGACTTTTAAAAGTTACAAGTTGCAAGTTACAAGTAAAAACTTAAATCTTGCATCTTAATTTGTTATCCGTGAAAGTCTGTGGCAATTATTTTTTTGTCTTTGCCTCAGATATATGCAGTCCGCACTCTGTTTTTTCTTTTCCTGCCCATCTTCCTGCCCTTGGATCTTCCCCTGGTTTTACAGGTTTTGTGCAGGGGGCACAGCCTATGCTTGGATAATTTCTGTCGTGGAGGACATTATACGGGATATTGTTCTTTCTTATATAATCCCATACTTTTTCAGATGTCCAATCGGCTATTGGATTGAATTTTACAAGATTAAATTTTTTATCCATCTCTACCTTCTTTGTATTTGCCCTTGTAGGTGACTGGTCCCTCCTTATGCCTGTAATCCATGCGTCTAAGTTATCTGCCATTGCCCTGTTTAAAGGCTCAATCTTTCTAATGGCACAGCACTTATCAGGGTCTGTCTCATATAGTTTTCCATACTGTCTTTCAAATTCTTCCATACTTGTTGACGGGGTGTAGATTTCAAGCTTTATATTATATTTCTCTTTAATCCGCCTTATAACATCGTGTGTCTCTGAAAATAGATAGCCTGTCTCCAGAGTAAACACCCTTGCCCCGAGTTTTATCTTTGCAATCATGTCTATTATTGCCACATCTTCCGCACCGAAGCTTGATGCAAAGGATACCCTGCTGCCATATTTATCTAAGGCAAATTTGATAATTTTCTGAGGAGTTTCTTTCTCAAACTCCAATCCAAGCCTTTCTATTTCCGCTTCATCTATTTTTTCCATTTTTTTCATCCCTTCTCTATTATAAGCCTGAACATATTCCCCATCTTTTCAACCGTTAAGATTTTATGTCCCTCTTCTTTAACTTGTATAGGGACATTCCTCATCGGTTCACCGGCAGGCAGTATAACCTCAAGGTGCTGTCCCGGCTTCAATGCATCCAGTTTCATCTTCGTCAGGACAAATGTCATCGGACAGACCTCATTAGAGAGATTTATTGAGTCATCTACTCCAATATCTGTATTTGTACTTACTTTTACATTGTTCATAATGTGTTTAAAACCTCCTTTCTTAAATACTGAAATTAATCGTATTGATTTATATGGACATGGTGAGGTGATTTTGCACTTTTTATAACCTTGCCCCCAATAGCTTTTTCAAGTTCTTTAAGCAAGTTTTCAAGCTTTCCCGCCTCCATAAGTATCTCTCCTATCCTTACCCTGCCTTTGCCCTCGCCGTTCTTTTTATACCATTCAAGGACGACCTCTATTACCTTTGTAACCTCCTCATCAGTTATAAATTTGGCTATAACAGAACCGTTCAGCGGATGTCTTCCGTGCCTTCCCCCAATTCTTACCACATGCCCTATCTTACCGGGTTGCCATGCACCTGTGGGGCATGCCCTTATACAGTCAGAGCAGAATAAACACTTAGATAAATTAAATATGGGCTTACCTGTTTGTGAATGCGGAATTATAGCCCCTTCCAGACATGCCGATGCACATATAGTGCATCCTGTGCATGGGTCTTCATTCCATTCAGGGAATACAGCGCCCTGAAATCCTAAGTCCATCTCATTTGTTCTTGCACAATCTATTGGACAGCCAGAAAATGATATTTTAAATTTATGATTACACCTATATCCAAAAAATTTTTCATTAACAGTTTGAGCCATCTTTTGGGTGTCTGTCAGTCCATTTGGGTTGTATTCACAACCGCTGCATGCTGTAGGCACCCTTACCCTGGGGCCGCAAGAGGCAATATTCTGGTCTACCTCTTTTAGTTCTTCTATCATCTTGTTGAAGCTTTTATAATTAACATAGGGGATTTCAAGAGACTGCCTGAAGCTTAAGTGGACATATTCCCCGCCGTATTTTTCAGCAATCTCTGCAATCTTCTTCAGCTTTTTGACCGGTATCCTTCCACCAGGGCATCTCATCCTTGCGGTAAATAGATCCTTCTGTCTCTGTTTTATAAAACCGCCGGATTTCAATTCATTAAAATCTATCTTTCCAACCTTGCCGTCAATCTCAGTATCAACAACAATCTTCTTTTTAACATTCTCCTCCAGATTATGGTCAACAGTGATTCTCATATCTTTTTTTGACTTTATCTTTGACATAATTACCACCTCCATTAGAATTGTTAAAATACATTATAGGAGCAAAATTTTTATCTCCTCTTTTCCAGCAGCCGTATTATTCTGTCCACACACTCCTCAATATTTAGCTTATCGGTTTCAAGAATAAGGTCGGGTGACTCAGGCACATCATAAGGCGCCGATATTCCCTGAAATTCATTTATCTCCCCTTTGTCTGCCTTATTATATGCACTTTGTTCGTCGCGTTTGCGGCGGGTATCTTCCGAGGCAGTGAGATATATTTCTATGAAGCGGTCACTGCCAATCAGTTTTCGCGCTTTTTCACGCACCCCGTCATCTGGAGCAACAAATGAGCAGATGCAGATTAACCCTGAATTATTGAGCAGGAGTGCAATTTCGGCTGCACGACGCATGTTTTCCGACCTTTCCTTTGCAGTAAAACCCAAATCCTTGCTGATGCCGCTCCTCATATCTGCACCGTCAAGCACAGTAACTGTTAGTCTATTGTCGAAGAGCCGTCTTTCAAGGGCATAGGCTATAGTTGTCTTTCCAGTGCATGGAAGACCTGTAAGAAGTATAGTCAAAGGCTCGTGCTTGTAAAGTTCTACCCTTTCTTTGATAGATACACGGCTCTTTTGATGTCTTAAAAATTCATCCGATACCTCTACACCCCAGAAATCCTTTTCCTCCTCGCCTTCTGCCTCGCGGTCAATTATCATACCTGCACCTACGGTGTTAAAGGTGAGTCTGTCTATAATTATAAATGCACCTGTAGTGCGGTTTTTTTTATAAGAGTCAAAAGGGATTGACCTCTCCAGCGATACCCTGCACCGCCCCACTTCGTTCATTTTTAGTTCCTTTGAGTCTTCCCTTTCAATGGTATCTACATTAATACGGTATCGCAGCATAGATACAGTTCCGCTAATCATGTTAGAAGTCTGCTTAAAGAGGTATCTGTTCATAGGTGTCATTGGCTGCTCCGCCATCCAGACAATCATTGCTTCCAGTTCTCTTCCAACCCTTGGCTGGTTGTCCGGACGGGCGATGATATCTCCGCGGCTTACATCTATCTCATCTTCAAGGGTTATGGTTACTGATAGCGGAGGGAATGCCTCCTCTAAATTGCCGTCAAATGTGACTATTTTTTTTACATGGCTCTTCTGTCCGCCGGGGAGAACGACCACCTCATCTCCACGATGGAGTATGCCCGATGCCATCGTCCCTGCAAAGCCCCTGAAGTTTAAGTCGGGTCTGACGACATACTGTATCGGAAGCCGTAAATCTATAAGATTGCGGTCTGATGCAATATGGACAGTCTCAAGATAGTTGAGAAGCGGGCCTGATTTAAACCATGTCATTTTATTGCTTGTCTCAACTACATTATCGCCCTTCAATGCAGAGATAGGGATGAAATGGATGTCGTCTATATCAAGTCTTACGGAGAACGACCTATAGTCTTCGCATATCTTTTCAAATGCCTCCTCCCTGTAATCAACCAGATCCATCTTATTTACGGCTACTACTATATGTTTTATGCCGAGGAGGGAGCAGATAAAGCTGTGCCTCTTTGTTTGCGGCAGGATGCCGTAACGGGCGTCAACCAGAATAACGGCTAAATCGCTATTAGAAGCCCCAGTAACCATATTGCGTGTATACTGCTCATGTCCCGGTGTATCTGCAATAATAAATTTGCGCCTCTCCGTAGAGAAATAACGATATGCCACATCTATTGTTATTCCCTGTTCTCTCTCTGCGGCAAGTCCGTCAACGAGGAGGGAGAGGTCCAACTCTTCGCCTGCCGAGCCGCTTTTCTCGCTTTCTTTCTTTATAGAAGCGAGCTGGTCCTCGTAAATGAGCATACTGTCGTGTAAGAGCCTTCCGATGAGCGTGCTTTTGCCGTCATCCACAGAGCCGCAGGTAAGAAAGCGTAGAAGCCCTTTGTTCTCCTGCCGCTTCAAGTATGCCAGTATATCTTTTTCTATAAGCTCTTGTTCGTTCATAAATTATAAAAGCTACCACAGATTTATCACGGATAAACACGGGTAAAACAAATCTTTTTATTGTTTCATTTTTACGTGTTCATCCGTGTCTTTCCGTGGTTAAATCAAATTTTTGTTCTTATTTTTAGTCAGTGAAAGTCTGTGGTTAAAAATAACCCTCCCTCTTCTTCTTCTCCATAGATGCCCCCTCGTCATGGTCTATGACCCGTCCCTGTCTTTCGGATTGCCTCGTAAGGAGCATCTCTTGTATAATCTCGGGCAGGGTCGTTGCAGTTGATTCTATTGCCCCTGAGAGCGGATAGCAGCCGAGTGTGCGGAAGCGAACCATTTTCATCTCAGATTTTTCTTCGGGAAGAAAGCGAAAACGTTCATCATCCACCATTATCAGATTTCCATCCCTTTTTACTACAGGCCTCTCTCTGGCAAAATAGAGGGGGACGATTTTTATATTCTCATGATAAATATACTGCCAGACATCAAGTTCCGTCCAGTTTGACAGTGGAAATACACGGATAGATTCACACTTTTTTACCTTCCCATTATATATGTTCCAGAGTTCAGGACGCTGGTTCTTTGGGTCCCACTGATGCCTTTCGTCCCTGAACGAATATATCCTCTCCTTTGCCCTTGATTTTTCCTCGTCTCGCCTTGCCCCGCCGAATGCGGCGTCGTATCCCCCGGCATCCAGAGCCTGACGCAGGGATTCTGTCTTCATAATGTTGGTGTAGATATTGGAGCCATGTTCAAAGGGGTTGATGTTCTTTTCCAGACCCTCCTTGTTTATATGCACGATTAATTTAAGGTTGTACTCCCTGCAGAAGTTGTCCCTGAAGGTTATCATGTCTTTAAACTTCCATGTAGTATCCACATGGAGGAGGGGAAACGGAATCGGGGCGGGATAAAATGCCTTACGGGATAAATGGACAAGAACCGAAGAGTCCTTTCCTATAGAATATAGCATCACAGGGTTGTTGAATTCGGCCGCCACCTCACGGATGATGTGTATTGACTCCGCCTCAAGCTGTTTTAAATGGGTTAGATTATAAGAAATCATACAATCTCGTAAAAAATTAAAAAATGTTAAATATATCTGTTAGGAATTAATATAATATACCTTATAAAACTTGTCAAGTATTATTTTAATATATTTTGAAAATAAAAAATTAGTATGTTTTTAGGGGTTATTATAACTTTGGATAACATATTTTGACACCATGCAGTTTTAAATGTTAGACTTTATATGTTTTATGAAAAGATTGGCTATTATAATTCTGGCGGCAGGGAAGGGAAAACGGATGAAATCTCATCTTCCGAAAGTTCTCCACCCATTAGCTAATAAGCCTTTATTAGCCCATGTAATTGACCTTGCAAAGGGGTTAAATCCTGAAAAGATAATTGTTGTAATTGGCCACGGTGCAGAAAAAGTGAAACAGTGGTCAGTGGAAAAAATAGAGTTTGTAGAGCAAAAGGAACAGTTAGGGACCGGACATGCAGTTCAGCAGACCGAAGAGGCACTGAAAAATTATAATGGCAATCTGCTCATTCTGTCAGGCGATGTCCCATTGTTAAGGATAGACACAGTCAGAAAACTTATTAAAATACATATAAACTCAGGTGCGGTGGTTACAATTTTAACAGCTAAGGTAGATAATCCTACAGGATATGGAAGGATAGTCAGGGATTCAGGAGGAAGGGCTATAAATATAATTGAAGAGAAGGATGCATCACCGGAGATAAAGAAGGTAAAAGAGATAAATTCCGGGATATATTGCTTTAAAAAAGATTTTTTATTTAATTCATTAAAAAAAATAGATAAAAATAATATCCAGCAGGAATATTATCTTACAGATGTAGTTGGTCTTGCCTTCAAATCATCTCTAAAGATAGAGACCCTAATGGCAGAAGACCCTGATGAGATAATGGGTATAAATACGCAGGAGGAATTGAAAAAGGCAGAGAGGATTTATGATTTACGAATTATGAATTATGATTTAAAAATCCTAAATCCTAAATCCTAAATCCCAAATCATTATGTCAGGAATCGTGGGTTACATAGGATGGCAGAATGCTATCCCCATACTGATTGATACCTTAAAGAGGCTTGAATACAGGGGTTATGACTCTACAGGAATAGCTGTAATAAAGGACAGTAGTCTTGGCATAAGGAAGAGGGTTGGGAATATAGATGTCCTGAAGGAGAGCCTCTATAATGAGCCCCTAAACGGAATGAATGGTATTGGGCATACCCGCTGGGCTACTCATGGCAAGCCTACTGAGGAGAATGCCCACCCTCATATAGCGGGCAAGATAGCCATTGTCCATAATGGCATTATTGAGAATTATCTTTCTCTGAAAGAATCCCTTCTGAAAGAAGGCAGAAAGTTTCTGTCCGATACCGATACAGAGGTTATTGCCCATCTCATTGATAAAAATTTTACAGGTAATTTGGAGAATGCAGTTCAGAAAACCCTTAAGGAG
>Ga0209521_10002079_pt1 | contig 16351 bp, 14 predicted proteins | sample Rifsed19ft4_FD_184016 | JGI IMG/M metagenome (GOLD analysis project Ga0209521, IMG submission 184016) | Soil microbial communities from Rifle, Colorado, USA - sediment 19ft 4 (version 2) | ecosystem: Environmental > Terrestrial > Deep subsurface > Rock core/Sediment | place: Rifle, Colorado...
ATACTCAAAAGAGGCATTAATGGTAATCTTTTCAAGGCTTCCGAAACTTGTTGGAAATGGATAAAATGGCGCTGCCAGTCGTATAGCAGACAATGCTGCGTCATCAAGCATTGGATAGCCTGAGGATTTGATAAGGATTGCATCTTCTAATGTTCCGTCTTTTTTAATAATAAACCGAGCCCAGAGTCTTCCTGACTGGCCTTCCTTTGCGGCAGCTTCAGGGTATCCCCATTTATGATAAATTTTACTCTTGAGCCCTTGAAGATAGGAAATTGACCTGGGTTCGCTTGTCTCAAGAGAAAGGTTTTTATCCTCCTCTGCAGTAGGTGTTTCCCTTTCATATTTCTCTGCCAACTCTGCAAGACGCTCTTTGGTGGGATATGGGTTGAAAGGCTTTTCCTCTTTTAAGGATGCTGGAGGAGGTATTTCTTTATCTTCCAGAGCTTGTTTTTTTGTCAAAGGCTGTTGTTGAGCCTTTTCTTCCCATAACGGTTTAGATTCAAGCGGCAGAGGAATTTTAATTTTTTCCTCTTTTGGAAAAGGCAACGCAGGGGTCGAGGAGGCCTGAGGCCGTTCCATCTCTCTTCTGACTTCTGACTTCTGTCTTCTGACTTCTGTCTTTGTTGGCTGTGGCAGTTCTATCACATCTACAGGTATTAATCTTGGTAGAGCCTTTTTACCGTCTCTTGCCTGTGAAGCAATCAAGATAATTCCGGCATGGAGAAGGGCAGAAATCAGTAAAAAAACAAAGAGTTGGCCTTTATCTATAGAAAAGATTTTTATTGACATAGAAAACAATCTTTTTGACATCGCCTGAAAATGTGGTATATTTTAGTTACTATAGCACGAGGGAGGTTATCTATATGTTTGGCATAGGGACAACAGAACTTATCATTATCCTCGTAATCATCCTGATAATATTTGGCGTTGGAAAACTGCCCAGCATAGGCACGGGCATTGGCCAGGCCATAAGAAACTTTAAAAAAGCATCATCCGAAGAAGAGATAGATGTAACCCCCGAAAAGGAAAAATTGGAATCTACCGCAGACACAAAGTCTGCGACTACCACAAAACCTGAAGAGCCTTCAAAAAAAGTTTAAGCTTATCCTTTTTCTTCCAGTCGTTCTTTTGCAGCCATCCTGACCTGCGGATGGAGCATGCCATCTTTAACTACTTCCTTCAAATCCTGAGAAAAGAGAAATTCCAATAAGCCAAGGGATATACGCGGCGGGGTATAGGGATTTTGAACCAAAGCCTTTTTTACTACATATCGTACTCCCCACCGTTTATGTGTTGATATAAGTCGTAGTATATTTGGTGAGTTCGGCCTTTTTGATGCTACCTTTACTATTTCCTTCTCCGTAATTTTAGGATTATTCAAGATATTTGCAATTACTATTGGGTCCGGGTCGGATAAAAGCCTGTCCAGTTTGTCTTTTATCCAACCTTTTGCCATTGCCCTCCGCTCTCCCAATGTTATGAGCTCCATTTTAGCATCTTCTTCTGTATCATAACCGCTAAAGCTTTTCTTTTGCGGAGGAAGGTCGGTAAAAAACCTGCTAACCCTTTTCAGTCCAAGCTCGAGTGAGGCAAGGTAAATAAGCCTGCTTTTTTCCTCTCCCACTGCTGCTATCACTTCCTTTGGGTCTGCCATAACGGTCTTTGCCTTGCTGAATTCAAGCATATGATGAGAAGCTTTATCATAAAATGCATTAATGACACGGGCTGCATCATCAGGCTCCAGCCTAGCCAGTCGGTTGGCAAGGAGGTGAACCCTCATGTTATGCTCAGGCAAGGAGGATATGTCTTGAACTGTTTTTTTTACAAAGAGGAAGATTTCTTGTTCCTGCATTTGATTTGGTAAGTTTTTTCGAACACCCAAAAATAGACTTTGCTTTTTGGGGAAACCTGCAAGTTGCCTGCCAGACGAGGCAGAGGCCATTTTTGTGACGAGCCGTATATTACCAATACAGTGAGGAGCAAAAATGCACCGATAACGAAGTATGGCAGGCAAATCGCAGGTTTGTAAAATAGCGAGGTCTTTAATCGCTATTTTACGGGAACGGAAAAGAGTGGACTAAAAAGGGATACTGCTCAAGGCTTAAGGTTTTTTTAAATACTACTGGTCAATCTCTACGCTGAATTCTGCTAGTTCTCCGGTAATACCCTCAAAGACTATCGTGAAAGGAACTGTTCCCTTAGGTGGTATCGTGCCTTTTCTGTCCTTAAACCTTTTTTCCAAATCTGCCATAGATATATTTTTCAACTCATCCTGAGATATAATCCGCCCCGGTGCAACCCATGTATCTTTTATCTGCTTCCCGCTTTTATCAAATACTATACCATGTATACCAGTAACCTCTTTTGGTGCATTAATATTGCTCACAACTTTGCCTTCTATGACGAACATACGGCCAAGAGAGGTATTGTTTATATAATACCCCTTCAGGTCGATAATATCCATGACCTTTTGAAGTGATACCTTACTACCGGTCTTCCCCAAAAACTCGGTTCCTCTGTTCAGATAAACAACCCCTGCCCCAACCACTAACAGTAAAGCAATAACCATGTAAATTATTGCACGGCTCTTTGTCGATTTCTCTTGAGAAGGGGGTTCAAATGATAAATCTTTTGTCTCTTCAAAATCCTTTCCTATCTCTTCTTCTGTTGGTATTTGAGGTGACGAAGGTTCTATCTCAAAGGATTTCTTCTCGTCAGCAGATGCAACTCCTTCATCAAAGCTGAAACCGGTCAGTTCCTGAGATGGAGTAGTATCTCTTTCCTCTTCTCTAAATACCGGTTCTTCCCCAACCCCAAAACCAAATCCTCCCTTTTCCACTTCTGGCTGTGGCTCTTCTTTCTTTTCCTCAACTGAAAATGATGCATCTTCTTTTGCAGGTGTTGTAGATGCAAAGCCTAGATCCCACTCCGATTTCTTCTCTTCCGCTCCTGGTTTTTCTTCAAAGGTAAAATCCACACCTCCCAGATTCCATGAGGGAGGTTTTGGCTTTTCCTCTTCTTGTTGCGGTGCGGAGGTTTCTCCGGAAAATTTGCTAAAATCCACTTCTGTTGTTTTTGGGGTAGGTTCATGCTGTGATTCAGATGAAATTTTAAAGCCTTCTTCCTGGTTGGGTTCAACTGTTTCAGGCGGTGGAGTAACAACAAACACATTCTGGCACTTGGTACACCGTACCTTTACGCCCTTTGCTGTTACTTTTGAATCATCCAGGCGGTAATTTGTATTGCAGACATTACACTGAACTATCATTATCTCTCCTCTGAAAGATTACACAGATTTTTAAAGACGATTACACAGGTTAAAAAACTAATCTTTTCTAATCTGCGTAACCTGCCTTTGTAATCTGTGTCCTCATATCATCTCAAGTTCAATATTTAATGCAAAATATAGCTTAACAAAAAGACAAATGCAAGTGCTTTTCTCATCCAATAACACCTATTGTTTTATACTAACCTTTGCAAATCTTCTTTTACCGACCTGTAACAGATAATCCTTATGAGCAGGAAACCTCAAATTTATATCGGATATCTTGGTTCCATCAATGCTGACCCCACCCTGCTGGATAAGCCTTCGCGCCTCTGAAGTTGATGGGGCTAAAGCCGTTGCCTTTAAAAGATCAATCACACCGATATCATCAGTTTGAATAGTAATTGTTTTCTCTTCGATATCCTCCGGAATCCCTTTGGATTTGAATACCTTATCAAACTCAGAGGCTGCCTTAATCGCTGCATCGGTTCCATGAAACCTCGTCGTTATCTCTTTCGCCAACCTGACCTTGGCATCCCTTGGATGAGCTGTCCCATTTTTTAGACCTTGCTTTAATTCTTCAAGTTCTGTATTGGAAAGAGAACTTAAAAGTTCATAATACTTCACCATGAGGTCATCAGATACGGACATTATCTTTCCGAATATCTCCCCCGGAGACTCGGTAATTCCTATATAATTTCCCAGGGATTTACTCATCTTCTGCACACCGTCAGTCCCTTCAAGAAGAGGCATGGTTATTACAACCTGAGGCTCCTGCCCCATTTTTTTCTGCAAGGTTCTTCCCATAAGCAGATTGAAAAGTTGATCCGTGCCACCCAATTCAACATCAGCCTTCAAGTAAACTGAATCGTATGCCTGAAATAAGGGGTAATAAAATTCCAGTATTGTTATATCCTGCTGGTTATGAAACCTTTTTTTAAAATCTTCCCTCTCAAGCATCCTTGCTACGGTTTGCATTGAACCAAGTTTCACAACTTCTAACACGTTCATATTTGCAAACCATTCACTATTAAATACAATCTGCGTCTTTTCAGGGTTGAGCATTTTGAAAATCTGCTTTTTATAGGTTTCGGCATTTTTAAACACCTCTTCCCTTGTTAAGGGTTTTCTGGTCTCTGACCTGCCGGTAGGATCTCCTATCATACCGGTAAAGTCGCCGATCAAAAAAATTATATGATGCCCTAACTCCTGGAATTGTTTTAACTTCTGAATGAGAACTGTATGTCCGAGATGGAGGTCAGGGGCTGTGGGATCGAAGCCTGCCTTTATCCGAAGAGGTTTGCCTGTCTTTATGCTCTTTTTAAGTTTTTCTAAAAGCTCGTCTTCTGATATGAGCTCAACTGCTCCTCTTTTTATCATGGAAAGCTGTGCTGTAATATCTATCATAGTTTATAAAAGACCGTGAATTGTGACCGTGTTCCGTGTCCGTAGTTTTTACAGCCACGGATAATGGACACGGACAACGGGTTTTCCTGACGCCTATTACCCATCGCCTGATTTACCCTTGACAGGTATTTGTGTGTCAAGGATTTACAGTGTTACATTTATCCTCTCTATAGTCGCTGCCTTACCGGTTTCTGTGGCTATAGATACCACAACACCCTGCATTGCGATATCCTTTGCGGCCACTTCAAATTTCTTGGGCATCTGCGTTAAAAATCTCTCCAGTACAATCTCTTTCTGCATCCCAATTACAGAATTGATAGAACCAGTCATACCTGCATCGGTTATAAATGCTGTGCCCTGAGGCAGTATCCTTTCATCAGCAGTCTGAACATGGGTATGGGTGCCTATCATAGCGCTTATTTTGCCATCCAGAAACCATGCCATAGCAGCCTTTTCAGAGGTTGTTTCCGCGTGCATGTCAAGAATAATTATAGAGGTGTCGCGTACTACTTCTTTAATCACCTCTCTGGCGGTTCTGAATGGACAATCAAGATTATCCATAAAGACTCTCCCACAGAGATTAATAATGCCTATCTTGACATCTGATTTTGTCTTCAGAATCGACCATCCAAAACCAGGGGCACCTTCAGGATAATTTGCTGGCCTCAAGAGCCACCTCTTATCCTTGATGTAATCAATAATCTCTTTTTTATCCCATATGTGATTACCAGATGTTATTACATCAATATTCAGGTCGATAAGCTCTTCTGCGATAGCCGGCGTAATACCAAATCCACCCGCAGCATTTTCTCCGTTTGCAATAACAAAATCTATTGCGCGTTTTTCTCTTATATCGGGTAAAAGCTCCTTTACAGCTATTCTACCTGGTCTTCCGATGATATCGCCTATGAAGAAAACCTTTATTAAATCAGACATACTACTTTTAGGCTAAGGCTAATGTTAAGGTTGAGAATTTTCTTTTCCTTAACCTTGGCCTTAACCTCAACCTGCCTTCTATTTTATTTCGCATAATCAACTGCCCGAGTTTCCCGTATAACCGTAACCTTTATCTGCCCTGGATAATTAAGCTCTTTCTCAATCTTCCTCGCGATATCTTTAGAAAGCATAACAGCAGCTTCGTCAGAGATAGACTGATTGCTTGCGATAACTCGAATTTCCCTGCCTGCCTGAATTGCATAAGATTTTTCAACGCCGGGGAAAGATGTTGCTATGTTTTCAAGATCTTCAAGCCTCTTTACATAGGTCTCCATCATCTCTTTCCTGGCGCCCGGTCTTGCAGCAGAGAGTGCGTCAGCCGCCTGAACCAACACGCCTAAGAGAGATTCAGGATGGTCATCGTGATGTGTAGCAATTGCTGCAACTATCTTAGGATTTTCCCCATACTTCTTTGCCAGGTCGCCTCCTATGACTGCATGAGAGCCCTCTATTTCATGGTCAACTGCCTTTCCAATGTCATGAAGAAGCCCAGCCCTTTTTGCCTGTTTTTCAGGAAGCCCCAGTTCAGCCGCCATAATGCTGCAGATAAATGCAACCTCCATAGAATGGACATAAACATTCTGCGTATAGCTTGTTCTGAACTTAAGTCTGCCAATAAGTTTTATCAATTCCGGATGAAGCCCGTGAATTCCTATATCAAACACAGCCTGCTCGCCCGCTTCTTTAATTGTCTGTTCAATCTCCTGCTCAACCTTACTCACTATCTCTTCTATTCTAGCAGGATGTATCCGTCCATCGGCGATCAGTTTTTCCAGTGTTAATTTTGCTACTTCTCTCCTTACCGGGTTGTGGCCGGAGAGTATTACAGCCTCAGGCGTATCATCTATAATAATATCTATACCTGTGGCGGCCTCTATTGCCCTGATGTTACGGCCTTCTCTTCCGATAATCCTTCCCTTCATCTCATCATTGGGAAGATTTACAACCGAAACAGTCCTCTCTGCAACATATTCACCTGCATATCTTTGAATTGCAAGGGCAATAATCTCCCTGGCCTTATTGGCAGCCACCTCTCTTGTTTCATCCTCAATCCGCTTTATAGACTTTCCGGCGTCGGCCTTTGCCTCATTTTCTATAAGCTCTACAAGGCTCTTTTTGGCATCTTCTGTCGATAGGCCGGCTATCTGCTCTAATTTAAGTCTTTGCGTATCTAAAAGGGCAGCATATTCCTTTTCCATATCTTGAACCTTTTTTTCCTGCGTCGCTAGATTCTTATCCCTTTTAGCAAGCTCACCATCTTTTCTATCAAGGACTTCAACCTTTTTATCGAAATTTTCTTCTTTGGCCATGAGCCTTTTTTCTAAATTCTGAAGCTCCTGCCTTCGCTCTCTCGTCTCCTTATCAAGCTCAATTTTGCTTTGATAAAGCTTATCCTTTGCCTGGAGGCTGGCCTCTTTTTTTATAGTTTCAGCCTCTTTTTGTGCCTCTTCAACAATTGACTCAGCCAGTTTTTTTGTAGTCGTGATATTGGCCTCTGAAACCTTTTTCCTGAGAAAATAACCTGCTATCACACCAGCTAAAATTCCGCCAATAGCGATTAATATTATCAATACATTGTTATCCAAACTAGTCACCCCTTTCTATTATGTATTACCCTGCTTTCCGTAATTATCTTGTCCATCTTTATATCATGAGCCTCAGCAGGGATTGTGTTTACTATTTGAAAATCAAATGCAAGCGCTACAATGAGACATGTTTCTTTTATACTGCCGAGCACCTTGTCATAATAACCCTTTCCATACCCAAGCCTGTTACCGTTTGTATCAAATGCAATACCCGGCACAACTATAATATCTAAAGACGACGAAACTGCTATCTCAGGCTGATGAATTCCCCGATGACTATGTACAGGCTCTTTTATATCATAGGAACCTGAAGCAAGGTCTTCCTTGTCATGCACTTTTAAAAACATCAGCCCCTTTTTTTCCCGTACGATACGCGGGAAAAAAACTTCTTGCCGGTGAGCAACAGCATACTCGAGGATAGTTTCAGTAAGAACCTCATTTTTAAAACTCGCATAGAGAGCCAACCGTTTTGCGCCTTTCAGCTCTCTTATTTCTAAAAACTTTTTTTGAATAGTGGAGCTTAATTCAAATATCTCTTCAAATGGCAACCTTAAACGCTTTTGAAGGATATCTTTCCTCAAAGAGTCTTTTTTTTCAATAATTGATAACACTTACTCTTGGTTTGGCTTGGAAGTTTTTTGGCTCACCCGTTAGAAGCTTACCCCTTATGAAAACATTTGTTTTCGGCAAGAGCTTGCTTCCATAATAGAGAAGGCTTCTAACGGGACGCACATTATGTGTACACAATGTGCTTGATTAGGAAGGTATTTGAACAGAGATTATAGGTATAGGGCTACCTTAAATGGTGGAAATGGAGCCGGTATACTGAAACCATTTCCCAAATTACTGACTTTAACATCTTTTCCTTTTACCCCGTTACCAGAAAGCCACGGGTGTAAACCCGTGATAACGGGGTTTACAAATAAAAAATTTATCTTTTTAACCCAGGAAACAATATTTATTAACATACCCTATTATCCCTTAATCCAAAAACCTTCCTAATCTTTTTTCTCCCCCGCTTTAATGCCGTGTTAATAGGCTATTTGAACCTATATAAATAGGTGGGTACCTTTAAAATAACTGCTTTCGACCCTTCCAAATCTATGGGAATTCGTCGGCAGACAGTCAGGGAAGGTTCCCTTATTTAATAGTGTTGGTTCTAAATATACCCATAATCACGAACATAGCAGGGGAGAAGTTAATCTTCCAGTTTGTCTATAAGCTCCGAAAGCTCTTTGGCCCTGCCTTCCAGTTTTACCAATCTCTCCTTTGTTTCAAAATAATCATCTACAATATTCATTGCCGCAAGTAACGCCACATTAAGTGTTGAAACAGCCTTTGAGTTTTTTTTAACCTCCTCTATTTTGCTGTTTAAATAATCTGCAACTCTTTTAACGTACTCTTCACCTTCTTGACTCTTTACAAGCAGTTTCTGTTCCAGGATGTTTACCTCTACCACTGGCTTCAATGGCACCTCTTACGCAGTTTGAATCAAACCTTCCACCCTTTCCAGAAGTGTTTCTACCTTCTCTCTTATTAAACCTTTTTCTTTACCGAATTTCTCAAGCTTTACATGCAAGCTTTCTATTTCTTTATCCTTTGAGTTCAATGCTTCTGTTAGTTTTTTGTTTTCCTGTTTTAGATCCACACATTGTTCTATGAGTTTTTCAATTTTTTTCTCCAACTGCTCAAATACTGCCACCTCCATGGAAAAAACCTCCCATCGCAAAAACATAATAAAACTTTTGCAACTTCAAGTCAAGCATAAAACTGTGAGGTAGAAAGTTGGAATGCGGGGTGTGGAAAAACAGAAAAAGATTCTCTTGCTGTATCTCACCATCCACTTCCCATATCACCTTTTTATATCTCTACTATAAGCGGCAGTATAACCGGCTTTCTTTCTAGCGCTTTGTTAAAAAATCTCCTGAGCGTCTTTCGTATCTCCTCTTTTACCTCCAGCCAGTCTGTCTTTGCCTCTATATTTATAGTGCCTAGCATCGCCAGAACAGCATTTTTGGCGCCTTCAAGGAGTTCGGCAGATTCTTTCTCAAATACAAGACCTCTTGTTACAATATCGGGGCCATATATGACCTCTCCGGTTTTTTCATTCAACGCCAGAATAGCAATCACCAAGCCATCCTGCGAAAGATGCTTTCTGTCTTTCAAAACCATGTCGCCGACATCTCCTACACCCTTTCCATCCACAAAAACCTTTCCGGATTCAACCTTTTCTTTAACAGCAATACCATCCATGGTAATCTCCACAACATCGCCATCTTCCGCAAGGATAATATTCTCTTTTTTTACCCCTACTTTTTCGGCAAGCTGGCTGTGTTTTACCAGATGTCTGTATTCACCGTGTACAGGGATAAAATATTTTGGTTTAACCATATTGAGCATTATCTTCAGTTCCTCCTGACTCGCATGGCCTGATACATGTATTTCTGAAACCTTTTCATAGATAACCTCTGCCCCGCGCCGGTAAAGATGGTTCATCATGTTGGAGATTGCTTTTTCGTGGCCCGGAATAAATTTTGATGAAAGGACAACTGTATCACCACCGCGCACCTTTATGTGTTTGTGGTCGTCCATTGCCATCCTTGTTAAGGCGCTCATGGGCTCTCCCTGGCTCCCTGTTGTCAAAAGCACTGCCCTCTGAGGCGGCAGACCATCCAGTTCTCTTAAGTCAAGGACCAATCCGTCCGGAATCTTGAGATAACCCAGTTCACGTGCGATTCCAACATTGGCTACCATGCTTCTGCCATTGAGCACAACCTTTCTTCCAAATTTATCCGCAACATCCATGACCTGTTGAATCCTATGGATATTTGAGGAAAAGGCTGCAACAATTATCCGCCCCTGGCTTTTCCTGAATATCTCTTCAAAGGTCGTACCAATCTCCCTTTCTGACACAGTATAGCCTTCTTTTTCCACATTGGTTGAGTCGGAAAGGAGCAAAAGCACACCCTCTTCGCCGTATTCTGAAAATCTGGCATAATCCAATACCTCTCCGTCAACCGGCGTCTGGTCAAGTTTAAAATCGCCGGTATGGATGACAACACCGGCAGGGGTTTTTATTGCAAGGCCTACGCCATCAGCAATTGAATGGCTTACCCTTATGAATTCTATGTCAAATGGACCTATGGAAACATCGCCTCGTGGTTTGACAGTTATAAACTCTGTTTCTTTATCAAGGTTGTATTCCTCAAGCTTTTCCTTGATAAGCCCCAGGGTGAGGGCAGTTCCATAGATTGGCGCTTTTATATCCCGCAGCACAAACGGCAGCGCTCCTGTGTGGTCCTCATGGCCGTGAGTTATGATAAATGCCTTTACCTTTTCCTTATTTTTCTTGAGGTAGGTTATGTCGGGTATGACAATATCAATCCCCAACATATAATCCTCTGGAAACATGAGGCCGCAGTCTACGACAATTATGGAATCGTCATATTCCATAACCATCATATTGAGCCCAATCTCGCCGAGACCACCAAGGGGGATAATGCGCAAGGGATTCTGTCCGGTAATATTATCCATATACGGGCTAACCATACCATAACAACAAGTAAGCGTCAAAAACTTTTAATCTTGTATGCCTCTAAACTCCATGATATAAAGTCCCTGGATGAAATCACCATTTGGTGGTATTAACCCACTCAGTTCAAGTTGCTAATGCAATAAAGCTTAGTTTATAGTAACTGACTGTTATATAAAGGTTTTAGTGTATAAACAGTAAAGATATTATAAACTTTTGATACTCAAAAGAAAGGAGAGAAAATGAGTATCAAAAGAAAAGCAAAGTTTCGTCATTTGAATCAAAACGATCGTAATCAAATTGATGTATTAGTTCGAGAGGGATATACACATCAAATGATTGCTGAAAAAGTTGGTTTCAATGAAAGCACTATATGTCGGGAGCTGCAACGCAATATATCTAAAGAACACAAAAAATATGTCGCATCCATCGCTCAAACAAAAACAATCAATCGTAAATCTTCTTGTGTCAAAAAATCAAAATTTGATAACCCTGCGGTTGTTGCCTATGTAAAGAGCAAATTAAAAGAATCATGGTCGCCTGAACAAATATCAGGAAGGCTTAAAAAAGATCACCCTGAGATGTATGTAAGTTACGAAACTATTTATCAATACATTTATTCTTTAGATGATGTCCAGCGTAAAGAATTAATATCATTATTGCCGCGTTCACATAAAACACGTAAGAGAAAATACACCAGTAAAAGAGGTTCTAAAACAAAGATACTTAATCGTATTGGCATAGAACAACGGCCGCCTATTATTAACGAACGTAAGGAGCCCGGTCATTGGGAAACAGATACTATGGTTTGTAAATCCAATATCCCTGCGATAAATACTACCGTTGAACGTGTGGCACGATTTGTTATAATATCTAAACTAAACAGAAAGAACGCTTATACTAAAGCCTGTTCTCTTATTGACAGACTTTCTCAAATCAATCATGAACTACGGCGTTCCATAACTTATGATAATGGAACAGAAAATGCCGGGCATACTATGATCAACCGTACTCTAGGTACAAAAAGTTATTTTGCTAATCCTTATCATTCTTGGGAACGCGGTTCCAATGAAAATATCAATGGACTTATACGCAGATTTATTCCCAAGAAAACAGATTTGGAATCTATTACCAAAGAACAACTTTCTGAGATAGAAAACAAACTTAATAGCCGGCCCAGAAAATGTTTGAATTATCATACACCATTTGAAGTAGCAAGTTCTTTGAACTTTTTTAAAATTTAATTCTTACTCTTTTGAGTTGATAAATATTGCATTACAAACTTGAATGTACGCCCGAAAAATGCATTTGGTTTTTATTTTTCGGGACAACCGCAAGATTTTGCTCAAAGACAAGGAAAAGCAGGCTGGACAAAACGGAGCATACTCTTTTACGTATGTGAGTATTTGGACAGCCTGATTTGACGCGGTATTTGACAAAATATTGCGGTTGCCAAAAAATGCAACTGCCTTTTTTGGATGAACGGCTTGCTACTCGCCGCTTACCAGATAATATGTATCAAGATAAAACCCTTCTTAACAATATAGATTATCTAAAATCAATCATCCATCAGGTTCTTGAGGAACAGGTTGGAAAGAATCTGCTCACTATTATAGACAATCTGAGCTCAGCCGGCATTAACCCCATAAAAGGCGCGGTGTCATCTTCTCTATCCAGCAAACTCTTCAAAAAAGTAGCGGCCCTGAATTTAAATGACGCAAGCCAGGTTATTCAGGCATATGCGATAAATTTTCAGCTTATAAATATTGCAGAAGAAAATTTTGGGATGCAGGACAGGAGGAGAATCCAACGGCAAGGCCGCCCTGTCCCCGGTTCTATTGAAGAATGCGTCAATGCATTCAAGAAAAAAAATTTGCCGCCGGAGAGGATACAAATGCTTCTCAACAGCCTCTCCCTTATGCCAGTTATAACTGCCCACCCTACAGAGGTAAAAAGACGGACTGTCCTTGAAAAACACCGCAACATATATCTCGCCATATTTAAAAAAGAAAATCCCATCTGGACCGATAGAGAAAAGGCGGCAATACAAGAAGAAATCATGGGAGAGGTGCAAAAGCTGTGGCAGACAGGCGATATAAGACTGGAAAGGCCAACCGTGGAAGAAGAGGTCTTAAACGGCCTTTTTTATTTTAACGCAACTTTTTTTGAGGTTCTGCCAACACTCTACGACGAACTTTCATGCCAGTTAAGCAAATACTACCCTGGGAAAAATTTTTCTATTCCGCCGTTCATATCATTCGGAAGCTGGGTCGGCGGCGACAGGGATGGAAATCCTTTTGTAACCAGCGAAAAGACCAAATGGGCTTTAAGTTCTCATAAAGAATTAGCCCTATCCAAATACAGAGAGGCCATATCTCAGCTCATTTCAAAATTAAGCATATCACGACAACTTATTCTGCCCGGCAAAGAACTGCTCGCCTCCATAAAACAGGATGCGCGGAATATGGGGATCGAAGGAGAAAAGATCATAGCAAGGAATCCTCATGAGCCATATAGACAAAAGCTTTCTCTTATAAAAAAGAAGCTTGAAAATACGCAACAAAAACAGGAAGCATTTTGCTACAGAGACATACAGGGATTTATAGATGATTTAGATATTATCAAACATAGCCTAATTGCCAGCAAAGGAGAAAGGATTGCGCACCTTGAAATTGAACCGCTCATACAGCAGGCATCAACCTTCGGCTTTCATCTTGCAAAATTAGATATACGGCAGCATAGCGAAGCCCACAGGACGGCAGTGTCAGAATTGCTGGAAAAGGCAGGCGTAATAACGTCAGGATACCTTGCCCTCACAGAAAAAGAAAAATTAAGGATACTCTCCAGAGAGCTGGAATCAATCCGCCCCTTGGTGCCAGACCATGTCCGCCTATCGCCTGAAACCAAGGAGGTTCTGGACACCTTCAAAGAAATAAAATACGCTCAGGACAACATAAGCTGGAATGCGACAGGCTCTTATATTGTCAGCATGACCCACAACGCAAGCGATATCCTGACAGTCCAGCTTTTGGCGAAAGAAGCAGGGCTTTGCGGCATTTCCCATGATAATGTTTTATTCAATAGGCTTGATATAGTTCCGCTCTTTGAAACCATAGACGATTTAAGAAGGGCGCCGACCATACTCACCGAACTATTCTCAAATCAAATCTATAGAAAATACCTTGCCAAAAGGGACAACACACAGGAGGTTATGCTCGGCTATTCAGACAGCTGCAAAGATGGCGGCATATTAACATCAGGCTGGGAGCTTTATAAGGCACAGAAGGAAATAACAGAGGTATCTGCTGAACATAAACTCAAACTAAGATTCTTTCACGGCAGAGGCGGCACGGTCGGCAGAGGAGGCGGGCCTACCCACAAGGCAATCCTTGCGCAACCGCGGGGAACCAACAACGGCCTTATAAAGATAACAGAACAGGGCGAGGTCATATCTTCTAAATATGCCAACCTCGGCACAGCATCGTATAACCTCAACCTCCTCATTGCAGGCGTTATGGAGGCAGCCATTGCATCAAGTGAAGATGGAAGGAAAAATAAAGAGCAGCCGTATGAAGATGCCTTTGAAGAGATATCTAAAATATCATTTCAACTCTACAGAGAACTGGTTGACGACGATGATTTCTTGACATACTTTTATCAGGCCACACCCATAGAAGAACTGGAGCATCTCAAGATAGGCTCCAGGCCAAGCTATAGAAAGGGCAAAGGGCGCGTTGAAGATTTACGGGCAATACCGTGGGTTTTCAGCTGGAATCAGAGCAGACATATTATACCAGGCTGGTATCCGTTTGGTTCCGCACTCATGGCTTTTATAGGAAATGATTCCGGTCGGGAAAGACTTCTCCGCAAGATGTATGAGAAATGGCCGTTTTTCAACAATCTTATAGATAATATTCAGATGGTCTTGACAAAATCCGATATGACTATTGCAGGGCTTTACTCAACATTGGTAAAGAATGAAAAAACACGAGAGAGGATTTACAAGAAAATTCTGGCAGAATTCAACCTTACGGTAAAAATGATTTTGAAGATTACCAGGCAAAAAAAGATGTTAGACAACGACCTATTCCTTCAAAGGTCAATAGATATGAGGCGGTCAAGCATAGACCCGGTAAATTATATTCAGGTCGCCCTCTTAAAAAGGCTGCGGGAAGGAAAAACAAGCGGCGATGAAAGAGAAAAAATGATTTCAACACTCATGATGAGCATCAACTGCATTGCAGCGGGGTTAAGAAACACAGGCTAACATCCTATATCAGATATATTCAGATATATTTTTCCTTGACCCGCCATTTTGATTCTGATATATTTAACCACCTTTTATCAATCCGCGCAATTCTCATATCAATCCGCAACATGCGTTCACGTAGAACGGGCCGCTAGCTCAGTTGGCAGAGCAGCTGACTCTTAATCAGCGGGTCGGGAGTTCGACTCTCCCGCGGCCCACCAAATATTAAATAAATAATCCTTTTTTTGTCATTCTGAACGAAACGTAGCGGAGTGAAGAATCTCTATTTTTCAATGAGTCATAAAACGAGATTCTTCGTCCGCCTCAGGCGGACTCAGAATGACAATTGACGGTCAGCCTGCAAGGAGCGGAGATGTAGGCAAACATTTCGTTCAATAACCTGACAGATTAATGCCTAAATTTCTGATGGCATGCATTACAATTGTTTATAAGCTCCGCAAGTGCAGAAAACGCCTTGTCCCTGTTGCCTGCCTTTGCAGCATCTGCCAATTCATCGGCCTTTAAGTGAACCGCCTTGCCTAATGTCAGAAAATCAGGTTCTCCTGTCATCTTCTCAACCGTTGAACAACGTTTCTCCTCTTCCTCAGTCCAGCCAAGCTTGGCATTCGCAACCTCTGCGGCCTTATTCAGGTCATTGGCAGCCAGGGCGGCGGTAATCTCGCTCACTGTATCCATGTGCCGACGCATCATCTGCTTTTGCATGACCTTCATGGGCGCAGGCAGTTTAAGCTCGGTCCTGTCGTCAGACTTTGGCCCGCCCTGCTGCATCATCAGCTTATGTAATTGCTCATGCGCCTGGTCGTGCATCTGGCTGTGATCTGCTGTGCAGGAAATGCCTGCTGTTAAAAAGATTGCAGCCGCTAAAACTATCATTGCCCGTTTCATAATCTCTCCTCTATTTGTTTTTAATTTCTGAACATCCTGTGGCACTGAACACAGCCATTCAAGAGCTTATGGGTCATATTCTGAACCATCCTCATATTACCCTTTCTTGCGGCTGCAAGCATTGCCTCCGTCTTCCTGTGAAATTGCTCATCCATTCTCACAAACTGTTTTATCTTGTCTCCATTCTTAGGAAGCTTCAGCTCACCCTTTTTAAGGGCTTCTTCTGTGTTGGCCTTTGCCTTGTGGACCTCGTGAAAAGGCTCCTCAATAGCCTGAGGGTTATTGAGGACAAGCGAGTCTATCAGATTGATAAATGCGGCATTCAGAAGCCTCATCTCTGCCTTAACCGGACTCTCGGCCTCAGGAGATGTTTGTTGCTCCTCTGCATAAGCTGCCAATGAACTCAAGAC
>Ga0209521_10002087_pt1 | contig 16327 bp, 14 predicted proteins | sample Rifsed19ft4_FD_184016 | JGI IMG/M metagenome (GOLD analysis project Ga0209521, IMG submission 184016) | Soil microbial communities from Rifle, Colorado, USA - sediment 19ft 4 (version 2) | ecosystem: Environmental > Terrestrial > Deep subsurface > Rock core/Sediment | place: Rifle, Colorado...
ACGGCTCTAGCTTATTTCAGTACGCACCCGGACGAGGAGTGAAAGTGTCTAGATTCTGGCCCGGCGTCGTCTGCGGAAATTCTTTATCCGCCAGAATCCGCTCGAATCGCGATAATATTCCATGAGCTCCATTTTTCTTAGCACCTAACTTCGAAAGTGTGTAGCCTTCGTGTCTTAGGACTTTCACCATTGATCCGCGTCATAACTCACGACACTATGGCAGAAAATCGTAGTGTCGAAATGCAGCTTCATTGCAAAATACCCCCTCGGCTCAGCTTCAAGTTGATATGCTGAAGCAGAATTTGGGGGCTTCACTTTCCTGCCTATGAAATTTCGTTGAAGTCTTTCAGTAAATTTCGACTAAGCAAGCATGGTGAGAAACACAGTGTTGTTACCGAAAATGGAAGCTACGAACGGCGATTAGAAATGTTAGTGAAACTGTCGAAATATTTCGTTAAGGGTCATCGTTTCAGGGCGCCGATAATGCCACCAACGATGCCAAGGATCATTCCGGCAACGAATCCGCCGCCGATGATCAGGCTGAAGATAGCGAATGGGAATATGACTACGTCTGCCAATGCGCCGTGCCCAAGGATCATGATGATTGCACCGAAGATCAAGACTAGACCAATTATGAATCCAATAGCGAACGCGTAGCTCGGGCCCAAGCTTGGCATCCAAAAGAATATTGAAGACCAGTTTACCGGTGGACCGTAGAACGACGGCGCTAGGAGCGCCGCGCTATTGAGGATGATGAGGATTCCTGAGACTAATGACAGAACAAATCCCAGAACACCTTTTCTTGTCACGCGCCTAGGACGACTCACCATAACCTTGGGAGGTCGTCGAGCGAGAATGACCTGAGGTCGACCACAGTAAGGACAGTAGACTGCATGCAGCGGCACCAATCGTCCACAATGTCTGCATCGGATCGTGGGAAGAGGCAGTACGTACTGTACCCGTGGACGCGCTCGTGGCCCGCGGCCTCTTCTTCTGGAAAGGAACGCAGCTAGCAGACCCAAACCGAGAGCAAGGAACAGGAGGAGCAGAACGATTAGGTAGATCAGTGGGTTGAATAAGGGGGGTTGTTGGATTCTGAGGTCCAAGTTCATCGTGTGAACGATTGTCGTACCATCCGGTGCGCTCCCAGAGCCAGTGAGAGTTATCGTGTAGTTGCCTGGGACCGCATTCGAATCCGCACATATTGTAAGTGTCGTGAACACAGTCCCACCGATTGAGGGTGTCACAGGGTTAGGAACGATTTGGTAGGTGACCTGTTGTGGAAGGCCTGAAACGGTGAGGTTGACTGGGGCGTTAAATGCGCCTATGCCACGCACTGAGACGGAAATGTTGCCGCAAGTCGACTGGTTGATTATGAGCAATGTCGGTGAGGCGTTCAAAACGAAATCCGGACGCGCGAGGGTCACGTTGAGTTGAACGGTCTGGCTCCGGGTTATGGAGGGGAGGGTTGATGTCCCGGTCACAGTGACATTGTAAGTACCGGGTGGCGTGCTGTATGTTGTGGCTATACTAAGAGTGGAGGTCGCTGTGCCCCCAGGTGGAGGAGTAACGGAAGCTGGACTCAAGTTTGGAGTTGATGGCGTCGGAAAACCTGACACTTGCAAGCTAACCGGGGAGCTGAAGCTACCGAGGGAGATTACGCTAACACTGTAGGCCGCAACATTATTCTGAGCAATTGACAGTGTGCTAGGCGTCACCTGAACCAGAAAATCGATCTGCGGCCCGTGAACGAACTTGTTCCCGTAAATCTCCAGGACTGCATAGTATCCTTTGCTTCCTACAGGAAGCTGCTGTTGCGGATGGAAGGCCAGTCCTTCCACAATGCCGGAACCAAATTGAAAGTAGAAACCCAGAATCGCGTATCGGGAAGGCAGGCTGAACTTCTTGCTGTCGATGAGTATTCTAACATCGGACGCATGTGCTGGTTGGACTCCGGCTACAACATATCCGCTGCCTTCTGTCGAGATCTTGATGCTCTTTGGATCCGGGGCAACGTTATAGTACTGGCTAGGAAATTCAGGAGGAAAAGTACCCGCAGGGCCAGGAGGGTTGTAAACGATCGAATCCCAGGTCCCAGGCACATTCGGGCCCAAGAGTTGAACATAACCAGGGAAAGTTGCATCCAAGTCCTTAAGCGCGATATCTGTAAAGATTATCTCGTTGCCAGCTTGCGCGTGTGCCCGCAGGACATCGTACACGGCTTGAATCTTCGTGCGCTTGTCAGCTGGATAACTGGCTGGATTTCCAAACCATCCAGGGCAGTCGACCACGATGAGCGAGTATTGATTTATGATGGACGGTTTGTTCAGCACTTGATCGGGGCTGACGATCGTGTAGTTGATCCCCATTTGGTTGAGAGTGTAGTCTGTTCTTCCCCAGATTCCCTTGATTACGAGAATATTGGTGGGTTGCCTTACGAAAAATACCTGATTAGTCGTGAATGGCGCGGTGAGGCGAGTTACTAAGACTTTATTGAAGGTTGGAGTTGCGAGGAGAGTGTTCACATTTGTCAGATATTTCTGGTCGATAAGAAACGGTCCGCCCTGATAGACAGCCCCTCCCGGCGTTAACGATGTTCGCATGGTTACGTCTGGCGGTTCGATAACTCTGGCCAATCCAACGTCTGGTCCGCTCCTCAGAAATTCATGAATCAATCCGTAGACACGAACTCGATCCGGCTGCTTGTCGTCCATTGGGACGACGATAGTTCCCGTGGGGAATGTTCCAGCCGCGAGCGGCGGAAGCGCGTTTGCAACGCCGTATATAGGTGCGAGGATCGTGAGTGTAAGTACGAGGCACACAATCAGCTGACGAGGTCTATTCATTGATACGTGCCTCAATCTGCTATCATAATTGGGCAATTTTCGATTTTTCGGGCTAGCTACTAGGTAACCCCTAGGTTGATTACTTAAGACTTCAGTCCCTTTACTTCACGATGCCTACTTAATAGCTCATTTCTTCAAATGGACGCGCAGATGGAACATCTCAGCTTGTTCGTCGCAATATTGCGTCTGGTCGGCGTCACTATTTGTATCAAATTTGCATTGAACGATGGGGGACCCAATCTCGTGCTCCTTTTCTCACAGAAGAAAGCGTTACTCTGACTTCCATTTCAAATAGCCCACGAAGCCAAGGACACTAACCCTAATCGACACTCGCACATACTGAGGAACGTCGGCGACCGATCGACCGATTCCTTCACAAACCTTCTCAATGAGTTCGCTGGCCATCTGGTCAACGCTTAGCCCTCTGGAAATGAAACTATCAAGTTTGCTCCGCCAATCTATCAAAGCGGAGATATTTCGTTGGAACAATTCACCCGCGCCGTCCAGAGTCCCAAAATGCGGCGTGCAAAGCCGTTTGATAGTGAGTTCACTGAGTCGGCGCAACGACTCAACCGCTTTGTCCAAGTTGAAGCTAGGTGGCGGAGTCGTTGGCATTGAAGCTGGAAAGGTGGGATGACGCAGACCGACGGCGTCTCCGGTAAACAGTACACCGGTCCCTTCCAAGATGTAGCTCAAGTGATGAGAAGCGTGTCCCGGCGTCCATATCGACCTGAGTGTCATCCCATTTCCTAAATCGATTGCCTCATCATCTGCAACGCTACGCACCCGACTGTTCTCAACAGGATCAGGTAAACCATATCTCTGCATTAGCTGCTCCCCGAACAGCTCTCCTGCACCCTTCACAAGCCGCGTTGGATCAGAGAGATGTGGTTCACCCCGTGGGTGAACGAGCACAGAAGCGTTTGGATATTTCCGGGCAAGTGTACCGCAGGCACCGCAATGATCCAGGTGTACATGAGTCGGAAGCAAGTAGTTCAAATCATCGTCTCGGATTCCAAGGGCTGTGAGATCTCTAATGACGACTTGAGCCGAGGAGCGATATCCCGTATCGATGAGGGCATTTTCTTTTCCTGAGAGGAGGTAGGCCGCGACAACTCCCTTGTTTCCGAGGGCCTCAGTATCGATGATCGCAATTGAGTCCGAAAGCCGTTCTAACAGCTCAAGTCACCACTTTTGCCATATCCGAAACAAGTATATTGACTAGATGCTCCATCGAGAACCAACTCAGCATTGGAGGACGTGCCATCGACTTGACCCGACCCGAACTTCCGAAGGATCTAGAAGTCTACATTGATTCTCTCGACGAACAAGGCCGGGTTACATACATTTCAGGATACTTCGAACTCAGAGACACTCGGTTGAAATTTGATGCGATCGGCATGGAAGGATACGGAGGCCCGAACATCGGAGCAACGTTGTCCGAGGAAACGCTTGGAGCCCTCAGACAGATTGGCCTGAATCACGAGGACATTGATGAGCTGATCACCGCTCTACAAAGGAAAATAATGGAAGGAGAAGCGCATATTGAACTGCGCCGAAACCTCGAACCATCTGAAGACAAGACTGAGTACAAGAAGCAAAGCGGTTGAAAGTAGGTTCAGCCGTCACGCACTTTCTCCTTCAGTTCCGAGCCTCATGCTGCGGCAGACTGCAGGTTGGACATTTCACGGAGTTCTTTGGGATCTGGGCCATGCAGTACCAACAGAATTTCTTCCCCGGCTCGGGTTCCACGGGTTGCGGCTCACCACGCATAAAACCAAGTGCGAACATTATGCCGCCGGCAATGGAGATGGGAAGGCCGAATACTGAGACCCCCAAAGGCACGTACCAATCCGTCAACACAAGGAAAACGCCGAAAATGGCCAAGATCGCGCCTGAAGCGATCAGCCCTCTATACATGTGGATCTAACAAAATTGATTATTCGGGTTGAATATGTGCTTTTTCGACGCCTAGGAGTCGTTCATGATGTTAACAAGCGTTTCAAAGATGTCGGCTGATGCACTAGATTACATAGCGAGCTTCACATTTGCGAACAAGCTTTTCATGAATCACGCGTTTCCCCAGTGTGATAGCAAGAGCGCACTTATCGAAGCCCTGAAAAAAGGAGGCGATCGTTGGAGTGTTCTACTTTCGGTGCAACCGCTCGCACTGTTCACGCTTCGGACATCAAACGCGACGGCTATTGTCGAGCATTTCTCCCCCGAAAGTTCCGATGTCATAGCTACTGCGATTTCTGGTCTTCGGGATCATCTCATAAAAAGGAAAGTCCAGGAAATTGAAGTGAACGCTTCTGAGAATTTCGCGGAGCCTCTTTCAAGAAGCGGCTTCGAGAAGAGGAACACACTGCTGCGTTTCGGTGGAAGCGTGGTGCAAACGAACATCATGCCGATTCTGCCTTTGTCGAACCCAACTGAGCATGACATCCCGGCGTTGGTAAAGCTGATGCAAGAATCGTATGCCAGGAAGAAAGAAAAATCAGTCGCTGACCCCTCGATTGAGAGAAAGTTACATGACATAATGACGGGGATCAAGGGGACCTTTCTCCCTGAATCGTCCTTCATCAGCAAGGCGGCGGACAAGATCGTGAGCGCTTGCCTAATTACATTAACAGGAAACCGCACCGCAAACATAGAGGCAATGTTCACACATCCTCTCTACAGAGCGCGAGGACTTGCCACGATAGAAATCACGATGAGCATGAATCGCTTACAGAGAAAAGAGATAACGGTCTTGAACGTTTGGTTAGAGGAGACCGACGAAGTCGCACGAAGGCTATTCGAGAAGTTGGGCTTCAAGAAGGATTTGCGAATCGTGCAGATGAGTATGCGCGTTCGATAGAGAGGTCATTCAGGCCTTGAACCATCGAAAGACCAGATAATTGACCTTCTTTCCTCGCCGCTTGGGCACCGCTATTGTAAATTGTTTGCGCACCGTTGTTGCGAGTCTTCCAGCTAGTACAACCTCAAATGGCCCCATCGTGTCCTCCTCTCGTTTGACTGTCACGATGAAAGGCGCGTGATCTATACCGGGCCCGTGCTCATAGATAGCGAAGTCGGAGCCAAATCTGATTCCAGGAGTCACAATTAGGCCCTTGTTGCGGAGGTTCTCGTATGCCCCATAGCCTAATTCGAACTGCTTGTAGGTTTTATTCGCGACAGCAAGGACCTTTGATCGGCTGACCGGCTTAGAAGTCTTCACATCGACAACTCTGATTATCTTCCTGTCAAGTAGGTACAGTCCTTCCATAAAGTCAAGCATTAGAGGAGCCTTGAAATCTTGGTCCGGTTTCGGTTTTGGAATACCGACAGGTTTCCCGAAAAACCCCATGCGATATAGGCTCATTCCGTTTCTGTGGTCCCATACGATCAGCCGAGTTCCAATTAGCTCAGCGATGATGGGCTCGCTCATTTACTGGTCACTTCATGCTGTCAGAGCGAGGACGCGTATATGATCAACAACATCTACGCCAATATCTGCGATCTTTTCCGCCCTTTCCACCAGATCCCTGAAAAACAGCAGATCTTGGAGGGAGATTCTGCTCGAGATCAAATCCATGTCAAGTTTTCGCGACTCCGCGTCGATCTGGCGTTCCAGTTCCTCGACTGCCCTCGCAGTCTCAATCGCTTTTTCAGCATCAAAAGACAATGAGTGAAGAGTCTCTCTTACTTTCGAGATCTCCTTAAGGACGGAGCTCATCAAATGAGACACACTCTGCAGCCTCTTTGTGTCCAATTTCCATTTGAGATCAACAATACCCATCAGTCGGAAAGCCATAGCCTCGCAATATTCAGCCACTTCGCCAAGCCTGAACAGAAGTCGGAGGAAATCCTCTCTGCTGATAAGCAGACTGCCAACAGAAGCAACTTCACTCAGGAATGTCGTTTTGTTTTTATCGTTCTCCTCTAGAGTCTTCAAAATGCTCTGATAGTTGTCTTTCGCAAGCTTTGGTTTCCTTTCAGCCAGATTGTCCAACAAAACCACAAGTTGTCGGGTTATTTCGACGACATTTCTGGCATGAGTTTGGCAAAGGTCGAGCATTCTGCGGCGTATATTGGCTTCAGTTTCGATAGGGAAGGTCACGCGTTGAACCCCAAATGCCTTAGTCAACTACTATTGGGGTTCAGAACTTAAATCATAGCCCATCGGAGCGCCAAGAGGAGTGGGGTTTGAGCTACTCGTAATCGACTCTAACAGGCTCCCCCAGCTCGGAAAAAGCCTTTGCTCCTTTGAGAAAATCAAGCACAAGTACTGGGATGTCTCTCCACTTGATTCGAACTTGTTGCCAAGAATCTCTGTCCCGAAGTGTGACTGTTTCATTCTTTTGGGTATTATAATCAATCGTGATTGAAATCGGCACACCTATCTCATCGGCACGAGCGTATCTCCTTCCAATTGTGCCAGCATCGTCATATTCGACATCAAAGCCGCTACCTATCAGGAAGTCCGCCACTCTGGAAGCAATGCCCGGTAGGTCGTCTTTCGCCATCAGAGGGAAAACCATCATCTGCATTGGAGCCAAGTCTGGAGGGACTTTCAAAACGACCCGATCTTTGACTCGGTTGTATGCATACTCCAATGTCGAGTACACGATTCTCTCTGCCCCATAACTAGGTTCAATAACATGTGGAACGACACGCCGACCTGTTTCGCGTATCGTTCGATCTTCGAATCGAACATGCGAGGGAAGAACTCTGAAACCTTGGATCTCCAAATATCCAGTTTCTTTGAACGCCCTTTTCAAATCTTCAGGATTAGCAGACTTCAATGCGTCTAGGACGACTCGTGACTTCTCACGTAGCGTAGGTCCAAGAACGGATTCGTTCGGAATTACCACAGTAACCTGCTTTTCCACAGGCGTTGCATACGGTTTGAAGACTGAGAGGTCGACTCCGGACCCCTTAATATGAGCCGAGAGGTCGAAGTCAGTTCGATAGGCGTGTCCAGCTATCTCCACCCATCCCCATCTATCAAGCCAAATCTGATGATCAAAGGTCTGAGCGGAATAGTGCGATCGCTCAGTTGATAACTTCTCTTCAAACCTTTGCTTTTCTAATGGAATGCCCAGCGACTTCGCAAACTTGACGGAGAGCGCCATGAAATACGCTGACCACTCATTTTTCACAAGACCGGTGCCAGCAGCCTCATGAGCCGTCAATCGTGTGACATTCGAATGACCCTGTTCGCGACTTTTCATCAGAAGAAGAGGCAACTCTACATCGCTCACTCGATTCATGTAATTACATCGTGGTTCTTCCGGGTCGAAGAAGAATTCCAGCTCCATTATCGTGAACTCTCGAAGTCTGATAGGGCCTTGCCTTGGGGAAATCTCATTCCTCATGACTGTCCCAATCTGCGCGATTCCAAGGGGCAGCTTTTCCCTACTCGCCTCGAACACCCGCTTGAAGTCTACGAACATACCCTGGGCAGCTTCGGGTCGGGCGTAACCCGTCACGTCCCCGTAAGGGCCGATATTGGTCCTGAACATCGTCGAGAAGTATTCCGCTTGACTGAGTGGACCGCCACACTCGGGGCACCGGATTGTGTTCTCCGATATGAATGAGTCAATCTCAGCGGGCGACATGGCCTCTGTGGCTATATCCGTTCGCCCTGGCATCGCTTCCGTAATGGCATGATCCGCCTTGAAGTGACGGCGGCAATCCTTGCAGGTCACCATCAAGTCCTTGAAGTGTTCGACGTGTCCAGATGCGATGAATACTCGCTCTGGAGTGATGACAGGACTGGATATTGTTGCGAATCCATGTTGGTACACGAAGAGTTGTAGCCAGCGGTCCTCGATGCGCCGCTTCATTTTTGCGCCAAGTGGGCCTAGATCTAGATAGCCGCTGACGCCGCCATAGATTTCGAAGGAAGGCCAAAAGAAACCACGTCGCTTTGCCAAGTCAGACAATAGTTCGTATTTGTCGATCCCAGCCAAGCTCATCTTCGTCCAACATTTGTGTGCTTTTTCGCTTTAGTTTCGGAACGGTCTCATCCTTTTCTCCATCTCCTCCTTAAAGATACTCAGTTTCGTGATTTGCACACGTGGAAAACTTCGTCATTTCCCCCGACGGTAGAAGTCTGCGCTGGACCTGCGTAGTATGTCAGTATGACAACTTCTTTGTGGCTAACTCTCCTCTTTATCCAGATAGAGTCAAATGGCGTTGCGGAGGATGTCACAACACCGCTTTGGTCTATCGCCCGGACAAATGGATAGAGGAATCAATGTCTGAATACATCCGCATCCATCGCGAAGGGCAACGAGTTAAATGGCAAACTCCGAAGGACGCGTCAAGAAAGACTCAGTCGCCGGGAACCACGTCGACGTAGGTGTCGCATTTCTCGCAGAAAGGCCAAACCTCCCCAGGCGAGGCGATGTCATTAATGAAGAGTCTGATCCTGCCGCCGCAAGTTGCACACTTGATGTTCATGCCCAGGACTCTGTTCTCCTTTCGGAGAAAGGCAGAATCAACCCCCAAACCGCCTCACGTCCTTTCTGAAGCACCCTTGACCAGCAGAGGAGCACCTCTCCTTTTTGGGGGGGCTATGACAATTCTTCTTAATCGTTGAATTGCGAGGGCAGGATCGACACCTTTAGGGCATACAAAGGTGCAGGCGCCTGCGAAGTGGCATCGCCAGATCCCATGTGCCGTATCCAGCATGCTCGCCCTCTCTTGGGAACCTTCATCCCTTGAATCTGCTACGTATCTGTAAGCTTGCCCCAGCGCTTGTGGCCCAATGAACTCCGGGTCAGCAGCAAGAGTTGGACACGCTGCATTACACAAGCCACACTTAATGCAGTAGGAGAACTGGAGATAGTCTTCGAGCTCTCGCGGGCTCTGAACGTATTCTGTTTCAGAAGTGTCTTGTTCTGATGTATCTCGCCTTATCATGTAGGGCTTGACCGACTGGTGCTTTGAGAAGAACCCTTGAAAATCGGTCACCAGATCGCGAACCAATGGGTAATGATCCAAGGGCTCGACAGTCACTGTTCCGCCCCCTAGCTCAGTAATTTGCGTGTAACATGCCAACTTGGGAAGGCCGTTGATCTTCATACCACACGAGCCGCACGAAGCCATCCTGCATGAAAACCTGATGGCAATAGAATGATCCGAATTTTCCTTAGCGTATAACAGAGCATTCAGAACCGTCATCCCAGGCTCAAATGGAACACGAAACGTCTGATAGCGACGCTCAACCTGCCGTGTGGGATTTGCGCGCAGAACTCTCAACGTGACAGTTCGATTAGACTGCGCCTGCTGCGAGGTTTGCGTCCGCACCACCGACCTCAATAGTGTCGCTCTGTTGGAGTGTACTTAGTAATTGTTACGGGGGCGTATTCCAACCGTGGACCTTCGGGCGTGTAGTAGGCGAGTGTGTGTTTTAGCCAGTTCTGGTCATTTCTTTTTGGATAGTCTGTTCTTGAGTGGGCTCCCCTCGACTCGGTCCTGGCAAGTCCACCTGCCAGAACCACTTCTGCTATGTCGAACATTGCGTCTAGTTCGAGAACGTTCATGAAATTTGTGTTGTATTCCTTCGCTTGATCATCTACATGTCCATAGGCTCTCTTGTGGAGCTCTCGTAAGGCCCTTAGGCCTGCTTCCAAGCCTTCTCCGGATCGGTAAACGTATGCATACTCGTCCATTATTGTTTGGACTTGGTTGTGGATATCATAGGGGTTTTCGGTACCTTGCCCATGTAGAATCTCATCGAATAGGCGCTTCTCCTCCTTTGTCACTGCCTGTTGGTCTAGGCTGTGAGCTGACTGGGATAATGCATATGTCGCAGCTCCCGCCCCCGCCTGAGCACCGAAAACGAGGCATTCGGCCGTGGAATTGGCCCCTAGCCTATTTGCGCCGTTAATATTTACGCACGCCGCTTCTCCAGCTGACCAGAGCCCCTCAATCGGGGTCTCGGCCTTCACGTTGGTTCGGATCCCACCCATCGTGTAGTGACAGACTGGGCCGACGGGTAACGGTTCGTCGATCGGATCGATTCCTTTGAACTTGATCGCGATCTCACGAATGCCGGACAAGCGCTCTTTGATCTTCTCCGCTCCGAGATGACGCAGATCAAGGAGGAGATGATCCATCCCGCTCACCGGATCTTTCAACCCTCTACCCTCTTGGATCTCTGTAATCATTGCACGGGAAACCACATCCCTAGACGCAAGATCGAGTTTCTCGGGAGCATATCTCTTCATGAAGCGCTCCTCCTTGCCGTTGATCAAAACCGCGCCGTCGCCTCTGGCCCCTTCGGTGATGAGGACTCCTGAGGGTATCAGACCTGTTGGGTGAAATTGCACGAATTCCATATCCTCGATAGGTGCGCCGGCTCGGTAGGCCAGTGATAGGCCGTCAGGGGTGGATGAGTAACCGTACGTCGCAAACCTGTAGAGTCTCCCTGCACCGCCAGTGGCAATCACTCCGGCGTTTGCATTGAACGCGCAAAAACCACCGGTCTTAAGGTCGATAGCAGTCACCCCTTTGAAGACGCCTTGATCAACTATCAGCGAAGTAACATACCACTCCTGGAAGAAGTGAATGTTGTCATACTTCCGCGTCGTATCATACAGAGTCTGCATCTCAAAGAACCCGACCCTATCCTCCGCGAAAGTTGCCCGCGGAAAGCTATAGCCTCCAAAGTTGCGTTGGGCTATTCTGCCGTCTTCAGTCCTTGACCAAGGCATCCCCCAGTGTTCGAGAAGGTAAATTTCGGCAGGCATGGCCTTGACGAAGAACTCAACAGTATCCTGATCTGCAAGGTAGTCGCTTCCTTTGATTGTGTCGAAGATATGCGACTCAAGAGAATCGCCCTTGTCAGGATATAGGACAGCCGCCGTGCCGCCTTCTGCTGAGACAGAGTGCGATCTCATAGCTTGAACCTTTGTGATTACTGCTATGCTGCACTTCCCCTTCGACACTCGCGCGGCCTCTATTGCCGCCCGCAGCCCGGCAATTCCGGAACCGACTATCGCAACATCGTACGAGAGAACTTCGGTCACGCAGATTGACCTCGCATCCATTGTACAGTTCGCCATGCGCGACATTCCATCAATATAAGTGTGAAGACGAGCTGATGAGGCTCGAAACTTAGAAATCACAAAAGCCTGGGCTAACATCATGCGAGGCTACGCAGTCTGGAGGAGGCGCACATAAACAGAAGAAACGTCGGTCGGCTCGGTAGCCTGGCCCTCGGCGTGGCGGCGCTTGCGGCGTTCATCTATTTCGTCGGGATCAACGAACTGGGGAAGGTGCTGCTCCAGGTCGACTTGGTCGTCATAGTCCTTATGACTGCAATTCAGCTTCTTGGATTCATCTTCTATGCGTCGGCATGGTTCTTGCTCATACGTGCGACAGGACATAGGATTCCCTTTCTAACCTGTCAAGGCATTGCCTTTGCCAGCATTTTCGCAAGCTACACAATGCCAAGCGGTGTCTTTCTCGAAGCTATGCGAGTCCTTCTCGGAGCGAAGGAGTCTGGGATGAAACTGGGTGAGTCCACAGCCACAGTCATACTGCACCGAATCCTCTACATAATTGGCTTCTTGGCAAGCACAGCAATCGCTATGCTGGCCTTGATCACTGGTGGCAAGATTGCACCATCAGCAATTGTGGAGTTATCTGTGCTGCCGATTGTTGCAATCGCAGGGCTTGTGGTTCTACTTTACCTTTCGTTGAACCCTAAGCGTGTTCGAACAGTCTTGGACCGCGTCTTGAAGTTGATCCAGCCGCTGATCAAAATTGTTCAGAAAGAAGCGAAACCCGAAGGTAAAGCGGACCAATTTGTAGGCGAGTATTACACGGGTTTCCGCAAGATGCTGGCATCAAGGATCGCTATCGCCATGTCGTTTGCGTCCAGCTTGGGTGATTGGGGTTGCTCGGTGCTAATCCTTTGGGTCGTCCTTGGCTCCCTAGGTGCTACTGTGTCTTTGTGGGTTGTAGTCATCAGCATGGCCATTGGAAAGATGATTCAGATGACTCCGATCGCAGTTCCGGGAATGTTGGGGATTTACGAGGCAGCTGTCACGGCGTCTCTTTCTCTTTTTGCAGTTCCTGTGGCCGTGGCGGCTTCGGCAGCTCTTCTAATGCGCATAATCACATTCTGGCTTGACCTTCCAATAACCGGTCTGGCAGCGTATCATTACGGGTTTAGGCTGCTAAGTGGTCGTGTGTCATCGGTTCGTTCGTAGACGAACTCGATCAACCAAATTCTTTTTGCAGAAGATAGGGCAGGCACGGTTGAACTTGGACGAGGCACTTTTATTGGAGTTGGAGCGGGGCTAGGCGTATGGCCGGGCAACGTTGACAACGCCTCCATCAAAAGCATCGAATGCAGAACTTGTAGATCTGCCCGTTGGCCAGCTACTCGACGTCCTAAGCACCACCGACTCCGGCCTCTCTTCCAAGGAGGCCCGCGCCCGCCTAGAAGTCTATGGTCAGAATGTGCTTGTCAAAAGAAAGAAACGCACCGCCGCCGCGAAGTTTCTGTCCTATTTCAAAAGCCCACTAGTAATCATATTAGTTATGGCCGGATTTGTCACAATTTTCTTCCGAGAGCTTACAAACGCGACCATCATATTCACTGTTGTAATCATGAGCGTAATTCTTGGCTTCTATCAGGAATCCAAAGCTGAGAAAGCAGCAGAGATTCTCGGGAAGAAAGTTCGCACTACTGCAACTGTTCTCCGAAACGGCGCCAAAGTTGAAGTTCAGATTTCCGACATTGTTCCGGGTGATGTGATTCAGCTTGCGGCAGGTGACATAGTCCCTGCGGATTCGAAAATCATCAATGCCAAGGACTTCTTCGTAGACCAATCCGCACTTACCGGCGAATCCTATCCAGCGGAGAAATCCACAACGCCGCCGAACAATAGATCCGGGACAATTACTGAACGTAATGACTGCATCTTTCTTGGAACATCGGTTGTGAGTGGCACAGCATCTGCCGTCGTAGTGAGAACGGGTAACCTGACTGAGTATGGGAAGATTGCGAAGAAACTTGTCGCAAGAGTGCCCGAGACCGAATTTGAGAGAGGCCTTAGAAAGTTTGGTTATCTCATAATGCAGGTCACTTTTCTGCTTGTGATTCTAGTGTTTTTCGTGAACGCACTCTACAGACGAGGCGTACTTGAGTCGTTGCTCTTTTCTGTGGCTCTGGCTGTGGGCGTCACCCCAGAACTTCTGCCCATGATCGTTTCGGTTAACCTATCGAAGGGAGCGATCGCGATGTCAAGCAAAGGGGTCATAGTGAAACGTCTGGCATCGATCCAAAACTTCGGGAGTATGAACGTGCTATGCACAGACAAGACCGGGACACTGACGGAAAACAGAATTACACTCGTGCTCCATGTGGATCTGGAAGGAAACCGAGATGAGAAGGTTTTTCTTTATTCGTTCTTGAACAGTCATTATCAGACGGGGCTGAAGAGCCCCCTTGACGACGCGATTCTCAGACATATGGACGTCGACACGAACCCCTACAAGAAGATTGACGAGGTCCCATTCGATTTTACTAGAAAACGGGTTTCCATTGTTGTCGAACGTGAGGGACAACGATTCCTCACCTCGAAAGGCGCTCCTGAGGAGATACTCAGAGTATGCTCGTATTGCGAGCTTGCTGGCGCAATCTTTGATCTGACAGAGCAGATGCAGAAGAAGATCGAAAAGAAGTATCGCGACTTCAGTTCTGAAGGATACCGCGTGCTTGGTGTTGCATACAAAAAGCTCAGGGAAGATAAACCGGTCTACTCTGCGAAAGACGAGACGGACATGACATTTCTTGGCTTAGTGGTCTTCATGGACCCTCCAAAGAAGACTGCAAGGAAATCTATCGCTTTGCTGAAGCAGTCCCACGTGGACCTCAAAATTCTGACCGGCGACAACGAGTTAGTAACGAGACAGGTTTGTGAGCAACTAGGGTTCGAAATTAAAGGAGTTGTTCTTGGACCTGAGATCTCACAGATGACTGATGATGCCCTAGCCAGGGTGGTTGAGGAGGCTAACATTTTCGCTCGCGTTACTCCAGGCCAGAAAGACCGCATAATGAATGCGTTGAGAAACAATGGTCACGTTGTGGGTTATCTCGGGGACGGAATTAACGATGCAGCTTCATTGAGGACATCGGATGTCGGAATCTCGGTAAATAACGCGGTCGATGTCGCGAAGGAATCGGCAGACATCATTCTTCTGCACAAAGACTTGACGGTGCTCCAGCAGGGAGTTCTCGAAGGGCGGAAGACATTCGGCAATACGATGAAGTATGTAATGATGGGGACGAGTTCGAATTTCGGAAATATGTTCAGTGCGGCCGGCGCGTCCCTGTTCCTGCCGTTCTTGCCGATGCTTCCTGGACAGATCCTGTTGAATAATCTACTCTACGATCTGTCCGAACTTGCCATTCCGACCGATAATGTTGATCGTGAGTATATTGAGAAACCGAGGAGATGGGACATATCATTCGTCAGAGAATTCATGGTCTTCTTCGGGCCGATAAGCTCACTATTCGATTTCCTAACATTCTTCGTGATGATAGCTATATTTCATGCAAGTGAACCACTGTTTCAAACCGCATGGTTCCTAGAGTCGCTCAGTACTCAGACCCTCGTAATTTTCGTCATTAGAACGCGAAAAACACCTTTCTATAAGAGCAAACCGAGCACATATCTCCTGCTAGGAGCGTTGAGCGTCGTTGTCTTCGCCCTGATTTTGCCCTTCACGGGCTTGGGAGGATTCTTCGGTTTTGTGAGGCCGCCAGCAAGTTTTCTGGCGATATTGCTCGCCTTCATAGGAACATACCTTGGTTTAGCAGAGTTCCTCAAGAGATGGTTCTACAAGTGGCTAGACAGACGCACAGGCCAACTCACCTCTCTTCAACAAATCCCATGAGAGGTACGCCCATGCAAGTTCGCCCTCGTGCCAAACCTTAGGCGCTTAAATGTGTTCGCAGCGGTCGATTTATAGACACTGGATTTCAGGGTCAGCATTCTTATATCAAAAGACAACGATACTTTTGATGTGAAAATCCTTGGCTGTAGTCGGATATGAGTGGCTCATCGTCATCGGAATCCTCGTCGTAGTATTTCTCTGGGGACCACAGAAGCTACCCGAACTGGCGAAATCAATAGGACTCGCAAAGAAAGAGTTCGAGAAGGCAGCCAAAGAAGCTACAACAACAGCTACCACGGCAACCGGGACCACAAGTCAGGCCGCGACAGATCCGCTGATCGTTGCCGCAAGAGAACTGGGAATCAGCACTGAGGGTAAGACCAAGGAAGAAATAGCAAAAGAAATCGCGGAAAAGTCAACGAAGAAGTAACCCACTAAAAGGGCACGGTGCAGATTTTGCGGTGAGTTATTGATCACGCGGTCTGGTTTCTGTCCTGCCTGCGGGAAGGCTCAGGTCTGAAGCTAAACTCATCGGGCCTTGACGCGCTTCACTATAGGCGGTCGCGCCTTTCGCA
>Ga0209521_10002088_pt1 | contig 16326 bp, 17 predicted proteins | sample Rifsed19ft4_FD_184016 | JGI IMG/M metagenome (GOLD analysis project Ga0209521, IMG submission 184016) | Soil microbial communities from Rifle, Colorado, USA - sediment 19ft 4 (version 2) | ecosystem: Environmental > Terrestrial > Deep subsurface > Rock core/Sediment | place: Rifle, Colorado...
ATGTGCCCCTCAACAATTCCATCAATCAGTTTTTCTTTGCTAATGCCGCAAACTTTGAGACAAGCAGAGCAGGCAATAAAAGAAACATCTTTTGCGAGCAAACTCTTTCCCCTGAAAATTTGAAATGTCTTGATTGGTCGGGCTGCTGGGATTCGAACCCAGACTAAATCCTCCCAAAGGACTCGTGCTAGCCGTTACACTACAGCCCGTTTTCAATCAATACTCGTCAATCTTAACATAAAAAGATAAAAATTAAGCCCGACTTTTTACAGTCGGGCTTTGATGTTTTTTTCACAACTTTAGAAATCAAGTTCATCTTCCTCAAAGGCGCAGAGGTATCTTTGTCCTCCATCTGTCATAATAATTCCCTTCTCATTGCCAGAATCGGTTTCGTCAATTCTTTTGTTGTTGATTGTGTCAAAGTGGCGCGGCAGTTTTTTCGGAGCGTTTGTGATACTCAGAAGTTTTAAATCTTCACTAACAAGTTCTTGAGTCGGCTCGTCAAAAAAAGTTCTGGTTTTGGGTGATGTGATTTCAGTCATAAAAATGAAGTTAAGGGTTTGTGTTTGATTTAAAGGGCATAAAAACGATGCTAAATTTATTAATACCACTTTTACCATGTTTTGTCAAGGGCTTCGATTTTTATCAAGACTTTCGTTTCTTTCGCTCGCTTGAAAAAAACCGCCCTTGATTAGAGAGCGGTTTTGCCTGAATTTCTCTTCAGGTAAGGTAACCTTTGCAGAAAAGAACTGCGCAAATGACGATAAAATGAATATCCCAGGAAACAAGACGTTCGACTTGCCAAGCCCAGCCGTTGGTTAAACCGCCAGTGAAAGCAATATCGGAGAGCGGCCAGAGCGGTTGCGGATTCGTTTCCCTGTTTTCATACTTATGCGTTGGTAAGTCATACAATTGGTGGATCAAAAGACCCAAACTGAAAAATAAATTACCAAGCAGAAACATTTCAATGAAGCCAATCAAAAAAAGAAAAAGAAAACTGTGCATGGTTTTGTAGATCTTGTACCAGCCAATTCGTGGAGCATGATCGTTCCAATCATGTTCATTCAGTTCCATTTTCCGCACGCTCTTCATTGTTATTTTGCCTATTGCTTTCCAGATAAAAGGTACGGGGATGTCAGCAACTACAGAACCGACAACAACTAATCCTTTTTGAATGTAGTTTTTTACCGGATCAGGGTCGTCCGGTAAAGCAATAGCAATTGCTATCCCCGATAAAAAGTGCGAGCCACAATCCATTGGTTTTTGGTTTTAGTTTATGTTTAGGAATTTAAGCCGTTTTCAGTATACTAGAAAAATCATGATCTGTCCAGTCAGCCACTTTTTTGATTAATTAATCTGATAAAAAAACCCCATGTTGTTTAAACAACATGGGGGCAACTGTCATACATCTTATTGATCCGTTTGCGTCGACCAAAGAGACGGCACTGTCGTTCGCACCCCTTTGCCCGTTACTCGGCTTGGGGGCGGTCTCACTGTCGGTACTCTTCCCTATCCCGGAGACATCGGATTTTGGGAAGGGATTACTGTCTCATCACTGGGCGATTGTAAATTTCTAGTTCTTTTTTCTTCTTTCTCTTGCTTCTGATTCCTCAGATGGTCTATTCAAGATTAAAAACAGAGCAGCAAGAGAAATAAACATAGCAGTTACTGGAGGATTACCGGCGACACTAGCTATTAACCCCGATAAGGAAAACAGAATAGGTACTACTATCCTTAAATCCCATTCGTAATGAGCTACAAAATAGGCGGAGGTGAGAGCAGAGGTGATAAAGAGGCCGAGTATACTCCCTACAAGGAGGTTTTCAGCATTTTCCTCTGAGCCGCGAATTTCGTAATCAAGATACGCCCATTGATATGAATCAGAATTCAGTACTGATGACCAAATCAATGAAGAAATTAGACAGGCGATAGATAAACCGCCAAGAATAAAAGTTGCTATTTTAAGTTTTTTCATTGTAAAGAACTTTAGGGTTGATGTTTCAGGAACCAGGTTTAACTTTAGTTTAATTGTAATTGATTTCTAGATTTCCAAAAGACTCAGCTTGTTTAATTAAATAGGAGTAATTTAACTGCCTAAATAATACCATAATAGAGACGGATTTGTCAAGTCCACTCAAACCGTAATATTCTCAATCAGTGTCACTTGCCCTACCTTTTTTGACAAATTTAGTTTCACCACGGCGATATCAATTTGCCACGGTAAATCAAGGTTTTTTTCAGCTAGATAACCCTCAACAGTTCTAAATAAACGCTTTAATTTCCAAGGATGGACGTTCTCCTCCGGCCTGTATGTTTCATATGAAACCTTGTTTTTGGTTTCATGTGGAACACCCTGTGACTTACTGGCCTGATTAGCAACGGTTTCATGTGTAACCTTATTAGATGTTTCATATGAAACACCGGCTTTTACTTCAATAAAATGCAAAACACCGCCCTTTTTGGCGACAACATCAATTTCACCCCATTTTTTTGTATAGTTTCTTTCCAAAATGGAAAAACCGTTTTTCATAAGAAATCGGCAGGCGAGATCCTCACCGATTTCCCCTATTTTTTGGGCTTTTGAACTAAATTTCTTCACGTTAGCAACATGCTTTTCCCCGTTTCAAATTTATTGAGAAATCCTGGTCCTGTAAAAAGACGGGGGTAACCGTTTTAAAGGACATCTTAACGGACATGGACAAGATTTTTTTGTGCGGCCAGGGAGAATCGAACTCCCACCTGCTCGTTGGCAACGAGCCGTCCTACCACTAAACCATGGCCGCAGAATTATTTAAATTGTTTTAAGATATACTCCGGTAAAATTTGCATCCATGTTAACATTTTTTCCTTGAGAAATCTACCATGGAAAATAAAAAGGATGCCTGACATCGTATCCCCCGGCAGGAATCGAACCCATATCACGGGATCCGGAATCCCGTATTCTATCCATTGAACTACGAGGGAAGCAAGGCATTTGCATTATACAGCCAGTTTCAAAAGTGTTTTAGCAGAAATTTCTGACTGAAACTAATCGATGACAACTTGAACGCCGAAGGTTGATCTTACAAGGGGAATTGGAGTAATTACTTCGAAACTTTGTTGTGTTTCGAAGTAAGCCAAGATATAATTAGATTAATGAAAAGGTGCACCAGCTGCAAAAAAAGAAAGCTGATTAGTAATTTTAATTTCAAAATCAAAGCCTTGGGATTGCGCCATTACCAATGTAAAGACTGTACTAGACTGTTTGTGAAGAATCACTACAATAAGAACAAGGGGTACTATCTGGAAAAAACACGGAAACGAAACAAAGAATTAAGGTTAGAAATACTAAAATATATCCGTCAATATTTATTACGGAACCCATGCGTAGATTGTGGTGAATCAGATATTACGGTTCTTGAATTTGATCATAAAGGTGAAGTCCCAAAATTTAAAGCTGTTTCCAGTTTAGCAAGATCTCGTTATCCGCTGGCAAAAATCAAAGAAGAAATCAATAAATGTGAGGTGCGATGCGCTAATTGTCATAGAAGAAAAACAGCAAAAGAATTTAGATGGTTTAAAAACAATAATGCCCTTGTAGCTTAAAGGATAAAGTACTGGTCTTCGAAACCAGTGATGGGGGTTCGATTCCCTCCAGGGGCAAAAATATAAAAATGCAAAACAAAATTCCTCTTGAGGTTTCACATGTAACCGAATCCTTAGAAAAGGCCGGATTTAAGGCCTTTTTGGTTGGCGGTTGTGTGCGTGATCTCATTATTGGGAAAAAACCAAAGGACTGGGATATTACTACAAATGGGAAACCGGAACAAATCGAAAAACTTTTTCCAAAAACAGTTTATGAAAACAAATTTGGCACTGTCGCCGTAATTACTGAGTCCTTAGATGAAACACTGAAAGTAGTTGAAGTGACTCCATTTCGTCTTGAAGCAAAATACAGCGACTTTCGACACCCTGATTCAGTTACTTTTGCTGATAAACTTGAAGACGATTTGGCTCGACGTGATTTTACCGTTAACGCAATAGCCATTGGAACAGGAGGGGAAGTGGTTGACCCTCATGATGGCCAAAAAGACTTGAAAAATAAGGTTATTCGGGCGGTTGGCAACCCTCTCGAGCGTTTCCATGAAGATGCCCTCCGGATGCTCCGAGCGATTCGCTTGGCTGGGGAACTTGGTTTCGAAATTGAAAAAGAAACTCAGGAAGCAATCAAAAAAACCGCGAAATTTCTTGCTGAAATTTCTGCTGAAAGAATTCGTGATGAATTTGTTAAAATTGTCATGAGTCAAAGCCCAATGAAAGGAATTCTTCTTTTGGAAGAAACCGGGCTACTTGAATTTGTTATTCCCGAATTGCGAGAGGGGATTGGAACAAAGCAAAACAAAGACCATATTTACGATGTTTGGGAACACAGTCTCCGTGCGGCCGAACACGGCGCCAAAAAGGGCTGGCCGCTCGAGACAAGATTAGCGGCCCTTTTCCACGACATTGCCAAGCCCCGAACCCGGGAATACGTCCAAGAAAAGAAAGATTTCACTTTCTACGGTCATGATGTCGTGGGTGCGAAAATGACCCAAAAAATCCTGGAACGCTTGCGATTTTCCCGCAAAGAAACGGAAATTGTCAGCAAACTCGTCCGATATCACATGTTTTTTTCCGATGTCGAAAAAATTACCTTATCGGCTGTCAGACGGTTACTTGTCAAAGTAGGGAAGGAAAATATTTGGATATTGATGAATGTAAGAAATTGCGATCGGATCGGCATGGGCCGGCCGAAAGAATCGCCTTATCGCTTGCGAAAATACGAATCAATGATCGAAGAGGTGATGCGTGATCCAATTTCCGTGGGGATGTTAAAGATTAACGGCGGCCGGATTATTGAGATAACGGGAGAGAAACCGGGACCGCGAATAGGTTTTATTTTGCACGCCCTTCTTGAAGAAGTCTTAGAAGACCCTAGTTTAAATACGGAAGGGTATTTGGAAAAAAGAGCTGGTGAACTTGCGGCGCTTTCGCTAAAAGATTTGGAAGAATTAGGAAAAGCCGGAAAGGAAAAGAGGGAGGAACTCGAAGAACGCGAGCTTGGCGAGATCCGCAAAAAATACGGGGTAAGATAATTATTCTTGCAATTCGATTCAAAACGGCTATAATGGTGGGCTCGTTCTTTAAATCATCAACATTCAATCTTTAACACCTATCTCCAGATGAAAAATCTCTATGTTTTGCTGACCTTTTGGGCCGTAATTTTTGGTATTATTGTTTTCAATCAAATTTACAAAGATTGGCCAATCGCTTTTGGATTGACATTACTCTGTGTAACTAGTATCTGGTGTGTTATTTTAATTTCCAGAAAAATTTTGTGCCTGGATACCTGGGATGGCTCGATTGGTAAAACTGTTCCGCCTGCAACACAAATTTTCTTTGAAAAGGTTCCGCCCGCCGTCCAAAAAGAACTTTTAAATTTCGAAGAAAAAAGAAAATTAGAAGATCAAATGGAAAGTGAAACCGGGGTTCCCATAAAAACCCATAACGAGATCCATGATGGATACACCCATGCGGACAGTTATCGTTGATGACAGTGATATTGTTCAAATTTTACCCCTTGGCTTGCCAAGGGGTTTTTTAATTCTTTTTGCCGTGGAATTTTTTATGGATTTCCTTGAGTTGGCGATCGGTAACGTGGGTGTAAATTTGAGTAGTAGTAACACTCGCATGACCAAGCATTACCTGAACGCTTCGGATATCGGCGCCGTTTTGGAGAAGATCCGTCGCAAAGCAGTGCCGGATCACATGCGGCGTCACTTTTTTTGAAATGCCCGCCTTAATCGCGTAGTGTTTGACGATCCGCTCAATCGAACGGCGGGCCAGTCCTTCTTTTTCTTTGCTTGCCTTTTCCGTTCCGACTTTCACAAAAAGAGCATCGTCGAAATCCTTCCTTTTTTTAAGATATTCACTGACGGTCTTTTTCGCTTCAGGTGAAAGAAAGACAACTCGCACTTTGCCGCCTTTGCCGCGGATTGAGAACTCATCGGTGGAAAAATCCAGATCGCGCGTGAGTGAGCAAAGCTCCGAAACCCGGAGGCCAGTGGAAAAAAGAAGCTCCAAAATTGCCCGGTCGCGAAGAGATTTCAAATCATCGCCATCCGGGGCAGCGAGGAGCCGAGAAAGCTCTTGCGGGGAAACGAGGTCAAGGGAGCGCTCCGGGACTTTGGCGAGATCAATCCGTTCGGCGGAAAGAGAGGCAACGCCGCGGCGGGCGAGATATTTAAGAAACGCCCGAAGGCCGATGAGATAATAATTTTGGGTTTTTTTCTTCAAGGTTTCGCCAGTCGCGCGGTTATTGCCAGCTGATTGGCGATTAAGTGCGAGACGGAACTCACGCACCACCTCGTCGGTGATTTCTTTTGGGTCTTTTATTTTCGAAAACTCAAGAAAGCGCGAAAGATAGCGATCGTAGTTTTCAAGGGTCTTTAGGCTTTGACCCTTTTCGATTTCCAAATGCTCTAAAAATTCTCTTTTTAATTTTTTAAGCGTCATGATCTAATTCTAAAGTATCCGCCAATGTCGCACAACATCCTGCGACACCGAGTATCGGATTTTTGCAATTTTTGGGATTTTTTGTTACAATTCGAGTTCATGTTAGCTAAAAAGAAAAAACAGGATGTCATAAAAAAGGCCCAAACCCATGCTAAAGACACGGGTAGCCCCGAAGTCCAAGCGGGCGTTTTAACAGCGCGAATTGAAGAATTAACCAAGCATTTGAAAAAACACAAAAAGGATTTCCATTCCCGAAAAGGGCTTCTTAAAATGGTCGCCAGCCGCCGCAAACTCTTGAAGAATCTTGAAAAAGTTGACGTCAGGCGCCATAAGGCGCTTGTCAAGAAACTCGGCCTTTAATCTATGGCTATTATCAAACATAAAGAACAGCGAGTCGGGGTCTTCATCGACACCCAGAATCTTTACCACAGCGCCAAAAACCTTTATAAAAGAAAGGTTAATTTTGGCGCCATTTTAAAAGATGCCCTCGCTGGCCGCAAACTCGTTCGGGCCACGGCTTACGTCATCACAACTGAAAGTGGAGAAGAAAAAGCTTTTTTTGAAGCGCTGGAAAAACTTGGCATTGAAGCGAAAACAAAGGATCTTCAGATTTTTGCCGGCGGGGCTAAAAAAGCCGATTGGGACGTAGGGCTCGCGATTGACGCAATTAAGATGGTGCCGAGGCTTGATGTGATTGTCCTCGTGTCTGGTGACGGTGATTTTGTTCCCCTTGTTGAATATTTGAAGGGCGCTTACCTTGCCCAAGTCGAAGCGATGACATTCGGCCGCAGCGCTTCCGCCAAATTAAAAGAGGCGGTTGATGAATTCACTGATCTTGATAAAAATCCCCGCAAATACTTGATTGGATATAAATAAACTGCTAATATAGCTTAGTTATAAGTAATTTGTTAGTCTTCGGACAGGTAGAATTGCAAAGATTTTTGCAACTCTAAAGTCTGAAGATTAACATCCTGCTTGGCAACTTGATTGCCGGCAAAAATTTAGTATGAAAACAAAAGAATATTCTTTGGAAGTGGGCGGCCGCAAGGTGACCGCCACCTTCTCCGACCTCGCCGATCAGGCGCATGGTTCGGTCTTATTAAAATATGGCGAAACCGTTGTTTTAGCGACGGCTTGTATGTCCAAAGAAAGAGAAGTGGGCCGGGGCTTTTTCAATTTGACGGTTGACTACGTTGAGCGCTTTTATGCCGCCGGCGAGATTTTAGGTAGCCGTTTTATGCGCCGCGAAGGAAGACCAAGCGACGACGCGGTTTTGGCCTCCCGAATTATTGACCGGACGATTCGCCCGCTTTTTAACCGCCATTTCAAACACGCGGTGCAAGTGATTGTGACCGTCCTTTCGGTCGGCGATGCCGATCCGGCCGTTCTTGCCATCAACGCCGCTTCGCTCGCGCTTGCCACATCGCAAATCCCTTGGGGCGGCCCGGTCGGGGCAGTGCAGATAACTAAAACGCTGACAAGCGAGATCAAAATTAATCTGCCGCAAAAAAGAGAAATTCCACCCGATGACGTAAAAGTCAAATACAACTTGATCACTTGCGGCAAAGAAAATAAAATAACGATGATCGAGGCTTCAGCCACGGAAGCAAAAGAAGAGGAAATCGAAGAAGGTCTCCAAACCGCTCTTCTCGAAATTAGCAAACTGGAAAATTGGCAGAAGAAAATAACTGCGGAAATCGGTGTTGCCAAACACCCAGTAGAAAAAATTGAATTGCCGCCAGTAAGCAAAGAGCTTTACGATAAACACATTGCTCCGCGCCTTGCCGCGGCTGTTTTTTCCGGCGCCGGTAAAAAGGAGCTTGCCGCCCTCCATTCCGAATGGAACGAGATGGTAAAAAAAACCCATCCGGACCGCGTCGATTTCGCGACCGAAGATGATCACTTCGACGAGGCGGTCAATGCTGTTTTACATGAAAAAGCGGTAAAAGAAGGAAAGCGGCCGGATGGCCGAGCTATGACCGAGCTCCGCTCTCTTTTTGCCAAAGCCGGCGGATTTTCCGAAATCACTCATGGTGTCGGAATTTTTTACCGCGGCGGCACGCACGTTCTTTCCGTCCTGACGCTTGCCGGCCCTGAAGGCGCCCATATTATTGAAGGCATGGAAACAAAAGCCAAGAAACGCTTCATGCATCATTATAATTTCCCGCCTTATTCCGTCGGCGAACTCGGCCGAGGAACTTTCGTTGGCCGTCGAGAAATAGGCCACGGCGCGCTCGCCGAAAAATCTTTTTACGCCGTCCTGCCCGATCAAATTAAATTTCCTTACACTATTCGGGTCGTTTCGGAAGCGCTCGCGTCAAACGGTTCATCTTCGATGGGCTCGGTTTGCGGCACAACTCTTGCTCTTATGGACGGCGGCGTACCAATCACTCGACCAGTCGTCGGTATCGCAATGGGTCTCATGTATGAAAACGAAAAAAATTACAAAGTGCTGACCGACATTCAAGGACCGGAGGATCATCACGGCGACATGGATTTCAAAATCGCCGCGACAGAGGTCGGCGTGACGGCGCTCCAGCTTGATATCAAACTCGACGGCGTTTCAGTGCCAATTTTGATCGAAGCTCTGAAGCAATCCCGCGCCGCTCACGGAGAAATTCTTAAAGTCATCACGGCCACAATCGCGGCGCCTCGGCCGGAACTCGCCAAAACCGCGCCTCGGGTTCTTTCCACCAAAATCAATAAAGATATGATTGGTATGGTCATCGGCTCCGGCGGCAAAACAATTAACGCCATCCGTGATGAAACTGGCGCGGAAATCACCATTGAAGAAGACGGCACGATTTTTGTTTCCGGGAAAAACGGTGGCGCCGAGCGAGCGCTCCAAATTATTGAGGAAATGACCCATGAATATAAAATCGGGGAAAAAGTCATCGGCGAAGTTGTTAACATCACAGATTTCGGAGCTTTTGTAAAATTAAACCAAGCCACAGAGGGCTTGGTGCATATTTCAGAAATCGCTCCTTTTCGAGTCGGCAGTGTCGGGAGTGTCCTCAAAGTAGGCGACAAAGTGCCTGTTATTGTTATTCCGGGTGAACCGGGGAAAGTTAAGCTCTCCATTAAACAAGTCGACCCGACTTTTATAAAAGAAACCGATGAATCAAAACAACAACCAAAACAAGGAGGTTTTGCCAAAAGGCCCGAACGCAGGGGGCGCTGGTAAAATCCTTCACACTTATGCTTCGGATTTAGCCGAGACAATGAAAGAATCGGGCAGCCGAGGAGCTTTTGTCAAAGAAGCCATTACCGAGTCTCGCGAAAGAGAAAAAATAGCCGAGGAGAAATTTCCTTATTCGCCGAAAAATATTGCCTTTACTATCGGCGGTATTGTTTTACTTATCGCCGGCATTATTGGCATTGTCTTGTCTTTTCGAAAACCCGTCTCGCCGCCACCGCCACCGACTATTTTGCCAATCATAATAAGCGACAATAAAATAATTCTCCCGATTATCGACTTTGATCGAGAAAAAGTTATCGCTGCCCTTATCAAAGAAAAAGGGAAGCAGCTCGGGAGCGGCGCGATCGAAACATTTACTTTGACAAAAAATGGCGGGCTGATTAATAAGAGAGATTTTTTCTCCCTCTTTGCGCCAAACGCGCCCCGCCTCGCGGCTTTTACCAGTGATTATCTGCTTGGCCAATATGGCGATACGCCAAACAAATTTTTTATTTTACTAAAAACAGATCAGTCTTATGATTTCCGCCTTGCTTTGCAATCCTGGGAGGAAAAGATGACGGATGATCTTTATCCGCTTTTTGGCATCACGCCGACCTTGCCGCTTCTCCAACTTCGTTTTACTGACGATTTTATCTTAAACCATCCGGCCCGCGTCGTAAAAACAAACGAGGAGTTGGTCCTTGGTTATTTGTATTTGGATGACGGAACAATTGCTGTCGCCAATGATTTGGCCGTTTTTACGGAACTTGACCAGCGGTTCTTCCAGCAGAAAATCAGAAAATGAGAGCGAAGGAACATATCTCGCAAGGCACGGATAATTTTCTATGGTAATATGGATTTATGGATTTAAAAGAAATCAAAAACAAATTAGTGGCCGAGAAAAAATTAGTTGAGGAGGAATTAGCCAGTCTTGGTATTTTTGACAAAGAAAAAAAAGACTGGGGAGCGCAAAGCGTGCCGGCGGAAACCGCCGACCGAGCTGACGACAACACGGCCGCTGATTATTCAGAGGAGTACGCGGAAAAAGTAGCCACCGTCGAAATTCTTGAGTTTCGTTTAAAGGACATTAATGACGCTCTCAAAAGACTGGCCAATGACAATTACGGCAAATGTTTTGTTTGCGGCGAGTCAATCGAAGAAAAACGCCTCCTGGCCAATCCGGCCGCCAAAACCTGCATTAAACATAAAGAAGAACTCAAACCGGAGCACATCACTAATCCGTAAATCCTTTCCCAAAAATGTTTTGGAATAATTGGTTTATAATAAAGATATGTCATTCGCGAGAGTCTCCGCTGCCCAGCCCTATTTAACGGAAGGCCGCCTCGTCACCGTTGAGGTGGATATTTTTCGCAATTCCCTCCACAACTTTTCGATTGTTGGCTTGCCGGAAAGGGCGGTCGACGAAGCAAAGTACCGGGTTTCATCGGCAATCAAAAATTCCGGACTGCCTTCGCCCAAAAGCAAAAACCAAAAAACTGTTGTTTCTCTTTCGCCAGCTGATCTGAAAAAAGAAGGATCATATTTCGATTTGGCGATTTCTCTCGCGTATCTCTTGGCCGACGAGAGTTTGAAGTTCGATCCCAAAGACAAACTATTTCTTGGCGAGCTTAGTTTAAATGGCGATCTGCAATCGATTAAGGGCATCCTGCCGCTTGTGATGCTGGCTAAAACAAGGGGCTTTACGGAAGTTTTTGTGCCGGCATCGAACGGTCAGGAAGCGGCGCTGGTAAAAGATATTAAAATTTTTGCTTGTCAAAAATTAAGTGAAATTATCGAACATTTCAGCGGTGAAAAAGCGCTTCTGCCTCTGCCGCCAACTGAAATTAGCTTTGAAAAAGAAAAACCAGACTTTGATTTTTCCGACATTCGCGGCCAAGAAACGGCCAAGCGGGGTCTCGCTCTGGCGGCGGCCGGCGGCCACAATATGCTCCTGGTCGGCCCGCCGGGCACCGGCAAAACTCTGCTTGCCCGAGCTTTTTCCGGCATCCTCCCGCCGCTTGATTTTGAGAGCACGCTTGAGGTGACGGGCATCCACTCGGTGGCCGGCGTTTTAAAAAACAATTTGATCACCCGGCCACCAATCCGCGCGCCACACCACCGCGCGAGCGCGGTATCGCTTATCGGTGGCGGGGTCGTGCCGAAACCCGGCGAAATCACTCTTGCTCATCGCGGCGTACTTTTCTTGGACGAATTTCCGGAATTTAGTCGCGATGTTTTGGAAGCCCTCCGGGAGCCGCTCGAGGAAAAGAAGATTTCGGTCTCAAGAGCCAATGGTCGCGCTGTTTTCCCGGCCAATTTTATTTTAATCGCCGCAATGAACCCTTGTCCTTGCGGCTTTTTCGGCACTGCAAAAAATTGTGTTTGCGCGCCAATGGATCTCGTTCGCTATCAGAAGAAAGTTTCGGGGCCAATTCTTGACCGGATTGATCTTGTCATCAATGTTGAAAATATTGATCATGAAAAGCTGGCGGGGGAAAAGCAAAGAGACGAAACTCTGCCGGAAAAAATAAAAGCCGCGAGGGAGAAGCAGCGGGAGCGTTTCCGTAAACTCAATTTGGATTCTTTAAAAACAAACAGCGACATCACCGCCAAGGAAATTGATTCGGTAATTGAATTATCAAAAGGAGTCCGCGGCCTTCTAAATGAAAGTGCTCGCAAATTCGATCTGTCGCCGCGCAGTTATCACCGCGTCCTGAAGCTGACTCGCACTATTGCTGATTTTGAAGGAAGTGAAAATATCAGCGAATCGCATCTTCTTGAAGCGCTTCAATATCGGCCGAAATACAACTTTTTATGATATATTAAGAAATATATCAATCACTTATGGATAAATCGCAACCAGAAAATTTGGAGACCGAAAGACTTGAAATTGCTAAAAAATACAAAGTAGCCGACCCGAATTTGCTTCTGAAAAAAGAAGGTCGCTGGTACTTTAAAGAATTGCCGGTTGAAGATTGGGATCGGCTCTACAGCAAGGATGAAAAGGAGGAGTACTGGAAAAGATAACTAAAAAACACCTTCTTCTGAAGGTGTTTTAATAAAGTTCCGAGAGAATCGGCCGGGCGGCGGCACCGCGGATTTCGAAGTGAAGGTGAGGCCCGGTAGAACGGCCGGTGGAGCCAGTAAGACCAATTGTCTGGCCTTGATCAACTCGCTCACCGACGCCGACAATCGCTTTGGAAAGGTGGGCGTAGAGGGTTTGGGTCCCGTTGTCGTGAGCAATAATAATCATTTTGCCGTAACCGCCATTCCAGCCGGCGTCTTTCGAACGAATCACTTTTCCGGCGGCGGCCGCAAGAAGAGGGGTGCCGGTCGAGGCGGCAATATCGATGCCGTTATACGGGCCGTGAAAACCTTGGGATTTTCGCCATTTTGAATTCGGGCCAACTGGCCGAATATAATAGCTTGCGGCCACTGATTTGAGGGGGTTTTTGTTTTTAACGATTGGTTTTTTGGAGGTGACTGATTTGACTTCGCCGTCCGGAATGATAAGGAATTCTCCGGGGATCAATTTTTCCTCAAGACCAAGACCGTTGAAACGGCGGATTTCAGAAACATCGCCATCGAATTTCTTGGCGATACTCTCAAGGGTGTCGCCTTTTTTAATTTCATATTGAACGCCAGTGATTGGCAAAATAATCAGGGTGTCGCCGACTTTGAGCTTGCTGCTATCGAGATCATTCGCCCAAATAATGGTATTTGTGGAAACATCATACATTTTGGCGATCGCCGCCAGCGTGTCGCCTTCGCGGACAACATAAAGACTGATTTGTCCGTCGGAAAAATCTTCTTCGCCAAGATCGGCGGCCGTACCCATTGGCCCGATGACAGGCACCAAAGAGCCGTCGGTTTCAACGGCCAAAGTGTTGTCGCTTGTTTCGCCTGCGATCGGAGAAGAAAAACCTTCAAGAATCGGCAAGGTTTGGGTATTTGGCTTATTAAGCCCGTCGTCAGTTTGGGCCTCGGCTTGCTTGGCAAAAGACAAAAAGCCGGCTTCCGCTCGGTGGACGGGTAAAATAAGGAAAAGAAATAGAGGCGCGAGTATTGAAAACGCCAAAAATAAAGGTTTTTCTGGGGCCTGTTTTGAGGTAGGCCCTCGTTTTGTTTTGAGTAAAATAAGCCTAATTTGATTTCGTTTGATCTCTGTTTTTCGGCAAAAAGTGCCTTTTAGAGGGGAACCAAACGAAGTTACGGATTTGCTGTCAATCCGGAAAAGCCAGTATTTCCAAGGCTTTTTCGGAAAATCTGCCGTTTCAGTCAGCTGTAAGGATAACAAAAAGTCGGCCTTCGGTCAATCTGGTTTCCCCACAAGGTCAGGGTACCTTTGGGTCAGGTACCCTTTCTCAGAGAAAAGGTACCTGACTCCTGATTCGCAAAGCGGGATCTTTTAGAGTAAAATTAAGTCCTAAAGATTCAAAATATGGACTATTTAAAGGGTTTAAACGAGGAACAGCAAAAGGCGGTCCGGTACATTGATGGACCGCTTTTAATTGTAGCCGGCGCGGGGACTGGTAAAACGAAGACTTTGACCGCCCGTATTAGACATTTGATTGAATCCGGTGTCAATCCTAAAGCGATTCTCGCCATCACTTTTACAAACAAGGCCGCCGGCGAAATGCGTCTGCGGCTCGATCCTTTCCTTGAGGGCTTTTCTGAACGGCCGTTTATCGGCACTTTTCACTCGCTTGGCGTCAAAATTCTGCGGGAGCAGGCTCACGCCGCCGGCCTTATTCAAAATTTTGCCATTCTTGATGAAGAAGACGCCCTCGCTATCTTGAAAGACGCTCTTCGCGAAGCTGGTTTTGATCCGAAGCAAATCGAACCGAAAAAAATCAAATCAGTCATCTCCTGGCAGAAAAATCATTTCGTTTCCAGAGAAGATTTTGCGAGCCGAGCCGAGGAGTTTCTTGACGAAGTTGCCGTAAAAGTTTGGGAAAGATATGAGGCCAAATTAAAAAAAGAAAGAGCGGTTGATTTTGACGACCTTTTAATCCGGGCAACAAAACTTCTGGCGGAAGAAAAGGTAATCCGCGATCACTACGCAAATTCTTTCCAGTATATTAACGTCGACGAATATCAGGACACCAATGTCGTGCAGGACAAATTAATCAGGCTGCTTTCCCCGCATGGGCGGGTGGCCGTTGTCGGCGATCCTGATCAAGGGATTTATTCCTGGCGCGGCGCCAATATCGTTAATATTTTAAATTTTGAGAAAAATTTTCCCGGGGCGAAAATAATTTTTTTAGAGGAAAATTACCGCTCGACTAAAATAATTCTTGAGGCCGCCAATAAAGTCATAAAGAAAAATGTTTGGCGGCAAGATAAAAATCTCTTTACCCGAAGCAAACTTGGGGAACCGATTACGCTTTTCGAGGCGTTTGATGAAAAAGAGGAAGCAAATTTTATTGTCCGGAAAATTTCGGAGTTAAAGCCAAATCTTAGCGAGGTGGCGGTGCTTTACCGGACTAATTGGCAATCGCGGATACTTGAAGAAACGATGCTCCGGGAAAATATTCCTTACGAAGTCATTGGGGTTAAATTTTTCGCGAGAAAAGAAATTAAGGATGTTCTTTCTTTTATCCGCGCGGCCATTAATCCGGAGAGCTTGAATGACATCAAACGGATCATTAATTTGCCGCCGCGGGGCATTGGGAAAGTCACGCTTCTTAAAATTTTTGCCGGCAAAATAAACGAATTACCCGCAAAAATGCAGGAGAAAATAAAGATTTTTTACGAATTACTGGCGGAAATTAAGCGCTTCTCGGAAAATCACGCCCCGGCGAACACAATAAAATTCATCATCAAAGAAAGCGGTCTTGAGAAATGGCTTTCAGAGGGAAATGACGAGGATTTGGAGCGTTTGGCGAATATGAAAGAATTGGTGAGTTTGGCGAAAAAATACGACTTTTTAGGCGGGGAAGTGGGTATTTTAAAACTTCTTGAAGACGCCGCGCTCTCTGTCTCTGAAGAAACGAGTGAAGAAAATAAAAACGGCATAAAATTAATGACTGTTCACGCCGCCAAAGGGCTTGAATTTGACACGGTTTTCGTTACCGGCCTTGAAGAAAATTTATTTCCTCACAAGCGCCGAGAAGAATCGACTGATCTTGAGGAGGAGCGCCGACTTTTTTATGTCGCCATTACTCGCGCTCGCGAACGTCTTTTTCTTTCTTTTGCCGATTACCGGACAATTTTTGGCGGCCGGCTGGCCGGCTACCCTTCAGAATTTTTGGCCGATCTGCCGCCGGAAAATTTGGTTTTGGAGAAGGGCGAGTATTTAAAAAATATTTCTTATGATGAATAATCAGCTAACAAAAATTATCAAGTTAATTTTTGTTAGCTATCCACAATATATGGAAACAAAAGCGAAAAAATCTCTTGGGCAACACTGGCTTAAAGAAGAAAAATATTTGGACCTAATTGTCGACACGGCTGATCCGACCGCGGATGAGATTGTTTTGGAAATCGGGCCGGGCACAGGATTGCTCACTGAAAAACTTCTCAAACTTGCCGGTAAAGTCATTGCCGTTGAAAAAGACCATGAATTAGTTGACTCGCTTCGAAAAAATTTTAAAGAAGAAATCAAAAATAGC
>Ga0209521_10002090_pt1 | contig 16317 bp, 18 predicted proteins | sample Rifsed19ft4_FD_184016 | JGI IMG/M metagenome (GOLD analysis project Ga0209521, IMG submission 184016) | Soil microbial communities from Rifle, Colorado, USA - sediment 19ft 4 (version 2) | ecosystem: Environmental > Terrestrial > Deep subsurface > Rock core/Sediment | place: Rifle, Colorado...
TTCGGAGACTAGGCGGCCGGTGGTGCAACGGAAGCCGATGGGGATTTTGGGGATACCGCAGGGACTCTGCGGAAGGCGTCGACATAGGCGATTGTGAGCAGAACGTAGGTCAGCGCGAAATAGGATCCGAAACCGGCAACCGATGCGTTGAGGGATCCATCGGCGAGCGTGCGAGTCTGAAGATCTTGGATCATCGAGCCGAAATCCTGGGCAAGAGCTTGCCCAATCCAGAAAGAAACAACCGCGGCCCAACTAAGGGCGAGGAGGAGGAGGGCTTTGCCGACCCTTGCCGTTAGATGCAGAGCAAGCAAAACATACGTCGCGAAGGTTAGGAACAGCGAAGCCATGAGCGCACCGCCGAACCCCCAGGACACCCACCAAGATACCGGCGCGGCCGACCCGTAGCTGTACCAGACGAGCAACGCGGCGGCCACCACGAGAGCTACGAGGCTGAGCCCGAACGTCCGATGAGCGTGTCGGAATCGCCGACTCAGGAGACTATTCCACTGGTGGCGTCCCATCCAAAGGACGAAAATTCCGGCCAGTGTGACGAAAGGTCCCAGGATGAAAATCAAAGCCGCGTAGGGCAAGCGGTAGCTACGGCTCAGGTACGTGTACGCCTCAATCGCCCCTTCGATTACGAACCCAATTGTAAGAATCGCAAGGGTGAGGCGGAGCTTGGACGCCACCGGCGACAGCACGCATGCCTCCGGGCCCTATTGAGAGACCAACGCCGCAGCAAGCGATACCGACATTTCCATGACCGCAGTGTGTTCTCACGTCTTCATGATGTCTCGGCCTGCTTTGCGCTTTCGGACACGACCGCGTCCACCCCGGGACTTCGCGGCACGCCTCTTGGCCGCGGTCATCCTACCGCCTCTGCTCTTCTTTGCCATGTTTTCATCACCTCTTCACCTTTTTCTCCCTGTTGGTCGTCGTTCACCCCTCACGGGGCAGGCTTGGTAACGGTGCTGGCGTCGAGTGTAACTGCGCCAATGCGTGCCAACGCCCTGCCACTCAGCGTTGCCCCGGTGTTCAGCGAGATGGACTGATCCGCCATAATGGTTCCAACGAAGGTCGAGTTCGTTCCAAGAGTCGCGGAAGTGCCGACCTGCCAGAAGACGTTGGAAGCCTTCGCGCCGCCGGCCAAGATCACGTGGAGGCCGGCTGCCGTGTCGAGGGTGGACGCCATCTGGAAGATGAAGACCGCGTTCGCGTTGCCCTGGGCATCGAGGGTGAGATCGCCGGAGGAGATCTCCAGACCGGACGTGGACTTGTAGAGGCCCGGGGCAAGGGTCAGTCCGCCCAGGTTTCCGGCCACGGTTATAGGACATAGGGTTCGTCCAGCGGCGTCGTTATACGCGATGGTTAAGTTGGCGACTGCCCCGGCTGCAGTAGGATCGGCCGTGTGAATCGTCCCAACCACCGTTCCGGGCGGGAATCCCGTCACCGCGGTACCTGGACTCACTCCGACATCCCCCGTGACTGTGGTGCCACCTGTATTGGTGACCGTGGAGCCGGCGAGAACCGCGAAACCGGCGGCCGATCCAAGGGCTACGGTTGATTGGCCACAGGCTGATGCTGACGTCGAGGTTGTAAGGCTCCACACAAAGCTGCTCTTCAGCGCATTGCCTGCGAGGTCCTTGGCCCCGGTGGTGATCGTGGCAGTATAAGTGGTGTTGGCTGTGAGAGAGCTTGCGGGATTAAAGGTCGCAGTAAGGCCCGCGTAGGTCGGTGTGCCTGAGACAGACGTCGTCCCTTGCTTCAGAGTGAAGGTTGAGGTGGTGATCGTGGAGGGGTCCATCGCCTCGCTGAACGTTGCCGAGATGCCACTGTTGACCGCCACGGCGACAACGGGGCTCGTGGAAACCACTAGGGGTGCAGTGGTGTCCGCGATCAGACCCGTTGTAAAGCCCCATACAAAGTTAACCGCCAGTGCCTGGCCTGCGGAGTCCTTGGCCCCGGTGGTGATCGTGGCCGTGTGTGCGGCGCTGGTTGCGAGATTGCCCGATGGTATGAAGGTCGCAGTAGTGCCAGTATAGCTCACGGTCCCCGAAACCGAGGTTGTCCCCCGCGTCAGAGTGAAGGTCGACGTGGTGATCGTGGAGGAGTCCATCGCCTTGCTGAACGTTGCCAGGATCTTCGTGTTGATCGGCGTACCGGTGGCAGCGAAGACAGGAGATGTGAACGTCACCGCAGGCGCAGCTCCCGAGGGGGTTGCAGGCGGAGTCGGTGTCAGCAGGATGTAGCCTGCTCCAAGAGCGACCGCCACGAGGGCGATCGCGACGATGACAACGACCAGTTTCCTTCGAACCATGTTGTCCCTTCTCCGATATCAGAAGGGAACCAACCTATGGCCCCCCGCCCCTGGGCTGCATCGCGCCCTCAGACACATTTAGCCCGTTCTTTCCGATTCCCCGAACGGCTCTGCGAGATGTGGACACCAGACGACCTCGAGACTCGGATCACGAGAGCGCACGACCACGGCTCCGTATGGCAGGTCGAGAACAGGAAGCTCAGAGGCTGCATCTTCCAAGATGGGGTCTAGGTACAAGGGACGGCGCAACTTCGCTGGCGCTGAAGCCGGTGAGCATCACGCCGGGCGCGAATACCACATACGATGCATTGTTCGTGGCCCATGGTACCCTGCGCGTGACGACCAGCCCGCACTGCCCACGATAACCTTCTGAAAGGAGTCCCGCCTGACGAAGTTGGGGGACGTGGCAGCCGATCGCACCGGGAACCCAGCAAGACAGGTGGCCTCGTGCTCGGCAACGTCACTGCGGCCTCAGACCGCACCCGGTGACTTCGGGTGTGTTGAAGCTAAGGCACGTACGTCGCGCCTCCAGAAAGACCTAAATATCGTCTGTCCGATTACCCTAATAGACTGTGGGTATGTGGACACCTGACGATCTCGATATTCGGATCATAAAAGCGCTTGCATCTCCCAGTTCGTTCCAGTGGGACGTCCGCATCTCCTATGCGCACGTGGCCGCGGGACTCCACGTCGACGAAGAGACGGTCCGACACCGGCTGAAGCACATGAACGACGTTCGGTTCCTACGGGGTTGGCAGCTCATGCTCAATCCGGCCCTGCTTGGCCGGGAGGCGGCCATGGTAGAGCTTCGTGTCAGTGACTCGGAATCCAAGCCCGAGGTGATTTCGCGACTGAAACTGCTTGAGGGCGTGATGCTCATCGACGACTTGTACGGCAAGGAGCTCGCGGTGCTCACCCTGTACGAGAACCCATCGACTTTGGAAAGGCAGGTTCGGCTGTTCGCCTCCCTGTGCGGTGGCCCGACACCGGTCTCGTGGAAGCTCGGGTTCCCCCCTTGCGACCTGACCCCGACGAGGACGGACTGGCGGATCATGCAGACGCTGCGAGGGGACGGGAGAGGGAGGCTCTCGGACGTCGCCCGCAGCCTGCGACTTTCGACTCGGACGGTCAAGAGGCGGATGATCCAGCTGGTCGATGGGAATGCCTTCTACCTGGACCCCATCCTAGACCTGGGGAACGCCGGCGGCGTCCGATGCCGATTCTGGGTCACATCCGAGGCGAGCTGGAAACAAGCGGTCGACAGGACGATACTATCCGGACTCCCGAGGATCATCTCGGCGCACACGGCGCCGCAGGAATACTCCCTTTTCGTCGCCCACCTCTCCAATCTCTCGGAGGTCCAGGAGAGGCTGCTATGGATGAGACAGTTGGGGGGCGTTCGGGAAGTCCGGTCGACCATCGAGGTAGAACATGTCCATGTTCAAGAGTGGGTTAGAGGCGAGATTGAGAAGCGGTTGTCGACGCTCGCGACCTAGCTGGCGGGCCCGCACGTTGGTTACAGGGACAAAATCATGCTGGGCCCGCCCTCGTGGGCGACCCGGCGATGCGCGTGGCCTCATCATCGATCGGGGTCGAGTGCTCGGCATCAAGTCCTAGCCCGATGTGGAACTCGGCAAGCAGGTCGGACTGCAGCCGGAGGTTGCGAAGCTGGCATAACCTCGTACATGTGCATTTGGAAAACGCACGGCGAGTCCGAACCGGGCTGAGTTTCTCCCGCGGTCCAGCGCACACCTGGGTTGCGAAGAAAGGGTTTTGTCCGACCGGCGGGATACCTCCGCGTGGACATTGGGGTGGACGTCGGCGGCACGTTCACGGATTTCGTGGGCTTCCGGGGTCGCGACGTCGTGACGACAAAACTCCTGTCCACCCCGAGGCCGGCGAGCGCGATCCTCCGGGGATTCCGCGATCTCCACGCGGACGGAATGGTCCACGGCACGACCGTCGCGACGAACGCGATTCTGGAGCGGCGGGGCGCCAGCACGGCGCTCATCACGACGGCCGGATTCGAGGACCTCCTGGCGATCGGCCGACAGGATCGGCCCAAGCTCTACGACCTGCATGTCCCGAAACCCGCGGCACCGGTCCCGCGGGACCGGTGCTTCGGCGTCCGCGAGCGCGTCGACGCACACGGGCGGGTCCTCGCGGACCTCACGGACGCGGAACTCCGCCGCGTCGCCCGCGCCGTGAAACGGTCGGGAGCCGAGTCCGTCGCGGTGTCGCTGCTCTTCTCCTTCCTCCGGCCGGAGCACGAGAGGCGGCTCGGGGCGGCGTTTTCGGGAATCTCGGTGTCCCTCAGCCATCAGGTGCTCGCCGAATTCCGCGAGTACGAGCGCGGTTCAACGACGGTCCTGGACGCCTACATCAAGCCCCTCGTCGCGCGCTACCTTCAGGACCTCCGCGACCGGTTGCGACGGGAATTCCTCATCATGAAGTCGACGGGCGGCGTCGCGTCGCCGGAGCTCGTGCAGGACCGGCCAATCGAACTCGTCCTGAGCGGCCCCGCCGGAGGCCTCTCGGCCGCCGCCGCCCTCGCCCGCCGGATACGCGCGCCTCATATTGTCACCTTCGACATGGGCGGGACGAGCGCCGATTTCTCCGTGGTGACGGACGGCGAGCCCAGCTGGACGACGGAGGCGGTGATCGACCACTTCCCGATGGCACTCCCGGTCATCGACATTGAGTCGGTCGGGGCGGGCGGAGGGAGCCTCGCCTGGATCGACGCCGGGGGTGCCCTGCGGGTCGGCCCGGCGAGCGCGGGCGCGTCTCCGGGCCCCATCGCGTACGGGAAGGGCGGCCGCGATCCCACCGTCACGGACGCCGACCTGGTCGGAGGGATGCTGGGCGCCCACATCCTTGGGGGCCGCCTCGCGTTGCGGCCACGTCTGGCGCGGACCGGACTCGCGAGGCTGTCGAAGCGCTTGGGTGTCGGCCTCGACGAAACCGTCCTCGGCATCCAGCGGGTCGTCGAGGCGAGCATGGCGAAGGGCATGCGGCTCATCCTGTCGAAGCGGGGCGCGGACCCGGCCGAGTTCCGGCTCCTCGCGTTCGGCGGAGCCGGCGCGATGCATGCGTGCGCGCTGGCGCGCGAGATCGGCATTCCGCGAGTGATCGTCCCCTTCCTCCCGGGGGTGTTCTCCGCCTACGGGGTCCTGGTCTCCGACATCCGCGTGGCGTACAGCCAGAGCGTGTTGCGTCTCCTCGGTCGGGCCCACGCCCGGATCCGCGGGATCCTCGGCGGGTTCCGAGAGCGGGCCGAGAGGGATCTCACCGCGCAAGGGGTCGACCCGCGGCGGGCCCTGTTCACCGCGAGCCTCGACCTGCGCTACCGCGGACAGAGTTACGAAGTCAACGTCCCGATTCGCGGGAACGTCGCCCGCCGGTTCCGCGATCTCCACCGGGCCCGATACGGATACGCGCCGCCCGCAGGGCCGATCGAGCTCGTCACAGTGCGTCTCGCGGCCCGACTTCCCAGGCCCATGCAGTTCCCGGCTCCGATCCGACGTGCGACCCCTCGACGCGGCGCACGACGCATCCTCTTCGAGGAGGGCTGGTTCGAGACGCCCGTCCTCAATCGGGAGAACCTCCCGGTCGGCTTCCATCTCGAGGGGCCGCTGATCGTCGAGGAGCCGTACGCGACCACCGTCGTCCCGCCCGGAGGCGCGCTCGAAGTCGGCCCTCTCGGCCTCCTCGACATCGAGGTGGGTCCGTGAAGCCGGTCGATCTCGACGTGCTCCAGTCGGCCCTGTCCTTCATCCCCGAGGAGATGGGCGTCTCCCTCCGTAGGACCGCGTACTCGCCGAACATCAAGGAACGGATGGACGCGAGTTGCGCCCTGTTCGACGCGGACGGGAGCTTGGTCGCACAGGCCGAACACATCCCCGTGCACCTCGGCTCGATGCCTCTCGCCGTCGAGGCGATCAAGGCTGACTTCGGCGACGCGCTCGAGGAGGGAGACCAGGTCGTCCTCAACAATCCCTACCGCGGCGGGACCCACTTGCCCGACATCACGGTGGTCAAACCCGTGTTCCAAGGCTCGAGTCGCCTCGCGTATGTCGCGAACCGGGCCCACCACGCGGACGTCGGCGGCATCGCGCCGGGGTCCATGCCCGCGCGGAGCGAGCGGCTCGAAGACGAAGGACTCGTCCTCGATCCGGAGCTCCTCCTCCGGAGGGGAGCGGAGCGCCGTTGGGTCTTCGATCGCATCCGACGCGCGACGGTGAACCCGGTCGAACGGCTCGGAGACCTGCGAGCGCAGGTCGCGGCGAACGAGCTCGGATCGCGGCGGGTGCTCGACTTCGTGCGACGCCATGGCCCGGGGTTCCTCGCGCAAGCGGCCGCCGAACTCATGGCGTACAGCGAGCGACGGGTCCGCTCGTCGATCGCAAACCTCCCGCGCGGCAGCTGGACCGGTACCGATCGACTGGAGAGCCCCGAGGGTCGCGGTCCCCGGTTCCTCCCGATCCGCGCGCGGGTCACCACGGCCGGGGACGAGATTCGAGTCGATTTCCAGGGGACGCACGCCCAGACAGCAAGCAACCTGAACGCGCCCTTCGCGGTCACATTGAGCTCCGTCTACTACGCGCTCCGCTGCCTCACGGACCCAGACATCCCCGCGAATGCGGGCGCGTACCGTCCGGTCCGGGTGAGCGCACCAGAAGGTTCGATCGTTCGGGCCCGGCCACCGGCCGCCGTCGCGGCCGGGAACGTCGAGACATCGCAGCGGATCGTCGACGTCGTGTTCTCCGCGCTCCGCGCGCCGCTGCAGGACCGTGTACCGGCCCAGAGCCAAGGCACGATGAACAACCTGACGATCGGCTCCGCGCGCAGGCCGCGCTTCTCCTATTACGAGACGATCGCGGGGGGCGAGGGGGCCCTGCCGTATCGGGACGGCGCGGACGGCGTGCAGACGCACATGACGAACACGAGGAACACTCCCGTGGAGGCGCTCGAGCTCGCGTATCCTCTCCGCGTCGAAGAGTACCGGCTAATCGACGGGTCCGGAGGCACCGGGCGGTTCCGCGGGGGAGATGGGATCCGCCGCGCCGTCCGCGTGCTCGGAGCCGGGACCACCGTGTCCGTGATCTCGGAGCGCCGCCGACTCCGGCCGCGCGGCGCGAACGGCGGCTCCGACGGGCGGGCAGGGAGGAACTGGCTCGTCCACCGCGGCAGGCGACGTCCGCTTCCGGCGAAGTTCACTGAGCGCCTGAGTCGCGGCGATGTCATCGTGATCGAGACGCCGGGCGGCGGCGGCTGGGGGAACGGCACAAAGGCGAAAGGTCCCGCCGGACAACGGCGGCTCGGGTCAGGAAGACAGACCGACGAACGACCGAACGCCTTCCACCACGGCGGCATCGTCGAGAGCGGCGGCGAGTCCAGCTAGGTTCGCGAAGGGTCGGTTCCGCACGATACGCGCGGCGCGCTTGGCCCCGACGCCCGGCAGGGCTTCAAGGGCCCTCAATGAGGCGCGATTCACATCCAGGGGGAACTCTACGGCCGTCACGGACCGCGCGCCGTGGCTCGTGATCTTCACGTCCATGAACCGATTGACTTCGAGATCATAAGGCAGGCCGACGAGAATCGGATAGGTTCCGATCTGGCGCCCGTACGTCACGTGGCCGTGTCGAATCTCGAGATACACGTCTCGCAGGACTGTTCCCTCGGGTAGGATGCGGCGGAGAATTTCATGGTCGATACCTGCCCGTACGGACTCTTTGAAACGCCGGAACTCGGAATGCAGCCCCGTGGGCTCGAACTCCTGCCGTACGGGACGAACCTGGCGGATGTTGATCCGTCGAACCCAGAGGTCCTCTTCGAGGAGATGCTTCAGAAAGGCGAGATTCAGATCGAAGGTCTTCTTCGTTTCGCCGGTCAAACCTGTGACGAAGTTGAGACCGGGTAGGAGCTGCGGCAGGCCGTTCTCCCCACGCTCCCGGCCCACAGCGTTGACCATGCGGATGGCCTCGAGGCATCCGTCCGCGTCGATGTTAAGGTTGTTCGCCTCCGTGACTACGGGGTCCGCGGACTCGAGGCCGAAGGAGAGGAGGTTGCCCGGGGACGTGTACCGCACCAGGAGGCGGAGGGCTGCCATCGCCTCGTCCGGATGGGCGACCATCATCGCGGGGTCGCCGTTGTCCGTGTGGAGGACCCGCAGTCTCGGTGCGGCGTCATGGATGCCGTGGAGCAGCGCCTCCAGGACCGGCACGTTGATCTGCGGGGTCGGTGAGGTCCCGAGGCCGAGCGCCTGGTAGCTGAAGAAGTCTGCCTGGCCACCGAGGCGGAAGTTGACCGCGCCCAGTTCCGTGAGTCTGCGCACTTCCGCGAGGACGCCCTTCACCGGTCGGAACTTCGTGATCCCATATTGCGGTTCGATGCAGAAGCTGCAGCCGCCGTTCACGTAGCGGACGCAGCCCTTCGACGTGTCGAGCTCGACGACGAGCGGCTCGGGGAAGTCCGGATGGTGCGTGATGACGTCGGCGCCGAGGAGCCCCCACCGGTCCCACTCCTCCATGGTCCGGTCGCGGTTCGTCCAGTCGCCCCCGCTCAGGTGGTCGTAGACCGCGGTGTCCAGATCCCGCACCGCGACGTGGTCGAACGGAGCCGTGAGGGCTTCGTCGAAGAACCGGAAGCGGGCAAGAGGCCCGCCGAAGACCCGCGGACCCTCGAAGGCGTTTGCGTGGCGCACGACCTCCTTCTCGCTGATGGGCAGGCCGCGGAGATACTTGCCCGGCACGATCGGTCCCGAGATGACCGCTAGGAGGTCGCCCCGCAGGGGGCGGCCCGAGCGGACCTGGTCAATCGTGACGTACTCCCACGCGTGGCCCGCATCCTGGACCGCGCCTGCGAGGTACCTCGGGTAGGGCGAAAGATAGGGCGGCACGCCGAAGTTGGACGGCTCGTCCACGTACCCGTCCAGGATCACGACCTTCATGGGCCGGAATCCATGCCGCCCTGATGATAAAAGGGCTTCGACCGTCCCTCGCTACGCCCTGCTTCCCCACCGGCCTACAAGGACGATGAAGACGATCATCACGAGCGTGATGACGAGCGCAGTCACCAAGTACCCGACCCAGCCGATCGGGGTGATGGTCGCGAAGGTCGTGTCGACCCCCGCGACTTTCAGTCCACCGCTCACCACGTTGTTCCACAGAAGAGCGATGACGAACCCGAACGCAGCCGCCAAGGACGTCGAGATTGTCTTCCGCACTTCCGTCAACGAGAGCTTCCGTTCTGCTGCCATGTCCGTCCCCTGCCGGGCTGGTACGTCGTTCGAGGGGTCGGCATTTTCGCCAACGGACGCAGCTCAGCGGGTGCCTTTCGTTTTGGAGGCTACCTGGATCTCCTCGATCCGTGCCGTCGGGTACTGACCCTTCGGGTCTTTCTCCAAGGGCTTCACCATGTCCCAGATTGTGAGGAGAGCGACCGTGACCCCGTAGAGGGCCTCCATCTCCACGCCCGTCTTGTACGTCGCCTCGACGGTCGTCGTCGCGAGGACACGGTCCTTCCGGACGTCGAAGGTGACGCCCGCCGATGTAATCGGAATCGGATGGCAATGGGGCAGGACCTGCCAGACGCTCTTGATCGCCTGAAGTGCGGCGACCTCCGCCGCCGCGAGAGGATCGCCCTTCTCGACGCGGCGGGAGCGAACCGCCCGAATCGTGGACGGCCTCAGGCGGATCGCCCCCGTGGCGACCGCCCGACGTTTCACGTCCGGTTTCCTACCAATGTCGACCATGCGCGCCATCGTCGCGGTCATTGTAAAGCACGCTATATCTCCGTCGTGTCCCTTTGTCAAAGCTCCCGGGGCACGTCGGACTCCTACCTCGGTCCGCGCCACGCGCGCGCGTGCGGTTTGTCAATCCGCTCTGTCGGACGCGGCAAGGGTTATCTACGATCCCCGGGCCTCTCGACGACCGCGTGCGGGCCCGAGGCTCGCACGAGGGATGGGACCATGACGGGGTTCAAAAAGCTCGTCGGCGTGACCCTGGCTGTCGTCCTGGTCGCCGCCGTCGCGGCCTTCGTGCTCCGGCCCAACACGGGCCCGAACACGAGCGCCGTGATCAACGATCCGGAGGCGGACGACCCGGGCACGGACCCGGCCGCGAACGACCCACCGAAGCCCGAGCGACTGAGCAACGGACCGAACCACCAGGTGTGCGTTCCGCTGAACGACCACATACCCGAGCATGCATGGGTGCGGGGCGCGAACTGGTATCGGTTCTACGAGTTCGCGGCTTGCGCCGCCACCGTGCTCGCCGCTCTGGTGGTCAACTAGGCCGCGGAGCGCGGCCCCTTAGCCCCTCCGGGGCGACGGCGCGGGGCCCCAACGGCCCCTGCGCACTATTCTACGTTCTCGTCCCCGCTCGGCGCACGTCGTTTGTCAAGAAGTTGAATCGGCCTGGCCTGATGCCCGAGCCCTTCCCAGCCCCGCTCGTCACGCCCTTTGTCAAGTCGCCGTGTCGGACGCAACAATCGTTATCTACCCTCGCGTCCCCTCGCGACGACCGCGTGCGGATGGGATGCGCGTGCACGAGAGGATGGGACCGGGAGACCCACGCGGGCCTCCTCGAAATCGCTTCTGTTCCTCGCCATCGCGAGCCATGCGCCGCAACGGATGAAGGAGAGGCGAACACATGGCAGGACTGAAGAGACTCGTGGGCGTCGCCCTGACGGTCGTCGTCCTGACGGCCCTCACGGCCTACGTGCTCCGTCCCACGGGGACGCCGAACGCGGCCGTCGTCGTGGTGAACGAGCCCGAGCCCACCGTGACCTCGAAGCCCCTGCCGTTCGTGGACACGAATGCACCCGATCACGGGCGGTTCACCCACGACGGCTGGGCGGCGGCCGAGGAGCCGTCGAAGCCGGCGAGACTGAGCAGCGGACCGAACCACCAGGTCTGCCTCCCCGCGAACGACAACATTGCGGAACAGGCGCGGCAGCGGGGTGCGAACTGGTACCGGTTCTACGACCAGTCGGGATGCGGTGCCTTCCCCGGCCTGCGGCTCAGCCACAACTGGTAGCCGGCACGTGAACCCTTTTCCCCGGACGAGGGAGGCACGGGGTCCCCCGGGCCCCGGCCGAATTTTCCTACCTCGAAACGCGGCGGGGCTTCCGTGCGGACCTCGACGGTCCGCGGGCGGCTTCCGTCTTCCAGATCGGGACGACCCGCTTGACCTCGTCCATCAGCCAGGCACACGCCGCGAACGCCTCCTTCCGGTGGCCCGCGGCACACGCGATCACGACGGAGTCCGATCCGACGGGCACGCGACCGATCCGATGGACCACGGACAGATCGAGGATCCCGAACTTCGCCTTTGCAATCTCCGAAAGATCCTGGAGGGCCTTGACCGCCATGGGCCGGTAGACCTCGTAGTCGAGGGCCCCAACTCCCGGATCCGCGCGTACGGTCCCGAGGAACGCGACGATCGCGCCGGCATCGGCCCGCCGCACGGAGTCCACGACCGATTGGACGTCGATCCGCCCGCGCCGGACCTCGATCATGCGGAGCCCCCGCTCACGGGCGGCATGAGGGCGACCTCATCGCCGTCCCGCAGCCGCGTGGACGGATCCACGAACGCCTCGTTCACCGCGAGGAGCATCGTCTCCCGATAGCCCTCGAGGCGGGGGAACCTCCGCACCATCTCGTCGACGAGCTGGCCGACGGTCGCGCCGTCCTTCCCGGACCACGTGAGCTGCCGCACCCCGGACACCTCTCGGTACGTCGCGAAGAGTCGGACGCGCACCCGCATCGACCCGAGTCCATCCCGGCGCGGGCCATAAGGCCTTCCCTCACGGCAGCGAGACGCGGGCGAGGATCTCCGTCCTGCGGCGGCGGATCTCCCCCGTCACGCGGTCGAAGTACGCGTCGACGGCTTCCGTCAGGCGAGCCCGGGTCGCCTCCGAGCGCGCGGCCCCCAGGTATCGGAAGACCTGGACGCGGCGGCCTCCCCGGTCCTCGTAATGCCAGAAGTAGAGGTACGGCCGCCCGCGAATCTCTTTCGTCGCGACGCCACACCCGACCTGCATCGCCTCGCCACCGTGTTAACCTTACTTAAGGTTAACTTCCTGGGCCGCCCCGACGCCTCGATCCCGGCCCCCACCCCTCGGTTTCCGGTGGAAACCCTTATCGGAACCCGGGTCCTGCCTCCTTCGGATGGACGTCCTCCTCGTCACCCTCACGGACGACGTCGCCGAGATCACGGCCCTCCTCGAGTCCGCGGGGCATCGCGTCGTCGAGACAATCGTGCAGCGACGCGACCGGCCGGAGGCGCGCACCTTCGTCGGGCGAGGCAAGCTCGAGGAAATCCGAGAGCGGGTCGCACGCGGGGATGTCCAAGTCGTCGTCTTCAACGGAGAACTCCGGCCGACGATGCATCATCTCCTCGAGCGGGACCTGGGGGTCGAGTGCTACGACCGCCTGCGCGTCCTGCTGGAACTCTTCGCGCAGCGCGCCTCGAGCCGCGAGGGGAAGTTGCAGGTCGAGCTCGCGCTCCTCCAGTACGAGGTCCCCCTCCTCCGGGAATGGATCCACGAGACGGATGTGAGCGAGCGACCCGGTTTCATGGCGGGCGGCGAGCAGCGCGTCGACGCCTACTACGAGACGGTGAAGCGGAGGATCAAGAAGATTCGCGACGAGCTCGGGACGATCCGACGGGAGCGGGAGGTCCGCCGCGCGACGCGCAAGGACCGCGGATACCACCTCGTGGCCCTCGCGGGGTACGCGAACGCCGGGAAGTCGTCCCTCCTGAACGTCCTGACGGACGAGCACGTGCTCGTCGAGGACCGCATGTTCTCCACCCTCTCGACGACGACCCGCGGCCTCCCGGGGACGCGGAAGCGGATTCTGCTCACGGACACGATCGGCTTCGTCGACGGAGTCCCGTTCTGGATGGTCGAGGCGTTCAACGCGAGCTTCGAGGAGATCCTCCGGGCGGACCTCGTCCTGCTCCTCGTCGACGCGTCCGACCCCGTCGAGGAGATCCGGCGCAAGGTCCGCCTAGCTGCCCGCACGCTGTTCCCGAACGTGCCCCCGGAATCCGTCCTCCCCGTGCTCACGAAGATCGACCGCCTCCCGGCCGGGTCGCTCGAACCGAAGGCTGCGGCGCTCGCGGAATCGGAATTCCATCGGACGCCCCTCGCGGTCTCCGCAGTCTCGGGCGAGGGGCTCGATGTCCTTCGCCGTACGGTCCTCGATTCCTTCGCGTATCCGATCGAGATGCATCTGGCGATGCCCCAGGACGCGGACGCGGGCGGCAAGCTGCACTGGCTGTACGAGCACGCGGAGGTCGTGTCCGTCGTCCACGGGTCGGATCGGATTGACGTGGTCGTCCGATGCCGTCCCCGGGACCGCGCCGCCGCCGAGGCTCTCGGACGGGTCGTCCTCGTGCGCGCGGTCGGATGAGCGCGCCGGACGAGCGCCTCAGCCTTTGATGTGGAACTCGCGTTTCTTCTCGAGGAACCGCCGCTCGTAGGCCGAAGGCAAGTGGTCGTACGTGAGTTCCTCGAGTCGTTTGAGGTTCTTCACGAAGACTTCCTTCGAGGTCGTGGAGACGAGCCGGTCGAACTCCCGTTCCTTTCGGAGGGTATCGACGAAGTAGAAGCCGCCGGCGAGGACCGCGAGGAGCCCGCCGAACGCCTCCCAGATGACCCACTCGCCGACGGCCCGGTGGATCTGCTGGAGCCAATCCGGGCTCTGTGTCGGGACGAAGAACTGGGTGAGGGAGAAGACCATCCCGAGGATTCCGAGGCCGAAGACGAGCGTGCTCAGCTCGTACCGGAATTCCCGGAAGAGCCCCATGGTGGCCGCGGGCTATGATGGGAATGTGGATAAGCTTTGCCGGCCGAGCGAAGGCTTTCATCCGCCCCCGGCCTTGTCCTCGCGCGAATGGCGCTCCGAACGGCCCTCCACGATCTACATCGCGCCGCGGGCGCGAGGTTCATCGAATTCGGCGGGTGGGAGATGCCCCTCCAGTATACGGGGATCCTCGAGGAGCATTTCGCCGTGCGGCGGTCCGCAGGTCTCTTCGACGTGAGCCACATGGGCAAGCTGTTCGTCGAGGGGCGCGACGCGCCCTCCTTCCTGGATCGCGTGAGTGCGAACGACGTCCCTCGGGCCCCGGGCCGTGCGCGGTACACGCATCTCCTCCGGGAGGACGGCACGATCATCGACGACGTGATCGTCACGTGTCTCGCCGAGGATCGGTATTTCGTCGTGTGCAACGCAGGGTCACGGCCGACGGTCATCGAGTGGTTCGAGGACCACCGTTCAGGAGAGGTGCGGATCGGCGACCGGACTCTGGATCGATTGTGTCTCGCGTTGCAGGGGCCGAGGGCGGCGGACCTCCTCCAGCGCTTCACGTCCGTCGAGGTCACGCGGATGAAACCCTTCACGGGGGCCGTCGTGGACTTCGTGCCCCCGGCCCCCTGGGGCGCCCATCCGAGGGCCGTTCCACCGGAAATCGAGGGGTGGGGGGCCGGACCTCCCCAAGGTCCCTCCATCCTCCCGCGGGAGGAGCCCACCGCTTCCACTGGACGCGTGGCCTTCCTGGCGACACGGACGGGGTATACGGGCGAACCGGGCTTCGAGCTCTTCCCGACCGCCGAAGAGGGCTCATGGATCTGGGAATCCCTGCTCGCCGAGGGGAAGGACCTCGGGATCCAGCTCGTGGGCCTCGGGGCCCGGGACACGCTTCGACTGGAGAAGGGGTACCTGCTGTCGGGCCAGGACTTCGACGGTCGGCAGACGCCCCTCGAGGTGGATTGCGAGTGGATCGTCAAGTGGGACCGTCCGTTCATCGGTCGCGACGCTCTCCTCGCGCAACGGGACCGAGGCGACTATCCGCGTCTCGTAGGGATTCGGATGGACGACAAAGGGATCCCGCGACTCGGGTCGCGCGTGCTCGTCGAGGGCCGCGAGGTCGGCCACGTGACGAGCGGGACGATGTCCCCCAGTCTCCGGGTCGGGATCGCGCTCGCGTCCGTGGACCGCAACGTGTCCGCGATCGGGACACACACCGAGGTGGAGATACGAGGCACGATGCATCCCGCCACGGTCGTCAAGACTCCATTCCTGTGATGGCCCTCCTGGACGGCGCGCGGATTCACCCAGGTCGGCACCATCTTGATAACGGACCATGGGGTATGGTAACAGATGTGGTAACAGCTCTCGGGAATCGTGGTAACAGAAATGGTTCAAAAAGTAATATACCACGCCACCCCCTTCGCCGCGCTCACCCCCAGGGATGGCATCACCCCCCGTGTTATCCCGTGCACTATCCCGAGTGGAGAGGGTCATTGTATGGAACAAGTCAAGGTTGCTGAATCCAAGGCCATCGAAGTCATGGCCGATGAGCCGGATCCCAAGCTCTCCGCGAACGCGTTGCGGGTCCTCGAGAAGCGATACCTGAAGAAGGACGACCAGGGCCGCGTCATCGAGACGCCGAGGGAGCTGTTCGCCCGGGTCGCCTGGAATCTCGCTCAGGCGGAGCGGAATTATGGGGCGGACAAGGCGCAAGTCGAGGAGACGGCGAGGCGGTTCTACCGCATCATGGCGAACCTTGACTTCTTGCCGAACAGCCCGACGCTCATGAACGCGGGGCTCGAGTTGCAGCTGCTCTCGGCTTGTTTCGTTCTCCCGGTGGACGACAGCCTCGTCGGTATTTTCGAGGCGCTGAAGCAACAAGCGCTGATCCACCAGGCGGGGGGAGGAACCGGTTTTGCATTCTCCCGGCTCCGGCCGAAGGGCGACTTTGTGAAATCGACGATGGGCGTCGCCTCCGGCCCTATTTCCTTCATGAAGATTTTTGACTCGGCCACTCAGACTGTCAAGCAGGGAGGATGCATCTCCATCGACAGCCTCCTCCGAACGTCGGAGGGCCTCAAACCGCTCGGACGACTTCTGAACAGCCCACCTCTCGGCGAGAACTTCACTCGCGACCGGGTCTTCGATGGAACGGGGTTTTCGCATGCTCTCGTCGCACAGG
>Ga0209521_10002091_pt1 | contig 16315 bp, 16 predicted proteins | sample Rifsed19ft4_FD_184016 | JGI IMG/M metagenome (GOLD analysis project Ga0209521, IMG submission 184016) | Soil microbial communities from Rifle, Colorado, USA - sediment 19ft 4 (version 2) | ecosystem: Environmental > Terrestrial > Deep subsurface > Rock core/Sediment | place: Rifle, Colorado...
CGGTTGTGCCGTATCCGCGGCAAAATGAAAAGGCGCGTTTGGATTAGGGATGGCGATATAGTCGTGGTTTCGCCTTGGGATTTCCAAAGTGACAAACGCGGTGATGTGGTTTGGCGTTACACACACGCGCAAGCGGATATCCTCCGGAGAAAAGGCATCCTAACCATTTAGCCATTAGAAAGGCGCTGTGTTTCTTGAACTTGAAATAGCGCGTCTGTTTTCGTTGTTGACATCAATTGTTATTGGGTTATTGCTCATCATGCCACCTGTATTTTTCTTTTTTGTTTCTTAGTTTTTCTAATTCGCAGTTGAAGCAGATGCCGTTATGGCAGGAAATCATTTCACCGCAGTTCGGGCATTTCCATAATTTTTTCTGTTCGCCAAGAAACTTGTTTATTCCGTGTTTTTTGATGAAATTCAAATTGTCTATCAGGCTCATTTTGTAACGGGCTTTGTATCTGTTGTCAATGGTTTTCAACCTATCGCATGGAAAGCTAGTGCATTCAAAACAATAAGTCACTTCGCCATTCAGTAATTTGGAACATTGTTTTTTCAGAAAAGCGCATTTTTTGTTTCTCGGTCTGCAGCCTGCGCAATAAGGCACTCTGATGCCCTTGCTCTTCACTTCGTTCTGTAGTGCCAAGTAGCTTGCGCAAAGTGTGCAGTTCATTCCGCAAGGCGCGATTAAATCAGATATTGAGTTATGTGCGGTTTTCATTTAACCAACTTCATTTTCCATAACTGAAGTTTGTGTTTCTTTTATTTCTTATTTATGCAATAAACCTAGAATGAAAGACGAATGGCGAGTAATCTGCAGGTTGATGGCTCCAAGTGGTTTTAAATATCTCGCGATGCATAACATGATGAACACGTATGTCCCGGAAAGCTCGCGAAAAACTTGCACGCAGAGAAAAAACTGTAGAGAGAAGAGACAAAATGCTCGTGCATGACTTCTCTTCCGAACGGGCTACGCTGGAAGAGGTTTTTGATCAGTCAACGCGTATGGTGCTTTATCATTTTCTAAGCAAAGGCGTCATAGATGAGGTTCACGGCGTCGTGAACGCTGGGAAAGAAGCGCGGGTTTACTGGGGCAAGAACAAAGAGGGCAAAGAATTGGCCGTAAAAATCTACCTGACATCTTCTGCCGAGTTTCTCAAGGGCATGCGCAAGTACATTGAAGGCGACCGCCGATTCAAAAATGTTAAGCATGATACGCGGTCGCTGATTTTCACTTGGGCGCAAAAAGAGTTCAGGAACTTGGAACAGGCTACGCGGGCGAAAGTGCGGGTGCCCAAGCCCATCGCAGTGGAAAAAAACGTGCTCGTGATGGGGTTCATCGGCAAAGACGGCGTAAGCGCTCCGTCTATGAAGGAACAGTCGCCTAGTGCTCCTGAGAAAGTGTACAATTTGTTGTTGACTTATTTGAAAAGGCTTTATCGTAAGGCTGATCTCGTGCACGGTGACTTGAGCGAGTACAACATTATGGTTTGGAATGGTCGCCTTGTGTTGTTTGACATGTCGCAGTCCGTGCCCACATCGCATCCTTTGGCTGAGTTTCTCCTGCGCAGGGACTTGGAGAATGTGAATAGGTTCTTTAGTCGGTTAGGCGTTAAGGTTCTTTCAGTTGAAGAGGCCTACAAACAGGTTGTTGGGTAAATGTCAAAACCAAGCGCTTTTGTTAGAATTCCGAAAGAACGAGTGGGCGTTTTAGTCGGTCCAGAGGGAAAAGTGAAGCAGTATATCGAAGAGAAATTGACTGTTGGGCTTCAAATAGAAAGCGAAGCAGGCGGAGTAACAATTACAATGGCTGAGAATGCGACGGATCCCTCATTACTTCTCAAGGCCAAGGATGTTGTAACGGCCATCGGCAGAGGCTTTTCGCCCGAGCATGCTTTCCGCTTGATTCGAAACGAAGACGCCGTATTAGACGTTATAGATCTGCGCATCATTTTCGGCAGGTCTGAGTCTGACATCAAACGCGTAAAAGGACGAATTATCGGGATGAACGGCAAAACGCGGCGCTTAATTGAGGAATTAACGGATGCTAACGTGGCTGTTTATGGGCACACAGTCGGCATAATCGGCACCTTCGAGCAGGCTGACGCTGCACGAAACGCGGTGCAAATGCTAATCGAAGGAAGCCAGCATCACAATGTTTACAAGTTTCTACAGAAAAAGCGAAGCGAGCTTAAGAAGCAAATGCTGGAACTGTGGGAAAAACCAGAAGAAAAGAAATGAGCATGAAGGTTCAGCGGATAGTTTTTTTGCATTTGTTTCTTTTGGTTCCTTGGTGTTGCGACTGTTGTGTTCTTTTTGACTTATACCCTCTTCTATTAATAGGTTAAACTTTCGATTCAGCTTAATTGTCTGCAAAGGCTACTGGTTTATTGTTGAAAATCCAGTGAGATGTTGAAAGACAGTTTTCTGCAATGGTGGCGGGCTTCCGCACTCAAGATCCAAATCATCCAGAGCGTCTTCGGGGCCAGAGTCGTCATCGCCCACCAATGCAAATTCTGCTTTTTCTAACATAAAAACTTATAGAACAATACGCAACACATGGCTCTGCAGGGCGTGTAGCGTGTGCCGCGTTTCAGCGTGAGTCGTAACCAAAGCGTCATGTTGACTCTGGGTTTCCTAGCAACTTTGAACATGCACTTGCTCTTGTTTTCCTATTCGCCGTTGGTTCGCAACATCACTGATGAGTTGGCGTTGACGAATGCTGAGGCGGGATTTCTTTTTTCCGTCTCCATCCTAACGCTTATGCTGTTCCGAATTCCGTGGGGAATGCTATTCGACCGAAAAGGCTTGAAGGCAACAATGGGTTTAGCGCTGGTTCTCATGGGCGTCTTCGGCTTGGTGCGCGGGTTTGCCGTGGATTACACTACGCTTTTGGCGTCACAGTTTCTTTTGGGCGTGGCTTTGTCAGGGGTTATTCCCGCCATTCCAAAGCTGGTTTCTTACTGGTTTCCCAGAGAAAAAGTCGGGTTTGCGACTGGCATCTGCATGGCTGGCTTTCCAATAGGCGACGTTATAGCAGTGGGCGTTACGCCATACCTCGTTGAAGCGGGCAACGGTTGGCGGCAGGTTTTTCAGGTTTATGGCGTTTGGGCTTTGCTGTTGATATTTTTGTGGTGGAAGTTCGCGGGTGGAGAACCGCAAAACATGAAGGCGCCTGCGTCAAACTCGCCCAATGTCAAGCATGCTTTCGCAAAGTTGTTGAGGATGAAGGAGGTTTGGCTTTTGACGGGCTTGTACTTCTGCGCTGGAGGCTGCTACGACACGATGCTGTTATGGTTGCCTGACATTTTGCAGGTTGAAGGCTTAAACGCCTTTAACGCGTCGTTGGTAGCGGCGATGTTGCCAGTTGGATTTTTAGTTTCAGCCCTTGCGGTAGGCGCGTTTTCGGATAAGCTGGGTTTGAGAAAACCGTTTATACTGTTGATGGGCGTTGTTAGCGGTCCAGTCCTATTCTTGGCGGGCACTGTGGCTGGGCCAGCTGCGTATGTTACGGCTTTTCTGGTTGGCCTCTGCACTGTGGGCGTCTTAACGCTTGTTTTAGCTGTTCCCGTGGAGATGCCGCGGTTGTCGCCTTTCTTGTCAAGTGCTTTTGGCGTGGTTTCTTCGCTTGGAAACGCGGGTTCCTTCTTGTTGCCGACTTTGGTTGGTCAACTTCGCGATGTCAGCGGAACGTTTTTACTTTCCATGGTTGTTTTAGCCGTTGTCGGCGAAGGCATGTTCGCGTTGGGACTGATGCTGCCCGAAACAGGCAGGAAAGGTAAGCCAAATGCTTGATAAGATTAAGGTAACGCCTTTAGCCGCGGAAAGCTTCGGCGTCAGGTCCATGTGCACTTTTGTTGAGACGCCTGACGTTAAAGTGCTTTTGGACGCTGGAGTTTCGCTCTGTCCGAAACGTTTCGGCTTGCCGCCGCATCCCATCGAGTTCAGAACTATTGATAGGCTCAGAAAGAATGTCGCAGAAGCCGCCGACAGGGCTGAAGTGGTTACCATAAGCCACTACCACTTTGACCATCACACGCCTTCATACGAAGATTGGCTTGTCAACTGGACAGAGGCTAATGAAACTGCGCGGCAGATTTACCAAGCAAAGACTGTTCTGATGAAGAACCCGAAGGAGAAAATCAACGCCAGCCAAAGGCAGCGAGCGTGGCTTTTCCAGAAGACAGGCGGCAAATACGCTGAAAAGCTGGAAACCGCAGACAGCAAGGCGTTCGCGTTCGGGAAAGCTACGCTTTTGCGCTTTTCGGAACCCGTTCCTCATGGACCTGAAGATTCCATGCTCGGCTGGGTAGTAATGACACTAATCGAATGTGACGGAGAGCGGTTCATGTTTGCGCCAGACGTTCAAGGTCCAATGTCAACACACACGCTTGAGCTGATTAAACAGGCGAAGCCACAAGTGGTTATGATTGGTGGACCACCGTTTTATCTTGGCGGCTTCAAAGTTGATGAGGCACAGTTGCAGATGGGATTGAGGAATTTGGCAAGCGTGGTTGAAACCGTGCCCTTAACCATTTTGGAACATCACGCGTTAAGAGACGAGGCGTGGCAGCAAAGAATAAAACAAGTTTACGACGTAGCGCTCAAGACGGGGCACACCGTAATGACGGCGGCTGAATTTGCTGGCAAAGAAAACGCGTTTCTAGAATCCAGAAGAAAAAGGCTCTACATGGACTATCCACCGTCGAAAGAATTCAAAAAATGGATGCACGAAGGCTTAACAGCAAAAAGCACCACCAAACCACCAATATAAACTGAATTTCTGCTTCAAGTCACAATTCAACCTATATTTAAGGGGCTATAGACTGTAGAGAGCACTAGTGTTTGAGTTGCTTTGTGATGTTTTCTTCAGCCTTTTTAACCGCTTCTTGCAGTTTTTCAGGTTGCGTTCCGCCGCCTTGGGCAAAGTTTGGTTTTCCGCCGCCTCCACCGCCGATGACAGGCGAAACCGCTTGGACTATTTCACCAGCGTTCACGCCCTTTTCCATCGCTGTTTTCCCAGCCATGACCAGTATTCTAGCGGTTTTTCCGTCTGTGCCATAAAACAGCGTAACCGTTGCCTCGTCTCGCTTTATTATCTCGTTTGCCGTTTGCACCATACGGTTAACATCAATCACTTCTTGAAAATCACGCTTCACTAGTTTTATCCCGCCAATCTCTCGTGAGGCTTCCACTGTCTTTGCTTCTTCAAAGCCAACGCTTTCTTTGGTAGCTAACTCCTTGATTAGCTTTCGTCTTTCAGCGTTGGCCTCCTTCAACTCTTTCACTAGTTTCTCAGCGGTTTTGTCCAGCTTCTCCAACGGTGCATTCAAAGTCTCCGCAACTTTCCACAATAAGCGCTCCTGTTGTTGCACTGCCTTCAACGCCTGAAGCCCCACAGCATACGCAAGCCGCTCCACACCATCCTGAACGCGTTCCGTGTAGACTATTTTGATGAACCCTATTTCGCCAGTGCTGTTCAAGTGCGTTCCAGCGCACGCTTCAACATCCCAATCGCCCGTCTTCACTACGCGTATATCTTTGCCAGGCACCGCACCGCCCTGATAAAGCCTAAACCCATAGCGGCTTTCAGCCTCGTTCCGCGGCATCCACGCCGTCTCAACCCGCATATCAGCGAGAACAGCCTGATTCGCCAGAGTCTCTATCCTATGCACTTCTTCAGGTGTCAACCGCCGATAATGCGAAATATCCAGCCGAGAGCTTTCCAAGCCCTTCTGTGTTCCATACTGCCACACATGCTCACCTAACACGCGCCGAGCCGCGCCATTAACAAGATGCGTAGCCGTGTGCGCCTTCATAAGCCCATAACGCTTATCCCAATCAATAACACCCTTAACGGTAACACCTTCCTTAGGCGCGTATGAGCCTTTAATCTTATGCACAATCACCCTGCCCACTTTCTGCACATCAACAACTTCCGCCTTCACATCATCAAACAATAGGAAGCCATGGTCAGCAGGTTGCCCTCCGCCTTCAGGGTAAAAGCACGTTTTGTCCAAGACAACGTATTCGCTGTCTATCACTTTGAGGACTTTCGCCTCAAACTCTTTCATGTACTGGTCAACATAGTACACTTGCTCAGTTGGCGGCAGCTTCTCCGCGGCTGTTTCAAGCGTTTGCTTAGCTTCAGTTTCTTCTTCCACGGGTTTAGTCGCCTGCATGTGTCGCTTGGCTATCAACGCGTAAAAATTCTCGGGAATCTCAACTTTCACGCCTTCACTTTCAGCGGTTTGCTTAACAATCTCTGGCGGAAGCCCCTGAGAATCATACAACTCCGACAGCGTAGCATCAGGCATTCTGCTCAGGCGTTTCGCTTTAAGCTCATCAGCGATTCGCTTCACCATTCCCTCGCCGCGCTTTATTGTGTCCTCAAACTTTTCTTCCTCAACCTTGAGCATTTCCATAATCTCGTTCCGCATAGCTTTGATGTGCGGGAAATCCCTCGACCAATGCTCAACTTGCATGCCCACTATGTCATAAAGCCTTTCAGGCATGCCCAGCATCCTCAGCAAACGGTAAATCCTACGGAACAGTAGCCGCGCTAAATAGCCTTCCTGAATGTTCGAGGGCACAACGCCTTCCGAAAGAATGAAGCTCAAGCACTTTGTGTGATCCGCAACCGCGAATGCGTTCTCGATGGGCGCAAGCACCTTGTCCAACTCGTCCATAGGCATTCCAACGAGCTTGGCTACTCGCCTTCTCGCGTCAAGCCTGTTCGCGGTTTTGTCAACGCTCACCAGCCCAGAATACTTCGCCACATCCAACAGAAAAGCGTTATCAATTTTCGTTAGCCCAGCCATCTTGAAAATCTTGTCCAGCAGGCTCCCATAAACGGCGTGAAAACAACTGGGCACTCCTTGAGAAAGCCACGCAAAGCGGTCTAAGCCGTAGCCCGTGTCCACCGTGCGTATGGGCAACTTCACGAACTCGTCGTTCACCACTTTGTACTGCATAAAAACGAGAGTGGCAACCTCCAACCCGCGGATTATGCACTCAACGTCTGGGCCAGCGTTTCCGCCGCCCACCCAAACATCCTCCTTATACACCACTTCCTCAGACTTCACGCCTAATACTTCTGTGACAAACTCATGATGATAACGTGCTGTCTGGTCTTTCCAGTACACTTCCCTGTCAGGATAGTTAAAGGCGTGATGCCCGCCCATCTCAAAAATGGTTAAGTGTCTGCCAAAAGTCGGCCCCGTGTTTGAAATGTCCACCAATCGGATGCAGGGCTGCGCTATCACAAGCGGGTTAGCTGGCGGCGGAGCGATGCCATCTGTGACGTAGGGCTGAAAATCAATTATGCTCGCGTGAGTCAAGTAAATGTCGTTTCTCCACCTTGCCACAACTGGGTAAGGTTTGATGCGTGTGTGTCCGTGTTTTTCGAAGAATGACAGGAAAGTTTCCCGCATTTCTGGAAGGCTATAGCTTCTTTTCGTGGGCGGATTGCCTAAGAACGTGTAGCAAGCGCATTCATCTGGGGTGGATTCGCCGCAGGTTTCCTGCTCTGGATTTTGCGTCCAAAAATATTCCCTGCACTTCGGACAGAGCTTTCTCACAAAGCCCTCTTCTTTGAAGAAGGGAAGCGTGTACTCTTCTGCTGGAAATCGGTTCAATTCTCAAGGCACTCCGTTCGCTATCAGTTTTCTCTGCTTTATAGTGAGGGTTTACGAGCTTCATGGATTTAAATAATTTCGCTACCCAATCTTCAAGTCGAGTAAAAAGCCCACCATGAAGCTTCCTATGAAGGGAATAAGCGAAATCAAGCCGACAAGCCACGACGCGGCTTGACCTGCACCGCCTAGCCAACCAGCTATTGTATTCCAGAGGGCGCTATAGTTTATGCTTATCACTCCGCTTGTGCCTAAATAAAACAGTGCGATGATGAATATGCCTATAAGAACAATAAAGAGCTTAGCTATTTTTTAAGTGCAAAACCCACTATGAAGCCGCCTACTGCGCCTAGACCAAGCTGGTAAACAACTGGGGTTATTATCTCGCTCATTTATCCTTCCCTCTTCCTATGTTAAGGCAGTTCAGTTTAAATCTGTTTTCCTGCAGAATAACAAGCAAAGCCCTCAGAAAGGTAATTACTACGGAAAGTGCCAATCGTCAATCATGCTTTTCACTTCTGCATAGCGCTTTTCCAGTCCATAACGCCTAAGGGGCTTAGCCAAGTGCCTCTGCGACCTAGTTGAAGTCATATAGAGCCCAACTTTCAGCTCCCGCGCTACAGTAACTTGCATCTTTTCGGCATCATCAAACCTTGCGCCGCACTTTTTACACCTGAAACCCTTGCCTTTGCCCATAGACTCCAGCCGCTTGCCACATGTTGGACAAAAGGGATTTTGGCACGCAGTTTTCGGAGCGAGTTCTAAAATTTTGATTTTTTCAAGGTTTATCGTTAAAGGCTTTGCTACTGAGGGCTTGCGCACAGCGCCATAGGCTTCTACGCTGTCACCTATGATGAGTTCTCTTGCCACTTTGCGAAGGTCTCCGGTGGGTTCATATGCTGCGCAGTCAACTTCGCTTTCGTCTTTGATGGAAAAAATCACGTGCCGCAAAGGAATTATCCGCGGACTCCGAGAGACAACACCCTTGGCAATAACCGAGTTATACGGTTTTATTTGGTTCAAGGCAACTACGCGCTTAAGGTGTGCGTCTGTGCCCTGGTTCGTGCGGAAAATCACCCATCTTTCCACAGGCTCCAACGGCTTAACCAACATGAAAGCTTTCTTGACAATTTCGGGCGTTTCGCCCCTGATGCCGAAAAGAATTGGGTCAGGTCCTCGCGGCGTGATGATGACTCTGCCCTTCTCCAAATCCACGTTGTTGAAAGTGTATGGTCGCGTTAGCTCATCCATTTTAAAAATCGAAGCCTCCTCAACTTTTCTCTTTAAACCACAATTTTCTGGAACGCGATACGCGATTAGTTCATAGGTATGGTCGTCTTCGAGGGTTTCGCCAACGGCTGCCAACGCGCCGATGATGCCTCTGCGAGTGTTAAAGCCTAAGGCTTCGCTTTGAAACTTCCTGATGAGCTTCGTGGCTTCTCTCAGGGTTACGATGCCTGTTATGGCGTTTTTCGCGAAAGTCGTGACCTCTTCTGGAATTTCAGCCTTCGTGAAGAACACTATTCCCGGGTCTGTGCCCTTGAAGTTGAGGTCGGCGTGTTCCTCAACCAAGCTTATAGCCACTTCTTTAATTTGGTCTTCAAGGCTTTCATCATACTCGATTCTTAGGCATAGGGCGCCGTTGCCTCTTGTCTTCCAAGGCACGTTAGGGTTAAGCCTGATTAGGTTCGGGTAGTCTAGAAATTTAACGCCCAACTTTTCTAGTTTTTCCACAAGAAGCGCAGCAACATGAGTAGTGCAGCCCTTTCTTGTTGAGTCAGTATCATCCAGTCCTATGTGCATCCTTAGTTTTTGCATTAGCCGCAACCTGTTCTTGCAAATTATTGGACTACGCTTGGTAAAAAGATTATTTGAAGCGAAAACCCTATTGTAACATCAACAAGGGCAAGACTGCTATATCAATCGCTTTACGAAGTGGATAAAGAAAGGGAAGATTGTTATTTTTCTTCTACCACGATCATTGTTAGTGTGGATCTTACTTTGTCAAGCCGTCGAATGCGCCATGTTACGACTTCTTTCAGTTTGTCCATGGTGTCTGCCTTAACGCGTGCAACTATGTCGTAGACTCCGTAGACGGCGGAAGCCTCATCCACTCCCTCAACTTTTTTTAATTCTTTCAGGACATCAGATTCGGAACCTATCTCGGTGTTTATCAACACAAACGCTGTGGGCATGCAAACTCCTCAACCTAACATGTCTCATCTATGCATTAAAATGTTTTTCTCAAAAAACCGAACAAGCCAAAAGACAACTTAATATTCTTGAGGGAAAGTAAATGAAGAAGGCAAACACGAAAGCGGCCGAGGTGAGGTAGCTTGGCAGCCTATAGGCCTGTGGACCAAACTCGCACCGAGTTTCGGCAGCAAGCCTAGCGCCCGGGTTCAAATCCCGGCCTCGGCCCCACCTAAACTCTTAAAAAAGGCGTTTTTTGGCTCTTTTGGCTATGGGCGCCTTGGAACCGAATTGCTTAACTGCAAGATAACTTTATGAGTAATGTTGGTGACGAAGCTTTGAAGATTGCGTTTTTTGAGGTTCAAGACTGGGAAGAGCCGTTTCTTAAAGAGGGTTTTGGAAGTCACGAAGTGAAACTGTTTAAGGAGACAGTGGACGAGAAGAAAGTAGACGAAGTGAAAGATTTTGATGTCATATCAGTTTTCATCTATTCAGAACTGAGCGAAGAGCTTCTCTCAAAACTGGGCAATGTGCGTTTAGTGGCCACGCGGTCAACGGGTTTTGACCACATCGATCTTGAAGCGTGTAGGAAAAGAGGAATCATGGTTTGTTATGTTCCCATGTACAGCGAGAACACCGTAGCCGAACACACATTTGCGTTAATTCTTTCCCTCTCACGCATGATTCACGATTCATACGAGAGAACTCGCCAAGGTGATTTTGAATGCCAAGGCGTTCGAGGTTTTGACCTGAACGGAAAAATCTTGGGAGTTCTCGGAACTGGCCGCATCGGAACCAAAGTGATAAAGATAGCCAGGGGCTTTGAAATGGAAGTGTTAGCCTACGATAAGTATCCGAACAGGGAAATAGCGGAGAAGTTGGGATTCCAGTATACCGATGCTACGAGCCTATTGGGGAAGTCGGACATAGTCACCCTTCACTTGCCACTGAATGAAGAAACATACCATTTTTTGAATAAGGACAAAGTAGGTATCATGAAAAAGGGCGCAATCATCATTAACACTGCTCGAGGCGGACTCGTCGACACCGAAGCTCTTACTGGAGCTTTAATAAATGGCGATTTAGGTGGCGCTGGCTTAGATGTTCTTGAAGAAGAACATCTTATTCGAGAAGAGGCTCAATTGCTTTTGGATAATGTTCCAAGGGAGAGACTGGCGACGATGTTGAGAACTCACATTCTCCTTAGGCTCAAGAACGTCATTATAACGCCGCATTGTGCCTTCAACAGCAGAGAATCCTTACAAAGACTTGTTAGCACTACAATCGAGAACATACACGCCTTTATTGAAGGAAAACCTCAAAACATAGTAAAATAAGCCGCAACATCTAGTAATTTTTCAAGGTTGTTTGGCTATTTCGTGAGTTAACTAAGAGTAACGCTTAACTTCTCTTTTAGTCTTTAGTATTTTTTGGCGATGAACACGTATGAGCCGTTCCGAATCCCACTGGCAAATCCATGCCGACGGACCCAACGGAAGACTGCAAGTCCTACAAAGCTTGCCTTGCTTGTGATGGCGGGTTTACCCAAAGCTTCCATTGATTTAACAAACCCGTCTCCTGTCGTGAACCTTCTTGTCGAAATGAAGAAGAACGGTATGAGCGACTACACAATTGAATCAACCAACAAAGCCTTAATGATGCTGAGAAAGACCGCAGACTTAAACGACCCCGAACAAGTGAAAGCAGTAATAGCCGAGAAAAACGTAAGCACAGGATTCAAAGCCAATATTTGCCAAGCGTACAACCGATTCTGTGATTTTTACGGAATCTATTGGAGAAGACCAAAATACTCTACGGAAGCGCAGCCTATCAAAGTACCCACAGCCGAGAAGTTAGAAATGTTCATTGCTAAAGCAGGCAGACTAATGTCAATGAAGCTACGACTCAGCAAAGAAGCAGGCTTAAGACCAATCGAACTATGCAGACTCAGAGTTAAAGACGTAGATTTAGACCAAAAACTCGTTTACCCCACGACAGCCAAACACGGAGCAGCAAGAGCCTTAAAGATAAGCGAGAACCTAAGTTTTGCGTTAGCCGACCACATACACAGAGAGAACTTAAGCACCGAGAGCAAACTCTTCGACATCACGCCCCGAAGCTACTCCAAACTATTCCGAATAATGCGAAACGCATTAGCCGACAAACTACACGACCCAACCATGAAAAGCATACGACTCTACGACTTCCGACACTACTTCGCAACCAACGACTTTAGAAAATACAAGAACCTAATGCACACAAAACAGCAACTCGGACACAAATCTATACGGAACACCGAGATTTACGTCCACTTCATTGACACTCTAAGCGAAGACTTCGTATGCAACACCGCAACCACAATAGACGAAGCCAAGAAACTAATCGAAGCGGGATTTACATACGTTGACACAATGGACGGAATCAAGCTATATAGGAAACCAAAGTAAGAAGGAAAAACTACTTCCCACATAACACATTTAACCGACAAGCCCCATCTTATTTATTTGCCTCGCTGAAAAAATCCATGACGACGGAACTAACGGAAGCCAGCAAGTACAACAAACCTTGCCTTGCTTGTGATGTATTAGGTCTTACCCAATCATGGGACACAGCGAGACACGGGCTTAAAATCCCATGCCGAGAGAATTTGGCTTAGAGGGGCGCACCGCCCCACAGTGAAGTCAAGCGTTAGGTTACATGGGAGACAATCCAGCCCGTTAAAGAAGAGAGATAAACCCTAAAAGGCGCTGCGCGCTGCGCTCCCGCTTGCGCGCCGAACGGATACGCAAAAAGCCAAACGTCACGCAGAAAATTGATAAAGGTATTAGAGCGCAAGAAGTTATTTAAGAACTTGTAGACAACTATATTGTCTAATCAAGGGGGTAAGATAATGGAATTACGGGAATTAGCTGAATTCTCGAAGCAAATTCAAAACATGATTGGTTTTCTGATTAGGTCGCTAACCACAGACGTTCCCAACATAAAGAATAAAGAAGAAGAGTACAAAAGACTAAGTAATCAACTGTCTGCTTGTTTTTTAAAACTTAATATTCCCGACCCGAACCCTTTTCCGACTCTTCAGACATTTTATGCATTTTGCAGGGTACAACTTAAAACTTGGGCAGAAAGAAGAGAATACATAAATGGTATGTACAAACAAATTCTAGAAGCAATAAATACCACTCTCAAGGAAGGACAGCCTTCTCAATTGATTAAGATAATCACGGAAGACAGCCCTTCACTTGTATGTAAACCTATATTTAAAAGCCGCAATTTCAAGACTGCTAAACAGACCTGTTTTGTATTAATGCCTTTCAGACCAAATTTCGAAAGGCTATACAAAGACCATATTAAGCCAACAATAGAGAAAGTTGGTTATGAAACGCTGAAAGCTAATGACTTATACACTACCTCACCAATAATTGAAGACATTTGGGAACAAATTAATAAATCCAAACTCATTCTCGCAGATGTAACAGGAAAGAACGCAAATGTTTTTTACGAACTCGGCATAGCCCATACAGTAGGAAAAGATACAATAATAATAACCCAGAACGATGAAGATGTCCCTTTTGACCTGAAACATTTACGTTATTTTAGGTATGAAGACAATGAAGAAGGGTGGAAGAGTTTGGATAATTGTTTAGAAAAAGTTCTAAGAGACAAAAAGTGATGTCCTATTAACAAGCGAAAAGAATCCTATACTCGAGTCTGACCATATCTATACGCATGCGCAATCGCTCCGCTCTGCCTTGTACGTTCGAAATCGGGCACGATGATTAAGCGCCTCGGGAAACTCGATGCGGGAGCAATCCCTTAAAAAGACCCTAAAGCGACTTAACCGCGCCAACCAAAACTTCGATGTTTTTGACCATTGCATCAGCGTCGTTATACAAAAAATTCATTTTCAGATCGTAATCTGCTTGATTCCTCTGAATTCTGTAGTTTTTGTACGTCATTGCCACAGCCTGATAGTTCATACCTACAAGCGTATCAAAAACTATTTGATGAAGATTAAATTGCTTAAGAAAGTCAGGATCCAAAGAATTGAGTTTTGCTCTCTCACTACCGCTTAGCGTTTTTTTCTTCACCTTCTGAATATTCCCAATTAAATCCAGCGAATATTTGGTGACTAGAATTTGTAACGTTTCATGGTAAAGCGAATAATAAGCTCTACTTACTGCTGATCTGCACTCTTCTTCTGATGCCGCCTTGACAGACATGATTCTCTTGGCGAATTGAAGGAATTTGTCAGGTGTAATCAATTCCTATCACTGCGCGCTATTGACAGTTACGACTAGTTTCTTCAACGTCTTATTCGATATGTTTGCTAGAGAGTACTCTAGCAGCTCAGTGAACAATCTATATGTTTCTTGAAGGTCTTCTTTCCGAACCTCGACGCTTATCCTTGGCTCAATCCAGTTGATGTATTCAGGATCTACGAAAAGAGAAATTACCACTTTCGCCAAAATTCCTTTTTTGCCAAGAAATTCAACAGTCCGATCGGCTACGACAAAAATTTCTTCTTTGTATTTTACTGATTTTTTTTGCCTACTGATAAAGTCCTCCGCAGCCTTCGAAATTTCATAGCGCTGAGCCAAGGTCGGTCTTACGGGATAGTCGTTTAAAGTAACAGCGCTTGTTGACAGCCCTTCAACTTTGCTTAATCCTGACGTTGGCTCGTGTACTCTAAAAAGGTCAAAGAACTCAGCTTCATTTCCAATTTCTATAGTTGTTTTTTGAACTATTCCTAACGCGATAGGTGTTGAGGCGACACCCATATTCTCGAATTCATCTTTTTCGTAACTCGTTGTTAGACTGTAATTTTCCTCTGAAAAAGCCATTAGTTATGTGCCTTCTATCTTGTCAATTATCTTTGGGATCCTTTTCTCGATAGTCTTCACGAAATTAACAACCTCATCCTTATTGCCCCTGCATATGACTCTTACTTTGTAATTCTTGTTAGCACTCGGATAGAGAGGTTCAATAAATAAATGAAGCCAATTCGATTCTGTTGGATTAGCCCCCTTAAGAGCTAAACTCAATCCTATGGTTGCCAATTCTTTCTCCAAGACGACTCCAATCTTAGCTAACAAGTCATTTTCGAATTTGAGTTTGCACAGTTCTCCGAGTGGACTCGATACAGACTCTACCATAAATGTGCCGACAAACTCAACGAACATCAAATTTGATGGTTCCATGCCTACTTCCAAGAATGCTTGATCCAAGTCTTCATACGCCACCAACAAGTCTTTTGAAGATGTCTCGCTTCCGATACCCAAAACTCTCCTTTCGGGATTTACGAAAATTTCAATAGAACCCTTTGATGCAATAACAACCAGAATCCCTCGGGTTTGCTCCCTTAACGTGTATCCTTTGTTTTCTAAGGATCGCCTAATCCCTTTGTACTCGGGCTGTAGCATCCATATAGAATTGAGGGATATCTCAATAGGGCGTACTTTAGTTGTTTGAGACATTAAATGACCTTCTTTATCATGGCAATTGTTATGTATTTTATTAAAATATACCCTTTATTAATACTTTGTTAGCCACCCACAGTCAACCGAGCCTCTCCCTCGGCGCAATCGATGGAATATGTAACAGAGTATTCCAAGTAAACACAAGCTGCACGCCAACCACTACAAAATCTGAAAACCTTGTTTTCAGACGAAACGCATAAAACTGTCGTAGAGTAATCAACGACGCACAGCAGATTTGGAATACATTTTCAATTCTGGAAATGTAAGTTAGACATTTCCACCAGAAAGGTGTCACCTTTCCTGAACCAGACCGAAGTTTTGGAGCCCCAAGACCCAAAACCCTTTTTCTGAGCCTCTTCACTAAAGGGCACCCCTCAGAAAAAGTCAGAGTTCGGTCTGGGCGCAAGCTTGAAAATGCCAAATCTGCACGTTTAGAAGAATGGATTATGGAGAAAGAGCGCCCTGCTTGGAACGCTTACTCTGTTCAATCTCATAAATCTCAGACGGTGAGCTAAGGAATATCGACAATTATAGTCGCGTCTATCAAACAATTGAATCACCCTCGTCAATATGACTCAAGAACCAAAAAATCGCCTTCAAGTCTCCAAAAACGATGACTAGCAGAAGCCAACCGCTTTAACTTCATTAAAGGGACACTCTCAACACGAGAACCCTTCCTAGTTGAGATTTTCAATAAAATCTTCTCTTGCATGCCAAATTACCCCGTGTATAAACCCAAAAACAAATATTTAAACACAAGTAAGTAATCCACTAATAGCAAAGAAGATGAGTAAATGAACACAGAAGAAGAGAATAAGAAATTACTAAGGCTTAATTTGGCGGGTTTACCCAAACATGGGACACAGTGGGCGCGGGCTCAACGATCCCACGCCAGAGAGAGCTTAACCAAGAGGAGCGCATCGCTCTACAATGAGGTTAAGTGTTAGGTTACGTGGGAAACAAAAGCCCGCGAAACAACTTTTAAGTACACTCTCACATAGAAGGTTAGAA
>Ga0209521_10002094_pt1 | contig 16306 bp, 14 predicted proteins | sample Rifsed19ft4_FD_184016 | JGI IMG/M metagenome (GOLD analysis project Ga0209521, IMG submission 184016) | Soil microbial communities from Rifle, Colorado, USA - sediment 19ft 4 (version 2) | ecosystem: Environmental > Terrestrial > Deep subsurface > Rock core/Sediment | place: Rifle, Colorado...
TGCCGGATATCGCGAAAAGGGACATTGATATCTACGACCTTTTTTTCATCTTGACCGACACGCTTCTTGTCTTTGACAATACAAGGCACGCGATAAAGGTTGTCTGCAACGCGTTTGTATCCGAAGGGGAGGACCCTGAAAAAGTTTACAGGGGAGCCCTCTTGAAAATAGATAAAATTATTGAGCGTCTTAAAGAGGGCAGGATACCGGCCCCGCGCGCCTCTCATGGGAAAGGAGCGAGGGTGAACTCAAATTTTCCGAAGGGTAATTTTACCGAGGCCGTAAAGCGCGTAAAAAGATATATAGAAGACGGCGATATAATCCAGGCCGTAATATCCCAGAGGTTTGAAACGGAACTTGACTGCGACCCTTTTGATATCTACCGGGCGCTCAGGGTGACAAACCCATCGCCTTACATGTTTTTTCTCAGGCTCGGTGACGCGGTCCTTGCCGGAAGTTCCCCTGAGGTCCTGGTCAGGGTTGAGGGAGAAGACATAAACCTGAGGCCCATTGCCGGCACCAGGAAAAGGGGCTCTGATGAGAGAGAGGATAAGGCGCTTGAAGAAGAACTTTTAAAAGACCCCAAAGAAAGGGCCGAGCATCTTATGCTCGTTGACCTGGGAAGAAACGATGTGGGCAGGGTTGCAAAGGGGGGGACCGTCAGGGTTGACGAGTTTATGTCGGTAGAAAAATACTCTCATGTAATGCACATAGTCTCAAATGTCCACGGGATTAAGAGGGAAGGGGTTGACTCGTTCGATGTCCTCGGTTCATGTTTCCCGGCCGGAACCCTCACGGGGGCGCCGAAGGTAAGGGCAATGGAAATAATAGAAGAGGTGGAGCCGAATAAAAGGGGGGTATACGGAGGGTCTGTCGGGTATTTCGGCTTTTCCGGCAACATGGATATGTGCATTACGATAAGGACGGTCTTTATAAACGACGCCCGCATCTATGTCCAGGCGGGCGCCGGCATTGTTGCCGATTCAGACCCCCTGAAGGAATACGAGGAGACGGTAAACAAGGCAAGAGGAATGCTTGAGGCGGTTGATATGGCAAGGGAAGCGGAAACCTTTTTGTAAACTTGCGCTGATCTCGTTAAGGAGATTCCGTGCTTTTAATGATAGACAATTTTGATTCCTTCACATATAACCTTGTTCAGTATTTTCTTGAGATGGGCGAGGATGTGAGGGTTTTCAGGAATAACGCAATAACGGTTAAAGATATCGGGAAACTTTCTCCTGAAAGGATTGTGATATCCCCGGGGCCGTGCGACCCCAAAAAGGCGGGCGTGTCGGTGGATTGCGTAAGGCAGTTTGCGGGGAAGATACCGATCCTCGGGGTATGCCTCGGGCATCAGTCAATAGCCTATGCCTTCGGCGGCGAAATAGTCAGGGCGGGCAGGCTCATGCACGGAAAGACATCGTTGATTCACCATGACGGGAAAACAATCTTTAAAGGGATTGAAAATCCGTTTGAGGCGACGCGTTATCATTCACTCCTTGTAAAAAAGGATACCATGCCCGATTGCCTCGAGATGAGCGCGTGGACAGTGGAAGGCGAGATAATGGGGATAAGGCACAAAGAATATCCGGTTGAGGGGGTGCAGTTCCATCCTGAAAGCATACTCACGAAGGCCGGGAAGGATTTGTTAAAGAACTTTATTAGATTGGTCGGGTAACTTATCTTAAATGCAGCATTTTTATTGGTTAAAATTATGATTAGAGAGGCGATACGGAAAGTAGTGGCAGGTACTGACCTCACCGAAGAGGAGATGGTCCATACTATGAATGAGGTCATGACAGGCGCCGCAAGCCCTGCCCAGATAGCGTCTTTTATAACGGCCCTGAGGCTTAAAGGGGAAACCGTGGATGAGATTACGGGCGCCGCAAGGGTCATGAGGGAAAAGGTAACGACCATAAGCGCGAAAGACCCGAGGGTCGTTGACACCTGCGGAACCGGCGGGGACGAGTCTCTGACCTTCAATATCTCAACCGCCGCCGCCTTTGTTGTCGCGGGAGGCGGCATAACGGTTGCAAAGCACGGGAATAAATCCGTTTCAAGCAGAAGCGGAAGCGCCGACGTTTTAACGGCGCTCGGCGTCAATATAGAGGCGGAGGTCTCAATTGTTGAAGAGTGTTTAAAGGAGGCGGGCATAGGTTTTCTTTTTGCCCCGCTTCTTCACGGGGCAATGAAGTATGCGGCGCCCGTAAGGCGCGAGATAGGGATAAGGACGATATTCAACATACTGGGGCCGCTTACAAACCCGGCCGGCGCAAAATATCAGGTGATAGGCGTGTATGACCCGGCTCTCACCGATATCATGGCAAAGGTCCTTTTTAACCTCGGAAGCGAGCATGCCTTTATAGTAAGAGGTGAAGACGGCCTGGATGAGATAACGCTTACCGGCGAAACCAGGGTCACGGAACTTAAAGAAGGCTCAATAAAGACATACCATATAAAGCCGGAGGATTTTGGATTTGAAAGGTGCGGACCCGAAGACCTCAGGGGAGGGGAGCCTTCTGATAATGCCGGGATAATAATGGATATACTCAACGGGGAAAAAGGGCCGAAGAGGGAAGTGGTTTTATTGAATGCCGCGGCCGGCATAGTTGCGGGAGGCAAGGGCTCCACACTTAAGGAAGGGGTGGCTGTTGCGAGAGGGTCGGTGGACTCAGGCGAGGCGCTGGGGAAACTTAAAAAACTTATTGCCCTCACAAACAGGTAAGCAGTGATACTTAAAGAGATACTTGAATATACGAAAAAAGAACTTCCGGCGGCAAAAAAGAAAGAAGGGCTGGGCAGGTTAAAGGAAAAGATAAAAGTTTCTCCTCCGGTAAAGGATTTTGCCTCCGCGCTCAGGGGAAAGGGGATAAATATCATAGCGGAGGTTAAGAAGGCATCGCCGTCAAAGGGTGTTTTCAGAGAGTGTTTTGACCCCGCCGGGATTGCAAGGCTCTACGAGGATGCCGGCGCATCCGCGATATCGGTTCTGACGGAGAAAAAATATTTCATGGGGAGCCTTGAAGACCTCGTTAAGGTGAGGGGGAGCGTAAGCATCCCGGTCCTGAGAAAGGATTTTATAATAGACGCCTATCAGGTCTACGAATCGAGGGCTGCGGGCGCCGACGCGATACTGCTGATAGTTTCGGCATTGTCCGAAACCCTTTTGGAGGAGCTGCTTGATTTAAGCCGCTCGCTCGGCATGCGCACACTCACCGAGGTCCGCACGGAGAAGGAGCTTCTTGCGGCAATCTCAGCCGGCGCGGAGATTATAGGCATAAATAACCGTGACCTGAACAGTTTTAAAACAGATATTTCCACAACGCTTCGCCTTGCAAAAAAAATCCCCCGGGACAGGATAATTGTAAGCGAAAGCGGGATAACGAGTTACGCCGATATCGTTACGCTCAGGGAGGCGGGCGTGGATGCCTTCCTTGTCGGGGAGGCCCTGGTAAAAGATGAGGATATCGCGGGTAAGCTTCGGGAGTTGATGGGGGGGTGAAAAAGAGAGTTTTAGAGAGAGGGGGAGAGAGAGAGGGAGCGGCGGCGGTTATTTGAAGAAATGAAGATAAAGATATGCGGGATAACAAATATAGACGACGCAATGGCTGCGGCGGATGCCGGGGCTGATTCAGTCGGGTTTGTATTCTGGGAAAAAAGCCCGAGGTTTATAAGTCAGGTTGATGCCGGTAATATTATAGATAAGTTGCCTCCTTTTATAACAGCGGTGGGTGTTTTTGTAAACGAAAAACCGGAGGATATAAATAAGGCAATCAGAAGTATCGGGCTTGGCTGCGTGCAGCTCCACGGAGAAGAATCCCCCGAAGATTGCCAAAGAATTGAATACAGGGTTATCAAGGCCGTAAGGATAAAGGGTGCGGCGGATATTGAAAAACTAAAAATTTACAGCCCGTCTGCGTTTCTTCTGGATACGCACAGGCAAGGCATCATAGGAGGGACCGGGGAGAGTTTTAACTGGGATATCGCGGTTTCGGCCAAAAAATACGGGCGCATCATACTTTCGGGCGGATTGAATCCCGGAAACGTTACTGCCGCGGTAAAAAAGGTAAAACCCTACGGCGTTGACGTGAGTTCGGGGGTTGAGGCATCTCCCGGCAAGAAAGACGCGAAAAAGATTTTTGAATTCATAAAAAGGGTGAGGGAAAGTGAAGAAGGCATTCAAGAAACTTCCTGATAAGTCCGGGCACTTCGGCATATACGGAGGACGTTACATCTCCGAGACCCTGATGCCGGCGGTGCTGGAACTTACCGGGGCGTATCTTAGATTTAAAAACGACAGGAATTTCAAAAAAGAGTTTCAGTATTATCTGAAACACTATGCCGGAAGGCCGACGCCCCTTTATTACGCGGAAAGGCTTACGAAAAAACTCGGCGGGGCGAAAATCTATCTTAAAAGGGAAGACCTGTGCCATACGGGCGCGCATAAAATAAATAACACGATAGGCCAGGTTCTTCTTGCGGGGAGGATGGGTAAGACAAGGATTATAGCGGAAACAGGCGCGGGCCAGCACGGTGTGGCGACGGCGGCCGTTTCGGCGATGTTTGGGCTTGACTGCGAGATATATATGGGCGAAGAGGATATAGAAAGGCAGCTTCCGAACGTGTTCAGGATGAAACTTTTAGGGGCAAAACTCAACCCCGTGGGTTCGGGGAGCAAAACCCTTAAGGATGCGATGAATGAGGCCCTGAGGGATTGGGTCACAAACGTTCGCAATACCTTCTATATAATAGGAAGTGTGGCCGGCCCTCATCCCTATCCGATGATGGTAAGGGATTTCCAGTCTGTAATCGGCAAAGAGGTGAAAAGGCAGGTTAAAAAAGTTTTAGAGGGAAGGGCCCCTGATATGCTCGTTGCGTGCGTGGGGGGAGGCAGTAACGCGATGGGGCTTTTTCATCCGTTTCTTGATGATACAAAAGTCAGGATGGTCGGGGTTGAGGCTGGAGGGCTCGGCCTTAAGACCGGGAAACACGCGGCAAGCCTTTGCGCTGGCACTCCGGGGGTTCTTCACGGAAGCAAGAGTTATCTGCTCCAGGACAGGTACGGCCAGATAAAACACACCCATTCAATATCAGCGGGGCTTGACTATCCGGGTGTGGGGCCAGAGCACTCCTATCTCTACGATACAGGCAGGGTCGAATACACGACGGTAACGGACAAGGAGGCAATTTCCGCCTTCAGGGTTCTGTCTTTAAGCGAGGGGATAATTCCCGCGCTTGAAAGTTCTCATGCGGTTGCATACGCGATGAAGGTTGCAAAGACCCTGGGCAGGGGGAAGGTCATAGTCGTGAATCTTTCCGGAAGAGGCGACAAAGACCTGCAAACAGTATCAAAGACGCTGGGTTACAGCATATGAACGGCATGTCCCTTCAAAAAACATTTCAGGATTTGAGGAAAAAAGGGGAAAAGGCGCTTATCGCCTTTATAACGGCCGGGGACCCGGACATAAAGACCACAAAGAAACTTGTGCTGGAATTCGGGAAGTCCGGCGCCGACATAATTGAACTCGGCATACCTTTTTCCGACCCGATGGCGGACGGGCCGACAATCCAGGCCTCAAGCGAGAGGGCGCTTAAAAAAGGAACAACCATAAAAGACGTTTTCTCCCTTGTAAAGGGCATAAGGAAAGAAAGCGGCATTCCCATTGTGCTTTTCGGTTATTATAATCCGATATTCGTGTACGGCGCCGGAAGGTTTGCCCGTGATGCGAAAAAATCCGGCGTCTGCGGGGTTCTGGTTGTGGACCTTCCGCCCGAGGAGTCGGGGGAACTTAAAAAGGAACTGAAAAAAGAGGGGCTTGACCTCATATATCTCCTTACGCCGACAAGCGACGGAAGAAGGATGAGGCTCGTGGCAAGGAACGCCTCCGGTTTTATCTATTATGTAAGTGTTGCGGGGGTGACCGGGGCGAGGGGAAATCTTGAAAAAAGGGTTGAAAACGAGGTAAATAAGGTAAGGAGGTTTACCTCTTTGCCCGTGGGAGTTGGTTTCGGCATATCAACCCCTTCCCACGCGCGTTCTGTTTGCGCCTATGCCGACGGGGTTATAGTGGGGAGCGCGATAATAGATATCATCGCGAAAAACCTCTCTTCACGGATGCTTGTAAAAAAGGCGGGAAGTTTTGTGGCAGGCCTGAAACGGGAGATGAAGAAAAGCCATGGTATGGTTTAAAAAAGACCTGTTTACCAGGCGCGAGGATAAGACCATAAAAGTCCCGCAGGGATTGTGGGTTAAGTGCGAGCACTGTAACGAGATAATATATAAAAAAGAGGTTGAGCGCAATCTTGAGGTATGCCCCAAGTGCGATTATCACTTCCGGATATCGGCAAGGAGGCGGATAGATATCGTTTTAGACGAAGGGAGTTTTTCAGAGTACGATAGCTCCCTTTCCTCCGTGGACGTGCTTGAGTTTAAGGACTTGAAAAGGTATAAAGACAGGCTCAGGGCCGCCCGGAAAGAAAATGTCAGCCAGGAGGCCGTTATCTGCGGAGACGGGCGGATATCGGGCAGAAGGGTGATGATTTCCGTCTTTGAGTTTTCCTTCATGGGCGGAAGCATGGGGAGCGTTGTCGGAGAGAAGATTACAAGGCTTATTGAGAGGGCGCTAAGTGAGAGATGCCCTCTTATCATATTTACCTCGTCAGGCGGCGCGAGGATGCAGGAGGGGATACTTTCGCTTATGCAGATGGCAAAGACATCCGCCGCCATCTCCCGGCTTAAGGAAGGGGGCATCCCCTATATATCGGTTCTTACGGACCCGACAACCGGCGGCGTTACGGCAAGTTTCGCGATGCTCGGGGACATTATAATAGCCGAGCCGAGGGCGCTCATAGGCTTTGCGGGCCCGAGGGTTATTCAGGAGACCATAAGGCAGAAGCCGCCTGAGGGATTCCAGAGGGCCGAGTATCTGCTTGAGCACGGGATGATAGACATGATAGTGGACAGGAAAATGATAAAGTTAACCCTCGCGCGCATTATCTCTTTACTGACGGCTTAAGTCTTTCGTTAATATGCCTTCCCTGAAGGAAACACTAAGATACCTCTTCTCTCTTGAGAGCCTCGGGATAAAGCCCGGCCTTCTTCGGATAGAAAAACTTTTAGACCTTCTCGGCAATCCCCAGAATTCTTACCCCTCCGTCCTTGTGGGAGGCACGAACGGAAAAGGCTCAACCGCCTCCATGATTGCCTCCGTCCTCCGGGAGGCAGGGTTAAAGAAGGTCGCTCTTTATACCTCTCCTCATCTGTCTAAATTCAACGAACGGATAACCGTAGACGGCTCTGAAATAACGGGCCGGGAGATTACATGCCTCACATCAAAGATAAAAGCCCTTCTTGGAAGAAATCTGAAACCCTCTTTTTTTGAATTGACGACCGCAATGGCATTTGAGTATTTCAGGGAAAAAAAAGTAGACCTGGCGGTCATTGAGGTCGGGATGGGAGGAAGATGGGACGCGACAAACGTGGTTACACCCCTTGTCTCGGTTATAACAGGGGTAAGCCTTGACCACACCCGGTATCTCGGAAATACCATCCGTGATATAGCGTTTGAAAAAGCCGGGATTATAAAATATAAAGGGCGCGTTGTTACAGGCGCGACCCTGCCGCCTTCTTTAAATGTCATAAAAGAGGAGGCAAGAAAAAAGAAGGCGTCCTTATATATTCTCGGAAGGGATTTCAGAATTGCAGGGGAAGAGGATTCCTTCAGTTATTACGGGGGCGGGAAGCCTCTTAAAAGACTTTGCTTAAATCTCAAGGGAAGGCATCAGACAAGAAATGCCGCGTGCGCGCTGAAGACAATTGATATCCTTCAAGATTACGGCTACGGCATAAAAAAAGAGGCCGTAAGAAAGGGGCTTAAAAAGGCTGCCTGGCCCGGCAGGTTTGAGATTGTGCGTAAAAACCCCGCGGTTATTTTAGACTGCGCCCATAATCCCGAAGGCGCGCTTGTTTTAAAGGAGGCGTTGCGAAGGGTCCCTTTTAAAAAACTCATTTTTGTCATCGGCGTAATGGAAGATAAGGATATAGAGGGCATATTCTCGGCTCTTCTTGCGCTCGCCGATACCGTTATATTCACCGAGCCCTCTTGCAAAAGAAGGGCGGGCGTGGAGATGCTTCTTGAGAGGCTCGGCAATTACGCCGGGAAGGTTATAGTAAAAAGGAAGATAAGGGAAGCCTTAAAAGAGGCTTTTAAAGAGGCGTCCGGAAAAGATTGTATATGCGTAACCGGCTCCATATTCACGGTCGGAGAGGCGAGGCGGTATCTCTATGAAAAATCCAGAAATCCTGAAAAATCCTGAAAAATCCTGAAAATTCAGTTTTCCGGCCTAAAACTTCTCATTGTAAAAAGGGGACTCTTGTGTTAATTTTCCGCCTGTTTATGAGCGGATTTTATAAGAGGAAAAATATTGCCGTTTTCTTTTTTGTTTTTTTCGCGTTCGGCCTTTTAAGATGCGCCGATACCCTGGCGTTTGATGAAAGGTTCTTTAAAAGAGACGAGCCTATTGAGATAAACGGCGATACCGTAACCTATGACAGCGAAAACCAGACCTATTATGCCGAGGGCAGCGTCGTAATAATTCAGGCAGAGACAACGCTCAAGGCCGACAGGGTGGTTCTGGATATGCGTTCTGGTGTTGCAACCGCTGCGGGGAATGTGGAGGCGTCCGACGTATCGGGCAATTATCTCAGGGGGGAAACCTTCACCCTTGATATGAATAATGAGACCGCCTCCGTAGCGCCGGGAAGGTTTTTCGTTAAAGAGGGCAATGTATATGTCTTTGCCGACGTTATAAGGAAGACTGGAAAAATGAGTTTTGACGCCGACAATACCGTATTTACCACATGCGACTGCGCCGAGGGGGCATCGGCGCCCTGGAGTTTTACCACGAGCTACGCAAAATTCGGGACCGGGGGCCTTTTTACGGCATGGAACGCGGTTTTCCGCATAAAGGACGTGCCGGTTTTCTACACCCCTTTTATAGCGGCGCCTGTGACAAAGAAAAGGCAGACCGGTTTTCTTTTTCCGCGCTTTGGATATTCGGACCTTCGCGGGGTAAAAAGTGACAATGCCTTTTTCTGGGCAATCTCGGACTCCAGGGATTTCACCTTATATCTGGATGTGGAGACAAAAAGGGGCGTTGGGGAGGGCATGGAGTACAGGTATTTCAGGACCGGCAGAAGTTACGGGGGGTTTTATTTCTATCATTTTGAAGAGGACGACATAGACCGCGTAAGGGGATTCAGAAGCGGCGTGAATAATTTTTTAAGGCCCCTCTCGGCGGACAACAACAGGTGGGAACTCAAGGCTTCTCACAGGGAATATTTAAGTGACAGTATAGTCCTTAGGGCCGGCATAGATGTCGTAAGCGATGACGAGTATTTTATGGATTTTTCAAAAGACCAGAGGGAGAGGTCCAAAGAAAGCCTTGAAAGCTCCGCCTCCGTAACCAAAAACTGGGAGGCATACAGCCTCGCGGCGCAGTTCAGGGTCTTTGACAACCTTTTCCTGGAAAACGACGATACGGTGGTGCAGGTGCTGCCCGAGGTGCTTTTTGCAAAGGAAAGCAGAAGGGTGGCAACTCTGCCGTTTTTCCTTTCTTTTGATTCCTCGCTTGTGAATTTCTACAGGAAAGAGGGAGATAAGGGGCAGAGGCTGGATCTAAGGCCGGATATCTCATTTCCCCTTAAGCCCGGCGGCATTTTAGAGCTGACACCGTCCTTTACGCCCATGTTTACCGCCTACGGCGTGGACGGGGGTGACTACCGCGGAAAAATCCTGTATGAGTTCAAGATGGACGCGGTCACGACGTTTGTCCGTTATTTTGACGTAAAAAGCGAGGGCATGGAAAAACTGAGGCACACAATCCGCCCGAGGCTTACCTACGCCTATATCCCTCCGTCCAATCAGGCAAGGCTTCCTGAATTTGACAGCGTTGACAGGATTCCACCTTTAAACAGCATCCTTTATTCCATCAACTCAACCATTTCCGGAAAGGGCGTGGACGGAACGAGGCGTGACATACTTTATCTGGACATCTCCCAGAGTTTTTCGGTGCGCGAGGCAAGGGGCGGGGGCGGGCGTCCCCTTTCGGATATCAACGCGGAGATGGTATTCAACCTTTTTGACCGGGCATCTTTCAACGCAAAGGGCGCATACGATGTTTATGACGACAGGTTTGAAAAATACGATGCCGCGCTTTCACTCAAAGACAAAAGGGGGGACGAGTTTTCCGTCACCCGCCGCTTTGTAAGGGATTCGGCGGATTATCTCGATGCGAACGCGAAAATGATGGTTACGGGGTCTGTATCCCTCGGTTTCAGGCAGAGATACTCTTTCAAAGACAGCGAATCCATTGAGAGGGGCTACACCCTCTTTTTTAGCAGGCAGTGCTGGGGCGCGGAACTCACCTACACGGAAAAACTTGAGGAGAATATCGTATTCCTTGCGTTTAACCTTAAGGGCATAGGCGAGCTTTTATCTACAAGCGTCGGCATGGCTGAAAAATAGCCGCCGCGCTATGTCAGTGGACCATGGACGAAAAGGACAGGTTTCTCCGGGTTATTTCCGGAGGCAGAGCTGATAGGATCCCTTTTATTGTGCCCGGCTTTTTCTGGACACATCCGCCTTATGAGATAACGGAAGAAGCCCGCCTTCAAAAGGTAGAAAAGGAAAACCCGGACGCGCGGCTTCTTTCGGAACTCTCCCTCCTCATCCACGATAGGTGCGGGATTGAAAACCTGTCCCTTCCTTTCGCCATGAGGCTTGAGGCGGCGGCTTACGGCGTAAAAAAAGAGGGACGCGATTACCCCCTCAAGGATGTATCCGGATATGAAAATCTAAAAAGCCCCAACCTTCTAAAAGGCGATGGGGTCAGGGCGGCCCTTGAGTGCATCTCAGTTCTTTCCAGAAAAAGGCCGTATGTCCCGGTTATAGCGGATGTCCACGGCCCTCTTAGCCTTTCTACATCGCTTATGGACGCGGGCGCCCTTTTAAGGGCGCTTGTAAAAGACAGGGCGCAGGTTCATGGGTTTTTGACATTCCTTTTAAAAAATACGATAGAATACGCCCGCGCGCTCGTTGACGCGGGAGCAACGGCTGTTTTTATCAGCGATCCTCTTTCAACCTCCGAAATTCTGGGAAGGGGGTTTTTTGCGGAATTCGCCCTGCCTTATATAAACGCCGTCACGGAGGCGATACACAATACGGGCTCGCCCGTGATAGTGCATCTTTGCGGCAACCTCAAGGGGATTAAAGAAGAACTTCCCTCCTTGAAGGCCGAGTGCATAAGCGTGGATTCGGCTGCTTCCATAAAAGACCTTAAGAGTGCCCTTCCAAAACACATTATAATGGGCAACCTGAACGCATTGGTTCTTTCAAGGGGGAGTCTTGAGGATGTAAAAAGAGAAACCAGAAGGGCGCTTTCAGAGTCCCCTCACATACTGTCCTCATCCTGCGCCCTTACAGGCGGCGTTATTGTAAAAAACCTTAAAACAGCCGCAGAGGCGATAAGTCCTCCCACCCATCCGGCAAAAAAGACTTGACAGGGATAACTGATAGTGATATTCATTATCCATGATATTGAATATTGTTATCAATAATAAAAGACCCCTCCTGCTCCTTGCCGGGGTTTTTGCGTTTACGGCGTTGATTCTTTTTGCAAACGCTTCTTTGGCATTTTCCCGCGAGCAGGGTTGGCAGGGGGTTGTGGAAGATATAGAAAAAAAGCTCGACTCCTCAATCGAAAGCTACCGGAGGGGCGACGTTGCCGTGGCAAGGGCCCTTATCATGGACTCCTATTTTGAGGGTTTTGAAGGGGAGGGGATGGAAAGGGCGATAAGCGTTTATATCTCGGAAGAAAGGAAGGCGGAACTGGAATCTCTTTTCAGAAGGGTCTTGAGCGATGTGTCGGAGAAAAAACCCCTTCCATCCGTTATTGTGGCAAAACAGAGGCTCCTGTCGGAATTGAGGAAAGACGCCGTTAAACTGTCCTCTCGGCAGGAGGGCGGGAAACCGTATCAACTTTTTTTCAATTCTTTTGTGATAATACTCAGGGAGGGCTTTGAGGCGATACTTGTTATAGGGGCGATTATCGCGTATCTTAAGAATTCAGGCAATATAAGGAAAACCCCCGCTGTCTATAAAGGGGTCGCTTTTGCGCTCCTTGCGAGCGTCCTTACCGCGTTCTTCTTCCATTCGGTAATAGTCCTTGGCGGGAAGAGCATGGAGGCGATAGAAGGCATAACCATGCTTCTTGCGACAGCGGTGCTTTTTTACGTAAGTTTCTGGCTCATATCGAAGGTGGAGGTAAAGAGGTGGCATGATTATATAAAAAGAAAGGTCTCTGGTTCCGTCACAAGAAGCAGCGCTTTTGCGTTAGGGTTTGCCGCGTTTCTGGCGGTTTACCGGGAGGGGGCGGAGACGGTCCTCTTCTATCAGGCGCTTTATCTCGGCTCGGAAGGAAACCCCTATCCGATGGCCGCCGGGTTTCTTGCAGGCTCATTGGTCCTTGCCGGAACATTCGCCTTCATAAGATACTTAAGCGTCAAGGTCCCGGCAGGGCCGTTTTTCCTTGTAACATCAATAATACTTTATTACCTCTCGTTCACATTCGCCGGCAAAGGGATACTGGAGTTGCAGGAGGCGCAGTGGATCCCTTCCACCCGCATGGACGGTTTCCCGGAAATTGGATTTGCCGGGATATACGGCACAAGGGAGGGGGTTATCGTGCAGTCGGCGCTGATTATATTGTTCATGGTGTCTATCTTCTACATTCTGGCAAGAAGGGAAAGAAGGGTGGAGGCGTGAAAGGCGCATTGAAAATCGCTTTGATAGATGCGGCATCCGTGGTTGCGGATGCCAGGGAAGTTTCTTCTGCCAGGGTTATAGAAGGGTTTTTTGTAAGGAACAGGAAGAGATTTGTCTATCTTCATCTTTTGATGACGGGCCTTTTTCTCCTTTTTATTGTCGCCCCTGCCTTTTTGCCGCTGCCGTCCGAAGAGGACGGCATATTTAAGGATTTCTCACGCTTTTCGGGATTTGTCATCTGGGGTCTCTGGTTCCCTCTTGTCTTTCTTTCTGTCATAGCGTTTGGCCGGCTCTGGTGCGGTTTGCTTTGTCCGCAGGGCTTTTTAAGCGAGTCCGTAAGCAGGCGGGCCCTCAACATAAAGGTCCCGGCATGGATGAGGTGGGGAGGGGTGCCTGTTTTAAGTTTCATCGTTGTGACCGTTTTCGGCCAGATTGCGGGTGTGAGGGACTATCCGCTTGCCGCAATGGAGGTGTTTACCGTCACAACGGCCCTTGCGGTTTTGACCGGAATCCTTTTTGCCCGGAACAGAAGGGTCTGGTGCAGGCATCTTTGTCCGGTGGGGCCTCTTTTAGGGATATTCTCAAGGCTCGGATGCGTGAGCTTTGAAAGAAATGGCGCGTCTTCATCCTCAAGGGCTTACCCCTGTCCGACATTCATAAATACCTCCCTTAAAAAAGCGAGTTCAAACTGCATAGAATGTTTTAGATGCGTGAATCCGGGGGATTCAGGCTCGCTTCGTCTTGAGTTCAGGCGTCCCGGTTCCGAGATAGAAAGGATAGGCATAAAAGAGCCGAACCTCTGGGAGGTCTTATTTCTCTTCTCGGCAACAGGGCTTTCGCTCGGCGCGTTCCACTATCAGGCAAATCCCATGTATACAAGGTTCAAGCAGGCGCTCGGCGAATTCTTCCTTGAGAGGGGCCTTTCCGGCATAATAGGGAAAACCGGCCCGTGGTGGGTTATGGTGAATTATCCGGCAAGAGGGGAGGTTTTCAATATTCTTGATTGTATCGCAATCGCCACATTCATGCTTATCAGCATGATTGCGGTTGCGCTTATACTGTTCTCCCTGACTTTTCTCCCGGCGCTTATGATGAGAAAAGACGAACCCTTGCTTAAGACCGTGACGGAAAAGGGTTACCTCTACGCCCCTGTTGCCCTCGTATCGCTTGTGGCCGGGCTGGGGCTTGTTCTGTTCCAGTCGCTCGGCGGCGCAACCGGAAAGGATGCCGTAAATTCCATTTTGGCGGTATTCCTGGCCGGAGGGGCGTTCTGGAGCGCCTATCTTTGGGTAAGGGCCGAGGGGGTTTCGGCAAGGATTATTCCGGCTTTCTTGGGGATAGGGGCAATCGGCCTCCTCTGGCAGATGGTTCTGTTTTAGAAGGCAAAAATTTTTAAGGGGTTAATGAAAATAATAATCAAATTCAAAAAAGAGAGGCCTAAGGCAATCCTTCTGCTCGTTCTCTTTCTTTTTTCAACCGCCGTTGCCTCTGAAAAGGCGAAGAACTGGATGGATGTGGCAAAAGACATAGAGGTATCCCTTCAGGATGCGCTGAAGACTTACAGAAAGGGGGATAAAAATAATGCGATGACAGGGGTTGCCGACGCCTATTTTTCGATATTCGAGGGCGAATACAATATGGAGATAGCGGTAAGAAGGCATATCTCTCTTAAAAGGGCGGTTGCGTTGGAAAAGTCTTTTGTAGAAATCAGAAAGTCAATGGCCAACGGCGCGTCTTTCTCCGGCGTAAGGGAAAAGGTTCTTAAGTTGACAGGGGATGTAAAAAAGGCGGCAAAGGAACTCGACGGGAAAGGCGTGTCTCTCAAGACGGATTTATAGTTTTTTAAAAAAACCAAGGAGGCAGAAAATGAAAAAGTTAATTTACGGAGTGATTGCGCTGGCGGTCATTTCTCTTTCGGCTGCGCCCTCTATGGCGCTTGAAACGCCCGTAGGGCTGCCCCAGTCCCTTTACGGGATGGACATTGCCGCGGTCTATCTGCAGGCGATAGAGATGGAGCCCAAGGGCATAATGAGGGCAAGGGGCGAATCGGATATCCACCTTGAGTGCGATATAAGGGCCGCAGAGAATAACCCCAACGGCTTTGCGGTCGGGGAGTGGATACCGAACCTTACAATCGGATACGCCATTATAAAAATCGACACCGGCGAAAAGATAGAAGGACATATGATGCCCATGGTCGCAAACGACGGCCCCCATTACGGGGACAACGTGAAGATGCCTGGCATCGGAAAATACAAGGTAATCTACACGATAGACAACCCCCTTAAGATAGGGGGGTTCGGAAGGCACACGGACAGGGAAACGGGCGTAAGGGATTGGTTCAAGCCCTTTACGGTCGAGTGGGAGTTCAACTTCCTCGGCGCCGGGAAAAAGGGCGGCTATTAGAGTTTTTTTAATTCAGAAACTTCTGACCGGAGGATAAAAAATGGCGAAACCTTTTGTCTTTCTTGCAATCTTTGGCATGGTAGTGTTTTTTCCGCCGCCCCTTTCATTTTCCGCGGATGTTGAAGGGGAACTTAAGGAATTGAGAGAAAGGGTGGATACGCTCGAGAAGAGAAACGAGAAACTGGAAAAAGAGGTTATTGAGGAGCACAGGGGGATGATAGAGGGATTAAAAGAGCACCTTACAACGCTTGAGAAGGAACTCGATATGGTAGATTACAGGACAGCGAGGATAAAGGCGCTTAGCGAGAAGGTGGAGGCGTTCAGCATCGGAGGGGACCTCACTCTTTCCCTTCAGGGGGTTTTAGATAACAGCGAAGGCTTCAGAGAAAAGGCGGATGCGTCTTATTCCGCCGACCTTTTCCTGATTGTGCCTGTTGGAAGATACGGGAACCTCTATTTTAGGGGCGACATAGGGCAGGGTGAGGGCATTTCAGCCATACTTCCGCCCACGTTTTCAGGCCCGAACGCAGACCTTGAGTTTGACGCCCCGGCCTTTGAACTTGTGGAGGCGTGGTACTGGACGAGTTTCCCTTGGCCGGACATAAAAGACCAGAGGGTGGAACTTGCATTGGGGAAGATGGACCCAACAGCGGTTTTCGACGCAAACGAGGTCGCAAATTCAGAGACGGACCAGTTTGTCGCGGATATATTCGTAAATAACCTCGCAATAGAATTCGGCGGGGACAGTAACGGTTACGGCGCCGGGGTTTCAATCGGCTACAGGTTCACTTCCGTATACAACAAGGGGCTGAGCGTTACCGGAAGGGTCGGGGCGTTTGAGGGGGACGGGGACTTTGAAGACGTCCTTGACAGGCCATTCCTTATAGCGGAACTCGATATATGGAGGACGTACTACGGTCTTAACGGCAACTACCGTTTCTACGGATGGGTTAATAACAATAAACACACGGACCTCCTTGACGCTTCCGAAGACGAACTTTCAAACGAGGGTTTCGGCTTGAGCATTGACCAGCAGGTGTCAAACGACATAAAACTTTTTGCCCGCTACGGGAGCC
>Ga0209521_10002096_pt1 | contig 16301 bp, 13 predicted proteins | sample Rifsed19ft4_FD_184016 | JGI IMG/M metagenome (GOLD analysis project Ga0209521, IMG submission 184016) | Soil microbial communities from Rifle, Colorado, USA - sediment 19ft 4 (version 2) | ecosystem: Environmental > Terrestrial > Deep subsurface > Rock core/Sediment | place: Rifle, Colorado...
GAAAAGCGCCAGAGAAGGCCTGTAAGCCGGGTCCTGTGCCCTGAGCAGTTTCCTGACCCAGGGCGACGGTCATTTCTCTAGGATGCCGGTTGCCCGGCACCTCCAGCGGCCTAACCCGAGAGCATCGGGCGGGCGACCCGCTCTCCTATTTGGCCTTGCTCCGGGTGGGGTTTACCGAGCCAGCCCGGTCACCCGGACTGCTGGTGAGCTCTTACCTCACCGTTTCACCCTTACCGTCTCGCGACGGCGGTCTGTTTTCTGTGGCACTGGTCCGTGGGGTTTCCCCCCCTGGGCGTTACCCAGCACCCTGCCCTGCGGAGCCCGGACTTTCCTCCCGCCGCGTTGCCGCGGCCGGCGACCATCCGGCCTTCTCTGGCGCTATTTAAAGAGCGTGGGGACCACCGAATTATACCACCCTCACCAAAAGGGGATGGCACAGGTGATCCTCAGGTCGGGGAACCACCCGGTCAGGCCCCGGCCGCTGTCTGGAATCTTGGACATTGACAGGCCGAGCCGCCCTGCGTATCTTCATTGTATATCCTGGAGGAGGTCGCATGCAGACCAAGATTCAGAAGTGGGGCAACAGCCTCGGGTTGCGGATCCCGAGGACGTTTGCGGCCGAGGTACAGGTCGAGGAAGGGTCCACCGTCGATCTCTCGGTCGAGGACGGCCGTCTTCTGGTCCGTCCGCTCCGAGGTCGAAAGTACGCCGTCAGCGACCTCCTCAAGAAGGTCACTCGACGGAATCTGCATGGCGAGGTTCCAACGGGGGGGCCGACCGGCCGCGAGATTTGGTAGTGGCGGCGTCATACGTTCCCGCACGCGGGGATCTCGTGTGGCTTCAGTTCAACCCCCGGGCGGGGCACGAGCAGGCAGGGCATCGTCCGGCCTTGGTGATCTCTCCGAGTTCGTACAACCGCCGGGTCGGACTGGCCGTCTGCTGTCCCGTGACCTCACAGGTGAAGGGGTATCCGTTCGAGGTACTCCTTCCAGAAGGCCTCGGCGTTGAGGGAGCGGTTCTTTCAGACCAGGTCAAGAGCCTCGATTGGCGGGTCCGAAAGGCGAGACGGATTGGGAGCGTCCCCGCTGACGTTCTCCAGGAGGCGGTCGGCAAGATCCTGGCCTTGATCGATCCGACGGGATCCTGAGGGCAGAGGGTTAGCTTTTTCACACGTGGCCCTTTCCGGTGTTCTAAGGTTAGGGCGATGAGTGACGACCGATTCGACGGCCTCGTGGCAGCCCATCACGGGGAGATCTACCGGTACCTCCTCCGGGTCACCGGCCGGGTCTCGGACGCCGATGACCTGAGCCAGGAGACGTTTCTCCGGGCCTTCAAGGCCTTGGGGTCGCTTCCGCCGGAGGCCAACGCGCGCGCCTGGCTCTTTGCCATCGCCACCAACCTCGGGCGGAACCACTTCCGGTCGGAAACGCGCCGGCGGCGGGCTTACACCGGGGTGGGGTTCGAGGACCGGGGCCGGGGGAACCCCGGGCCGGAAGAGGAGACCCTCTTCCACGAGGCGCGGGACCGGGTGGAGGCGGCCGTCGCGCTCCTCCCCCTGAAGCAGCGAATGGCGTTCACGCTCCGGAAGCTCCACGACCTCGATTACAACGCCATCGGGCGGATGCTCCAGTGCTCGGCCGAGAGCGCGCGCGCCCACGTCTTCCAGGCGTTCCGGAAGATCCGCCAGACGCTGAATCATTTGGAGATGCCCTCCACGGAGGCACGGCGATGAAGCAGATGCCCCAGGTGTGCCGGGAGATCCAGGAGGACCTGGTCGCGGCGGCGGTCCAGGAGGCAGGCGCCCGCGCGCGCGAGCGCGTCCAGGACCACGTGGCGCGCTGCGCGCCGTGCCGCGGCGAGTTCGACCGCTACCGCGCCCTGGACGAGACGGTGGGGACCCTCAAGCGCGAGCCGGCGCCGGCGGTCGAGACGGCGGCGCGGGCCGAGCTTCAGCTGCGGCTGGCCGACCTCCGGAGCCGGCTCCTGACCTACCGCGTGTTCGACTCGCCCCTCGGCCGGATCCTCATCGGCCGCACGGAGCAGGGCGTATCGCTGGTGCGCTATCTCGGGCGCGGCGGCGTCCCGCGACTGCCCGGTCTGGAGGCGGTGGCCGACGGTGCTGAGATCGAGCGGCTCTACCGGGAGCTCCTGGACTACCTCCAGGGCCGGCGCACCCGGCTCGAGTGGCCGCTGGATCTTCGCCTGGCGCGGAGCGACTTCCACCGGATGGTCCTGGAGCTGACCGCGCGGATCCCCTACGGCGCCGTGACGTCCTACGCCAGCGTCGCCCGTGAGCTCGGCCGTCCGGCGGCCGTCAGGGCGGTGGCGCAGGCGCTTCGCGCCAACCCCCTGCCGATCGTGATTCCCTGCCACCGCGTGGTGGGAGCCGACGGTGGTCTGACCGGCTACGCGGGCAAGCGCATCGGGCTGAAGCAGCGCCTCCTCGCCGTCGAAGGTGTCCAGACCGTGCGAAAGCCGGCCGATTTTCGCGTCCGGCGCGAGGCCATGTATATCCGCGACCGGAACGAAGTCGAGTACTGCCTGCCGACGTGCGGCACGCTCGCGCGACGCTCTCTCTCGGAGCTGACGCTGTTCGCCTCGCGCGAGTGCGCCGAGTCGTGCGGCCTCCATCCCTGCTCCACCTGCCGGCCCGACCTCCACCCGCTCCCGCGCTAGTCCGTTTTCACAGCCGCCCGCCTGCGGGGTCTTACTGGATGAAGAGACAGGAGGCCCCGCAAATGGACATGAACGTGTATCTGATGGAGTTCCTGGTGCGCGAGCGGCTCCAGGAAGCCGAGCGCCTCGCCCGCGCATCCCAATGGGCGGAGGAAGCAGCGGGCCGGCGGCGCCGAGCGTTCCGCGTGGCCCTGGGTCGTGCCATGATCCGCGCGGGCCGGTGGGTGCTGGGCCAGGCCCCCGACGCCCCCGCGCTGGGGAGGTAGCCATGGAAACTTTCGGAGCGGTCCTCATCGCGATGCTCGTCCTGGGCGGTCCGTTGATCGCGGCGTTGGCCCTGAACCTGCGCGACCGGCGCCAGGCGCGGTTGCTCAGCACAGTGCTCGCCGAGCTGGGCGGGCCCGATCTCCGCGGCCGCGTCGCCATCAAGGTGCGGGCCGGGCTCCTGGGGGTCCCGAGCGTGGTGAAGATTTATCTGCTCGGCGCTTCCCGGCAGGAGATCTGGGAGGTTCTCGGGCGGCTCTCCGAGCGCCTGTCCCGGCGGGTTCGTCTGGAAGTGACTGGGCCGGTGGAGCGCCCGCTCGCCGCGACGTTCACCTTCGTACCGGCGCTCTCCGGCGAGAGGATGTGATCGACCCTCACCCTGACCCTCTCCCTGGTAGGGAGAGGGGAAATAAACATTCGCCTCTCCCCAAAGGGGAGAAGGAATTATTGCTGCTGGCGGGCGCGGTTGGCGAGGCGGTCGGCGGCGCGGTTCAGCTCGCGGGGGATGTGGACGATCTCGAACGAGTCGAAGACGCGGGCCAGGCGCCGGGCCTCCTCGTGGAGGGGCTTGAGCTTCGCGTCGCGGACCTTGTACTCGCCGAGGAACTGGCGGACGAGGAGCTGGGAGTCCGAGCGGACCGTTACGTGCTTCGCTCCGAGACGGCGGGCCTTCCGGAGGGCGGCCAGGAGCGCCTGGTACTCAGCCTGGTTGTTGGTGCAGTGGCCGATGGCCTCGCCCCAGGCCTCGACGGGGGTGCCGTGGCCGTCCTCGATGACGACGCCGATGGCGCCGGGACCGGGGTTGCCTTCGACGGAGCCGTCAATGTGGAGAATGAGGGTGGAGAAGCGGGACATCCTCAAGGGAGCCAGTAGAGGAAGCGGCCACAGCTCTCGCAGTTGTGGAGCATGGATTGGTGCTTGACCTCTTGCAGGCGCTGGGGGGTGACGGTCATCCGGCAGCCCGCGCACACCATGTCGGCCCCGACGGCCAGCACCTGAGCCACGGCCAGGCCGCCCCGTCCGCGGAGGAGCTTCGTGTAGTCGGCGAGGAGATCCCTGGGCACTTCGCGCGCCACGGACTCGCGCTCGCCCCTGAGACCCGTCAGCTCGACTTCGACGGCGGCCAGGCGCCGGCGGATCTGGGCCTCTTCCTGCTGGCCCTCGGCCTCGCGGGTCTTCAGGGCGGCCTCGGCGTCGCGGATCTCGACGGCGAGCAGCTCCTGGGTCTCCATGAGAGAGAGGATCTCCTCCTCGATCTTCGCCTTCTCCTGCTTGATCTCCTCGATCTCCACCAGGACCGCGGAGTACTCCTTGTTGGTCTTGACCTCGTAGAGGCGGCCCTCTGACTTCTGGCGCTTGACCTGGGCGTCCTCCAGGTCCTTCTCTTTGCTCCGCGTATCCTTCTTCGCCGTGTCCAGCTTAGCCTTGAGGGTCTGGACCCCGGCGCGCGCCTGGGCGACGGCCGCCTGGATGGCCTCGATCTGCCCCGGGAGGCGGGCCTGCTCCGCCTCGAGCGCGGCGATCTTCGTGTCCAGCGCCTGGAGGTCGATCAGCGTCTGGAGCTGCGCGTCCACGCCTCCTCCTTCGAATTGGTGGGCCCACCCGGGCTCGAACCAGGACCTAACCGGTTATGAGCCGGCTGCTCTGCCAATTGAGCTATGGGCCCGGTGGCCATCATATCATCACGTTTCCAGGAAGCTCCGGAGCTTCTTCGATCGCGAGGGGTGGCGGAGCTTTCTGAGCGCCTTTGCTTCGATCTGCCTGATCCGCTCGCGCGTCACGGCGAAGTCCTGGCCGACCTCTTCCAGGGTGTGCTCGCAGCCGTCGGAGAGGCCGAAGCGGAGGCGGAGCACCTTCTCCTCGCGCGGCGTGAGCGTGTTGAGGACCTTGTTGGTCTGCTCCCGGAGGGAGAGCCCGATGATGGACTCCACCGGGGAAACGACCTGCTTGTCCTCGATGAAGTCCCCCAGGTGGCTGTCCTCCTCCTCGCCGATCGGCGTCTCGAGGGAGATCGGCTCCTGGGCGATCTTCAGCACCTTCCGGACCTTGTCCACCGGCACGTCCATCTTCTGGGCGATCTCTTCGGGGGTGGGCTCGCGCCCGAGCTCCTGGACCAGCTGGCGGGAAGTGCGGATCAGCTTGTTGATGGTCTCGATCATGTGCACGGGGATGCGGATCGTGCGCGCCTGGTCGGCGATGGCGCGGGTGATGGCCTGGCGGATCCACCAGGTGGCGTAGGTGGAGAACTTGTAGCCGCGCCGGTACTCGAACTTGTCCACGGCCTTCATGAGGCCGATGTTCCCCTCCTGGATGAGGTCGAGGAACTGGAGGCCGCGGTTGGTGTACTTCTTGGCGATGGAGATGACGAGGCGGAGGTTGGCCTCCACCATCTCCTTCTTCGCGCGGGCGGCCTTCTGCTCGCCGGACTTGATGAGGTGGACGATGTGCTTGAGCTCGGGCGCGTCGGCCTGGGCCAGCTCCTCGGCGCGCTTGATCTTCTGGCGCGCCACCCACACGAGCCGGTCCTTGATGGTCGGGAAGCGCGCGGCGGCCTTCTGGTAGAGGTCGCGGTCCCCATCCTCGCCGTCGTCGTCGGAGAGGGAGTCGAGGAACGCGTCCACGGCGGTGGGCTCGGGGCGCTTGCCGTCGCTCCAGAGGGCGATCTCGCGCTCGGCGCGGACGATCTTCTCGACCAGGCGTTTCAGGTCCAGGACCCACAGCTCGATCCTCGAGGAGTGGAGGTGCAGGTGCCTGAGCGTGGCGAGCACCTTATCTTGCTTCGCCTGCGCTTGCATTTCGATCTTCTTCCAGGGCGGGTCGGCTTTCTTCTTCTTGCCGGACGAGCGGGCGCGCATTCTCTTCGCCTGCTGGACGAGCTTGTCCCGCTCGCGGAGGAGGCGGTCCACGCTGCCGAGGGAGGCGACCACGTCCTTGATGAGGTCGTCTTGCTGGTCCTCGGGGAACTCCTCGTCGGGGAGGTCCACGACCTCTTTGATCGTGACCAGGCCCTTCTTCAGCTCGTCGCGGAGGAGGTGGATTTTGTCGATCGCCAGGTTGGTGCCGAGGATCGCCTTGACGACCTCCTCCTTGCCATCCTCGATCCGCTTGGCGAGCGAGATCTCGCCCTCCCGCGTCAGGAGGGAGACCCGCCCCATCTCGCGGAGGTAGAGGCGCACGGGGTCCTCGGTGCGCCCGACGGGCCCGGGCGTGAGGTCGATCTCCCCGTGCTCGCCGGGCTCCTCGGCCTCCTCCGCCCGCTCCTCGACGATCTCGGAGGGCAGCCGGCCGCCGCCCTTGGCCGAGTCCACGACCTCGATGTCCAGGGCGCCGAACATCATCATGATGTCGTCCAGCTGGTCGAGCGAGATGATGTCCGATGGCAGGGCGTCGTTCACCTCGTCGTAGGTGAGGAAGCCCTTCTGCTTGCCCATCGAGATCAGTTTGTCCAGCTCGTCCATCTTCGGCTCGTCAGCCATCCGTTTCTCTACCTCCTTAATTGGGGCGAGCGGCCAGTTCTCTGAGCTCCTCGGCCTGGCGCTGGAGGTCGCTGAGCTGGGCTTGGAGCTGGGGCAGCGCGGGATCCCCCGACGCCTGGGCCTGGGCGATGGCCTGGCTGACCTGGCGGATCTGCCGCGCGCGGCGCCGCATCTCGAAGCGCTTCAGGTACTCGGCGATCAGCGGGGCGGTGTCGGGCCAGGCGCGGTCCTCTAGGAGGAGGGAGGCCAAAAGCCCGCGCTCGGTGTCGCCGGGCAGGTGAGGCATCAGCGCCTCCGGCGACTCCGCCGTCACGGTCTTGAGCGCCGCCAGGATCGCGCGCAACGCTGGATGGGCGAGGTCCTCTTCGACAAGGACGGGCAGGAGCGCTGCGCGGACGTCGGGGTTCTGGACCAGGAGCGAGACCAGATCGCGCTCGGCGGAGGGGAGGTTCACGCCTGCCGGGGCCGGCGCGGTCGCGGGGGCCGGCTTTCGGAGAGCGCCCTGGAGCCGCTGGGCCTCGATCCAGAGCTGGGTCGGGTCCACGCCGAGCTTCAGCGCGGCGTCGCGGGCGAGTTCGGTGGCCTCCTGGGAGTCCGTGACCTTGGCCAGGATCAGCGCCACGCGCGCGAAGGCCGTGGCCTTGCCCCGCGGGGCCGTCGTGTTCTCCTCGCCGATCGCGGTCTCCACGGCGTAGGCCAGGAGGCTCCGCGCCTCTGCGATCCTCTGGGTGAAGGCCTGGGCGCCTTCCTTCCGGAGAAAGCTGTCGGGGTCGTGGCCCGAGGGCAGGAGCGCGACCTTGAGGCGGAGGGCCGATCCGTCCCCGAACGTGCCGGTCCGGTTCACTGCCCACGCAAGCCCTTGGGTGCCGGGCTCGAGTAGCTCCTCCACGCGCTGGGTGGCTTTCTTCCCCGCCGCATCGGCGTCGAAGAAGGTGATGACCTCGTCGCAGTAGCGGCGGAGGAGACCGAGCTGGGAGGCGGTGAACGCGGTGCCGAGGGCAGCGACAGTCTCGGTGAAGCCGTGCTGATGGGCCATCAGGCAGTCCACGTACCCCTCGACCACCAGCGCGCGGTTCTTCTCGCGGATCTGGGGCTTGGCGAGGTCGAAGGCGTAGAGGGTCTGGCCCTTGACGTAGAGCGGCGTCTCGGGGGAGTTCAGGTACTTCGGGTCCTCGGTCCCCATGGCGCGGCCGCCGAAGGCGACGACGCGGCCCTGGCCGTCCTTGATCGGGAAGAGGAGCCGGCCGCGGAAGCGGTCGTAGAACCCCGAGCCGGTCTGGCGGGGGAGGATGAGGCCCACCTGGACCAGCTGCTCCTCGGTGACGCCGCGTCCCTTCATGAAGCCGAGGAGGTGGTCCCAGCCCTCGGGGGCGTAACCGAGCACGAAGCGTCGCGCCATCTCGGGGGCGATCCCGCGCGAGTCGAGGTAGCGGCGCGCCCCCTCGCCCTCGGGGCGGTTCCAGAGGGCGTCCTGGTAGAACTCCGAGGCCTGGGCCATGGTCTTGAAGAGCGCTTCGCGCTGGCCGTCAACTTCGGTCCTGCGCTCGGTGGGAAGCGCGACGCCCGCGCGCTCCGCGAGGACGCGCACCGCCTCGGGGAACTGCAGGCGGTCCTGGCGCATCAGGAAGCCGAAGGCGTCGCCGCCCACGCCGCAGCCGAAGCAGTGGAAGATCCCCTTCTTCGGGTGGACCATGAACGAGGGGGTCTTCTCGGCGTGGAAGGGGCAGAGGCCCTTCCAGTTCTCGCCGGCGCGCTTCAGGTTCACGAACTGGCCGACCAGGTCCACGATGTCCACCCGGGCGCGGATTTCCTCGAGGAGCTGGGGCGAGAACCCTCCGGCCATCTAGTCTACCTTCAAGTCCACGACGGTGGCGCCGCCACCGCCCTCGTTGGGATTGCCGGGACGGAAACTTTCGACCAGGGGATGCACGGCCAGCAGCTCGTGGACCGCCTTCCTCAGCACGCCGGTGCCCTTGCCGTGGACCAGCCGGACGCTGTGGCGGCCGGCCAGGAAGGCGTCGTCGAGGTACTTCTCCACAAGGTCGCGCCCCTCGTCGGTGGTCTTGCCGATGAGCATCAGCTCCTCCGGCACGTCGGTCTTCTCGGGCATCCTCACGCTCTCGCGCAGTTTATCCCGCCACGAGGGGGTCAGGACCATGGTCCGCGCCGGTTGGCCCGGCGCCGGCGGGGCGACTTCGGCGAGCCGCTTCCGCGTCGCTTCCAGCGCGCGCTTCGAGCGCTCCTCTGACTTGAGTCGCTCCCATTCCTCGGCAACCTTCCGCTTGATGTCGGCCAGGAGCGTCTGGGCCTCGGCCTTCGCCCTGGCGAGGATCTCCTTGGCCTTGGCCTGGGCGGCTTCCACTTCCTTCTGGGCCCGGCCGAGAAGCGCCGCGGCCTGGCTCTCTCGCCGCTCCGCCTCCGCCGCCCTGTCGGCGCTCTGCCGCGCCTCCTGGTCCAGCCGCGCCAGCAGTTCTTGGAGATTCTTCGCCTGGGTGGAGCGGTGGGAGTGGGCGCGATCGATCAGGCGGTCAGGGAGCCCGAGGCGGGCGGCGATCGTGAGGGCGTAACTCTGGCCGGGGCGGTCGTAGAGGAGGCGGAAGGTCGGGGCGAGCCGCTCCCCGTCGAACTCGACCGAGGCGTTGCGCGCTCCGGCGTGGGTGCTCGCGAACGCCTTCAGCGGCTCGAGGTGGGTCGTGGCCATCACGAGAGCGCCGCGCACCTGGAGGTCCTCCAGGATCGCCTGGGCGAGCGCCGCCCCCTCGTCGGGGTCGGTGCCGGCTCCCAGCTCGTCCAGGAGCACCAGCGAGCGGTCGTCCACGTCGGCCAGGAGCTCCTTCACCTGCTTCACGAAGGCCGAGAACGTCGAGAGGTTCTCCGCCACGCTCTGGTCGTCGCCGATCACGGCGAAGAGCCGCGAGAAGATGGGGAGGCGGCTCCCTTCCTCGACGGGCAGGTGGCAGCCGGCCTGGGCCATGAGCGCCAGGAGGCCGAGGGTCTTGAGCGCCACGGTCTTGCCGCCTGCGTTGGGGCCGGTGACGAGGAGGAGGGGCTGGTCGGCGTCGAGGTGGAGATCCACGGGGACGACGGGGCGGCCCGGTTCCTTCCAGGACTGGGCCAGGAGAAGTGGGTGCCGCGCCGCTGAGAGCGCGATCGTGCGGCCGGCATCAATCTCCGGCTCGGTGGCCTTCATGCGCTCCGCCATCTCCGCGCGCGCGAAAATCAGGTCGAGCTCGCCGATCCCCTCCACCAGCATGTCGAGCTCGGGGAGGGCGGCGCTCACCTCGTTCGTCAACGCCTGGAGAATCCTGAGGCACTCGGCCTCCTCCTCGCGCACTGCCTGCACCAGGTCGTTGTTCAGCTCGACGGCGCGCTCGGGCTCGACGAAGAGCGTGGCGCCGCTCTGGGAGCGGTCGTGGACGATGCCCTTGACGCGCGGCAGGGCTTCGGCCCTCACGGGGACGACATAGCGGCCGTGGCGGATGGTCACGTAGCGGTCCTGGAAGGCGGCCTCGGCGCCCTGGGAGTGGAAGAGGGCTTCCAGGACCTTGACGATCTGGGCCCGCTGCTCTTTGATCTTCCGCCGGATCGAGCGGAGGCGGGGGCTGGCCTCGTCCGTGAGCGTCCCCTCGGGGGTGAGCGACCGGCTCAGCAAATCGTGGAGCGGGGTGAGGCTCGGCAGGTGCCTGAACCTCACGGCGAGCCGGGGGGCCACCGGCGCCGCGCCGCGGCCGTAAGCGCGCAGCCGGTTACTCGCCTCGATCAGTGGGACCAGGGTGACCAGTTCGGCTCCTTCGAGGATGGCCTCGGGAACTCGGCAGCGCTCGAGGCTCGGTCTGACGTCGGGGAGCGCGCCCCAGGGGGGGGATCCCGCCTCGGCCAGGGCCTGGCGGGCCTCGCGAGTGTCGGTGAGGGCTAGGCGGATGGCGTCGGGGTCGGTGCCGGGCTCGAGGGTGAGCGCCCACTCCTGCCCCATCGGCGTGTCGGCGTCACGGGCCAGGAGCGCGCGCACCTCGTCCCACTCCACGCCCCTGCCCCACAGACGGCCTACATCCATGCCCTCGCTCTTCTCGGCTCTGGCCGCCGGGGATCGCGCCTTAATCGACGAACCGCTCGCGCCGCTTCGCCCTTTTCCGCGCCACCAGCGCCTTGCGCTTCCGCTTGACGCTGGGCTTTTCGTAGTGCTGGCGCTTTCTCAATTCGGAGGGGAGTCCGGCCTTCGTTCAAAAGGCTCGCCGGGCTCGACGATGACCGTGGTCACGCACGTCCCCCCTTCCTGCGGTACCGGATCGTCGCCGGTGGATAAACGTTAACTATATACCACCTCGGCCCCACCCTGTCAAAGACTTGCCAAAGACTTGGGGTCAGGCATGCGTATTTGCGTAGCGGGGGCTCCCATCCAAATAACGCAATAACGCATGCCTGACCCCAGCCTTAGACGGTGAAGCGGATCGTCAAAATGTCGCCGTCGCGCACGCGGTAGTCGCGCCCCTCGAGCCTCACCAGCCCCCGCTCGCGGAGCGCGGCCCAGACGGGGGTGGCCAGGAAGTCCTCCACGCGCGTTACCTCCGCCCGGACGAAGCCCCGGGCCATGTCGGTGTGGATCTGCCCCGCGGCCTCGACGGCCGTGGCGCCGTCCTTCAGGCTCCAGGCCCGGAGCTCCTCGCCCACCACCGTGTAGAAGGTGATCAGTCCCAGGAGCCGGTAGCCCACCTTGATCAGCCTGACGAGCGCCGACTCGGCGAGGCCCCACTCGGCCAGGAACTGGCGCTGCTCCTCCGCCGAGAGCTGGGCGATCTCGCCTTCGAGCTTTCCGTCCACTGTCACGACGGGCGCATGTCCGGCGACGGCGGCGAGGTGCTCGGCCAGCGCGAGGCTCGTCGGGTCGCCGCGATCCACGTTGGCGACGTAGCAGAGGGGCTTGGCCGTCAGGAGGCCCAGCTCGCGAGCGATCGCCAGGTCGTGGGGGTCCAGCTCCAGCGCGCGCAGGGGCGTGCCGCGCCCGAGGGCGTCGCGACAGCGCTCGAGGAACGCCAGCTCGGCCCGAGCGGCCTTGGGGTCGGCCCTGGCGACGCGCCTGACCTTGTCGAGCCGGCGCTCCACCACTTCGAGGTCGGCCAGGAGCAGTTCGGTGTTGACGATGCCCGTGTCGCGGCGCGGGTCGGGCTCGCCGCCGACGTGGGGGACGTCACCCGCCCTGAAGCAGCGGACGACGTGGGCGAGGGCGTCCACGGCGCGGATGTGGGAGAGGAACTGGTTGCCGAGCCCCTCGCCGCGGCTGGCCCCCTCGACGAGGCCGGCGATGTCCATGACTTCCAGGTGGGCCGGCGTGACCTTGGCGGGCTTGAGGGCGGCGGCCAGGCCGTCCAGCCGGTCATCGGGGACGGGCACGACTCCCTTCCGCGGCTCGAGGGTTGAGAAGGGGTAGGGGGCGATGAGCGTGTCGGCCCCGGTCAGCGCGGTGAAGAGCGTGGACTTTCCCGCGTTGGGGAGGCCGACGAGGCCGCACGTGAAGCCCAAGGGCGCTCAGCGGAACAGTGGCGCGAGAACCAGGGCCACCACGGACATGAGCTTGATCAGGATGTTCATGCTGGGGCCCGAGGTGTCCTTGAACGGATCGCCCACGGTGTCGCCGACCACCGCGGCCTTGTGGGCGTCGGAGCCCTTGCCGCCCAGGTGGCCCTCCTCGATGTATTTCTTCGCGTTGTCCCAGGCCCCGCCCGCGTTGGCCATGAGGAGCGCGAGGAAGACTCCCATCAAGGTCGCCCCGGCGAGGAAGCCGCCAAGCGCCTCCTTGCCCAGAATGAAGCCGATGACAGGCGGCAGCACGACCGCCGAGAGCCCCGGGACGATCATCTCCTTGAGCGCCGCGGCCGTGGCGATCTCGACGCAGCGCGCGGTGTCGGCCTTGGCCGTGCCCTCCATGAGCCCGGCGATCTCCTTGAACTGGCGGCGCACCTCCTGGACCATCCCGAAGGCAGCGCGCCCCACGGCCTTCATCGTGAGCGCGGCGATCATCATCGGCATGATGCCGCCCAGGAAGAGGCCGATGACCGCCCGCGCCTGGGTGAGGTCGATGCTCTTGAGCCCCACGCTCTGGGTGTAGGCGGCGTAGAGCGCCAGCGCCGTGAGCGCGGCCGAGCCGATGGCGAAGCCCTTGCCGATGGCGGCGGTCGTGTTGCCCAGGGCGTCCAGGCGGTCGGTGATCTTCCGCGTTTCGGGGCCCAGGTGAGCCATCTCGGCGATCCCGCCGGCGTTGTCGGCCACGGGGCCGTAGGCGTCCACGCTCATCGTGATGCCGATGGTGGCGAGCATTCCCACCCCCGCGAGCGCGATGCCGTAGAGGCCCTGGGCCTGGAAGGCGACGAAGATGGCGGCGCAGATCGCCACGACGGGGAGCGCGGTGGACTCGAGACCGACGGCGAAGCCCGAGATGATGTTGGTGGCGGCCCCGGTCTGGCACGCCTCGGCGATTCCCACGACGCGCTTGCCGGAGGTATAGAGCTCCGTCAGATAGCCGATGACCGCGCCGGCGATCAGCCCGGCGATGACGGCCCAGAACGGGGCCATCCCTGTGTCCAGGGCCTGGACGACGACGTAGGTCAGGACGATCAGGATGGCGGCCGCGATGAGCGTGGCGTTCCTGAGGGCGGCCTGGGGGTCCATCCGCTGGAGGACACCCATGGAGAGCACGCCGACGGCCGAGGAGCAGAGCCCGGCCATGACCACGACGATGGGAAGCAGCATCCACTTCGCGGGGTCGGGGAGGGTCGAGCCGATGGCGATGGCCGCCACGACGGAGCCCACGTAGGACTCGAAGAGGTCGGCGCCCATCCCCGCCACGTCCCCCACGTTATCGCCCACGTTGTCGGCGATGACCGCGGGGTTCCGCGGGTCGTCCTCGGGGATCCCCGCCTCGACCTTGCCGACGAGGTCGGCGCCCACGTCGGCAGACTTGGTGTAGATGCCGCCCCCGACCCGCGCGAAGAGCGCGATGGAGGAGGCGCCCATGGCGAAGCCGTTGATCACGAGGGGATCGCGGAAGACCCAGTAGAAGATCCCGAGGCCCACGAGCCCGAGGCTTGCGATGGTGAGCCCCATGACCGACCCGCCGTAGAAGGCCACGGAGAGCGCCTTGTCGCGCCCAATCGTCTTGGCCGCCTGGGCGGTGCGCACGTTGGCCTTGGTGGCGGCCTTCATCCCGATGAAGCCCGCGAGCATGGAGCACATGGCGCCCGACACGAAGGCCAGCGCCGTGAACTTCCCGATGCCGAGGGTCAGGAGGATGGCCACGACCACGATGAACCAGGCCAGGATCGTGTACTCCTTCCTGAGGAAGGCCATGGCGCCGGTCTGGATGGAGTCCGAGATCTCGACCATCAGGCCGCTCCCCGCCGGCTGGGCGACGACGTAGCGGTAGATGCCGAAGGCCATCAGGAGCCCCAGGATGCCGAGGGCGGGGGCGAGGGGGATCCAGGGCATGGGTTTCTCCTCTGAAGCCTACGGGGTTCGACTCTCGATCAGCGTGAGCGCGTGCCGGGCGGCTTCTTCCGAGGCCGTCTCGATCAGCGGCAGCTCGTCGGAGAGAAAGGGGGAGAGGACGTGGTCCACCACCTCGTCCTTGCCGCCGGGGCGGCCGATCCCCACCTTGACGCGGCGGAGCTGGTCAGTGCCGAGGGTCTCGATGATCGAGCGCACGCCCTTGTGGCCGCCGTGGCTCCCCTTCATCCGGACGCGGACCTTGCCGAGCGGCAGGTCGATGTCGTCGTACACCAGGATGAGGTCGGCGGGGTCGAGGCCGAGGCGCCGGCAGAGGCGCTCGACGGCAGGGCCGGTCACGTTCATGAATGAGCCGGGCTTGATGAGATAGAGCGGCTCGCCGCGCCACTGGGCCCTGGCCACCTGGCTCGCGCCCTCGCGGGTCCAGCGCTTCTTGAGGGTCCGGGCCAGGCGGTCCACCACGCGCTGGCCCACGTTGTGGCGGGTCCCCCTGTACTCCGGGCCGGGATTGCCGAGCCCCACCACCGCCTGGGCCACGGGGCGTGACCTCGGCTACTTCTTGGCTTCCTTCTTCGACTCCGGCTTCGCCTCCGCGGCCTCGACCTCTTCGGGCTTCGGCTTGCGCTCGGTGAGCACTTCGGGCTCGGCCGGCGCGACTTCGGCGGCGACCGCCGCGGGCGCCGCGACCTCCTCGGCCATCGGCGGCGACACCGTGACCACGGCCTGGCCGGGGTCGTTCAGGATCTTGACGCCCTCGGGCGGCGCGAGGTTGGCGACCGTCAGCACGTCGCCGATCATGAGCGCGGAGACGTCCACGGTGATCCGCTCGGGGATGAGCCCGGGCAGGCAGGAGACCTGCACCTCGCGGAGGATCGTCTCGAGGATGCCGGCCTGCTCCTTGACGCCCTCGGCCTCCCCCGTGGCGAAGACCGGCACGCCCACCGTGATGGCCCTGTCCATGCGGACCTCCTGGAGGTCCACGTGGATGACCTTCTCGGAGACCGGGTCGAACTGCATGTCCCGGATGATGGCGGTGCGGGCGCTCCCGCCGCCGTCCTCGAACTTGAGAGTGAGGAGCGTCGTGCTCCCCTCGCGCCCCTGGATCACCTTGATGACGTCCCGGTAATCCACGGTGAGGGTCTGAGGGGCGCCGCCTCCGTACAGCACGGCGGGGACCAGGCCCTGGCGGCGGAGGCGCTTGGCGACCTCCTTGCCGGTGCCCTCCCGCTTCTTGATCGTCAGCTCGCGGAACTCCATGGCGCTGTTGCCTCCCTCGAAGAATTACACGAAGAGCCCGGACACGGACTCTTCGGCGTGGATGCGGCGGATGGCCTCGGCGAGGAGCGGGGCCACGGTGAGCACCGTGATCTTCTTGTTGCGCTTCTCGGGGCCCACCGGGATCGAGTTGGTGACGATGAGCTCCTCCAGCGCCGAGCCCTCGATCCGCGGCATGGCGGGACCGGAGAGCACCGGGTGGACGCCGCAGGCCAGGATCCGCCGGGCGCCCTCGCGCTTGAGGGCGTCCACGGCCTGGATGAGCGTTCCGCCGGTGTCGATCATGTCGTCGATCACGACCACGTCCTTGCCCTTGACCTCGCCGATCAGGTGCATGAAGACGGCGACGTTGGTGCCCTCGCGCCGCTTGTCGATGATGGCGAGCCCCGCCTGGATTCGCTTGGCGATGGCGCGGGCGCGCTCCACGCCTCCCGCGTCGGGGGCGACCACGACGAGGTCGGTCAGGTCCTTCTTGCCGAGGTAGTCGATGATCACCGGGGCGGCGAAGAGGTGGTCCACCGGGATGTCGAAGAAGCCCTGGATCTGGCCCGCGTGGAGATCCAGCGCGAGCAGCCGCTGGCAGCCGGCCGCGGTGATGAGGTCGGCCACCAGCTTCGCCGTGATCGGCACGCGGGGCTGCACCTTCCGGTCTTGGCGGGCGTAGCCGTAGTAGGAGAGCACGGCCGTGATCCGCCGGGCCGAGGCCCGCTTGAGGGCGTCGATCATCACCAGCAGCTCCATCAGGTTGTCGTTCACCGGCGGGCAGGTCGGCTGGATCACGAAGACGTCGGCGCCCCGCACGTTCTCGTTGATCTGGACGAAGACCTCGCCGTCGGAGAAGCGCGAGACCTCGGCGTCGGCCAGCGGGATGCGGAGGTCCCGGGCGATCTCTTCGGCCAGCGGCCGGTTGGCGTTGCCGGTGATGAGCTTCAGCTCGTACGCCATGGGCCCCCCTTCAGAAGTTGGTTGGGGCGGGAGGATTCGAACCCCCGAATACGGGATCCAAAGTCCCGCGCCTTACCGCTTGGCCACGCCCCAACAAGATGCGGCCGCCGCAGGCGGCCAACAATTTCTCCTCGCCCCCGCGGGGGGAGAGGCAGGGGGAGGGGGCAA
>Ga0209521_10002098_pt1 | contig 16297 bp, 14 predicted proteins | sample Rifsed19ft4_FD_184016 | JGI IMG/M metagenome (GOLD analysis project Ga0209521, IMG submission 184016) | Soil microbial communities from Rifle, Colorado, USA - sediment 19ft 4 (version 2) | ecosystem: Environmental > Terrestrial > Deep subsurface > Rock core/Sediment | place: Rifle, Colorado...
GGGGAGGATCAATGTTCTCCTTGGGGGTGGGCGGCTGGAAACGCGCCGACCGGGACTGGATGGCGCGGAGGGCGACCAGGAAGGGTGCTAGATCATGAAGGAGGTAGTCGGTGTCGTCGCGGAAAGCCACTCTGAACGCGGCGGCGGATCGAAGCGGGTCGGAACCTATGGCGTACAGGTAACCGAGCTGCAGGTTCACTTCGGTGTCGTCGGGGTAAATCTCGGCGAGCGCCTCAAAAAGAGCCTGGGCATCTTCCAGGTTGCCATTCAGCGCATGAGCGCGCGCCAAGAGGCGAAGAGCGCGGGTCGTCCCCGGCTCCGCCTGGAGCACTTCGCCCAGCCGCTCGATGGCTTCCTCATACCTCGAGTCTCCCAGCAGAGCCTCCCCGATGAGCAGCTCCGCTTCCAGCCTCTCCGCGTCGGAGGCGGGCAGGAAAGTCGCCAGCCAACTGATCGCCGACTCGTACTTGCCCTCGGCGATGTACTGTCGGGACTTGTCGATGGGATCGTCGACACCAACGAACTCCAAGGCCGGTTCCGGCTGGCTAGGTTTAAGCACGAAACTCCTCAAGGGCTCGATGCTGCGCTGGGCGAGACTAGCGGCGAACTGAGGATAGTTCGTCTTCAGCCGCTCCATGGTCTTGTCGTACTCGTCCAGGACACGCCAGAGGTGGCCCTTGTAGACAAGGCCGTCGGACTCCGCGCTGGCGCGGATAGTGCCAATATACGTGGGACGATCGGCGGGAACCTCGAAGGTGGGGACTGCCTGGCCGTTCTGCGGGTTTACCGCAAAGCGCTGTTTGACGGGCCGGTATTTGGTCGGATCGATCGCGGTGCCGACGAGTGGGAAATACGTTGCCTCGACGCCAATGAGGGCATAGCGCCCGGGGGGAAGGAGCTCTTCGATGAAGCCCAGTCCCTCCACCACGTCGAGAAAGAGGGTCTTATCGTTATGGATATCGAGAACTTTGAGCCGTATCTCCTTGAAATCCGTCCCGCCGAACTGACCTTCGAAACGGCCCAACACGACCGAGCGGTTCTCGGAAGAAACCTTGTCCCAGGATTTATCATCCTTGAGATCTTGAGCAGAAGCGCGGCCGGTCACGGCCGCGGCTAGAACCAGCGCAAAGCCTACGCCCCGCCCCAGTCGGTTTCGCATGTTTTCTCCGTAACCTCTTCGTATCACTCAACTGGCCGGGGACGCAAGTGGATTCCGTACGCAGGACACTAGCGGCCACGAATGGCGCGGAGCTGGTTCAGAGTGCTCGACGTCCTCTGTGCCTCGGGATCGCCTTTGTCCGGGAACATCTGATAGGCCTTGGTCAGGGTCTGCTCGGCCAGAGAGTAGTGCTTTTCTTCGAAGTACTCGTGCCCGATGCGGCTATAAAGAGCCGCGATCTCTCGCCGGAGCTCGGGATCGTCGCCGCGAACCATCTGCGCCAGCTCCAGCTGATCGATCGCCTCCTCGGAACGGTCACCCTGCGACGCCAGAAACCGTCCATAGGCCGTGTAATACTCGGGAGCGATATCGGGATTGGGCTTCGCGGCCTCCACCGCCGCTTGGTATGCTGTCTCGGCCGCCTGCGCCTGTCCCACCCTCTCCAGGAAGCGGGCATAGCGCCGTTGCGCCTCCGGTTGTTTCGGGTCGATGGTGACCGCGTGCTGATACGCCTCGAGGGCCAATCTCTCTGCCTCTTGTTCTTGGCTGGCTCGACGGCGTCGGCTGCCGGCCGGCACCCGGCGGGCGTAAAGGTCACCGATGCCCATGGCGGCATCTGCATGGCGGGGGTTCAAAGTCAGCGTGGTGTTGAAAGCTGCTAGACTCTTGTCTTCCTCGGCGGACAGAGGCGAAGACGGATCGGCGCTGTCCCCGGCGAGATCGAGATAACAGAGCCCCAGATAATAGAAGGCGTCGACCTCGCCCGGCTCCACCACGGTGACCGCCTCAAGCTTTTCGGCGGCGGCGCGCGTCTGGCCGGCCTGGTACAGGTCCAGCGCGGCCTGGAGCTGCGGCGAGTGCCGATCGTCGCCTCCGGCGTCCTCACTCTCCAGAAAACGCTCTCGCAGGGCCTCTATCTGATCGCAAGCCGACAACAACCCAATCGCGAGAAGCCACGCCGGGGCGATCGCCTGCCGCATAGGCCCCATATTAGCCGGGAGTGGCGCGCCAGGCTACGTCGTGGGACGGGTCGGTTCGCTTGCTGGCTCCACTGCCGCCCCCACACGCTCCAGGTGGGCAATGGCTCGATTCGCCCAATCCGCTACCTGAGGATCCGGATCGGAGAGAAGCGGTCGCAGGTAAGGTATGGCGTTTGGATCCCCGATCTGTTCCAGCACGTAGGCCATTCCTTTCTTGACTTCGGCCACCGGATCGGAGAGATACAGCACGAGCTCCGCCATAAAGGGTCCGCCCAGCTCTACCAGATAGCTCATCGATTGCTCTCGAAGCATGGGATCGGAAAGGTTAAGCGCCAAACGATCGATGAACTCCGGCCTGCCAATCAGCGAGAGCGCAAAACAGTAGGCCGACTGGACGGAGGCGTCCGGCTCGCGGAGGAAGTCCTTGGTGAGACTGGTTCTGAGGTTCTCATCCCGAAGCCGTCCCATGCCCTCCACCGCCCAGCGCCTCCGTTGGCTACTGACGCTTGTCATGTTTTGGAGAAAGACTCCCCTTGACTGCGGCGCCCCGATCAAGGCCAGGGCGGTGAGGGCCTTGTCGCCGAGCTCCTTGCCTTGCCAGCCGTCGTACACCACCAGGAGTTCCTCGGCCGCCGGTCGGTAACGAATGCGTCCCAATGCTTCGACGACCTGCCCCTGAATCTGGCGGGAAGGCTCGGACAGCCCAGCCACCAGTTGGGCCCCCGCCTCCTCCCCTCCAATCAAGGTCAGAGCCTCCACCGCCTCGGTACGAACATCTTTGGACGGATCGGCCAGGGACGTGCCGAGCGAGTCCACAGCCTGCTCGGCCCGGAGAACCCCTAGGGCGTAGGCGGCCTGCCTTCGCAGGGAGGGCTCGTCATCCTGCAGCCTCGCCTCGAGACCCAGAACGACTCTCTCCGCAATCGGCATGGTCGGCCTGGGCGGCGCGGCCGGCCGAGGCCCCTTCTCCTGGAACACGCTGAGGAAGCGAGTGATCGGTCGGCGCTGGTCGGGGCTGACATAGATCTCCACCAGCCCGGCCAGACCCTCGCTCCTCACGTCCTTCTCCTCATCGCGAAGGGCCATGAGAAGACCATCGATCGCGTCCGGGTTCTGTTGAGCGCGCAAGGCTTTCGCCACCGCCCGGCGGACTTTGACCTCGGGGTCCCGCATCGCTTCGGTGAGAGGCTCGATCGCCTCCGGTCGCGCCGTCTGCGCCAGGGCTTTAGCGGCATTCTCTCGCGTACCGGTGTTAGGGCTACGAAGATCGGCGATATCGTCGTGGAGGGTTTCCTGGATGGCTTTCGACTCGCTCAAAGGTCCGCCACCGACGAAGGCTAAGACTAGAAAAATCCGCAAAAGACGCGTCATGACTCTGTCTCCCTTGGGGAAAATCCGCTCGGTTTTTAAGGAAATCACAACAGGTGGTATGTTAACAAAAGCTCCACCCCAGGATCTAGTGGATTCGGGTAGCGCGGAAAGGAGATAACGGGCGCTGGGCCTTGCTTAAACCGTGCTGGGGCACCGACTTACGTGGGCTTACCGGTTCAGGTTCGGAACCTCGCCGCCTGCCATCCGGGCAACAAATCCCTTCGGGTCTTTCAGTAGCTCGGCCGCCTCGGGAAGCGCCTCGATGGCTCGCCGCACCTGGGGATCCTTGGTAATGTACACGCGCTGCGCCGCCTCCATTCCCCAGACGGAATTGACGATCTCACCTTCCAGCACCAGGGCAAGGCGGTCACGATGCTGCAGCAGCTCCTCTCTGGAGAAAGGAACTTCCTCCGCGGTAAGGAACTTGAAGAAGTCCTCGAGCACCGCGTCATCGACCGAGAAGCTCTGGTCTATGAGACGCACGTCCTGGGATCGCTTGGTGCGTATCTCGTCGGGCTGCACTCCGGCGCCCGCCAGATCCGGTGTGCGTCCATCCTTGGCGGCAAAATAGGCCGAATAAGCGGAAATCGCTCGGTGGCTGCCCAAAGCCAGAATGGGCTTGGGAGCCTGCGGGTAGGCCACGTGGATGTCGGGAGCAATGCCTCCTCCACTGAAGACCTCCCTCCCGGCGTCGGTGTACTTGAGCTCGCCGCGTGGGGCGGGCGGCTCCTCGCGACGAGCGGAGAAATAGTAGTCGTCGAACGAGCCGGAGTAGTCTCGCTGAATGCTGCGACCGCTGGGAGTGAAATACTTCGCGGTGGTCAGGGCCAGGCCGTTGCCTTCACTGATGCGATAGATCGACTGTACCAGGCCCTTTCCGAAGGTGATCTCCCCCACGATCAATCCGCGGTCGTGATCCTGGATAGCTCCCGCAACGATCTCGGAAGCCGAAGCACTGCCGCGCGACACCAAGACGACCAGGGGTACATCGTCGTCAGAGCTGGGACGGTTGGCGATGTACTCTTGATCCGAGCCGGGGGTGCGACCTCGCGTATAAACGATCAGCGAGCCTTTCTTGAGAAACTTGTTGGATACCGACACCGCCTGATCGAGCAGGCCACCGGGGTTGTCCCGCAGGTCCAGCACTAGCCCCCGGGCCTTCTGCTCTTTGAGACCCTGCAGGGCCTCCTCCAGCTCGTTCGCGGTAGTTTCGGTGAAGTCGGCGATGCGGACGTAGCCGACTCCGCCCTCGAGGTGGAAGGCATAGGGGACGCTTCGCAATCGGATCTCGTCCCGCACGATGGTGAAGTCGAGCGGCTGGTCGTATCCGGCCCGCGTAATGGAAATGGTCACCGAGCTCCCCTTGGGTCCGCGAAGCCGCTTGACGGCCTCATCGAGGGCCATCCCCCGGGTCTCCTCGCCCTCGATCTTGGAGATGACGTCCTCGGCTCGGATCCCCAGCCGGTACGCCGGAGTGCCCTCGAACGGTGAAACGACGGTAAGGTTGCCGTCGATCATCTGCACCGAAATGCCGAGACCGTGATAGCTACCCTTCTGCCTCTCTTGCAGACTGACGTAATCGCGCCTCTCCAGGAAGTTGGAGTGCGGATCCAGGGTCCGCAGCATGCCACGGATGGAGGCGTGAACGAGCTCTCCCGGCTCGACCTCGGTCGCGTATTCCTGCTCCACGATGCGCAGAACGTCGGTGTAGCGTCGCAGGTACTCTGTGTATCGGCTGGCGGTATCCTGGGCACGCTCGCCGAAGAGGCCGCCCACCAGAGCCCCCGAAGCCACCAGGGTCAAAACCATCGCCACAACTGGCCTTTTCATCGTGCTCTCTCTTTGGCAAGACCATCGTAACAAACGGAGGGGGGCAAGTAAAGCCAAATGCAGACATAAAAGGGGTTGCAGGCTTGGTTTTCAAGGGGACGCAACATATAATGAGACGTTCTCAGGGAACTCAAGGAGGCAGCCATGTTCGGCCCTATCGGGATGCAGGAGCTGATCATCATCTTCGTCATCGCCCTCATCGTCTTTGGCCCTCGCAAGCTTCCTGAGCTCGGAAAGTCGCTGGGCAAGAGTCTGGCGGAGTTCAAGCGAGCCAGCAACGATCTCCGCCACACGCTCGAGGAAGAGATCCGGGTCGAGGACGTGAATCTCGAAAAAGAGAAACCTGCTGCCAAGACTGCCGAGCCTGGCAAGAAGGACGAGCCCTCGACTTCCAAGGAGGACCTATCGAAGAAAACGTCGAAAGCTCCTGAGGCCACGTGGCCCGACTAGGCACCGTACCGCGGGCGTCAATTTGCGGGGTTGCCTCACTCTGCGTGGTCAGACGCCGGATACCCCGCAGGCTCCGGACGAGGCCCGACCGGGCCAGGGAACACTCTCGAGACGGCTAGTTAAGGATGTCGGAACCCGGGAGCTCGCCCGACAAGATGACCTTTCTGGAGCATCTCGATGAGCTCCGCCGTCGCATCATCGTCGCGCTCCTCGCCGTGACGCTGGCTTTCGGCGTCTGCTTCACATTCGCCCGACAAATCTTCGATTTTCTGATGGGGCCGCTGAGGTCGGCGCTCCCTCTGGGAGGGAAGCTCATCGCCACCACGGTCCCCGAGATCTTCCTTCTCTATCTCAAGATGTCGTTTTTTGCGGGGATCTTCCTTGCCTCCCCGGTCGTGTTGACCCAAGTTTGGCTATTCATCGCTCCCGGCCTTTATCAACGGGAAAGGCGTTACGCGGTGCCCTTCATTTTCTTCGGCACCGGTTTCTTCCTCGCCGGTGCGGCCTTCGGTCACTACGTGGTGTTCCCTTATGCTTCACACTTCCTCACCACATACGGTGGCGAAGGGATTGAGGTCCTCCTCACGGTCTCGCAGGTGTTCTCTTTCTACAGCAAGTTCATTCTGGGAATGGGTCTGGTGTTCGAGATCCCCACCGTGGTGTTCGTGCTGGCACGCATCGGTCTGGTAACGCCTCACTTCCTCTGGTCCAAGTTCAGATATGCGGTGCTCCTCATCTTCGTGATCGCGGCCGTCATCACCCCCACTCCCGACGTGGTGACCCAGAGCCTGTTGGCCCTGCCGATGATCGCGCTCTACGTCCTATCCATAGGGGTCGCTTGGCTTTTTGGACGAAAGAGGCAGGCGCCGGAAGATCCGTCCCAGGACTAGCGGGGTGCTGGGAAACGCATGCGCACCCCGCGCGAGCGGAGCGAGCCCGGCCCGAATCGTCCGCATCGGGCTCCTTCGAGGGAATCAGATGTTCCGGGCCGACCCACGGAGGGCGACCCACCGGAAAATGGGCCGACGACACCTAAGCGCCGAGCGAAGAGCGAGGCGCCAGGCGCGCGAACGAAGAGTGAGCGCGCACTGATGCAGGGGGAAACTCACCTCCTCCAAGACGGCTGGCGAGGCCCGTCCCCAGCGTATTCCGTTGACTCCCGGTCCCCTTGCCTGTATATTGGCGGCGGTCGCGAACCCTCGGGCTCATCGCGCCAAGGGTTTCATTGCTAGTGTTGACTTCATATGCGCGACACAAGAGATAGATAGAGGGAGGTCGGCGCCGGGCCACCCGACACCACCGGATGCAGAGAAGGAGGGTACCGCTGATGCTTCGCTCACACCGCCCGCTAGCCATCGCGCTGGCATTCTTATTGGGCGCCGCCCGCTTCGTTCTCGGGCAAGAATCAACCCAGTCGGCCGAGCAACAAGAAGAGGGTACCTACGAAACCGTCCCCGCCCAGGTCACCCGATGGGGAGACACCGGCTTCTTCGATATCTTTTCCGCTTACACACTACAACGAGGAACGGTATCCGCGGCAGGCTTCCGCGACAATATCGACCGCAGTCCCTTGGATATGGATATCTCGAACTTCATTGGAACGGTTGCCTTCGGCGCCACCGACAAGCTGGAGGTCTTCGGTCGGCTCGACGTGCAACGCCGGATCGATACCGACGCACTCCACGGCGCTCTGAATGCGCCGCCACCGCCACCCAACTACAACGATGAGCCCAGGGTCTCCAAGTCTTGGGCGGCGGGCTTCGGAGACGTCTGGCTGGGAGCCAAATACAACATCCTCTCGGAATACGATGAGCAAGCGGTCGGACTGGCGGTGCGAGGGTTCGTCAAGTTCGCCGCTGCCGACGATGAGGAAGGCCTGGGGACCGGAAAGGCCTCAGGAGGAGCTCACTTGGTGCTCGGGAAGAATCTGGGAGAGCGAGTGGCGTCCTCTTACTACGTGGGATTTCAGGCCAACGGTTCTCCTCCGGACGGCGAGACCTTCGACATCGGAAACGCCTTCCAGTGGGGACTCGGTGTGAGCGCTCCCACCGATAGGGCGATACGAGCCACCGCTCAGGTTTCGGGGCAGAGCTTCAGTGGTACGGACTTCCAGCAAGACAGCCCGACCGATTTGTTGCTGGGCGTGACGTATCAGACGGAGAGAGGCTTCTTCGTGACCGCGGGGTGGCGCACCAACTTCAATTTCGATCAGCCCGACGAGACCGCTTCCGGGTTCAACGTGAGCATCGGCTACCATCCCGGGACGCGCGGCCGGTACATTCCCCCGCCGCCTCCTCCCGCCAACCGGCCGCCCACCGTAGAGGCGACCGCGAATCCACCCGAGGTCGAAGAAGGAGCCGACTCGACGGTGACGGCGGACGGGAACGATCCGGACGGAGATGCGCTCACCTACAGCTGGCGGGCGCCCGATGGACGCATCACGGGTAGCGGACCGCGAGTGACCTGGACGGCACCCACCGGCACGGAAGGAAGCTTCCCGGTGACCGCCACGGTAGATGACGGGCGCGGCGGAACGGCTTCCGACACGGTGAACATCCGCGTCCACCGCAGGGTGGTGGAGGCCATCGAGTTCGAGGACGTGCAGTTCCTCTTCGACCGCTTCGACCTGACCGACGAGGCGAGAGCGATTCTCGATCGGGTGGCGGCGCAACTCCGAGAGAACGCAAATCTCAACATCGAGATCGAAGGACATTGCTGCAGCATCGCCACCGAGGAGTACAACCTGTCACTGGGAGCGCGGCGAGCCGATACCGTAAAGACCTATCTGGTGCGTGCCGGCATCCCAGAGTCTCGACTCACCACCATAAGCTACGGCGAGTCTCGACCCGCCCATGACAACTCGCGCGAGGTGACCCGCCGACTCAATCGGCGCGCTCACCTGCGGGTGCTGCTGACCGCGCCTAACGACTAAGACTCTCCAAGCAAGAACGATGCCCGGGCACCTGAGGTTGCCCGGGCATTTTTTTCAGGGGCTGGGCAGCTCGAACTCGATGAGATCGCCGAGGCGAAGCCCTTCCTGGAGGGAGAAGTCGGCGGCGACTTCCAACACATATTGGGCTTTCCGGAACGGCCCATAAGTGGGGCAGGGATCTTCCTGGCATGGCGGCACGGCCCGCTCGATGTGCACGATTCTCTTCTCCGTCGATAACCAGATCATGTCGATGGGAAAGCGGCAGTTCTTCATCCAGAAGTCGTGGAACGCCGCCTCCGGGAAAACGAAGAGCATGCCTCGATCGGCCTCCAGACTTTCCCGGAACATGAGTCCGCGAGCCCGTTTCTCGGGCGTCATGGCGAGCTCGGCCTGGATCTTTCGACCGGAGGGGAACCCAATGGGAATCCCTTCTTTTTGTGCGGTCTGCCCGATGAGACCTACCGCCAAAACAAGCCCGAGTTTCAGCTCCGACGTCATCGAGCCTAAGGCCTCAGTCGATACCGCTTCCCACCAAGGGCACGAAACGCACGGCTGCCAGCCTCTCCACGCGAAACCCTTCCGGCCTTCGCGTGTGCAATTCCAGCTCCTGACTCTGGACTCCGACCGGGATGACCAGTCTTCCACCTTCCGCCAGCTGTTCGAGGAGAGCGGGTGGAACCTCGGGAGGCGCCGCGGTCACCAAGATGCCCTGGTAGGGAGCGTGCTCGGCCCACCCTTCACTCCCGTCGCCTAGCCGGATGTGGACGTTGCGGTAGCCCAGGTCTTCCAGAGTAGCCCGCGCTTGCTCGGCAAGCCGCGGCAGGATCTCCACCGAGTAAACCTCTGCCGCCAGCTCGGCCAAGATAGCGGTCTGGTAGCCGGATCCGGTGCCCACCTCCAGGACCCTCTCGTCGCCTTGGAGTGCCAACGCCTCGGTCATCAAGGCGACGATGTACGGCTGGGAAATGGTTTGTCCCTCACCGACGGGCAGAGGATGATCTTCATAGGCCCCGGAGCGCTGCGCCTCGGAGACGAAGCGATGTCGCTCGATTTTGCGCATGGCCGCCAGAACCCGCTGGTCCCGAATCCCGCGGCGGGCGATCTGCTCGTCGACCATCCGCTGGCGCTCGGCGGCCAAGCTCCCCTCACTCGGCGGACCTCCGCTCCCTTTAAAGAGGCCGAAGATCAGGGAGGCCGAGCCGGCCAGCAGCGTCAGTAGGCCTTGGCAAAGTAAACGCGACGCGCTCCCTCCTTGTTACAGACCACACAGGCTTCATCCGGCTGGCTCCCGAGCGGAATCACGCGGATGGTAGCGGTGGTGTCGGTTTTCACCTGGTCCTCGCAGTCTGGGCTCCCGCACCACGGAGCGATGATGAACCCGCGACGCTCGCTCACCACACGCTGGAGCTCACGGTAGTTGGTAACCTCGGTCGTGTTGTCGACTTGGAACTTGCGCGCCTTGTCCAGCAGATCCCTTTGGATCTCTTCCAGGAACAAAGGGACTCTGGTCGCCAGGGAATCCCAGTCGATGGGGGCCTTGGCGCGGCTGTCCCGACGAACGGACACGACCTGGGAGCGCTGGACGTCCTTGGGTCCGATCTCGAGGCGAAGCGGGACGCCTCGCATTTCCCACTCCGCGTACTTCCAGCCCGGCGTGTACTCTTCCCGGTCGTCGAGCTTCACGCGGACCCCGGCGGCGGAAAGCTTGGCGGTAATTTCGAGAGCATGGGGCAGAACGCTCTCCCTCCAATCGCCGATTGCGATAGGGATCACCACCACCTGGTGAGGCGCCACCCGAGGCGGCAGAATGAGACCCGAGTCGTCGCCATGGACCATGATCAAAGCGCCGATTAACCGCGTCGTCACACCCCAGGACGTCTGCCATGGATGCTTGAGGGTTTGATCCTTATCCTCGAACTGAATGCCGAAGGCCTTGGCGAAGTGCTGGCCGAGATTGTGGGAGGTTCCCGCTTGTAGGGCGCGACCATCCGACATCAGTGCCTCGATGGCATAGGTGCGCTCGGCCCCCGCGAACTTTTCTTGCGCGGACTTCACGCCAGAGACTACCGGGATGGCAAGCTCGTTCTCCAACAGATCGGAATAGATGCCGAGCACTCGGAGCGTTTCCTCTTCCGCCTCCTCGGCGGTGGCGTGTACGGTATGTCCTTCCTGCCACAGAAACTCCGTCGTTCTCAGGAAGGGACGCGTTACCTTCTCCCACCGTACGACGTTGCACCATTGATTGATGAGGATGGGGAGATCCCGCCAGGAATGCACCCACTTGGCGTACATGCTTCCGATGATGGCCTCTGAAGTGGGACGAACCGCCAGCGGCTCCTCGAGCTCCTCCTCCCCTCCTCGGGTGACCCATGCCACCTGGGGGGCGAAGCCCTCCACGTGCTCGGCCTCTTTCTCGAGCAAACTCTTGGGAATGAAGAGAGGAAAGTAGGCGTTCTGGTGGCCGGTGGCCTTGAGACGTCGGTCCAGCGCGTCCCGAGTGAGCTCCCAAACCGCGAACCCGTAGGGCCGGATGACCATGCATCCCTTTACCATCGAGTAGTCGGCCATCTCCGCTTTGCGGATGATGTCCTGATACCAGCGAGAGAAATCTTCCGATTTGGGAGTAATTTCCTTGACGAAGACCTGCTTGTCAGCCATCCCTCTGTCTTTCAGAATCGATGTGAAAGTGTAGCACAACTTAGAGTTGCCGGCTTGGCCATGAGTCCGAGGTAAAGAAGCGAGGAAGGAGGTCTCGCCGAAGAAATCTCGTCTAAACCTCATGGGGTAACCACCCCGGGGGAGAGTCGAATGAAATTTGCCGTTTTCATTTTATTACTGATCTGTCTGGTGCCCGTCCTGCTGATGGCGTTTGATCTCAGCGAGACGGCCAAGAAAGAACGCACCCGCCGGCTGGCGATCGCCGCCTCCCGAGACGGGAGGCAGGCACGCTCGTTCAAGGATGCCGATCTCGAGATCTATCACCGGCTGGGAGAACCCTCACCGGCCTCTCGCGACCGTCGAGATCCAGTCATTCCCTCGAGGGATCTCCTCAAGGAACGGATCTATTGGCAAAAGGAAAGGGACAGCCACCAGCAGGAGCTCGCCCGTCTCGATGCCCGGATCCGGCGGCTGGAGTGGCGTCTGACGGAACTGAAGGCACGGAGGAAACCGGGGGAGCGCCTTCGCAGCGACGCCAACGAGCAGGTTCTGGAAGATTCACTGCAGTCACTTCGCGAGGAAAGAAAGCGCCTCATCGAGTCCTTTCACGAAAGGGCGCGTAAGGCGGGAGCGCTTCCCGGCTGGCTGAGATAGTCCTTCCCATCCAAGTGGCAGGGTGGTGAGGAGAAGACGGTTCCGGTATGATTTCGCGCTATGTCGGGTGCGATCGTGCAAGCACTTCATCGGACCGGCGACCCTTATCCGGTGCTTCTCGGCAAGGGTCTGTTGAGCCGAGTGGGGCCCCGCTTGCGAAGGTTATGGGGGACGCGGCGTGTCGCGGTGATTACGCAACGGAAGCTCGATCGGCTATTCGGGCGCCAGCTGCGCGCCAGCCTGTCTCGCTCGGGCTTGGATGCGGTCTTCTTGTTCATGCCGGAGGGCGAGCGATTCAAGAACCTCGGCACGGTTGAGCGTCTGTACCAGGGGCTGCTTCGGCACCGCATCGGGCGAGAGGATGGCCTGGTGGCGCTCGGCGGCGGCGTGGTGGGAGACACCGCCGGCTTCGCCGCTGCCACGTTTCTACGCGGCGTACAATACGTTCAACTGCCGACCACGCTCCTCGCGCAGATCGACAGTTCCTTGGGGGCGAAGGTCGGCGTCAACCTCGCCGGGGGCAAGAACCTGGTGGGAGCCATCTACCGCCCCTCCGCGGTGTGGATAGACCCCGACCTTCTGACCACCCTCCCGGCCCGCGAGTTTCGCTCCGGCCTTTTCGAGATGCTGAAATACGGCTTCATCGGCTCGCCATCCCTCTTTCGGGACATGGAACTTTCTCCTTCTTCTTTCAAACCATCCAGCCGCGCGCTGGAGCGGGCCATAGCCAGCGCGGCTCGCATGAAGCTTCGGGTGGTTCGGCTGGACGAAAGGGAGAGCGGACTGAGGAGAATCCTCAACTTCGGGCATACCATGGGCCATGGACTGGAGGCGGCCGGGGATTTCATGCGACTCAGCCACGGAGAGGCGGTCGGCTGGGGAATCATCGCCGCTTGCCGTTTGGCCCATCGGCGGCGGCTCATCGGGCAGCCCCTAGCGGAGAGGATGGAAGCGGCGGTGCGAAACCTGGCTCCGCTGCCGAGCCTCGAGCGTCTGCGGGTGGACCGGGTTCTCCGAGCCGTCGACCGCGACAAGAAGATCGGTCCGCGCGGACTGCGGTTCGTTCTTCCCATCGCTCTGGGTCGGGTCACGGTCGTGGAAGGAATTCCGCGAGATCAACTGCGCTGGGCTCTCCAGAGTTTGGGGGTTGGGCGGAGCACTCCCTGACAGGATGTCCACGGTGCCGGACGCCCCTACCATTCGCCGCATGTTCGCAGGTGTCGCTCCCCGTTACGATCTACTGAATCACCTCCTGAGCCTGGGCATCGACCGGCGCTGGCGACGGGAAGTGGTTTCCGACCTCGGCCTGAAGCCCACCGACCTGGTTCTCGACGTCTGTTGCGGGACGGGCGATCTCGCTCTGGAGATAGCTCCCCGGGCACGCTGCTCCGCCTGCGACTTCACCTGGGAGATGTTGACCCGAGCCCGGCGTAAATCGATACGGGCCCACCTTCCGCTACAGCTGGCAGCAGCGGATGCCCTGCATTTGCCGTTCCCGGCCGGCGCCTTCGATGCCGCCACGGTGGGATTCGGAGTACGGAACCTCGAGCATCTGGGCGCCGGTTTGCACGAGCTGCGGCGCGTCCTCCGCCCGAATGGCGTCCTCGCCATACTGGAGTTCTCTCAACCCACTCATCCCCTGCTCCAAGTCCCCTATCGGCTCTATCTTCACGGGCTGCTTCCGCTGGTCGGGCGGGTGGTGAGCAAGAAGAAAGAGGCCTATCGGTACCTGGCCGACTCCATCGCAGGCTTTCCCAACCCGGACACCCTGAGCCAGCTCCTCATCGACCAGGGGTTCCACCAGGTGAGCTACCGGCGCCTCACCGGTGGCATCGTCGCCATACACAAAGCGGTCGCCTGAGTCTCACCTTAGAAGGAAATGGAGGATGGCCTTCTGCACGTGGAGGCGATTCTCGGCCTGATCGAAGACGATGCTTTGCGGGCCATCGATGACTTCCGCTGAGACTTCTTCCCCGCGGTGGGCGGGGAGACAATGCATGAACACGGCGTCCGGCTTGGCTCTGGCCATGAGTGACGCGTTTACTTGATAGGGACGAAATATCCCCTTTCTTACTTCCGCTTCCGCTTCCTGACCCATCGACGCCCACACGTCGGTATAGACGGCATCCGCGCCCTCCACCGCGACGCCGGGATCCTCGGTCAACGTCACCTGGACTCCGACTTGCTGGGCCTCACGCTGAACGCTCTTCATGATGATCGACTTGGGCTCGTAACCCTGGGGAGTGGCGACCGCAATGTGCATGCCCACCTTGTTGGCCCCGTAGAGCAGCGAATGGCACATGTTATTACCATCGCCAACGTAGGCGATCTTTCTCCCCCGGAGCGTCTGCTTGTGCTCCAGCAGAGTGAAGTAGTCGGCCAGCGCCTGACAAGGGTGCAGCAGATCGGAGAGGCCGTTGATGACCGGCACGCTGGCGTCGCGGGCCAGTTCGACGATGTCCTGATGGGCGTGGGTGCGGGCCATGATCGCGTCCACGTAGCGGGAGAGAACGCGGGCGGTGTCGGCAATGGTCTCGCCCCGTCCCAACTGCAGGTCGTTACCGCTCAGGTGGAGGCCGATCCCCCCCAGTTGATAGATCCCAACCTCGAAGGAGACACGGGTCCGGGTGGAGGGCTTCTGAAAGATCATGGCCAGCGTCTTGCCGGCCAGCGCCCCGGTATAACGGTCCGGTGACCGCTTCATGTCGGCCGCCAGGCGGAACACTTCCGTCACATCCGCGCTGCTCAGGTCCCGAATGGAAGTGAGGTGTCGGACCTTCATATCGGACTAGAGCGAAGCGAGAGCATCTTCGAGATCGGGCTTCCCGATCTCCTGGATTTCGTAGCGAACCCGCAGCGCCGGCTTGGAGATCCGGACCAAGTGCCTTAGATCGACGGGAGTGGCGAAGACCACGATCTCGGCGTCGCAGGCGTTGATGGTCGCTTCCAGATCCCGGACCTGCCCTTCGCCGTAACCCATCGCCGGCAGAGCGCTCCCCAAGTGAGGATACTTCCGGAAGGTGTCTCGAAGCGAGCCGACCGCGTGCGGGCGAGGATCCACCAGCTCCGCCGCGCCCAGCCGGCGGGCGGCCAGGGTGGCCGCTCCGAAGGCCATTCCTCCGTGGGTGATGGTAGGACCGTCCTCGATGGCCAGCACTCTTTTTCCTCGAATCTTCTCACCATCTTCCACGAAAAGGGGCGAGGCCGCTTCGATCACCATCGCCTTGGGGTTCAAGGTGGCAATGTTCTTACGCAATAACTGAATCGCATCCTTGTCGGCGGAGTCCATCTTGTTGATGATGACGACCTGTGCCCGTAGTAGATTCGCTTCGCCGGGGTGGTAGGTGAGCTCGTGCCCGGCCCGGTGCGGATCGGTCACCACGATCTCGATGGTGGGCTGGTAAAAAGGAAGATCGTTGTTCCCTCCATCCCACAGGAGGACGTCGCATTCCGACTCCGCCTGTTTCAGGATCTCCTGGTAATCGACTCCCGCGTAGACGACCGCACCCTCCACCAGGTGGGGCTCATACTCTTCCCGCTCCTCGATCGTGCACTCATGGCGGTCGAGGTCCTGGAGCGTCGAGAACCGCTGCACCCGCTGCTTGATGAGATCGCCGTACGGCATGGGGTGCCGCACCACCACCACGCGTTTTCCCTTCTCGGCAAGGATATGGCGCACCCGTCGCGTCGTCTGACTCTTACCCGCGCCGGTGCGAACCGCACAGATGGAGACGACCGGCACCTTCGCCACCAGCATCGTACTCTTGGCTCCCAGCAGCGTGAAGTCTGCTCCCGCCGCGATGGTCATCGAGGCTCGGTGCATCACGTCGTTGTGGCTCACGTCGCTATAGGCGAAGACCACCTCGTCTACTTCTAGCGTCCGTATGAGATGGGTGAGCTCATCCTCGGAATAGATGGGAATTCCCTGGGGGTAGTTCGAACCCGCCAGTTCGGCGGGATAGCGGCGTCCTTCGATATTGGGGATCTGGGCCGCGGTGAAGGCGACGACTCGAGAGCCTCTGTCCTCCCGGTATCGAACGTTGAAGTTATGGAAATCCCTCCCGGCGGCCCCCATGATGAGCACACGGGTCTGTTCCATGTCGCTCTCCTTCCGCTGAGTCTTCCCTCTCACTCTGGCGAGAATCCAGACGACCTGAAGGCAGGTGCAACGCACCCGCGACAGTCAATCCGGTTTGATAGAGCTCACCGCGAGATATAAGGGAGCCGGTTCTTCTTGTCAAGCCAAGATCTTACGTCGTGGAG
>Ga0209521_10002106_pt1 | contig 16271 bp, 12 predicted proteins | sample Rifsed19ft4_FD_184016 | JGI IMG/M metagenome (GOLD analysis project Ga0209521, IMG submission 184016) | Soil microbial communities from Rifle, Colorado, USA - sediment 19ft 4 (version 2) | ecosystem: Environmental > Terrestrial > Deep subsurface > Rock core/Sediment | place: Rifle, Colorado...
CCCCCTCGGCGAGGATTCGTATATTATCCTCGGTCAGGAGGGGGCCATATGGTGTCGGGTCGGGACAAGAAAGAACAGCCGGAGCCGGTTCGCCGCTTCATGGAGATGGGGCGCCGTTTTTTTGGCGGTGAGCGTGAGACAAGAAAGCCGACGGTGGAACGACGGGCCGGCATGCGGGTGGAGCTCTCCCTGGCGATTCAGGTCAAGGTGGGCGAGGGCGACTGGAAGCAGGCGCGAATTCGCGACGTCAACCTGACCGGCTTGCGGATCGAGCCGGCCGGTGGCGCGCGTCCGGGCGAAACGGTGGCGATGCAGTTCGAAGGGTATCCCGACGTCGCTCCCGCCTTCTCACTGGCGGGCAGGGTCTCCAGGATCATCGCCGCCGAGCCAGGGGGGTCGGAGGAGTCCATGGCGGTCCACGTCGATCGCGCCGCCACGCCCCAAGAGGCTCTCAAGAACTATCGGATGCTGGTGCTTCACTACGTCCGACATCGGCCGTTGCTGGAAGACGTCGACAAAGGATACTTCGAAGGGCGCTGCTCCTCCTGCGGTTGGGTAGGCCGAGTCGGTCAACAAAAGCCGGTGTGCCCTCACTGCGGGGGCAAGCAAGTGGATCCGGTCTGAGCTCCAGCCTTCACACACCACCGCTCACATCGTGCTGAAGCACTGTTGAGCCGCCAAGACGAAGCTCAACACCACCATCCCTTGCAGCATGGCCCGGCGGATGGGCTCGGCGGTGCCCCAGCCGCCATCCCGCAGAAGGACGAGTGCCAGGGGGAGGTAGGTCGCGAACATCACGGTGCGAAAAACGAAGGGCAAGCTGGCGGCGATGTCCCGCTGCTCAGGCTCCTCGGCCGAACCCTCGGGATATCGATCGAAGCGCGCGGGTGGCCGGTACGGCCAGTGAGGGTCGACGGCCAGAATCACCACGAAAAAACGGTCGCTGCGCCCCGTCGAACCAATCGATGGCGGCTGCGGTGACGGTATCGGAAGTCGTGAATGAGCTCGGTCGAGCGCACCAGCCCCTCATCCCTCCGGTCGTAGAGCTCTTGAAGGGAATCCCAGCCCTGACCGAAGCCGAAGAATGAACCGACGTTAGGTTGGTGGTCAGGAAGGGCCGTCTGGTAGCCGTGCTCTCGAAAAATCTCAGGCAGCAGCGTGAGATTTTGGGACAAGCGGTCTTGATCTTCATGATCCCGACGCCACTCGCTGGCCCTGCTCAACCGATTTCCTCAGGCGCCACATCCGAAAAAGGGTTTGAAGGAAGGCCCAGCCAAAGGGAATAAGTCTTGCGTGCGAGCGCCCGCTCTTGCGCCGCCGGTAGTGAAAAGGCGTTTCGGCAACCCGGTAACCCTCCGCGTAAAGGCGGACCAGGATTTCGGGAAGCACATCGAATTTCTCGGAATGGAACTCGATCTGTTCGAGCGCCGCCCGGCGGTAGAGGCGAAAACCGGTCGAAAGGTCTCGGTACGGCAACCGCAAGACCGTTCGGTAGACGGCGTTCAGCAATCGACTCAAAAACAGGCGCGCCCGGGACATCTCGGCGGAGCCGCCCGCGACGTAGCGGGAAGCGATCAGCAGATCGGATTCATGTCGTCTCCGAAAGAGCTCCGCGACGAACGCTGGCGGATGAGAGTAGTCCGCGTCCATGGTAAGAATGTACTCGCCTCGCGCAGCGGCGAAACCGGCATGGAGGGCTCCTCCGTAGCCGGCGCGAGTTTGACTGGTGAGTTGGACCCCGTGCCGCTTCGCGACGTCTCGGCTTCCATCCGAGGATCCGCCGTCCACGACTAGGATCTCGTATCTCACATCCAGCTTGTCGGCGACGCGCTTCAGTTCAGGAAGCAGCAGGGCGAGGGTTTTCGCTTCGTTCCATACCGGGAGCAGGACAGTGAGATCCACTGAGCTATCCTATCGTAAGTCGGAACCGGTAACTCAAAGGACGGCGAAGCATTGTCGGATCGCGAAGAGGAAGCTCAATACCACCATACCCTGTACCATAACTAGGCGGATGGGCTCTGCGAGCTTCCAGCCGACGTCGCCCAAGACCACCAGGAGCAGGGGCAGATAGGCTGCCGACATGACGGTGCGAAATCCAAATAGCAGCATGTCCGTGCTGCCTGCCATAGGGAGCAGGAAAAACAGAGTGATGAAAAGAAAGGTGGGGAGAACCGCCGGTCGAAGAAAGACGTGTCGGATTGCCTGCGCGGCGGCGAGAAAGAGCAACGGATAGATAGGAATAAGGTAGAAGCCGTATTCGTTTTGTGAGTGAATCGTAAGCGCGAGGATCAGAAGATATGAGACAAACGGTATCGAGACGAACCTCTTGGAAATGAGAAATGGGAGCGACAGCCAGCCCAGCAAAATCCAACCATCGACGAACGGGGTGCCGGCGCCCAGTTTGGGTTCCAGGATGAAGCGCGGGATGATGAACAACTTATCCGAAATATCCTCCACGGAGAATCGTCCCCCCATATAGGACATCACGTCGTTGAACAGGCGGGCGTTTAGCAAGTATCCGTATAGCGGGTAGAAAGCTGACACCGCCAGCGCGACCGAAATCATTCTCGCGGCTCGACGAAAGTTTCTTCCATCGGCGAGAGCGGTTGCCCCGAAAGCAACGCCGAGAGCGAGGCCGGTCACCTTGCTGAGGGTGGCGAGTCCGAGAACAGCTCCCAGCAGACAATCCCAAGCGGGCGTTTGTTTCCTGTTCCGAATGAGCAAGTAGATGTAGAGGCCGGCCAGCCACAGGAGCTGTACTAGCCCTTCCTCCTTGGCCAAGCGCGAGCTGAAGACCGCCAGCGGAGACAGCGCCATCAGGGCCCCTGCCAGAAAGGCGGTGGGGAAGTCGAAGAGTCTCGCCGCAATCAGGAACAGCAAGACGACGCCAAGGCTTCCGAACACGACCATGGGGGGACGGATACGCCCGGGGGTGTTTTGGTACATGTTCTCGGCACCCCCAAGGGTCGACGCCGCGCCGAGGACGACCTCCAACAAAGGCGGGTGGTCGAACGCATCCGACACAATCGGGAAAGTGCGTCCGAACCAAGTAACCGTCTCACCTTCGGGATAAATGGGAAGGCGAGACCAGCTCTTGGGCCTCCCCTCGTGCAGGAGGTTCCATCCCGCCCAGGCGTTGTGGAGCTCGTCGCCTCCCAGCCGCGGGTAGTAGGCGAGATGGGCGCTTCGGGTCGCCAGCGACAAGAAACTCAAGAACAAACATGCCAAGACCTTGTTTTGGCGGGTGGCTTCTCCCGCCGAGACCCAGGCGAGCGCCAGGACTCCCAGGATCAAACCGCCGGCCCAAAGCAGGGGAGCGGAGAGCCAGCTGCCGAGACGGTGAAGACGCGGGCGCGAGGGATCCAGAAGGTCGCCGGGATCGACATCGCGAAGTCTCTCCCCGGGGGGCTGCCACAGCAGCCGAACGCCGCCGGTCGGGGCGTCAGAGGGCTGGAGTAAGAGAAGGACCTGGTAGATGCCGGGCCTCAGAGTAATGGTCCCGTGGGCTTCCTCCCCGGGAAAGAGCGGACCGCTGCCAAAGACCCTCTCTCCATCGATTTCGAGAGCACCGAACCAGGGGGAGTCGAGCTCGAAGCGGTAAGAGCCCGGCTCCTCCACAACCAGTCGCATCTGAAGCGAAACACGGTAGGGAACCCGTTCCGGGAATGGAAGCGGCGGGTACTGATAATGATTCATCAGAGCGGCCCGAAAGTAGTGGAAGTCTCTCACCCGAGGTGAAGCAAGCCCACTACGCCAGAAGACGGTCCCCGGATCCCGGCGGTCTTGAAGGGTCACCTCGACCGGCTCGGGCCGTAGCGCATAGCCGGCACCCAGGGAAAAGAGTGCAAGGCTCCCGAGAAGGACTCTAGGTTTCATCGAGCTCTGGCGGATAACCGACTCTTCCCGCTTTCATGAAGGCTTTTACGGAACGCATCTTATCCGAGTCGGGGGAGGTGGCGCGCCCCCACGTCGGTAGCGGGCGCGGGGATGAAGCAGTCGGGCGCTCAGCGATCGAGAGCGGTTAAGCCGATCTAAGACCGGTCCAGCGCATCAGGCACGAGCCGACCGTCAGACCGGCACCCACAGAGACCATCAGGATGAGGTCACCCGGTTTGAGGCGTCCCTGCTCTTGAGCATCCGCGAGCGCGAGGGGGATGGTGGCGCCGGTGGTATTCCCGTACTTGTCGATGTTCTTGATGACCTTCTCCGGGGGTAAGCCCAGTCGCTCCGCGGCGGCGTCCAGGATGCGGGCGTTGGCCTGGTGAGCCACCAGGAGGGAGATATCGGAAGCGGTCAGTTTGTGACGTTCGAGCAAAGTCGCCGAGGCTTCGCAGGTTTTCCGAACGGCGTACTTGAAAACCTGGCGGCCGTCCTGGTGCACGTAGTGCATCTTTTTGGCGACGGTCTCGGCGGACGCAGGGTTCAGACTTCCCCCTCCCGGCATGTACAGGAAAAAACCACCGCTACCCTGGACGTGGTGATTGAAATCCATCAGCCCTCCCTCACCCTCCTCGGCAGGCTCGAGCAAGACCGCCCCCGCGCCGTCGCCAAAGAGCACGCAGGTTGCCCGATCCTCGTAGTCGATAATGCTGCTCATCACGTCCGCTCCGATGACGAGGACGCGCCGGTGGGTCCCGCTCGCCACGAAGTGGGCACCGGTGGTGAGTGCATAAAGGAAACCGCAACAAGCCGCGGAAAGGTCGAAACCCCAGGCGCGATTCGCGCCCAGTTTGTCCTGAACGAGACAGGCGGTGGCCGGAAACAACATGTCCGGTGTCACCGTGGCTACGATAATGAGCTCCACGTCATCGGGCGCCAGTCCCCGCTGTTCGAGAGCACGGCGCGCCGCCTCGGTCGCTAGATCCGACGTGGCCACCCCGGGCTCGGCGATATGGCGCTCCCGGATGCCCGTTCTTTCCAGGATCCACTCGTTCGAGGTATCGACCATTTTCTCCAGGTCGGCATTGGTGAGCACCTTCTCCGGCACGAAGCGGCCGAGGGCGGTGATGGTGGCGCGTCGCGGCATAAGGCGCCCATCCTAAACTCCCTGGCACCCTGGGTCAACGGGTTCCTCGCCGTCGGCGTCCAGGCGAACAAAAAACAAAAATAAGGCGCTTGGAGCTCCAGCCAGGTTGAGAGTTTGGCCGCAACCGCGTATGATGCAACGATTATCGGGGTTTTCCAGGGGAGCGACACGACATGCCCCGCGTCCCCGCATCGCTAGGAAAAGCATTTTGCCGGCTGCGGCCTTTTACGATCTGGATGGTACGCTTCTCAGCACGAACTTGGTGCACGCGTTCGGCTTTTACGCCCGAAACGACCAGGGAATCCTCCGCAGCCTGCGCCGCACGGCGGCCACCATCCTAGGAATTCCCCTCTTCCTGGCCGCCGATCTCTACAGCCGAAAGGTCTTCAACGACCTGTTCTTCAAGTGGTACCGAAACCAGTCTGAGGATCGGCTTCGCTTCTTGTCCCAGGATCTCTTCGAGGAAGTGATAGAGCCCTCGATCTACCCGGGAACCCGCGAGCTGCTGGAGAAGTCCCGGAGTCTAGGTCTGCGGCAAGTAGTGGTCACCGGCGCCCTCGACATCAGCATTGAGCCCTTGCTCCGCCATTTGGGAATCGAGGAATACGTGGCGAACCGTCTGGAGTTCGTCGATGGAGTCGCTACCGGGCGGCTCATCCCTCCGGTCATGGCCAGCGCCACCAAGGCATCGTGGATTCGCACCTACGCCGAACGGGAAAAGATCTCGCTGAGCGACTGTTTCTGCTACGCGGACAGCATGAGCGATCTTCCGATGCTCTCCATGGTGGGGCACCCCACCGCCACCAACCCCGACCTCAGGCTGCGGAGCACGGCGCTCCGGCACGACTGGCCCATTCTTTCTCTGAGATAAGAGAAACCGAGAGGACGTGACTCGATGAGTCCGCTTTTGCGCCGCCGGCTGGACCCGGCCACGGTCATGATCGACACCGATTCGGCGCCCCGCGTCATCCATTTTGGAGAGGATTTCCTGGAAGTAGACTTGCCGGTGGGAACTCGGGTCATCTATCCCAAGCCGCCCATCCAGGGGCTTCCCAACCCTCGCGCCGCGATCCGTTACGCTCTGAACCATCCCCTGGGGTGCGATCCATTTCATGTCCAGCTCAGTCCCGGCATGAAGGTCACCGTGGCGTTGGATGACATCAGCCTACCGCTTCCCCCGATGCTTCCGCCCGACGTGCGGCAGACGGTTCTGGAGGTAGTTCTGGAGATGCTGTCCGACCACGGAGTCGACGACATCCATCTCATCGTGGCCAACTCGCTGCACCGGAAGATGACTGAGTCCGAAATGCGGCGCATGGTGGGCAGGAAGATACACCGCGAGTTCTACCCGGACCGCTACTACTGTCACGACGCCGAAGACGCCGACGGACTGGTCACGCTCGGCAAGACCAAACACGGCGAGCTCCTCAGAATCAATCGGCGCGCCTGTGAGAGCGATCTGGTCATCTACGTCAACATCAACCTGGTTCCCATGGATGGAGGTCACAAGTCGGTTACCGTGGGTCTGTGCGACTATGAAAGCCTGCGGCCGCATCACGAGCCCCAGACCATCATCGACTCCGATGGTTACATGGATCCAGCCCGTTCCGCACTGTCCAAGAAGTGTGAGCGAATGGGCAAGCTGGTCGATGAGAACGTCAAGGTTTTCCATATCGAGACGGTGCTGAACAACCGGATGTACTTCGATCAGCTCGATTTCCTTGGGAAGAACGAGGACGATTTCACCGAGACCGATCGCTTGAAGTTTCGCGCCACCCGTTGGTCTCTTCAGAAGATGCCGCGCGCCGCCAAGCGGGCTTTCTTGCATGCCATCCCCGCCCATTACCAGATGATCGCCTGCCATGCGGGCAAGACGGTTCCGGTGCACGAACGGACGCTGGAGCGTTGCTTCGAGCAATACGCGGTGCGGGTGAAAGGACAGTGCGACATCTTGATCGTGGGTATCCCCTACATCTCTCCCTATAACGTCAATTCCATTCTGAACCCTCTGCTGGTTCAAGTTATGGGTCCGGGCTACTTCTTCAATATGTATCGGGGAAAGCCCCTCCTGCGAAAGGGCGGAGTGCTCATCTTGGCCCATCCCTGCTATGACGAGTTCGATCCCAAGTTTCACCCGAGCTATATCGAGTTCTTCAATCGGCTCTTACCCGAGACCGGCGACGCGTTCACCCTCCGGGAGAAGTACGAGGAGGAGTTCGCCAAGAACCCGAGCTACATCCAGATGTACCGGCGGGGTAACGCCTATCACGGAGCCCATCCCTTCTTCATGTGGTACTGGGGAGAGAACGGTCGCCGGCACGTGGGGAAGATCATCGTGGCGGGAGCGGAGAATCAGCACGTGCCCTCACTGCTGGGATGGGAGCGTGCGGAGTCCATCGCGGAAGCGATCTCCATGGCACGCAGCTTCACCGGGCTGTCGGCGGAGATATCGATGCTCCACGTGCCCCCCATCGTGATCCCGGAAGTGGAATAAAAGGAGAATAGGCGGTGTCGCAGTTGAAGCCGGGCGAGATCTTCAAGGACCGCCGCATCTTTCTCTTGGGCGGCACGGGTTTTCTGGGCAAGGTCTGCCTGAGCATGCTGCTCGATCGTTTTCCCCAAGTCGGCCTCATCTACCTCATGGTTCGAGCCGGCTCGGCGGCGGAGAGCGAGAGCCGTTTCTGGGAGACCATCCTCCCGTCGCCCGCGTTCGATCCGCTTCGGGAACGCTATGGCACGGGGCTCGAGGCGTTCCTTCGCGAGAAGCTCGTCATCGTGGGAGGCGATATAACGGAAGAGAATCTCGGCTACTCGGAGAAGGAGGCGGCTCGCATCGCTTCCGAAGTCGACGTTCTGGTCAATTGTTCCGGCCGGGTGACTTTCAACCCGCCTCTGGAGGCCGCACTCAAGACCAACGTCACCGGAACGCTCCATACCATCGCCTTCGCCAAGCGCATGAAGCGCCCGGCCTTGGTGCACGTGAGCACCTGCTTCGTGGCCGGAAACCGCTCCGGCGAGATCTGGGAGAACGAGCGCCTGCTGGGCTACTTTCCGAGAAAGGACGAGCCGGAAGTGCCCGACTTCTCGGTGGAGCAGGAAATCCGAGATTGCGAGCGCCTGGCGGCGCGCGTCCGCGACGAGGCGCAAGACAGGTCTCTGGCCGACCGCTTCCGGAAGGCGGCCAAGAAGCGTTTTCTGGAAGAGGGTCGAGATCCGGACGACGAAGCGGCGCTGCGGCTGGCGGTAGCCCGGGAGCGAAAGAACTGGATCCGGTCCCGCTTGACCGATCTCGGGATCGAGAAGGCGAACTGGTGGGGTTGGCCGAATATCTACACGTACACCAAGAGCCTGGGCGAGCAGCTGGTAGCGGCGGAAGGCGGGATGATCCGAACCATCGTACGTCCCGCCATCGTGGAAAGCGCGTTGGAGTTTCCCTTTCCGGGATGGAACGAGGGTTTCACCACCACCGCGCCCCTCATCCGCATGGCTCTCAAAGGCCAGAACCTTTTTCCGGTGGAAGAGAATCACACTCTGGACATCATTCCGGTGGACCAGGCGGCAGCGGCGGTGCTGGCGGTGACCGCTCATACGCTGGTGGAACAACCCGCCCTGGTACACCAGCTTTCCTCCGGCGACACGAATCCGGCTCGTTTGGGCAGGTTGGTCGTCTTGCTCGGCCTCTACAAGAGAAAACATTTCCGAGAGAAGCAGAGCGGCTCCCGCTTGCTCAATGAGATCGCGGCGCGCATGGAAGCACAGTCGGTCAGTCCGGATCGCTTCGAACGGATCTCGCTCCCCATGTTGCACCGGGTGACGCGCAAAGTAGCGGACCTGGTCGGAAAGATGTCGTCCCAGCCATTCGGTCCCCTGGCGGGTCTGATCGAGCAAGTCCGTGGCGCCGTCGATCGGTTCGAGAGCTTCACCCGCCAAGGTGAAGAGCACTACCAAACGTTCCGTCCTTTCATCGTCGACAACGACTACACCTTCCGAGCCGACAATACCCGGGCCATATTCGAGCGCATGTCCGCCGAGGATCGGAGTCGTTTGCGTTGGGCTCCCGAATCCATCGATTGGTACGACTATTGGCTGCGGGTGCATCTCCCCGGTCTCGAAAAATGGGTCTTCCCCAAGCTGGAAGAGGGAGAGAAGGCGAAGCCGCGGCGTGTCTATACCTACGGCAGCTTGCTGGAGCTCTTCGACGCCGCCACCAAGAACCACGCCGGTCGCGTCGCCATGCGCATCGACAGGCAAGGACGCGAAGAGCGGTACACCTATCGGGATCTGCGGGAGTGTGCGCTTCGCGCCGCGGCGTTCTTGACCGGCCAGGGAGTCGAGGAAGGCGAGCGGATCGGTCTACTCGCCGAGAACGCTCCCGAGTGGGGGATGAGCTACTTCGGGATTCTGAAGGCGGGGGCGACCTGCATCCCGATGGAGAAGGAGGCTACCGCTGAAGAAGTCGTCAACCTGCTGCGTGTCGGTGATGCCACCGGACTGGTGGTAAGTGATGAGCTGAAAAAAAAGCTGGTTGGGATCGAGTCTCAGTTGAGCGAGGCGGGAGTGAAGGCCCCGGTGTGGACGTTCGGAGAGGTCTTTGCTCTGGGAGAGGAAGCGCTTGAGCGCGAGAGGATAGCGGCCCTTCCTTCCTCGGTGGGTCCCAAGGCCATCGCCTCCATCATCTTCACCTCCGGAACCACTGGCAATCCCAAAGGGGTCATGCTGACCCACAGAAACTTCACCAGCCTGGTAGCCAAGCTGTTGTCGGTCTATGACATCAACCAAGACGACGGAATGCTGGGCGTGCTACCTCTTCATCACTCGTTCGAGTTCACCACCGGCTTTCTCCTGCCCCTCAGCCGCGGAGCACAGATCACCTATCTCACCGAGCTCACCGGCGACACGGTGACCGGCGCTCTCAAGAAGGGGCAGGTGACTTGCATCGTGGGAGTGCCCGCCCTCTGGGACTTGTTGAGGCGGAAAGTTCTGAACCGATTCGCGGAGCGCTCGCGGAAACTCGAGGATGTGGTCACCACGCTCATCGACGGGAACTATCTCCTGCGCGACGAGACGCCCTTCAATCTGGGACCTCTTCTCTTCGCGCCGGTCCATCTGGCCTTCGGTGGAAAGATCCGATACCTCATCAGCGGGGGCTCGGCACTCTCCGAGACCACCCTCAAGGCGTTCCGCGGTCTGGGCTTCAATCTCAACGAGGGCTACGGCATGACCGAGGCGGCTCCCGTTCTGACCGTCACCCCCCCCACCGGCCGTCCCATCCCGGGCAGCGTGGGCCAAGCACTTCCGGGAATCGACATTCGCATCCACAAGCCGGATGCCCGGGGAGTGGGCGAGGTCATCGCGCGCGGTCCCAACATCATGGCCGGCTACTACGGGAACGAGGCGGCCACGCGGGAGGTCCTGCGGGACGGGTGGCTGCACACCGGCGATCTGGGGCGGCTCGACGAGGACAAGAATCTCTACATCGTGGGGCGGCTCAAGGAATTGATCGTGGACTCCAACGGCAAGAACGTTTACCCCGACGAGCTGGAAGAGATCTACGCGGAGCCGAAGTGGATCAAAGAGCTGGTGGTCGTGGGTTTGCGGGAGGGAACGGCCGAGCGGGTGGCCTGCCTGGTCGTTCCGAACTACCAAGCTAACGCCTCCATGAGTCGAGAAGCGCTTCGCGCCGCCATTGAAGAGCATTTTCAGACCGTCTCGGCGCGCTTGCCTCTCTACAAGAGAGTCAAGATCCTCGAGTTCTCGGACAAGGAGCTTCCGCGCACCTCGACCCGAAAAGTCAAACGCCGCGAGGCGGTTGCCCTGCTGCAAGAGCTCCGCCGCGACGCGGAAGCCGCCGCCGGTCTCGCGACCCGGACGGCCGGGGATCAGGACGCGAGCTGGCTGCTGGACGTCATCGCCGCCATCGCCGAGAAGCCACGGGGGGAAGTGCGTCTGGAGAGCAAGCTCGACGAGCTGGGCTTCGACAGCCTCATGTACAACGAGCTGGCCGCGGCTCTGGAGAACAGCTCCGGAGAGTCACCACGGCCGGACGCACTGGCCGGCCTGGACGACATTCGCGAGCTCGCCGACTATCTGGGGCGCAAGCCGGCAGGTGTCGAGCGCCGAGGGGCCGCGCCGGCCGCCTCGGGAAAAAGTGAAGACAGGGAGATCGTCGTCCCTCCCCTGATCGCCAACCTCGGACGCAGGGGTCTTACCGCCGCCCAGAAGTGGTTCTACAACGAGGTGCTCCACGCGGAGTACCAAGGCCGGGGTCACATCCCCCAGCACACCCACTTCATCGTCGCTGCCAACCACGCTTCTCACCTGGACATGGGTCTGGTGAAAATGGCCCTCGGGCCATCGGGAGAGAACCTGGTGGCGCTGGCGGCGGCCGACTACTTCTTCGACAATCGAGTGAAGCGAGCGTTCTTCGAGAACTTCACCAACCTGGCTCCCATGGAGCGAAAGGGATCGCTCCGGAAATCTCTGGAGTGGGCTTTCAATCTCCTCGAGCAAGGGTACAACATACTTCTCTTCCCGGAGGGCACCCGCTCCCGAACGGGTCAAATGCAGCGGTTCCAACGAGGGCTGGGCCACTTGGTTCTACGAGCCAAGGTGGGAGTCCTGCCGATGTACCTCGACACCCACGATGCACTGCCACCGGGTGGCTGGTATTTGAAGTCCCGGGACGTGAGTGCGGTGATCGGACCTTTCCTCCCCCCGGAGCTCTTGCAGCGCCTGGGAGAGGGGCTCCCTCGCTCCGACGCGGAGCGGGCGGTCACGCGATTGGTAGAGAGAGTGGTGGAAGATCTTCGTGACGGCCGGAAGACGCGCATCGAGGAAGAGTTCGCGGCGGTTCGAGGCGAGCACCGCTCCGAGCGCCCGGTGCGGGATGCCGTGCCGGTGGCGAGCGAGCGCGGCGAGAAGACATAACCCCGGCCGACATGGCCAAGACTCTCATCACCGGCGCGACGGGCTTCCTGGGAAGCCATCTCCTCCAGCTCCTCTTGGACCAGGGCGAGGGAGAGCTTCGCGTGCTGAGTACCTCCCCACACCCGGAGCTGGTGAAGAAAGGCGTCGAGCTCATCGAAGGCTCCATCACGTCGACGAACGTCGTGGGACAGGCGGTTGCCGGCGTCCAGCGCATTTATCATCTTGCCGGGAGAGTCTCCCGTAACCCCGCCGATCAGCGAAGGCTCTATGAGGTTCATGTGGAAGGCACACGGCTGCTCTGCAAGGAAGCCCACCGAGCCGGAGTGGAGCGAATCGTCATGGCATCGACCAGCGGGACCATCGCCGTGACCGAGGACGGAAAATCCATCCCGGACGAGAGCTGGCCGACGCCGCTCCACATCATCGCCCGTTGGCCCTATTACGCCAGCAAGGTCTACCAGGAGACGGTGGCGCGACAGGAGTGCGCGGGCGGCCCCGACTTCGTGATCTTGAACCCCAGCCTCCTGCTCGGCCCGGGAGACGAACGCTTGTCTTCGACTGAGGACATCCTAAAATTTCTGGCGCGGGAGATCCCCGTCGTTCCACCGGGTGGGTTGAACTTCGTGGACGTGCGCGACGTGGCGCCCGCCTTCGTGGAAGCGATGAAGCGCGGCGTGGCCGGAGAGCGCTATTTGCTGGGCGGTCCGAATTGGGACTTCGCGAAGCTCTTCGGAAGGCTGGAGCGGCTCACCAAGGTGGCGGCTCCGCGTCTCCATCCTCCCGGCGCGGTCATCGAATGGGGCACCCGCGCGGTGGATGCCTTATACCGGCATTGGGGCAAGGCGCCGCCGGTGGACCGCGTCAGTGTGGAAATGAGCCGCTACTTCTGGTACCTCGACGCCTCCAAGGCGGAGCGCGAACTGGGATTCCGCGCCCGCGATCCGGGCGACACCCTCTACCAGACGGTCGCCTACCTCAAAGAGCATTTTCTGGGGAACGGCGCCTTCCGAGCGATCTCCCACCGAATCCAAGGCCCGGCCGGGCCCGACTGAGGCGCTGTTCCGCGGAGCTTCTCAGACCTACGTCGAGAGATACTTGAAGAGCCTGGAGGCAGCTGGATTGGTCAAGCTCGACGTCGCGAAAGCAGCGAAGTAGGCGAATCCCTGCCGCCTAGAACCACAGCGTCCAGGCGACGAGAATCGTGGTGGCGGCAAGCAGAACCTGGAGAGGAACTCCAAAGCGGAGGAAATCGCCGAACCGGTATCCGCCGGCGCCATACGCCATCAGATTGGTGGTGTAGCCGATGGGCGTTGCGAAGCTTGCGGAAGCGGCCATCATCAGGACAAGGAGGAACGGCTTGACCGGGAGTCCCGCCGCCTGTGCCGTCGCCACGGCGAAGGGGAACATGATGGCCGCTGCCGCGTTGTTGGTGATGAGCTCGGTCAGAACCGCCGCCGAGACATAGACACCCGTCAGAACCCCGAGAGATCCCAGCGGTTGGGCCAAGCTCACCAGGGTTTCTCCGAAGAAGCGTGCCACGCCCGTGTCCTGAAGCGCCGCGCCGGTTGCGAATGCCGCCGCGATCGCGACCAGCACACGCACTTCGACGGAACGTACCGCCTCGGCGCCGCTCAAGCACCCTGTCGCAATCATGGCGCCCGCCGCGAGGAGTGCCGCGTTGAGCAGAGAAATCCATCCCATCGCATTGGCAACGACCATGGCCAGCACCAAGCTCGCTGCGATCCAGGCTTTGTCGTGGCGCGGCGGAGCGCTCCCGGCAACTTCACCGACGAGAGCGAAGTCGCGGTCGTTCCCGTGTGCTCGCAGGAACGCGGGCGGGGTTTCGAGAAGAAGAACGTCTCCTGTCCGAAGCTCGATGTCACCGACTTTGGCGGCAATGCGCTCGCCGTTACGGTGTACGGCGATGATGGCCGCTCCGTAGATGGTGCGAAAGCGCGCCTCGCGGACGGTCTTGCCGGCCAGCGAAGAGCCGGAGGCGATGACGGCTTCCACCAGCCGCCGAATGGGACGGGGACCGGTGAGCTTCTCGAGCTGATCGGTCGCGGGCACGAGCCCGCGGATCTTGCGGAGGTCCACAACGCTTTCGACGACCCCGGCGAAGAGCAGCTGGTCGTTGGCGCGCAGCTTCACATCGGGGCCGACCGCGGGCATGATCTCGCCGTCGCGCTCGATCTCGACGAGAAAAAGACCCGGCAAGTGGCGGAGTCCAGCCTCCTCGATCGTTTCCCCGACGATCGGGGAGTGCGGCTCGATGCGCATCGTCACCGTATACTCGCGCGGGTTCTCGCGCGTGTCGAGTCCGGCGCCTCGATCCGGCAGGAGCCAGCGCGAGAAGACGGGTACGTAGGCAAGTCCTATGAGCAAGACCGGGATGCCGAGCCAGGCGATGTCGAAAAGCCGGAGTTCCAACTCCGGCAGGTGCTCCCGAGCGAGGCCGGAAACCACCAGGTTGGTGCTCGTGCCGATGAGGGTGCAGGTGCCTCCGAGAATGGTGGCCCAGCTCAGCGGCATGAGCAGCTTCGAGGGGCTCATTCGGAGCCGGCGCGCCCAGTCCTGGACGATCGGCATCATGATGGCCATGAGCGGGGTGTTGTTGATGAAGGCCGAGAGAAGCGCGGCCGGCGTCATCATGCGGAGTTGCGCCTCGGCGGTTCCACGAGGCCGGCCGAGCACGTTGCGGACGACCCAATCGAGGCCTCCAGTTTCGCGCACGCCGGCGGCAACGACGAAGAGAACCGCAACCGAGAGCATGCCCTCGTTGCCGAAGCCTGCGACCGCCTCCTCGGGAGTGACAATCTTCAGAGTCAGGAGCACGGTCATCCCCGCGACGAGAACGAGGTCGGGCGCATAGTTCCGAACCATGGCCGCTACCATGCCCACGGTCAGCGCGAGGGTGATAAAGCCCTGCCAGCTCATCAGCGGTCGAGCCTAGCACAACTGAGGGCACGGCCCATGGAGTTTCCGCGGCCGGAGACCGGCCCGCCGGGTTACAACGCGGCGCGACTCCTCACTCAGATGCCACCGCCAAGACGGTATTTGCTCCTCTATTACGGCCACTATTCCAATGTAGCGCGGGGTAGGCGTGGCAAGACCCAACCGCAAAGCGTTAGCCAGGTCACCACACCCTCGGGCCCCGAAGACCAGACCACCCTGAGCCCTGCCCGCAAGGCGGGTCTTCGGCGAAGGTGGGCGGATCTCATTCGACGGGTCGCTGAGGTGGACCCGCTGGTTTGCGACCACTGTGGAGGCTAGTCGGGGTCCGGGAATCGAATTGCTTATCCGTTATCCGTTCAGACCCTGCTAGAGCTCGAAGGTATGAGTGAACTTGGCGAAGACGGACCAGAAGTTTCCCTCCGGCGAGCGAACCTGGTTGACGATGAAGAACACGTCGTCGCCGGTGCGATAGATGTAGTTGAGCCGGAAGTTCAAACCCCATTCCTCGTCCAGGGAGCTGTACTGGAGGGTGGTGCTGGTCAGCCATTCGTTCGTGAAATTCAGATGAATGATGGCGTTCACCACCTGGGATGAAAACTCACCGTCCGGCAGAGAGACGTCCTCGAGCTCGTACTCGAACTCGGTCAGAAACCGATCCGACCACCGTACCTCCGGGCCCAGGTTGAAGAAGGACAGCTGGGTCCTCTAACGTCACCCCCTACACAGCATGCACTCTTTCCTGCCAGACGTTCTACTTTCGATGTTGAGAAAGTTACGACTCGGAGGCGCTGGGGCTCAATTCACGAGCGCTAATCGGGGTCCGGGAATCGAATTGTCTGTCCGTTATCCTCGTCCCCATGCATCCATCTCACGTTACCAGGTCAGCTTCACGCCGAGGCGCAGGCTGAAAGGCGCTTGATACTCCAGCGGCTTTCCGTAGTTCGGGTTGCCCGCCGGGCAGGCGGGATCGGCGCCACCGCACTCGTTGGGGTCCACGGTTTCCTCGAGGGGCTCGAAGGTCCATTCCTGATCCAGCAAGCTCGCGGATTGCCGGTTCGTCACATTGAAGATATCGGCGATGAACCTCAGATCCGCCTTGCCCGCTAAGCGTATTGGGTATTCGGCGTGCACATCCAGGTTCGGGTCATCGATGCGAGCGGCAAGATCCCGTAGTGACGCGAAGACCACCGCTCTGCCCGTGACGTTCAGCAGCTCGGGGCTGGCCGCCGAGCGCTTGAGGACGGCGCCCTCTGGCGCCAGGCTGCCCCGGAGCACCACCAGCGCCCCCTGTTCTTGCAGTGGGTTGTCGGCCGGGCGGATCACCTCCTGCCGGGCGTCCCCGTGAAGCGGCGCCTCGAGCGTT
>Ga0209521_10002108_pt1 | contig 16266 bp, 12 predicted proteins | sample Rifsed19ft4_FD_184016 | JGI IMG/M metagenome (GOLD analysis project Ga0209521, IMG submission 184016) | Soil microbial communities from Rifle, Colorado, USA - sediment 19ft 4 (version 2) | ecosystem: Environmental > Terrestrial > Deep subsurface > Rock core/Sediment | place: Rifle, Colorado...
CAGCGAAGGGGTCACTGCCGAGGCCAATTCGATGTCGTCAAAACCGACTATGGAAATGTCAGTTGGGACGGACAGACCAGCGCGGCGGATGGCGGTCATGGCGCCAATGGCCATCATATCATTCAGGACGAAAACTGCGTCCGGCCGCGGTGTACACGTCAGCAGCCGTTCCATGGCCTGTTCGCCGCCTAAAAAACGGAAGTCGCCGGCGGTGATATATTGCGGATCGATGGGCAGGCGAAATTCCGCCATTGCCCGGTAATAGCCTTCCACCCGCTGCATACTTGGCGAGAGATCGTGCGGGCCAGTGATGCAGGCGATGCGTTTATGTCCCAATTCTATCAGGTGGCGGGTTGCATCATAGCCAGCCTGTTCGTTGTCCAGCATGACCACGTCAGCCAGTTCGAGCGGCACATCGCGGTCTGCCACCACCACTGGCACCTGGCTTTCCGAAAAGCGCATCAGGTCGTTGACCTCGCCGCCTGAAGAGATAAAAATCACACCGTCCACCCGTTTGGCCAGCAGGGTATTGATGTAGTTGGTCTGCTTCTCGGGATCGTTGTCGCTGTTGCCCAGGATGACGCTGTACCCCTGCTTGTAGCCGTAATCTTCGATCTTGCGGGCGATCTCGGCAAAGAACAGGTTGGCGGCGTCCGGTACGATCAGCCCGATGGTTTTCGAAACCCCTTTGCGCAGGCTGCGTGCCAGGTAATTGGGGTGGTAGCCGAGTTCATCCATGGAATGCAGCACACGTTCGCGGGTCGCCGGATCGACAAAGCGCGTGTTATTCACCACGTGCGAAACCGTGGAGATTGAAACACTGGCTGCCAAAGCAACATCTTTGATCGTAATTCGGTTCATGGGGGAGCGGAAACATCCGCGCAAACGTTTGCGCAATGGTTTGTATAAGAATAGCAAAAATGGAATTGGTTGTCAAGAGCGATTTTGCCGTTCTCTCTTGATTGCGGTGCCTGTTATTTGCGCAGTATCCTCAAGACCCCGCGCAGGAATTTTCCGTTGGCAATATCCACCAGACCCTGTGCCGTCTTGATGGTTAACCTGCCTTTGCTCAAACGGACTAAGCCCTTAAGCGGCGTGTGTTTGAAACCTTCTATCACCATGCCATAGTTGGGATCGCTTGATCCCGCTCCGGCAAAACCACGGGATAGTTGATTCATATAAACCTTCATGACTAATCGAATCCAAACGCTCTCCCGCATATCATTGAAAGATGAGGAAAGGGTAAATTCTCCCCGGCGAAGATTTTTGACCGGTTCGATGGATTTCCCGTAGACGGTTTCAAAATCGGCACGGGTGACCTTCCCCGACAGACGGGTATACCAATCCGCGGGCGGGGCGGATGGCGCAGTCCGAGGGGCACCGTGCACCGTGATTTGCTCCTGCAGGCGGATATCGCGGCTGGAAGCACCTAGCGAGATTTGATAGCTGCCCGCAGGCACCACCCAGGCTTTAGCATTGACGTCATACAACGCAAAAGCACGCGAATTCAACACAAACTCAACCCGCTTTTCTTCACCGGCCTTTAAAAACACCTTAGCGAAGCCGCGCAACTCTTTTTCCGGACGGTAGATGCCAGTATGGTTATCACCGACGTACAACTGGATGATTTCCGCGCCCTCGAATTCCCCTGTATTTCGCACAGTCAGCGAGACTACCAGTTGCTCATCGGCCTGAATCTCCGTGTGGGATACAACCAGGTCGCGGTATTTGAAGCTGGTGTAAGAGAGACCATGGCCGAATGGGAAAAGGACCTCTTTTTTGGCTTTGTCGTAGTAACGGTAGCCGACATAAATACTTTCACGGTATTGGGCTTGTTTGCCGCCGGTTTCATAATATCCTGCTGAAGGCACATCGCTGTACTGGATGGGATAAGTTGCAGCCAGCTTCCCGCTGGGATTCGCCTTGCCGGTCAAAAGATCCACCACCGCCAACCCGCCAGCCTGACCGGCGAGCATCATGTTCAAAATGGCCTTTACGTCAGGCTCCCAAGGCATCTCCACCGAAGCTCCGCCTGATAGCACGATCACAGAATTGGGTTGAGCAGCAGCTACCTGCTCGATCAGCCGGTTATGACTGTGCGGCAGCGCCAGGCTGGTTCGATCATAGCCCTCGGACTCAAAGTTTTCCGGCAAACCAGCAAAAATGATGGCAAGGTCATGGTCTTTCGCACCCGCAACCGCCTGGTCGATCAGGTCGGGACGATCCGGGCCATTGAGCTCATATCCGGGGAAATACGTGACTTCCAGGCCGTGCTCGGCAAAACCGTCCAATGCGCTGGATAATTGAGTCGGGTTAACGATTGAACTACCCGCGCCCTGATATCGCGGTGAGCGGGCCATCGCGCCAATGACCGCGATTTTCTGCCGCGCGTGTACCGGCAGGATATGAGCTTTATTTTTGAGCAAGACAGCGCTATTTACGGCAATTTTCCGGGCTAATTCGTGGTGGGAGGCAGCATCATAAGGGATTGCGGATTTCTTGACGCTGCCAGCCCGTAGAACCAGGTCCAGCATGCGGTCCGTGCTTTTGTCCACGACCGACTCGCTCAGCTCACCAGAGCGGACGGCAGACGCTATTTCGGCATCAATCCCCTCCACTCCGCCCGGCATTTCCAGATCCAGGCCGGCCTTAAACGCCTTTACCCGGTTATTCATGGCGCCCCAATCCGAGACGATCACACCTTCAAAGCCCCAATCACGGCGGAGAATGTCCCGCAGCAGATACTCATTATCGCTGCAGTAGGTACCGTTCAGCTTGTTGTACGCGCACATGACCGTGGCGGGTTTGGCAGCTATCACAGCTTTTTCGAAGGCAGGTAAATAGATTTCATGTAAAGCGCGTTCATCGATCAGACTGTCCGACAACAGGCGGTAATTCTCCTGGGAGTTGCCGGCGAAGTGCTTTAAGGATGCGCCTATGCCTTTACTCTGCACCCCTCTGATCCAACCGACCGCCATCTCGCCAGCCAGGTACGGGTCTTCCGAGAAATATTCAAAATTTCGGCCGCATAAGGGATTGCGTTGAATGTTAACACCCGGTCCTAAGATGATGGAGATCCCTTCTTGCAATGCTTCTTCTGCCAGAGCTTGACCCATCTCATGGAGGAGTTGTTTATCCCACGAGCAGGCGGTCAGGCTGGCAGTGGGGAAACAGGTAGCTTGATGGCTAATCTCCTTGATCTGGTTTACCGAAACCGTGGTCAATTTTCGCAGCCCATGCGGTCCGTCTGTCATCAGGATCGCCGGGATGCCTAACCTTTCCAGGGCCTTCGTGTGCCAAAAATCCGCCCCGGAGCATAACGCAATTTTTTCTTCCAAACTCATTTGTTCGATGATCGATGGATGATTCATAGATTTTTTCTGGTGCCAAGAGGTCTATTCGTATGATTAACGCAACTTTTGGTTTAAAATTCGACAACGCATTACGCGTAACCTTTTCCTGCTGATCTGGCGAACCTTACGGGCAGCACCGCTTTAGAATGGACCGCGGGCCGCTGGAAAAACGGCAGGTCCAGGTCTGAAAATCGAAGATGGGGAGAAGCCTTGGTTAATCCTACTATAAATGATCGCCTGGCAATCTTCACCTGGCAGGGGAAAAATCCGCCGCGCCTGGCTGGCGATTTTAACAATTGGGACAAGGAGAGCAGCCTGGAATTTTCCCGGGTCAAAGCGCAACTATGGCAGCTTGAACTCGAGCTGCCGATGAACGCCTACATGGAGTACGCCTTTTTTGCGGACGGTAAGCGCATCCCCGACCCGCTCAACCCGCACAGCGTCAACAACGGTGTCGACAGCCGCAATCATTATTTCTACATGCCGCAGGCAAGGCCATCCGAGTATGCTGCGCTGCACCGCAAAAAAGGGCAGCTGACAGAGTTTCAGATTACCGATGCCTGGGGGTTGATCGGCGGCAAACGACAGGTGTATTTCTATCAGCCGGCTGCCGACGGCCCCATGCCGCTGCTGGTGGTGCTGGATGGAGTGGATTTCCTGCGCCGCGGCCGGATCGTTCAAATTGTCGATTCACTAATTGCAGCCGGTAAAATGCAACCGGTGGCTCTGGCTATGATCCAAAACGCCGGGGCAGGGCGTTTTGTAGAATACGCCTGCAATGACTCCTTCACCTTTAGTTTGATGGATAAGTTGATACCGGCGGCTTGCGACCACCTGCCGATTATCGATCCGCGTAAGCAGCCGGGAAGTTGCGGTATACTTGGGGCGTCCATGGGCGGAACCGCGGCTTTTTTCAATGGGCTGCGCGCACCGCATATCTTTGGCAAGGTGCTGGCCCAATCCAGCGGCTTTAGCATCTACAACGCCGACTTTTCCCTGGTGACCCTAGTCAAAAACCTGGAGAAACAGCCGATAAAGGTGTGGATGGATGTCGGCACCTTCGACTTCCTTTTGGAAGATAACCGGCGCATGCAGGACCTGCTGACCAGAGCCGGTTACGACTTTCAGTATAGCGAAGGCTGCGGCGGTCATAACTACACTTATTGGCGGAATGCGCTGCCGGCTGGACTGCAATTCCTTTATCCCACTCAGGATCAACGATCCTAAACATTGCTCATCTTTGAAGGAGACTGCGGAATGATTATTGATGAAATCAAGCAGGCGGTGATTGACGGCGATGCTGCCGAAGTTAAAAAATTGGTCACATTGGCGCTGGAACAGAAAGTTTCAGCGGAAGAAGTATTAAAAAGCGGCATGATCGCCGGCATGGGGGAAGTAGGCCGTCTCTTCGAAGAAGGCGAATACTTTGTGCCCGAGATGTTGATCGCGGCACGCGCCATGCAGGGCGGGCTGGGGATTCTGCGCCCGGCGTTGATCGAACAAGACGTCAAGTCCGCCGGGAAAGTGGTAATCGGCACCGTCAAAGGCGACCTGCACGATATTGGCAAGAACCTGGTGGGCATGATGCTGGAAGGCGCCGGGTTCCAGATCGTTGACCTGGGTACCGACGTCAGCCCGGAGAAATTCATCGAGGCAATTCGCGAGCACGCCCCGGATATCGTTGGCATGTCGGCCCTATTGACCACCACTATGCCGAATATGGATAAAACCATCCAGGCTTTGAAAGATGCTGGCGTGCGCCAGAACGTCAAGGTGATGGTCGGCGGCGCGCCTGTGACCCAAAAATACGCCAACGAGATCGGCGCGGACGGTTTTGCGCCGGACGCCAACCAGGCCACGGCAGAAGCCCGCAAATTAATCGCCGGGTAGTTGTTGTAGGGAACGACGACCGCGCCTGTTTCTCCCCCCATTTCTGCGAAATGAAGAAAGAGCTGCCTGCGGCTGATCGAGGTTAAATAACAGGCGGACGGCTGTGACGTTTGAACAGTCACCGTGCCGTCCGCCATTGACGGGATTGTTTCGGCGTGGAACGATCCCTACTTCTGATTTTTTGTCCAGCGGGCCTGTTGAGCCTTTTTGATATTTTCCGATCTGGCCCGTTGTTGGGCTTCGGTTGGTTTGGCGCGCTCTGGGACATTCAACCGGTCTTTGGCCTTGAAAATATCGCCTGTGACGTGTAACGGTTGGCTGTCCAGCGATGCGAGCAATTGTCTGGCGTCTTCCGTATCCGCAACCAGGGTCTCTCCGGAGAGATGCGCGTCGTCCTTGCTGATCAGCCAGGTCTGCGTATCCCAGGAGCCGCTGCTGCGTTTGCCAGCCAATCGCAGGATATGGCCTTTGTCACCAACGTCATGGTAGCGGAAGGTAGTGAATTCATTCTTGTCCCGCACCACGATGCGGTAATATTCGCCTTCACCCTGTGAACCGGGTTTAGCCCGCTTGCGGCCTTTCGGCTGAGCCGCTGCCCGTTCTGATGGCGTCGTTCCCTGTAATTTCTGTTGGGCTTTATTGATGGTTTCCTTAGCCGAATTTATTGGTTTCTTGGTGTTCATCACATCTACCTCCATGACCCTGCGAAACGCGCTTTGTTCAGCTTCGCAGGATCATGAGCCAGGCTTTACTTACTTTTCATTGAAACAAGCCTGTAACAACTACTGCCTTAGATCACACCCAGCAGATCCAAAATGATAAGGATCAGGGCGATCACAGCCAGCGTATGGATCCAGCCTCCGGTCTTCGGGATTCGTGGGCTGATGCTATTCCCAAAAAAGCCGAGTAACCAGAGCACGAGCAAGATTATGATAATGGTCCACATAGTAGGTCTCCTCTATTGATTGATGTTTGATCGTTTTTCGCCAGGATCAACGGCAGTTGGCTTTTGACCTGGCGATTACCGGATTTATTCAAAACGCCTTAATGGCTCCTGGCGCTGTGAACACTATTCCTTACGCGGACTGGAACCCGCCTGGGTTGTGTCTTTATCAGCCGGCCCGTGAACCAGCCGATTGCGACTCCCACAAAGATCAGTACAAGAATCTGGGTTAACAACAATGGGTTTCTCCTCCATTCTCCACTTGATTAAGGTGGGTCTGCGCCTGGCATTCTGCAATTGGGTTTAGGAACCAGGTATGTGTGGGATCAGGCGGGCAGAGCAGGCGCTCTGCGGGCGCCTCCCAACACAAAAGCCAGAGCCAGGCCGGCTATGAACCCGCCGATGTGCGCCATATAGGCTACGCCGCCCGTGTCGCTAGCGGCACCCAACGAACCAACACCGCTGATCACCTGCAGGACGAACCAAAAGCCGATGACCAGCAAGGCGGACATTGGAATCACACCTCGGCCCATCATCACGCTAACTCTCTGCTTGGGGAACATGACCAGATAAGCGCCGAGAACTCCGGCGATAGCGCCTGAGGCACCCAGGTTGGGTACACTGGAAGTGGTACTGAAGGCCAGTTGGGCAAACATGGCAGCCACACCGCAAGCCAGATAGAAAATTATGAACTTGACGTGTCCGAAGCGGTCTTCCACGTTATCTCCAAAGATCCACAGGTAGAGCATATTGCTCAGCAGGTGGAGCCATCCGCCGTGCATAAACATGGATGTGAAGATGGTTGGGAGTTCCGCGGCAGGATTGGCCAGGAATTCGCTGGGGATGAAAGCCCACTTCAAAATGAAAGCGTCGCCGCTGCTTAACTCAAGCAGAAACACCAGCACGTTCACCACGATCAGAACATAGGTAACTATAGGAACGATTCTACGAGTACTGTTATCATCACCGATGGGGAGCATGAGGTTTACGTCCTTTTGTTTTCGGAAATAGAGTGAGCCTGACAGCCATGCCGGCAGCGATTATTTCTTGCTTCCTACCGTGCAGGTCAACGTTCAACCAGCCATCAGGCTCACCGGAATTTTTTGCCGCGGGAGTTAATCCACGGCTTTTATCTCGGTTAACAAAGTTTTGATTATTAAGGTTGGCGATTACAAAGGCCGATCCTCGATGTCCGGCGGGGGAGGCTGCGTATGATCTGCAACTACCGTACGCGAGACGCTTACGCCGCCGCGCGGGCGATAGAAGAGCACATACGCCAGACGATCCAGAGCCCAGGCAATCAGAGCATACACAATCATGGCGATGATCGAAGAAACTTCCAATACCATGCCTTCAGCGGCAGGGGAGCCAATCAACGATTGGAATGGCGCCAGGAACAGGTCGGTCACCCGATACAGGAAGGCTGCGAACGGATTACTGGGATTGACTGCGATCAGTTTGAAGATCACCCGCAGCCCTATGGCAGCTTCCAACAGGCCAAACAACAGCCAGATCAACTGGGTAACCTTGAAGGTCGTGACACGATTGGTCTGACCAAGCTCGCGTTGTTCGGTGTGTACTTCTTTGTATTCAGTCATCTCTTCTTCTCCTCTTTACAGTTTCCCTAGAACGGGGCGTAGTTGTCCTGGGGATTTGCCATGACACGCCGGGAAGGTTTGAGGGTTACTCCCAGGATCAAACCCATAACGATCGCCATTGAAACTGCCACCCACGGATAATGGGAAGCTTTCTTGTTGATGTCTCCGGGGACTTTGCTGACGGCGTCCTGAACGCGGGCGTTGTACTGCGTCAAACCTTGCCCGATCGATTTATTCAGGGTTTTCATGGCTGCTGTGGTCGATTTTCTGGGTCCATCGGTCAGTTGACCGATTTTCCAGTTCAATCCCGTGACAGCATTCTCTTTCAATGCCGCCAGGTCGCGTTTGGTACGATCCAGGTCGCGGTTTATTCGTTTCTCAATCGTCTTGGTGTTCATGAGATTTCCTTTCAGCTAAACATGGTGGGTGTGCTGGTCGATGCGCCATCTGAGGCATCCTCCAGCATCCATTCAAAATACACTTGTTGGTCTCGCGGCAACGGCCAGGGTTGTGAATACTGCTCATAACCACTCAGGTCTACGCCGTGCAGCTCGCGCAGACGCTGGCGATACCAGGTATCAAACGAGCGAGTCGAGGCAATCAGGTTTCCCAGCGCCTGCGCGATATCCGGAGCTTCGAGCGTGGTGATGGATGTTGCTCCGTAGGGAGTTTCTTTAAGCGACATCCGCTCGCGGGTGATGCCCAATTGCTGACGGGAGATTTCATACTGCTTGCGCCGCGAGCCGGAAAGTTCCTGGCAAAATCTGCGCCAGGCTTCCACCTTGCCAGCCAGGATTGGGAACGAAAGTACAATCCCAGAAATTGGCGGCAATTTCATCCGCGCACTCCAATTAATGCAAGCAATAAAGTCGTCATCTCGCTCCGATCTAATGTCAGTATAATGAACGAGAGTATCATCAGCGTAACAAGGAGCCATATCATCGCCCCCAAGTCCGAAACTCTGCAACTTTTTGCTCTGGGGCCGCCCGAAGTGCGACTGGGTGAAAACCTGATATCCTTTCCTACGCGTAAAACGCAGGCATTGTTGTTTTATCTGGCGATTGAAAAGAATCAACAGCCGCGCGAACACCTGGCAAGTCTTTTTTGGCCGGATTCCAGCTCGGAACAAAGTTCTGCCTCACTGCGCAATACCCTCAGCCGGATGCAAAGTGCGTTACGCTCTGCCAGCGGCACATTCAAACTTCCATATCTGAACATCACGAATACTTCAATAGGCTTGCATCCAGACGCCAATATCCACCTGGACCTGGAGGCGGTGGAACGTGCCTTTGCAGTGGCAAACACAGACCAATCGGGAAAGTTGTTGAGCGACGTCCCGGCAGATTTGAAAGTCCTTCAATCTGCGGCTGACTGCCATCGCGGGCCATTCCTGGCGGGTCTGTCATTGGGAGATGCCCCAAGTTTTGATGATTGGGCAGGCCTTCAGCGCGAGGACTGGCAGCGCCGTCTTGCTTTGATTCTTGACAGGCTGTCAGAAATTCAATTTGCCCGCGGCGAGTTTGTTGAGGCTGCCCTAACGGCATCCCGCTGGATCGCATTGGATCCGCTCAGTGAAGCGGCATACCGCCGTAAAATGCGGGTGCATTTTGCAGCTGGCGAACGCGGCAAAGCCCTGGAGACGTATGAAGCTTGCCGTAAAACCCTGAACAGCGAATTGGGCATAGAGCCAGAGCCGGATACCGACGCCCTGGCGGAACGGATTCGCAGTCAACCGGCTGCCGAGAGTCCGCACCGGCGCCGCACACCCGATCAACCGCCCAGGGCGGAAACCTCGGTAGATTTTCTCGGCAGCCTGTTCACAGGCCGCAATAACGAGGTCCAGGCATTGACGGATAGCTACCAACGAGCCGCAGACGGCCAGCCTCAAGTAGTGATCCTGCAGGGCGAGTCGGGCATTGGCAAAACCCGGTTGGCCATCCGCTTTTTGGCGTGGGCGCGCGCGCAGGGGGCTGAAGTACTGCATGGCGGCGCGTTCGAGAGCGGCAGCTATTTTCCCTTCCAGCCGCTGGCAGATGCTCTGCGCGGGAGATTTGAGTCTGAAAAATCCTTTGACGAATGGCAGGGCGGCATTTGGACAGCGCCGCTTAGGGAGCTGTTACCGGAATTTCGCGACCGCATCCCAAATATTCCTGATTCACCGATGGCTGCCGAACTGCTGGATCCCGAATTCAACCCGCTAAAATTCTTTGAGTCCCTGGTGCAGCTGACGCTGGCATTGGCGCAGCGGGCGCCGTTGGTATTGTTAATCGATGACCTGCAATGGGCTGACAGCGCCACACTGGATTTTCTTCACTATGCCATCCGGCGTTGGCGGGTCAATGGCACACCTGGCGAAGGAAACCGCATCTTGCTGCTGGTCGGCTTGCGGACCGAAGGTTTAGCCACCATTAACCCTAGCGGGGCTGGCAATGGGGCCTCCGCTTTGATTCAATGGCTGGCGCGGGTAGAACGCGAGGTAAGACCGGTGCATCTCGAACTCGCGCCGCTGGGGGAAGCCGAGACAGTTGACCTGATCCAGTCCATCTTATCGCCGCCAGCGCCTGATTTCGCGCAAGGGTTGTACGCTGAAACCCGCGGACACCCCTACTACATGATCGAAATATTAAAAGATTTGCTGGAACGGCGCGTGCTGCGCCCAAAACGTAAGGCGCAGGGAAATTGGACTTTTTCGGTGAATGGCGCCTACGAATTTGGAAAAGCCGACCGGATTCCCTCGACCGTTTATGCCGTGCTCCGGTCGCGCTTGAACCGGCTCAGCCCCAACGCGTTCGGGCTGCTGGCAGCCGGAGCAGTGCTTGAACAGGAGATCACGTTTGAGCATCTGGCAGGGGTTGCCAATGTCAATGAAGACCTGGCGCTGCCTGCGCTGGACGAATTGATCAGCGGAAGGTTGTTCCTGGAAAGCGGCGCGCCAGGCGCTGCCAGCGAGTATATCTTCGTCAACGATGTGCTGCGGGATGTGGTATACACCGAAGCTGGAGATGCCCGCCGCAGGTTATTCCACCGCCGGGCGTTGGAACTGCTTGAGGCAGAAGGCGACTCGGAGGCGGTGCTGGCGCACCATGCCTTGACTGCCGGGCTGTGGCAGGATGCATTCCGTCACAGTTTGGCAGCTGGACGGGAAGCGCTGCGTCTTTCTGCTGTGAGCGAGGCCATTTTCCATCTTGAGCGTGCCATGCAGATCATCCACGAGGAAACACTGCCTGAAATGCCGCAGGAATCCGAAGTGCGGGCGTTGGAAAGCCAGCTCAATCAGGCCAGGGAGAGAGCAGCTCAAATGGAAGATAACCCCGACAGCCTGCCTGAAGGGTGATCATTAATAAAAACGGTCAATAAAGTCGTATAATTACTGGAACAATTGATTGCCAACTGGATAGGGGTAAAAGTAATAATTGATCACTGCGAAAGAGTCGGAACTGCGCCAGGTACCGCTGTTCGAAGTATTGACCAACGAAGAGTTGGCCGCTATAAAACCGCGCTTCAGCAGCCTGAACCTGAGCCCGGCGGAAATCCTCTTTCGCGAGGATGAACCGGGAGACACACTCTATATTGTCGTGCAAGGGCTGGTCGAGATCATCAAATCGCTGGATGCAGCGGGGGAGCGTATTTTAGCCGTGCGAGGCGAGTCTGAATACTTTGGCGAGATGAGTCTGTTCACGCTGGAGCATCGCCGCACTGCCAGCGCGCGTGCGTTGACGGAAGTCAGCTTGATGGCCTTGACCAGGGCGGATTTTGACAGCATTCTGCAGCGCCACCCGCAGTTGGCTTATGAAATGATGCGGGTTTTGAGCACCCGGCTGGATGAATCACACAACCGCTCCATCAAAGACCTGATGAAAATCAACCAGGATTTGGTACAAGCCAATACAGACCTGGTGGCTGCCCAGGCGCAGTTGATCGAGAAGGAAAAGTTGGAACGCGAGCTGCAGCTTGGTCAGGAAATCCAGCGCAGCATTTTACCGCAGTCGCTGCCGCTGTTACCGGGGGTGGAACTGGGCGCCATAATGGAGCCTGCCCGCATGGTGGGCGGCGATTTTTACGACGTCATTCCGCTCAAGGGGGATAAAGCCGCTGTGATTATCGCCGATGTGACCGACAAGGGAATTCCGGCTGCCATCTTTATGGCACAGACCTTCGCGCTGCTTCACTCGGCGGTCAGTGCGCATGTTTCGCCGAAAACCACACTGCTCAAGGTCAATAAAAGTTTGCTGGAGATGAATGCCGGTGGCCTGTTCGTAACGGCGCTATACGGCATTTTAAATCTGAAAACCCACGAATTCCACTACGCCCGCGCCGGTCACGAACCTCCGGTGATTGCCCTGCCGGGAGAGCCCGCTGTGGAATGCGCAGTGCGAATTGGGCAGCCGCTCGGCATCCTGGAAAAACCGGTCATCGACGAGCAGCGCGTGACCCTGCCGCCGGGCAGCGCCATGCTGCTCTACACCGACGGGCTGACGGACAATTTGGCCAAACATATGAGCGACAGCGGCAGCCAATCCGCGAGCGGGGAAGGAAAAAGCCATCCAACGCCTAAATCGCAATGGATGGAGCTGTTTTCAGCGCTCAGAAACGCGCCGGCCCAGAATATTTGCACATCGATTTACCGGGCTTTTAACCGCCCGCCGCAGTTCGACGACGTCACACTGCTGGTGCTTAAGATCACCTAAGCCGAGACTAAAGGCAGTTTCAGCTCAGCCAGGCGCTCGATCGTGTAGCGGTAGCCAATCTCGACAATTTCCGCGTATGCACCGAAATCCATCGATTCAAACTGCGTCACCGGCGGTTTGAGCAAAATATCAGCCTGTTCTTCCAATTGCTGCCGGCGGTAGATACCGTTGACCTCGGACGCTCCCATCAAATTGGTCATGATGGAAGGGATGCGCTGTTTCTTGCCAAGCGGCACAATCTTGCGCAGCAGCCCCCGCCAACCCGAATAATCCGCTTCAAAGTCATAACCGGCAAATTTATTCTTTTTGGGGCTGGTGTTAACCCCAATCACTGTGCCGCCCTGGCTATCGGCTTTCATAATGTCCACCGGAAACGCATTCATCACGCCGCCATCGACCAGCACGTCGCCCTGCCAGGCAACCGGTGAAAAGATGCCGGGGATGGCAGTGCTGGCACGCACCGCCAGCCATAACGGTCCGCTGCGGTGAATCTGCGGCTCGGAACGGGTCATATTGGTGGAAACGCAGAAAAAAGGCGTCCATAAATTCTCGATCTGCAGCTCGCCAAACGTCTCTTGATACATGCGAGACACTTTTTTCGAGGCAACCAGAGAACTCAGAGGAAAGGTGTAGTCCAAAATCTTCTTTGGCGAGCCAAACACCTGGCAGACTTTCTCGATCTGCTCGTAACTCATTCCAGCCGCCAGCGCCCCGCCGATCAACGCACCCATACTGGTGCCGCCGACCATATCGATCGGGATGCTAGCTTCTTCGATGGCGCGAATCACGCCGACATGCGCGAAACCGCGCGCTCCGCCGCCGCTGAAGACCAGCCCGGTGGCGCGGCCCGTGATCCGGCGTGCCAGGCGCGCAAAATCGCCTTTCACGCCCATGCGAACATGATGAACGGCGCGGTATTCGCGGCTTTTCAGCCAGGCAGCGGTTTTCTGAGGATAAGCCAGGTTCGAAGGTTGAATCAAAATCAAATCTGGCCTGGTTCGACTCGGCTGCCCATCAACGCCTCCCAAATCTACGGGTGCGCGGTCGCCGAAGCCGGCTTGCAGCACCCGGTCGGCCTGGCGCAGGGATCGCGTTGACCATTCGCTGGGCTGCATATCCAACTCGTAGAGCACAAACTTGTAGTGGTTCTCCTGTTCGTGCAGCCAGTTGGCGACTGAATAATTGAGCGTATCTTCCGGCGCAACCTGTGAGGCCCCAGCCTTGCCGAACAGGCTGTCAAAACGCTGGCTGTCCAGGCGCAGGGTGGGACCAAAGCTAGATAGTTCGTCAGCCAGTTGCTGGGCCAGGTCGCCCAGAGGTAAGGCCGAGTCGAGCGATTGCAGCGCGATGGTGACGACTGAACGTCCGATAGATGGCGGCTGGGCAGCGATGCGCCGGGAACGCTCAATGATCAAGCGGGTAACCGCCTGAAGGAAACCGGGATGAACCGCGACCAGTTCTTCATATACCTGCCGGCTGATACCGACCACGTCTGAGTCGCGCAAGGCCAGGATGGTGGCTGAGCGCGGCTGGCGGCTGACCATGGCAAATTCACCGACGCTTTCGCCGCGTTCGATTTCGCCTAAAATTTTCGCGTCCTGGCCGTCCTCCCTGGTTTCCATAGCCAGCCGGCCATTTACCACCAGGTACATGGTGTCATCGACCTCCCCCTGGCGAATCAACACCTCGCCCGCTTTCAATTGACGCCAGTTGACCTTATGCTGCAGGTCGTGCAGCGCCTGAGCATCCAATGGGCCTAACAGGCGAGTGACTGCCAGGGCCAGCTGCGTGCGCTGGATGCGCGGCAGCATCTTTTCGATCAATTTTTGCGTCAGAGCCGGGTATTTCTGTGAAATTTGATCCAGACCGTCTTTGGACAGGCTGATCAAGCGGGCGTCCGTCAGAGCGCGTACAGTTGCCGAGCGCTTTTGGCCGGTCAATAGCGCGATCTCGCCTACACTTTCGCCAGAATCGAGCACATCGATGCGCCGTTCCTGCCTGTCCGCGCCAGTCAATAATACCGACAGCGCACCGCGGGTGATGACATACATCCGGTCACCGGCATCGCCCTGTTTGAAAAGCAGGTCACCCTGCAGGAGCGTGACCAGTTCCAGGTGAGCGGCAAATTCCTCTGCCATAGCTTCATCCATGTCATCCGGGCAACTAAAATATTGGCAAAAAGTGCTTAAACGCTGTCGACTGGCTTCGATGTCCATTACCACCTCAATAAAGATGAATGGCCTGGTCGAGAGCTTCGTCCAGGCTTTGATTTCTGCCGGTTTCCCAGGCTTGTTCCTGCTGATAGGTGTCCAGGGACGCGCGCGCCGGCTGCAATAATTCGTCCATTTTACGGACTTCGTCTTTGGATAAGGGCGCCTTGATGGCTTCCCGAACGACGGACGCGGCACCCACCAACATCAGCGCATCGGTATATTTTCCAGCCAGGCTGGCCAAACAACCGATATCTTCCAATAGATAGGCCAGCGCCCAGCGGTCGCCCAGGTCGCGATTCAACTGCAGGCTCTCGCGGTACAGCTTGAAGGCCTGGAGATAGTCCCCTAAACTCCGGATGACATTCGCCAGGTTATTCAAAGCATTGGCCACGTAGTATTTGTCGCCCACCTGCCGCTGCAGCGCAACCGCTTCCTCCAGGAAAGTACGGGCTTCCTGCGGGTCGCCCTGGTCGAGGGCCACATTCCCCAGGTTATTCAGCGAAACCGCGATCGCCCAGCGGTCCGCCAGCTGCCGGCGAATTTCCAACCCTTTTTCGTGCAGTTTGCGGGCTTCGGCGTAACCTCCAGCCAGGCGGGCAATGATGCCGAGGTTGCTGAACAGGCTGGCTACCCGCTGCTGCTGCCCGAGCTGCTGCCACACCAGCAGACTGCGCTGGTAGTAGTCGCTGGCCTGATGCATGTTCCCCTGCTGGGTAGCCAATGAGCCAAGCGATTGCAGCGTTTGGGCGACGCCGGCCTGGTTTCCTAAATTCTCGAAGGTGTTGTGCGCCTGATGGAGAGTCTGGCTGGCCAGATCATACTTCCCTTGTTTGCGGTACAACTCGCCCAGGCCAGCCTGGCAGCGAGCGGCTCCCAGGAAATCATCCTTTGAGATGGCCAATTCATAGGTCTGCTGATAATAATTGGCGGCTGCTTCCCAGTTTCCGACCACCTCCAATACCTGGCACAATTGGAGGGTCACTGGGATGCGTTGAGCCGGTTCCAGTTGGTCCACAACAGCCTGGTAATACTCAATCGCGGCTAGATTGGCATATTTCTGTTTGGCGGCATCGCCAGCTTTGATAAAATATTCAATTTTCCTGGCCTGGTTTTTACTCCTGCCATAATGGAAAGCCAACAGGTCCAGGAATTGGGTCAGTCGGTCGGGATAGTTAAGCTCCAGGAAGGCGGCAATTTGCTCGTGGAACAATGCGCGGGTGGCAAATGGGAGGTTTTCGTAGGCTACTTCCTGGGTGAGGATGTGCCGGAAGAAGTAAGTGAGTTCAGGTTCGGCGTCATCGATATCCAACTCGCCCCGGCTTAACACCGCCAGGTCCTGGTTCACCTGAGCATTTTCTTTTTCAATGCCATGGACCCCAAACAGCAGCGACGCCTGGAAAATGCGGCCAATGACGCTGGCGACTTTGATGGTGATCTTCTGGCTCTCAGTCAGTTGATCGATGCGGCTCAGTACCAGCGAGCGCAGGCTGGAAGGCAGCTGCAGCTGCGTGGTGCTGCGATCATCCAACAAATCCTGACCTGAGTCCACCAAAAAATTGATGGATTGCTCCGCAAAGAACG
>Ga0209521_10002110_pt1 | contig 16261 bp, 12 predicted proteins | sample Rifsed19ft4_FD_184016 | JGI IMG/M metagenome (GOLD analysis project Ga0209521, IMG submission 184016) | Soil microbial communities from Rifle, Colorado, USA - sediment 19ft 4 (version 2) | ecosystem: Environmental > Terrestrial > Deep subsurface > Rock core/Sediment | place: Rifle, Colorado...
GCGTGCTGTCCACGATCCGTTCCTGGTGTGAGTAATCGCCCACGGGTCGGCCTTCGCGCTGGTCAGTTAGAAATTGGCTGATGCTGGTGAATACCACGGTGAGTTGATTTTGGAACTGGATGGCTTTGGTGGTGGCGTCTTCCACCAAGGTGATCAGGGAGCCGTCCTGGCCGGGCTGCAGCGCGCCCTGGCTTATGGCCAGCAGCCTCCCCAGCAGCCCGGAGCGGGTGCCGCCCAGTTCGCGCAATAGCCGTTCGACTTCGGGCTGGGTCAGCCGGTAACTCAGCGCGCTGGTGGTGGCCGCCTCCATGTGGTGGCCTTCGTCCACGATCAGGCGGTCATAATCCGGCAGCACCCGGCTGCCGGTGGCCACATCTGCCAGCAGCAGCGCGTGGTTGACCACCAGGATCTGCGCGGCCTGGGCTGCCTGGTGGGCGCGATAAAAGGGGCACACCCCGCCCATGCGCCGCACGCAGGTCTCGCCGCCGCAGTTCTCATCCGCAGCCGAGATGCGATTCCAAACCGCGCGCTCCCCTGGGCCGTTCAGGTTGATCTCACCGCGATCGCCGCTTTCGGTCTCTTGCAGCCACACCAACACTTTGGCCAGCACGCGCAGTTCGTCGGCGCTTTCCGGGCCGCGGCGGCGCAGGGCCACCAGGCGGCGCGGACACAGGTAATTGTTGCGGCCTTTCAACACGGCCGCGCGGATAGGTTGCCCCAGCGCTGCGCGCAGGTCGGGCAGGTCTTTGAAGATCAGTTGGTCTTGCAGGTTGATAGTGTTCGTAGAAACGACAACGCGGCTATCGTTCTTAACCGCCCACAGTGCGGCGGGCAGCAAATAAGCAATAGATTTACCGGTGCCCGTTCCCGCTTCCACCAGCAGATGCTTGCCCACGCTGAGCGCCTCGGTGACCGCCCGGGCCATCTCCACTTGTTGGCTGCGGTGCTCGAACTCGGCGAAATGCTTGGAAAAACTGCCGCCATGTTGCAGCATGGCGGCGACTTCTTCAGCGTCCAGCGGTTGAGGTTCGGGAACCTCGCCGCGGCCGCGTGGCGTCTGGGGCGGGGGGCTGGTGAAAATTGGTCCGCGCGAGATCCAGCCATCCTTCCCGCCGGCGGCGGCCATCTCCTCAGCCCGTTGGCGCATGGCCTGTCGGAAAGCCCATTCGCCATTCCAGCTTTGTTCATCCGCCAGGCGGGCGATCTCCGCTAGCAGGTCGATGGGCATGGCCAGCATGCGTTCGTAAAGCTGCTGGAAGACCGCCTGGGTCACCCGGGCGTCGTCCAATGCGCGGTGGGTGGCGGGCAACAAGATGTTGAGTTGCTGCCCCAGGGCGCCCAGGTTGTAGCGCCCGGCCCGCGGCATCATCACCGCCGCCAAGTCGTAAGTGTCGATAGCCTCGTTGTTGCGGAATAACCCATGACGGCGTAGGAAGGACAGGTCGAAAGCGATGCGCTGCCCGAGGATGGGGGCATCCCCGGCAAATTTTGCTAATTCAGCTGTCACCTCGCGGATGCCGGGTGACTCGCGCACCATGTGGTCGGTGATGCCGGTGAGCTGGGTGATGAACGGGGGGATGCGCCGTCCCGGGTTGACCAGGGTGGACCATTCGCCCTCGATGCGCCGGCCGTCAAAGGCCACCGCGCCGATCTCGATGATGGCGTCCTTTTCGGGGTCCAGGCCGGTACTCTCGATATCCAGGGACACGATCCGCGCCATAGCGGGCATTATAACATCTGTTCTATAATGCGAGAAACAGTGAATAGTAATTAGTGATTAGTAATCATGAGTCAGGAATCAGGGAACAGGAATCAGGGGATCGGGGATCAGGGGTCAGTAATCAGAGATCAAGGTCTCAAATCTCCAATCTCCTGTGACAAATCACTACTCACTACCCACTACTCACCAGCCCTCCGCCCAGCTTGTGATAATAAGGACTATAATCGGCGTTTGTGCCTGCAGCTAAAGGATTGCCGGCATTGGAGAAGCATTGAAAGACGCCTCAGATAAGAAATTAGAACGCATCGCCAAACAAGACGATTACATAGAATACAGGCAAGTGGGGGCCAGACCGAAACAAACCTTTATGGATTGGTTCATCGGGAGAGCTCTAAATTCCGCCGATGCACCGCACCAGACCATTGGCAAAGCCGTGGGCCTGGCAGTTTTCGCTTCCGACGCATTGTCCTCCACGGCTTACGCCACGCAAGAGATCCTGGTGATCCTGGCGCTGGCCGGGGCTGGCGCGTTTGGGCTCTCCATCCCGATTTCCCTGGCCATCGTTGTCCTTTTGATTATTGTGACCTTTTCGTATGAGCAGACCATCCATGCCTATCCTGGCGGCGGTGGCGCTTATATAGTGGCTCGCGAAAACCTGGGCGAGCTGCCGGCCTTATCGGCGGCAGCCGCCTTGTTGACGGATTATGTGCTCACCGTGGCTGTATCGGTGTCCTCGGGAATTGCTCAACTCGTCTCAGCATTTCCCGGCCTGCTGGATTACCAGGTGCAGATCGCAGTTGGCATGGTTGTCTTTGTCATGTTAGTTAACCTACGTGGAGTGCGTGAATCGGGGATTGTATTTTCGGTTCCCACCTACTTCTTTATTGTGATGCTTTTTCTAACTATAGGTGTCGGATTTATGCGCTACCTGAGCGGAGACCTGGGACAGGTACAGAATCCGCCGGAATTGCATCTCATCGGGCCAGTCACTGGCTTAACCGCATTCCTTGTGCTTCGTGCATTTGCTAGCGGAACGGCTGCGCTTACCGGGATCGAAGCTATTTCCAATGGAATCACCGCCTTCAAAGAGCCGCGCAGCCGGAATGCTGGCATCACTCTGTTGGTCATGGCGGCTCTCCTGGGTACGCTGTTCCTGAGCGTAACGTTTCTGAGCCACGAGATAGGCGCGGTGCCATCCGAGGTTGAGACAGTTATTTCGCAGTTAGCCCGCACCGTCTTTGGAAGCGCGGGCCTGGGCTATGTTTTGTACCTGGGCGCAGTGGGCGCAACCACCGTTATTTTGATCATGGCCGCAAATACAGCCTTTGCGGATTTTCCGAGGTTAAGTGCGCTGGTTGCCGGCGATGGCTTTTTGCCGCGCCAACTCAACTATCGCGGCAGTCGCCTCGTTTATTCACGCGGTATCGTGCTATTGTGTGTCGTTGCCTCTGCGTTGATCATTCTTTTCAATGCCAGCGTGACTGCCCTGATCCCCTTGTACGCCATCGGGGTGTTCCTTTCCTTCACTCTTTCGCAAACTGGGATGGCTCGGCGGTGGTGGAAGATCGGAAGGCTAAAAGTCAAAAAGCAGCGCCGCGAGCCGCAAGCTCGGGATTCGATCGAGAAGTTGACTTACGACAAACAATGGTCTGTCAAAATGCTGATCAATGGTTTCGGTGCGCTATGTACAGGCGTGGTGATGTTTGTATTTGCCGCGACCAAATTCCGAGAAGGCGCATGGATCATCATTGTGGTGTTGCCCATCTTAGTATTGATGTTCCTGGCGATCCATCGCCATTACACGGATCTTGCAGATCGCCTTAGCCTGCAAAGGTATAAGCCCCAAAAACCGATCCGCAAGCAGAAAGTGATCATCCCTGTGTCCGGGGTGCATCGCGGCACCCTGGCAGCGGTGCGTTATGCAAAATCGCTAAGCAAAGATATCACCGCAGTGCACGTGGCCATCGATGCCTCCGAAGGCGAGAGGGTGCTTTTGAAGTGGCAGCAGTGGACTGAGAATATCAACCTGGTCATTCTCGGCTCCCCTTATCGTTTGCTCTATGAGCCGCTGCTGAAGTACATCAAGCAGATCGCAGCCGAAGCCAAACCCAATGAAGTGATCACTGTGGTAGTTCCCGAATTTGTGCCGCGCATTTGGTGGCATGGGCTGCTGCACGCCCGCGCCGCCCAATTGCTGCGCTTGCGGCTCTTATTCACCCCCAAGGTCGTTATCGTCGAAGTCCCTTACGTTGTAGATTAGCGCGACGCAATGCTCAGCTGGCGCCAAATTGTTTGACAATCCGCGCCACGTGTTTTGCGGCCTTTAGATAAAGGTCCTCGCGGATATTTTCATTCGGGGCATGCACCTGGTTGCCGGGGTAACCCAAACCAGCTACGGCTACCGGCAGCTTGAGGAAATGCAGGAAGGCGTGGTTGGGCCCGGAGCCGCCGGTCATGGGCACCCTGCGCTGTGCCATCCCGTACACATCTTTTGCGGAATTTACCACCAGGTCGATGAAAGGGTCATCAGGGTCGGTACGGCCGGGCGCCTCGCCGCCCAGGTAGGTGATCTTGACATCCTTAAAGCCTTGTGCATCCAGGTGGGCGCGCAGGTTCTTGAGTACCTCTTCCGGGGTCTGGTTCGGCACCAAGCGGAAATCGATCTTGGCCGAAGCCTTGGCAGGCAGCACCGTCTTGCTGCCCGCCCCTTGGTAACCGGAAGTCAGGCCGCAGATCGTACAGGTCGGCTGAAAGGTCTCTTGGAAATATAGATCGGGGTTCCCCTTGGTGCCCAACAAGAATTCTTTTACCCCGTATCGCTGCTGGTAATCGTCGCCTTCGTAGGGAATGTTTTCAGCCAATTCGCGGTCACGCCGGCTGGGGGGCAGCACGTTATCGTAATGATGGGGGATAAGGATGCGCTCATCGGGACCTTTAAGGGTGGATAGCGCCCACACCAACCTCCAGGCGGCATTGGGAAAGATGGAGCCGCCCAGGCCAGAATGCACGTCGCGGGTCAGGCATTCAATGTCCAGCTGGACATAGCAGATCCCGCGCATGCCAAGCGCTTGTTGGGGCACATCGTGGGGGTCCACATAGCCGAACTCCCAAATGCAGGCGTCTGCCGCCAGCTTCTTTGCATGCTTTTCGATGAAAGCCGGTGTATGCACACTGCCGATCTCTTCTTCGCCTTCGACCACGAACTTGATGGTACTAGGGAGTTCACCCTGGGCCAGCAGCGCGTCCAGCGCAAACAGGCGGCTGACGAAATGGCCTTTATCGTCGCTGACTCCCCGGGCATACATGAAGCCATCGCGGCGGGTAGCCCCAAAGGGCGGGCTTTCCCATAATTCGAGCGGCTCTGGGGGCTGCACGTCGTAGTGGTTGTAGAACAGCAGGGTTTTATTGCCAGTTCCTTTGCGTTCGGCGTAGACGATGGGCGCGCCGCCGGAAGGCATGATCTCGGCTTTGAAGCCGCGCTGGGTCAGCATGCTGGCGACCATGGCGGCGCATTCGTCCAGGCCGCGGTTCTGCGCGGCGATGCTGGGGATGGCACACAGCTTGGCTAATTCCTCCAGGCTTTTATCCAGGTTGCTTTCCAGATAGTTATCGATGGTTTGATAGTCGTTCATGGTTCTACTCCGATCTAAGATGATTCCTAACCAAACAGTCCCGCGCCCGCCAAGGCAATGCCCATCATGCGCAGCACTTTGCCTAGCCAGCACCATACCAAAAAGCGCCACACCGGCATACGCAGCGCTCCGGCGGCGATGCCCGCCAGATCGAAAATCGGGTTGGGCACCAGGGCGAGCATGAAGACCGTAATGTTACCGTTGCGTTGCATCCAGGCAGTCAAACGTTGATAGGACGCCTGGTCTTCAATAATTGCCTGGCCGCCGAAGCCGGCCAGATAGCCGGAAAGTTCGCCGATGGCCGCGCCGCTCCCGGCTGCCAACCCCAGCCAGAGCGGGGGCAGGTGCGCACCTAAAGCAAACACCACCAGGATGGCCGGGGCGGGAACGATAATGGTGGCGTTGGCCACCAGCGACAGCAAGAAGATGCCGGGATAGCCGTAAACCTGCAGCTCCTCAATCTGCTCCTGTGGGATGAGCAGGATGACCAGGCTGAGGCCCACCACCAACAGGATTGCCAGGACGCGCCAGGGCGTCCAACGGCCCAAGCGCGGCATGTGGATTTAACTTTCCTGGATGGTGATCGAGATCAGTTTCCCGGCAGGCATATTCTTCTGTTGCGGGTCGCGAGCCGGGATGGCCATCAGTACCTGTTCGCCTTCAATGAGATGGCCAAAGACGGCGTGCTTGTTGTCCAGGTGAGGGGTGGGGCGATGGGTGATAAAGAATTGCGAGCCATTGGTATTCGGCCCAGCATTGGCCATGGAGATCACGCCGCGGTTGTCGTGGCGCAGTTCGGGATGGAATTCATCCGCAAACTTATAACCCGGCCCGCCCATGCCGGTGCCCGTTGGGTCTCCACCTTGTACCATAAAATCATTGATGACTCGGTGGAACACGGTGCCATCGTAATAACCCTGGCGCGCCAGGAATACAAAATTGTTCACCGTGTTGGGCACTTTATCCGCATGCAATTGAAAAACCATCTCCCCTTGATCCGTCTTAATGGTTGCTTTGTATGCTTTGACTGAGTCGATTTCCATGGCGGGGGGCTGGGTCCATTGTTTGCTCATGCGTTTTTCCTTTCGGGATTAAGGTTGAATTCGCGCAGTTTAGCTTCGATGCGCGCCATAAACACGTCCATGGCCACTTCGTTGTAGCCGCCCTCGGGGATGATCAGATCAGCATATCGCTTGGATGGCTCGACGAACTCCAGGTGCATGGGGCGCACGGTAGCCTGGTATTGCTGGATGACGGATTCAGTGGTGCGGCCGCGTTCCTCAAGGTCGCGTTGCAGGCGGCGGATGAAACGCAGATCGGCGTCGGTATCCACAAAGAGCTTCAAGTCGCATAGCTCGCGCATGCGCCTGTCAGTGAACAGCAGGATGCCTTCCACCAGGAGGATGGGGCGGGGCTCGACGTGTTGGGTTTCTTTCTTGCGGGTGTGGGTGGTGAAATCATAGCTGGGCACTTCTACCACCTGGCCCGCCCGCAAGCGGCGCACATGCTCAACCATCAGATCGGTTTCCAGTGAATTGGGATGGTCGAAATTGGTGGTGGCCCGCTGGGCTGGCGGCAGGTCGCTCAGGTCTTTGTAGTACGAATCGTGCTGGATGTAAGCGACCAGGTTAGGGTCGGCGCGCTGCAAGATGGTTTGCGAGACAGTGGTCTTGCCGGAGCCGCTGCCGCCTGCGATGCCGATCACGAGAGGAGTAAGTGAGACCGGGGGCATGGGCAGATTATAAGGGTGAAAAGAGGTCGCAGACTAGAGATTGGAGAAAGGAGATAGGAATGAAAAATGTTCTATCAACTGCTTACTATCTACTGCCATCTGTCAACAACCTACTGATTATAATGACACGGCCGTGGCTTCCTCGTATGATCGCAATGTTTACAGCCATTATTTCGGACGCCTGCTCAACCACGCGCTCAAAAAGGGCGGGGGTGATGCCCAAGCCGCCCTGGATTGGCTTGATAAACGCTATCGGCTGGTGTTGGCGATCTTCTTCAGCCGCCATCGCAGTGAAATGAGCGACGCCTACATGGACGTGCGCGAGCACATCCTTAATAGGATTAAAGAACAAGGGAAGAATGGAAACGGAGAGACTGGAGATTAAGGATTGAGATTTGACTTTTACTGTCAACTGCCATCTGCCAGCTGTCCACTGAACCAGAGCCACCGGTGGGACTCGAACCCACGACCCGTCGCTTACGAAGCGACTGCTCTGCCAGCTGAGCTACGGTGGCCTACGCTGGTTAAGCTAGTGCTCTGCGCAAGCTTGCCAGCGTTTGGAGTTTCGCCGCATTTGCGAAACTCCAGGAAGAATTTTAGATTATAACCGTAGCCTACGGGTGAAGTTGCCCGAAGCAAAGTACTTTGAACTTGGACCCTATTTCATAAGAACGGTCTTTCCTTGCGAATTGCAATGCTTTCGTATCACACCAGCCCGCTTGCCGCCCTGGGAGGCAAACACAGCGGGGGGATGAATGTATATGTGCGTGAGCTGAGTACGAATTTGGCTCAACTGGGCCATCAGGTGGATATCTTTACGCGCGGCGCGCAATTTAACCAACAGTCCCTAAACGCAGGCGCCCGATTGCTTTCTCTCCCCGCGGGACCGCCGCGCCAGATCGAGAAAAGCCTATTGGCAGGGCATATTCCCCAATTTGTGGGCGGCGTCCTGGATTTTGCTAACACACACAAGCTCCATTACGATCTCATACATGCCCATTATTGGATGTCTGGGCTGGCGGCTGCCCGGCTAAAAGAGGCTTGGTCGGTGCCTATGGTGCTGATGTTCCATACCCTGGGTCTGGTGAAGAATCGCATCACTGTGCTGGGCGAGCGTGAAAGCGACCAGCGTATCCGCGGGGAGCGGTTGGCGCTGGCTGCAGCCGACCAGGTGGTGGCGGCTACGCCAGCGGAACAGGCGGACTTGCAGTGGTTGTATGAGGTCAACAGCCAGCGCATAGGAGTTATCCCCCCCGGTGTGGATTTGGATCATTTTCACCCCATGTCCAAACTTGAGGCGCGGGCCACCCTGGGGCTGCCTGTCGATGAGTTCCTCTTACTGTTTGTAGGCCGGATCGAGGCGTTGAAAGGCATCGATACATTGATTCGCGCTGCACATTTGCTCCTCCGAGACAAACTGCTGGGGGGCAAAAGGTTCCGCGTGCAGATCATTGGCGGCAGTGTGGATGAAACTCTGGAGGCCATGGGCAGCGAACTTTCTCGTTTGCAGGATCTAGCCCGTCGATTGGGGGTGGACGATCGGGTGAGCTTTCTCGGCAGCCGCAGGCAGAAGGAACTTCCCACCCATTATGCCGCCGCGGATGTGGTGGTCATGCCGTCCTATTCAGAATCATTTGGCATGGTGGCGTTGGAGGCCATGGCTTGCGAACGGCCTGTGGTCGCCTCGCGCGTGGGGGGGCTGGCCTACTTGGTCCGCGATGGGATTACTGGCTTTCACGTTCAAGAAGGCGAAGCCGCCGAGTTGGCGGGGAGATTGGCCCAGTTGCTAGGAGACGAGCGCTTGTTAGTAACGATGGGGGAAGCTGCTAGGCTAGAGGCGCAGGCCTATTCGTGGGAGCGGACTGCCAAAGCGATCGAGGCCTTATATCTCTCGTTAGTCAAGTGATTTGAGCTTTTAAACAAAAAGGAACTCATAACGAGTTCTTTTTTATCTACCAAGCTCTTGACCGAGTGGGCGCGGAGGGACTCGAACCCACGACCTCACGGATGTGAACCGTGCGCTCTAACCAGCTGAGCTACGCGCCCTGGAAACTCGCATTATAGCATTCCCACCAACCGCTCGCAAGAACACGCTTATGCCGCGCGTTGGGATCTTAGGAATACCTTCCACTAAATGGCGGGGTTCGGTGTTATTGCAGAAAGTCCCAGGGATTCACTTTGCCGTAGGCAAAGCTAAGCAGCTCGAAGTGCAAGTGAGCGCCGGTCGAATTTCCGGTGTTGCCCAGCGAAGCAACCCGTTCGCCCTGGCTCACGTTCTGGCCGCAACCTACCGCAATGGAGCTAAGGTGGGCATAAGCGGATTGCCAGCCGGTGCCGTGATCGATGACCAGCAGGTATCCATATCCGGAATTGCTCCAGCCCGAATACACCACCACGCCGCCATCCGTCGCATAGATTGGGTTACCTTCTGCTCCGGCGATATCAATACCCGGGTGCAGCGGAGGGGTGTAGTCGAAGCCGGAAAGGGTGCGGGCCGAAGTAGGCCACACAAAGCTGCCGTTGCCGATCGCCCCGGCGCCAATTGCTCCGCACGCCCCCGGGCCGTACCACGAGGCCACCGCCGGGTTGTCGCGGCTGATGGCGGGTGGACCCCAATCCTTCAATTCACGCGAGCCATTGGGCACCACCAGCAAAGTCCCATCAGCGATATTAGGGTTGGCGATGTCGGTTTCGTAGGGATCGAGGTGATTGCCAGGCCATTCAATGATGTCTACTACGGATGGCTCCGTGCTATAGCTGTACTGCTCCACAATGGAGACTAAGCTTTGGCCGGTGCGATAAGTATGCAAAACACCATCTACCGGCGGGATATTGAGGACTAGTCCAGGTTCCAAAAAGTTTGGGTTATCTCGTAGCACGTCAAAGTTGAACCAGAGGACGCTTTCGGCCTTGACACCATAGCGGTCGGCGATAGCGAATAAGCTGTCGCCTTGAACCACCGTGTAAGTCTCAATATCGACCCGCGGGCGGCTGGGGATGATGGTATCCAGCGACGCTAACCGCGGGATGCCTGCTGAGAACGGTGAGGCCGCCTCGGGAAAGGAAGGCATGAGTGCGCTGGCTTGGCCGCCAGTCACTGCTTCGATGGTAGGCAGGGCCAGGGCTTGTGCGGTGGCACGCAGCTCGTCCTGTTGAAGCTGTTGGACGCCAGAAGCAAAGTTTCGCATGACGACGACGATGATCAAGGCGAAGACGACCAAAACAATAATGCCGCCGTAGCGTGCCCAACTGAGCGGAATTCTGCCGCCGGTCAAGCGCGCCAGCAGGGCGTCCAAAGCAGCAGCCCGCTGCCCTGAGGTGGCGCCTGGTCTCTCGTTTTCAGTTGGAGGTTGTGTGGAATTTGAGGTTTTTGGCTGTTTTGGCATGCTTATACCAGCGGGGATGATATCACCCTGCAAAACGCATCGTCAAGCGGGAGGGGGAAAATCGAGACAGCCTCTATTGTTTCACGGCGGCGAGCACTTGCTGCGTGGCCAAGTCCGGGGTCAATTCCTGTTTTAGCATGGCCACCACCGCCTCAGCTAGAGGGGGACCCCACAAATCCAGCGTAGCTTTGTCTGGAAGGGCTACTGACAACTCCATGATCTGGCTGGCCAGGATTTGCATATCCCCAGGAGACCAAGCGCCTAGCGAACTATGACGCGGAGGTAGCAGGCTCCCGGCCGCGGTCCATTGTGAGATAAATTCTGGAGTGGTGAGAAATTCAGCTAATTCGGCGATCAGCGTCAACCGCGTTTGATCCTGCGTTGCAACCGCCCACAGCCAACCTTTGACCAGCGCAAACGGCTTGCCATCCTGGGTTGGCAGCGGTGCTGCGCTTACATCCACGTTACGGCTGTCGAAGGTGCGGCTGGTCCAGGCTGCCACCATGGGGATGCGGCCTTCAGAGAAGGCTTGCCAACTCTGTTCGTTGGTCTGGTATTGGTTTAGCCAAAATGGCAAGACACCTTTTTCCTGGGCGGCGCTGAAGAATTCAAAAACGGTGGTCAACGTTTCCTCAGAGTAGCTCAAGCCGCCGTCCTGGGCCGCTTTGGGCTCAAGCGCTTGCAGTTGTGCCAACGTGAATAAGGCTTGCGGGTCAGCGGCAGCAAAGCCCAACTCCTGCCCGGAATCGAGCGTGTCAGCCCAAGTGGATGGAACCTGAACCACAGCTGTTGGCCGATAGGCAAGCACTAAGGCGTCTGCTGCGAACGGAATGCCGAAGGAAGTCCCGTCCACCCGCGCCATTTCCTGGGCAAAGGGGTACCAGTCATCTGAATCCAGCACCTCGGTCAATTCTGCTATGGGAACCACCACCTGGTTGGCTGCCGCCGCGGCCAGTTGGTTGTGGGGCAGCAGGACGAGATCAGGCAAAGCTAGTGGCGCAGCAGTCTGGGCGGTCAGCAAAGAATCTAGCAAGCCGCCCGTGCCCTCTTCTGCCTTCACCCGTACTTCTACGCGCACTTGCGGATGTTGTTCCACAAATTCATCCAGTCTAGCTTGGAGCATACCCGCCGCCAGGCTTCCGCTGTTTGGGTCGAAGCTGGGTGGTAGCCAGACTGAAAGAACGGTGGATCCCTGGCTTTCCGTTTTTGTAGGGCTGGTCCTCGTCTCCGCAGCCGCAGTGTCTTGGGTTGGCGTCGAATTAGGGGTAGGTTGTTCCGTTAGTCTCAAAGGCGCAGCGCAGGCGCCGAGTAATAACGAAAAGCCCAATAAGATTTCAGGAAGAGTGAATCGCCAACCATGCAGAATTCGTAGCATGCGGGCAATTGTATCGCGTCGGTTTCTGAAGGGAGTTAAGGCGTGGGGCTGGGTGCATCCGTTGGGACTGGAGTATTCGAAGGTGGGATGGGCGTATTGGTTGGGATAGGAGTGGGAGTGGCGGTGGGAGTAAAGGTGGCCGTGAACGTTGCGGTAAATGTTGGTGTAAAAGTAGCTGTATGGGTTTGGGTGGGCGTAAACGTAGCTGTAGAGGTGTTGGTGGCAGTTGAGGTCGCTGTCAGCGTGCTGGTGGTGGTGGCAGTGAAGCTGGCCGTGGAGGTGGCGCTGGACGTGGGGGTAGGCGTTTGACCCAGTCGCCACTGGGCGGCAATATACCCGGTCAGATAACAGGGTAAAGTGGCCAGGATAATCGCTAAGAGCACATATCGCACGCGCAAACGTTTTGCTGGGTCGCTTTGGGATAAAAATTCCACGAGGTCGAGTTTATCATCAATGAGATGGATCCACTTTAAGCCCACATCCGAATTCGCAGATGGAATAATCCGCCAAGATGCCCCCGGTTTGCTATTTTTGTCCTTTCATCTAGTGAACATTCGTTCTTGCTTTTGGGTCGCAGCTATGCTATATTAAGCCCCGCTGTTGGCCAGCAGTTGAAAGCTAGCCGGCAGCAAGGTTTTTTTATAGAAAGTAATGCCCGTAAGGTGAGGCGAAATACTATGGCCACAGAATATCTAACTAAAGAGGGCTACAAGAAGCTCCAGGAAGAGCTGGATAATTTGCGCAATGTGCGTCGCAAGGAGATTGCAGAACGATTGCGTGAGGCCGCCGAGAACAGCCTGGGTGAATTCGTTGAAGACCCGGAATTCGAGGCAGCCAAGAACGAGCAATCCTTCGTTGAAGGCCGCATCAAAGAGCTGGAAATGATCCTGGCGAATGCCACGCTGATTGAAGAGCATAAGAATAAGCGGGGAGGGGTCATTGAAGTCGGTTCCAGGGTCACTATCCAGCAAGGTCGGCGTAAACCCGAGGAATATCTCATCGTTGGCGCCGCTGAAGCCAACCCACGCGAAGGCAAGATTTCCCACGAATCACCGCTGGGGCGCGCCTTGCTGGGCAGGAAGGAAGGCGACAAAGTGGATGTCCAGGCACCATCTGGTGCGTTTTCGGTGAGGGTGATGAAGGTCTCCTAGCCTTTTTCTCAGCTCCGCAAAGACCCGTGCCTGACTCTCTTACGCACGGGTCTTTTTTTTCTTTATAATGGCGTCCAGAATGAACATGAGCGACACTACTGATTACACAGAGATCGAACGAACTCGACTACAAAAGCTAATTCAATTGCGGGAGAAGGGTATCGAACCGTTCCCCGCGCGGGTCGAGCGCAGCCATACTTCCGTAGAGGCTATCCAGGCCTTTGAAGCCAACGAATCAAAGAAGTCAACCGAGCCGGTCCAGGTGACCGTGGTTGGCCGCATTCGTTCCATCCGCCTGATGGGCAAGTTGATTTTCGCTCACATTGAAGACGGTTATGGGCGTTTGCAACTTTTTCTGCGCGCCGACGAATTGGGGCAGGAGGCGCTGGATGACTTCCGAGATTATCATGACTTAGGTGATTTCGTCCAAGCCAGCGGGGAAATGTTCCGCACCAAATCCGGCGAGGTCAGCGTGAAGGTGACAGCTTTGCAGATGATCGCCAAAGCTATCACTCCGCTGCCCGCCGCCAAAGACGAGGAGGTCGCCGGAGAGGTGGTGCGGCATGCCACCCTCACCGATCCAGAGACTCGTTACCGCCAGCGTTACGCGGATCTGGCAGTCAACCCCCAGGTGCGCGAGGTATTCCGCGTGCGGGCGGCTATCGTGCGCGCTTTGCGCGAATTTTTAGATAGCCACGATTTCCTCGAGGTCGAGACTCCTGTGCTGCAACCTGTTTACGGCGGGGCGGCAGCCCGGCCGTTCACTACCTACCATAACCAGCTCAAACAGGACCTGTATTTGCGCATTTCCTTTGAGCTCTACCTCAAGCGCCTGTTGGTGGGCGGACTGGAACGTGTTTACGAGATCGGCCGGGATTTTCGCAATGAGGGCGTGGACCGTAAGCACAATCCCGAATTCACCATGCTCGAGTTCTACATGGCGTATGCCGATTATCAACGCGTGATGGAATTTACCGAGGAGATGCTGCAATTCACCGGGAAACAGGTACTGGGCGGCAGTAAGTTTACCTATCAGGGCAATGAAATTAACCTTAGCAGTCAATGGCCCCGTCTTGAATTGAAGGATGCTGTGCTTGAGTTTGCTGGGATTGACCTCGAACAACACCCGGATTCTCGCAGCCTGGCAGCCGCCATGGAGGCCAAGAAATACAACGTGCCACCCGGGGCTTCGCACGGCAAAATGATCGACGACCTGGTGGGTGCGGTTGTTGAACCCAAGCTCATTCAGCCTGCCTTCATCTTTAACTACCCCCGCGAGATTTCCCCCCTGGCGAAAAGCCGACCTGGGGATCCACAGATTGTCGAACGTTTTGAAGGCTTTATCGGTGGCTTTGAGATCTGCAATGCCTTTAGCGAGCTGAATGACCCACTTGACCAGCAGGCTCGCTTTGATGAGATGGCCGGCAGCCTGAAAGCCGACGACGAAGATCTGCATCCCCAGGATGAAGATTACTTGCGGGCTATGCGTTACGGCATGCCCCCCAATGGCGGTTTTGGCATGGGCATAGACAGACTCACCATGTTGTTTACCGATCAGCCCAATATCCGCGAAGTGATCCTCTTCCCCCATTTGCGCAAAAGAGAGGAATAGGCCCGTCTTCCCGTCGGCAAGGTGTGGGGCGCTGTTGTTATTCTGGAGGAGTCATGCTGGATATCGAACTGATAAGAAATAAACCAGACCTGGTGAAGGCTGGGATGGTCAAACGAAATGTCGACCCCCTCTTGGTGGATAAGACCCGCAGCCAGGATGAACGCAGGCGGCAGCTGCTGGTCGAAGTAGAAACCCTCAAGGCGGAACGCAATGCCGCCTCAAAAGCCATCGGCGCCATGCAGGACAAGACTGCCCGTGAAGAGATGATCGCCTCCATGCGCTCCGTCGGCGAAAAGATCGACGCCCTGGACGCCGAGCTCAGTGAAGTAGATGGCAGCCTTAATGAGCTGCTGGCTATTTTGCCGAATATCCCCGAAGAACGCGTTCCAGCCGGCGGTGAAGAGGCCAATATCGTCGCCAAGGAGTGGGGTGAAAAACCTAAGTTCAACTTCAAGCCCCAACCGCATTGGGACCTGGGGCCGCAGCTTGGCATCATTAATTTTGACCAGGGCGTAGCCCTCACCGGCTCTCGTTTCTACGTCCTAAGCGGTCCCGGCGCCCGTCTGCAGCGCGCCCTCATCGCCTGGATGCTTGATTTGCATATTCGCCAGGGATATACCGAGAAGTACACGCCATTCATGGTGCGCAGTGAAACGTTGTACGGGGCTGGCCAATTGCCGCGCTTCAAAGAAAATCTCTATAAGGATAGTGAAGAGGACCTTTACATGATCCCTACTGCCGAAGTGCCGTTGACCGGGCTGCACATGGGCCAGATTCTGGAAGAAGCCGAGTTACCCAAGCGCTACACGGCTTACTCTCCCTGCTTCCGTCGCGAAAAGATGAGCGCTGGGCGGGATGTGCGCGGCATTAAGCGCGGCCATCAATTCGACAAAGTGGAGATGTATAAATTCTGTAAACCCGAAGATTCTGTGGCGGAATTCGAAAGCATGGTGGCCGATGCAGAAGCCACCTGCCAGGCGCTGGGCTTGCCATATCGCCTCCTGCTCAAAGCCGCCGGGGATACCAGCGAAGCGGCGCACATCAGCTACGATATCGAAGTGTGGGCTGCGGGCTGCGGCGAATGGTTGGAGGTGTCGTCTATTTCGCGTGTGGGCGATTATCAAGCCCGCCGAGCAGCCATCCGCTATCGCCCCCAGGGTGAAAAAGGAACACGTTACGTGCACACCATCAATGGCTCTGGTCTGGGTTTGCCCCGCACCCTGATCGCGGTGCTGGAGAATAACCAGCAACCCGACGGCTCCGTGCGCATTCCAACGGTGTTGCTGCCTTGGATGGGCGGCGTGGACACGATTACGCCCCAAAGCTAAATTCCCTATCCTTCCCACGGAGATTAATTGCCAGACTGGCTCGGACCCCTGCTCTCTGGGTTGACCAACATATTCTTAGTGCTCATCATGCTCATCGGCTTGTTTGGCATGGTGATACCTGTCTTCCCAGGTGGTTTTGTTATCTGGCTGGCCATCCTGGTGTACGGCTTGCTTAATGGCCTCTCCGGTTTGGGGCTTGTGCTATTTATCCTCATCACGGGACTTATGATCGCCGGTGCCGTGGTGGACGATGTGTTCATGGCTGCGGCCGCCCGTAAAAGCGGCGCTTCGTGGTGGAGCCTGTTCTTCGCCTTTATCGGCGGGG
>Ga0209521_10002113_pt1 | contig 16255 bp, 14 predicted proteins | sample Rifsed19ft4_FD_184016 | JGI IMG/M metagenome (GOLD analysis project Ga0209521, IMG submission 184016) | Soil microbial communities from Rifle, Colorado, USA - sediment 19ft 4 (version 2) | ecosystem: Environmental > Terrestrial > Deep subsurface > Rock core/Sediment | place: Rifle, Colorado...
GAACTCCTGATGGCCTTTCGTTCCCGCAGGCCACTTCGTGTAGATGTCCCCCTGCATCACGTAGAACTCGTGGTCCACCGCGGGGAGACCGCCTTCCGGCTCCACGAGGATGAGCCCGTACATGCCCATCGAGATGTGGCTCGGGATGTGCGCGGACGCGCAGTGGTATACGAAGAGCCCGGGCACGAGGGCCTTGAAGGAGAAGCTCGCCTCCTCACCGGGCATCGACTCCGTCGCGGCCATGCCTCCCCCGGGCCCCGTCACCGCGTGGAAGTCCACGGAATGCATCATCGTGCTCGACTCGTTGTTCCGGAAGTGCACGATCACCGTGTCCCCAACCCGGACCCGGAAGAAGGGCCCCGGGACCTTGCCGTTGAACGTCCAGTAGGTGAACGTCGTGCCCGTCTCCAACTCCGCGACGACCTCCTTCGCCTCCAGATAGATGTCGACGGTCGCTGGCACGTTCCGCGCGAGGGGCGCCGGGAGGTCCGTGGGCGACCGGGCGATATAGCCGACGTCGACGGACCGGGCCGGGCCCGGCACGTCCTCGCCCCCCGCTCCCACGACGAGGTCGCCGATCATCGTGGAGATGTGGTAGACGCAGAAGTAGCGGAAGGTCCCTTCCTCGTCGGCGACGAACCTCACGCTGACGACTTGATTGAGGGAGCGGACATCCGCCGACTGCACGCCGTACCCCTCGACGACGAGGTTGTGCAGGATGTTCTCGCCGTTCGTGACCGTGATCGTGACACTGTCTCCGACGCCCACCTCGAGCGAAGGATTCTTGACGCCGTCGATTGATCCGCCGACCCCGACGAACCCCGTCGTCAGGGCCCTCAGCTCGAACATGACGGGGCTGCCGCTTCCCGCAGGCTCGGGTCCCTGGTTCCCCAGCCAGAACGTGATCGCGCCCCCGCCCACGATGCCGAGGATAAGCGGAATCGCCACGAGGACGGCCAAGGTCCCGCCACTCAGGGGCCGGACGCCGCCCATCGTCCGCGTTCGCCGTTCCTCCCGGGTGAGACCCGACGTTCCGTCGATCATCCAGTCTGCCTCGCAGCTTAGAAGCCGTTCCGGGCGAAGCCGGTTCCCCGAACCCGTTCGGGCCTCACCGGGGTCGCTTGAGAAGACCCTGAAAATACGTATGCAGGATCTTCTCCTCGCCGGTCCGCAGGATCTCCGAAAGCGTGGACTTCGCAACCCCGAGTTTCTTCGCGAGTTGGGAGAGGTTGATCTTCTTGGGGAACTCGAAGTATCCGAGCTTGTATGCGAGGCTGAGGACCTGGTCCTGACGGCTCGTCAGGGCGCCTCGCCCGCGTGGGGTCCTGATCGCCGCGAGTTCGACGTCGAGTCCACGGTTTTTCAGGTCTCGCACGAGGCCCTCGACGGACGACCGCTTTGGAGCCAGGATCCGCCATTCGAGCCTCCCGGATTGCGCGGCCGTGGCGTCCGTCAGGAAACAATCCGACGTCGCGAGAGCGGTGCAAGCGTGGCAGTCACGGACCTTCAGGGTCGCGAGGATCTTGCCCTTCGGGGGGACGATCGTCTCCAGGCCCACGATGTACGGATTCTGCTGGAGGGTTGCGACGATCGCAGCCGGATCCGAGCCTCCCGGGTCGATCTCCACGAGCGTCCGCAGGAGACCGCCCTCGACGGGTTTCTGATCGACGAGGTTGACCACGGCTCCATGAGCTGTCGTGAGATCGACGACCCAGCTGCACGGGAGGGAGATCCGGAGGACCGCTTCGATCATGACGACATCCCGCATCCGAGGGCGGGATAAATAGGATGGGTAAGGGCCCCAGGACGACCGGAGGGCGGCTCACGGTGCGTGGACCTCAGGCGCCCTCCTTCTTCGATTGATTCCTCTATCCGCGAGGTCAGGCCGGCGGTCCCGCGAGGATCTTCCCGTCCCGGATGTCCAGGACGCGATGCGCGATCCTCGCGACCCGCTCGTCGTGGGTCACGACGACGATCGTCTTTCCCAAGTCGCGGTTCATTTTTTCGAAGAGGTCCAGGACCTCCTGGCCGGTCTTCGTGTCCAGCTCTCCCGTGGGCTCGTCCGCGAGGAGGAGGGGCGGATCGTTCGCGAGGGCGACCGCAATCGCGATCCGCTGTTGCTCCCCGCCGCTCAGCTCGTCGGGCCGATGCACCGCGCGGTTCGCAAGTCCGACAAGCTCGAGGAGTTCCTTCGAGCGCCCCTTCCGGTGGGACAAGGCCTTCCCGGCGAGGCGCATCGGTAGCTCGACGTTCTCCTCGGCGGTCAAGGTGGGGACGAGGTTGAAGAACTGGAAGATGAAACCAACGCGATCCCTGCGATAGCGGACGAGGTCCGCATCGCCCAGATCCACGAGGTTCGAGCCGTCGATTTCGATCCGGCCCGCGGTCGGCCGGTCGATGCCGCCCAAGAGGTTCAGGAGGGTCGTCTTGCCGCATCCGGACGGTCCGCGGATCGCCACGAGGTCTTGGTCCGCCGTTTCCATGTCGAGTCCGCGCAATGCGATCACTTCGGACTTCCCCGCACGATACACCTTGATCAAGTCTTTCGTCACGATCTTCGGCATCTCAGCCACCCCGGAGTTTGAGGACCTGTGCGACATTGATGCGCGCGATCCGCGCGGACACGAGGAGGGCCGAAAGCATCATCGCGCCGCATCCGACGAGGATGAGGACGGCGGCTTCCCAGGGGAACACGAACAGGAACGGGACGGGAGGTTCCCCGACTCCCGGAGGGCCCACGAGGAGGAGTTGTGTGGCGAAGTAGGACGTGGCGAGGCCGACTCCCGCGCCGATGACAAGCCCGACGAGCATGATCACGAACGCCTCGCCCATGAGGACCGTGGCCGTCTGCCAACCGCTCGCGCCCCGGGCGATCATCCCTGCGAACTCGACATCTCGCTCGAGCGACGCTGCATAGAGGACCAGGCCGAGGCCCACCGTCAAGATGACGACGATGAACGCGGTCTCTATCGACACGAAGCCGCGGATAGCGAGGAAGAACGGATCCGCCGAGAACCGTTCGATTTCCTCCTGGGTGGCCGTGACGAAGGGCGTCAGCTCCAAGACGGCGGCCTTGACGGCCCGCCAGTCCGCGCCGGGTGCGAGGTCGACGAGATACCGTGGGGCGGACCGGTAGTAGTCGGAATCCTGGGCCGCCAGGAAGGTCTGGAACGTCTGGGGGCTGCCGTAGATCGCCTGTTCCCCGTACCCGAATCCGGCACCCGGAAGATACCGCACGACGCCACCGATCGTCACGTTCAGCTGAATGGTCCCTGTGAAGTTGCCCTGTTGATTGTACATGGATTTTGACAAACGCAGGAGGTCGCCGACTTCGAGGAACGCTCCATCGTAGAACGAGCGGGACACGAGGACTCGGCCCGGCGTGTCCAGGACCGCCCGCGCTTGCATCGCTCCGCCGTCCCCGAAGTACCACCACTCCGGCTGGGCGACCGCGAAATAGGCGTCCGTGTCGAAAGCATACGCGTTCGGGCAGCAATACAGCGCCGTGACGCCCGTGACGGATACGACGGCCGCGACCCCCGAAATCCCGTTGATGGTGCTGAGATTCGCCGCGAAGGTCGCGTCGTTCACGTTGGCCGGTTCGACGGACATATCGGCCCCGACGCGAGCCCGGATCTCGCGCTCCTCGAACCCCTGCTGGGACGCGACGATCGTGAACGTGAAGAGGCCGAACGCGAGGCCCAGCGCGATGATGATCGCGACGTTGGACGAGCGCCGGGGATTCCGTTGGAGGTTCCGGCGGATGACGTAGTACAGATCCTTCGTAAAGGGTTTCGATACCCGCGCGAACCAGTCGTAGACGCGCGCCGTCATTCGTGTCAGGAGGCGCGTTCCCCCGATCACGAGCATGATCGGCACGAAGGGGACCAGCAACCACGGAATGACGCCGAGGATGAACGTCAGGAAGGTGAACGGCTGGCCGCGGCTGTACCACACGAAGGCGTAGTCGGCGACGCCAATCGTCACGAGGGCGAGGTCCAGCTTGGGGCTATACTGAATGCGCGTCTCCCCCTTCGCGTAGTACCGAAGGGTCTCGATGATCGGGAGCGACGCAGTCCTCCGTGCGGACCGGTACGAAACGACGATCATCAACGAGATGCTGAGGAAGACGACCGCGATCAATGTGTCCATCGTCAGCGCGAACGCCTCGTTTCCCGGACTCGTCGGAGAAGCGACCACCGCGCCGAGGAGGAATCGACTCAGTCCGATTCCCGCAAGGAGTCCGAGGATGGCCGCGATGACCCCTCCAACGATTGCCTCGAGGATGAGGAAGCCAACGACCTGGCCTCTCGAGGCACCTCTCGTGCGCATGACGGCAAGCTCGCGTCGACGCTCCGCGTGGCTCAGGTCCACGCCGACCGCCCCGAGGTAAACGCCGAGCAGGATGACGGGTGCCGACAGGACGAAGTACACGAGCCGCTGTCCGGCGAGCTGGCCCTGGAAACCCCGCAGTCGGTCGAGGAGGTTGTTCGACACGAAGTTCCCGGGCCCGAGGATCGCCTCGAGCCTGCGCTGGATCCGAACGAGACTGCGCTCCGTCCCCTCGAGATCGTAGGGGTTCACGTAGGTCGTCCGGTCGATCCAAACTTCCCCGGAGACTTGGAAGGAGGGCTCCGTGATGTTGAGCCGCAGCAGGACTTCGTCGACGTCCCGGAGATGGACGAATCCGAAAGATCGGTAGTACGGATAGGGCACGGATCCTCCGCCTGAACTTAGCGGCAGGTCGAAGATGACGGCCAGGTTAAGGGTCGTCTCGGTTCGACGGAGTTCGAACGTCTCGTTGTAGTACTCTGTATACAAGGTGACGGGATCGCCGAGATTCAGGCTGAGGCCGGACGCCAGATCCCGGGTCAGGCCGATGGATCCGAGCGGGAGGTCGGTCGACCCCGCGACCTCTGCGCCGCGCACCATGGAGGGCAGGTGCTCCGGATCGATGCCCAGTACCGTCGCGCCCCAGGTCACGTTCCCCACGGTCTCCAGTTGGTACACGGGCATGTACCGGAACAGGCTGACGTCGGTCACGCCTGCGGAATCCAGCAGCGCCGTTCGCAGGATCGTGTAATCGAAGGTCCCGCCGCTCACCTGCGCGTAGACGCTGAAGTCGCCTTGGATCCCTGCGAGCGAGGCGTCGAGGGTTGCCCGTGCGCTCGAATCGATCGCGATGAACGTGCCCGAGACGAACGTCACGGCGAGGAACACTCCGAGAATCGCGGAGATCGTTCGCCGCCGGTTCCGCAGAACGTCGGACGCGGCGAAGGGGAACAGCCCCACGGAATCCCTCCGGGGCGTCATCCGCCCCGGGTTCCGTGATACGCCGCCTCAGCTATAAGATGGATTGGAAATCGCTCGGAGAATGACCGGCTGTGCTCTGCGGATACACGCCCCGAGATCCCGTGCGTACGGGCCGTGGGCCATGATTCGGTCGATGGCTAACCTTTTCCGCGGAGTGATGGCGGACCGTGTCATGTAGGGTCACGGCGGTGAGAGGCCTGGACGGTCGTCCGGTCGGGGAGATTCCCGCTTCCGCGGGAGGACGCAATGCTTCACGGGCCCTTCAGGCGGGCCTCGTCGCGATCGCAGCCGTGGGGACCCTGTTCGCGACCCTCGGCACATGGTTCAGCCGGAACCTCGCGTACCTCCTGCTCGCGGTCGCCGGGCTCTCGGCCCTTTTCGGGATCCGTTGGGCGGATCGGGCCTCCCATGTTCCCCCGGATCGGACCGCACGAGGCGCGAGGCGCGACGCGCACATAGGCGCCGCACTCTCGGCTGCGGCACTCCTCGTCGTCTTGTACTTCACGGGTCTCTGGCTCGTCGCCCTCTTCGTGTGGCCGGTGGTCCTCTCGGTCGGTCTAATTGCGTGGGCCGTCCACCGGGAGCGTGTGGCGGTCGCAAGGGCCAACGAGGAGGCGGAGCCGTGAAGGCGTTCCGCACCGCGGTCCTCGTTTCCCTCGTCCTCCCGGCCCTCCTCCTCCCGGGCCATGCGGCGGCATTCTGCGAGATCCTCGAACCTCCTTCCGCCCTCCCGACCCAGGTGAATGGGACCCAGGTGGAGATCCAGCTGACGGAAGGTTTCGCGCGGGTCGTAATCATCAAGGAGTTCTACAACCCGAGCGATGTCTCGAAGGACGGTCAGGTCTTCTTTCCCTTGGAGAAAGGACACGAACTCATCACGGACCTCCGGCTCAAGATCGGGAACGTCGTGTACAATGCCTCCGCACAGGATCGTGGCGAGGCCCTCGACGATTTCCTCGATGCGGTTGCGCAGGGCCAGGACGCGGCCCTTGTGCAGTACGATCCGCCCCGGGACGTCTACTGGATCGCGGTCACGATCCCGCCTCGGGAGGCGCGGACGACGATCACGACGCTCGAGATGCCTCTAATGAAACGCGATGGCTTCTACGAGTACCACTATCGAATGTCGGTCGACGCCCGGGACAACGTGGACTACCTGCGCGTGCACGTTCGCGTCGAGACGGCCGCGCCGCTCACGCATATCCACTTCGGGAACCATCCAGACCTGCCGATTCTGCGCGACAGGGATCGCGTCGCGGAGGTGTACATCAACGACACGGCAACTGCCCGGGGCCGCGATCTCCACGTCCACTTCGGATCTGCGGCTTCGTCGCTCGGGCAGTTCGTCGATCCGGAGGGGATGCGATACGTCCGGTACGGGCTCGAGCCCGATGATCCCGCGTTTGCGTCCTCCGTGGTCCCTCTGCCCCGTTCGGTCCTCTTCGCCCTCGATGCATCCGGGAGCATGAGCCTGAGCGAGCGCTGGCCCATCGCGAAGGACGCGGCGCTCCAAGCCCTCGGTGCCCTGACAGCCGGGGAGACGTTCGGGCTCGCCGTATTCGGGGGCCCTGAGGGCGCCGTCTTCGATGCCCGTCTGCGCGAATGGGATTCAGGCCTTGTCCCAGCGGTCCGAGGCTTCCTCGATTCGTTGACGCCGCATGGGAGCACGAGTTACACCGCCCCCCTCGGATGGATTGAAGCTTGGGCGCGGGACGCCCGGACGCGCGGGCAGCAGCCGGTTTTCATCCTCGTTTCCGACGGGCGGCCGACGAGGAGCGCCCTGGATCTCGATCTCGAGAGGGCGTACGCGCGGATCTCATACGATCGCACGATGCCGATCTTCGCCGTTGCGGTCCGTCCGACGGACCACTCGGCGGAGAACCTCTTGCGGAACCTGAGCCACTTCCAGCACGGGGATCTCTTCACGATCTCCGGCCGCGAGCCAGCGGAGGCCGTCGATGCCCTCCTCGCGTCGATCCGCGTTCCCGTCCTCCAAGATCTCCGCTCCCATGTCCTCGGCGTGGGGATCGAGTTGGCGAGTCCGAATCCTCAGACGTTGGTCCAGGGCGGAGAGGCAATCGTCCTCGCGAGGCTCGCGGGCACCACGGAAGAGCCGTTTGAGGTGAGCCTGTCCTGGCCCGGGCCTGCGGGGAGCGTCTCCGTGGACCGTTCCTTCCCGGGATCCGAGATCCCGGATCAGCCGTTGCTGCAACGGCAGTGGCTCCTGATGCGCATCCAAGGAATGCTCGCGGAGCTCCGCGCCCATGAGGATCCCGCCACGCTGGAGGCCCTGAGGGTCCTGGCCACGGAGAATCGGGTCGTGACGCCGTATACGTCGTTGCTCGTCCTCATCCCGGCGCGCGGGCCGGATCAGACGCCTCCTCCGGCCGAAGCGGCCTTGGAGGGCCTTTTCGGCGGCACCTCCGGTCTCCTCGCCTCGCCCGGCGCGTCGCAGTCGTCCTCCTTCGGGTTGTTCGCCCCCGTGGCGGCGGAGGCGCGGCGCGCGGAGGCCCTTCGGGCAGACTTGTCGAATCCGCTCATGGTCGAGCGCGAACTCGATCGGATCGTGTTCGAAGGTTCGCCGGATGCCGAGAACTTCGAAGCCGGCAGCGTGGTCGTCCGGTTCCAGGGGACACATCTCCGGGTCCTCGAGGCCGGGGACGAGCTCGTCGCGGTCCTCGGAGACGAGTTCCGGCCCTCGCGGTATGCGCAGAATGCGATCGGTTTCTCCGTCGCGGTCCTGGCTCTTTGGGCGCTTGTTCGTGTGCGCAGGCGCACGCTCGGATGACGCGGCAGCCGCGGTCGTTCAGGCCGGCTGGGCATGGGCCCGAAGGAAACGGCCCGCTACTGGCCGTGCGCCGTTCCTGGTTCGTGGCCGTTAAGGAGACACCCGCCGAGTGGCGGGTCGACCTTGAAGGTCTCACAGGTCGTTCGCCTCGGACATGAAGTACCGTTTCGCCTACACGGGGATCCGCGTCCGGAACCTGAAGAGGTCCCTGGACTTCTACACGAAGGCCGTTGGGATGAAGGTGACGCGGCGCGGGACGATGGACCACGGTGGGATCTACGTCGCGCTCCGGAGCCCCGGGTCCACTCAGGAACTCGAATTGAACTGGTATCCGCCGGGAAGCCGCTTCGCGACGCGGTACCGCGGTGGGGAGGAGATGGATCACCTCGCGTTCGTCGTGGACGATGTCGAGAGAGCCTTCCGGGAGCTCGTCCGCCAAGGGGCCAAGGTTGCGATCGATCCGGCTCACGCGAAAGGGTCGGAAGTGTACGTCAAGGACCCGGACGGGATCTGGATCGAACTCCTCAGCTGAACCGTGGCGATGTCCGTTCCTTTCCTCCCCTATTCATATACTATACAAAGTATAGGGGTCCGGGGCTCACGCCCCGGAGGAGAGAACAATGGTGTACGTGCGCGACGACGGCGTATTCGAAGCGTCGATCGACAAGGTGTGGAAGTATCTCCAGAGCCCGGAGATCCATCGGCACGACGCGATCCTGAGCCAGACGGTGATGGACCAGTCGGGGAACACGATGAAGATCCGGGCGGAGGTCAAGGGCCCGGAGGGCAAGGAAGAGCAGATGTGGCGGATGACGATGGATCCGCCCTTCGGTTTCGAGCTCGAGGTCCTTTCCGGCTCCCAGAAGGGGTCGACGAACACCCACACCTACGTCCCGATGGGTGACAAGACGAAGGTCATCGTCACCGGAGATTTCCGCATCGAGGGACTCGATCCCGACGCAACAAAGAAGGCGACGCTCGACTACTTCGCGAAGGTCTTCGAGGAAGACAACCACGCGATAAAGAGCCTCTAGCCTCCCCCAACCGAATCAGCGCCCATCGAAAGTCCGTTCGGCTTCTTCGAGTCGGTCGACGACGCGTCCGTGGTCGCCATCGATGGCGAAGTCGAGTCGATGGGCCTCCTGCCGCGTTGGCAAGGACTTGCCGCCAGCATGGCTCAGAGCGATCGCGATGGCCCCACACGAGAGAGCACGGCCCGCTCAGTCCTCTTCGCTCTCCCGCCCGAGCTGGCGCTCGGCCGCGAGCCGACCGAGCCGAAGGAATGCCTCTTCGACACGCTCGCCCGTCTTCGCGGACGTCAGGAGGGAGTCGCACGCGAATTGCGCGCAAAGCTCCCCGATCTCTCTTTGCGAAAACTCCGCTTGCTGCGACAGGTCCGACTTGTTGACCGCGATGAGGACGGGGATCGACCCTGCGACTCCCTGGACGGCGCCGACCCAATCCACAACATCGATCAGGCTCGAGCGGCGCGTGAGGTCTGCGACCGCAAGGATCCCCCGGGCTCCGTGGAAGTAGGCCTCCTTGAGGAGTTCCTGAAAACCCTGCTGGCCCATGATGTCCCAGATCGTCATGTCAACCTGTACCGCGACGTCCCGGTCCGGGAACGAGAGTTCGAGCGTCTTCTTCGTCACCTTCGTCCCGAGCGTCGTTTCGTACCGTTCATCAAAGACATTCAGGACGAATCGCCGAATCAGAGAGGTCTTGCCGACCGCGAGGCCTCCGACGAGGCAGATCTTCGACTTCAGCACGATCGTATCCATGGGATGCCTTGGAGGGATTCCCGGGGACGGGCGGGGCGCCACGCGTCTCCCGGAGACATAAGCGTTCCCTTCCCGTTATCATCGGGGGGCCAAACTGGCTGACGGCCCGGGGCGTCTCCCTCGAGGCGTCCCTGCGGCCCGCTGAGCAGGCAGATTCGGGACGTTCCGATCTCACGCCTTCCGGCCGGGGTTTCGCGGTGGTCCATCCCTGCGGATGACCCAGACCTCGTTTCCCGCGGTGATACGGAGACGGAAACGATTACCTATCCGCCTGTCGCGTTCACATCGGGAAGCCGATGCGTATCTGGGGCACGCGAAATCCGTCGAAAGCCCCGCGGTCTCGGTCGGACCGCGCGGATGTCCAGAAGATTCTCACGCAGTACGTCCTCCACATGTCGATCACGTCCCTCGCGAACGAGGACATCACGCCCCTCTACGAGGAATACGCGGAGGACCGACGGCTCGGGGATTCCGAACGCGAAGAACTCGCGGTCGCGTATCGGGCCCTCCACCTCTCCCCGCGCGCGGCGGGGGACGCATGAGTTCGCGGGCATCGGCCGAAAATCGACGCCGTCGATAAACGGTGCGAAACGATTAAGCCCGGCGACGGCCCCCTTCCAGGCTGCATGAAGGCCGCGATTCTCGGGATCGGCGGTGTGGGCCGGTCCCTTGCATGGGAACTCATCGGCGACCCGCGCGTCTCCTCCCTCCTCTTCGTGGACAAGAGTCCGGAACGGGCACGGGCCTCGCGGGAGATGCACCGGCGGAAGGACATCGAATCCCGTGTTCTCAACGTCGAGAACCGCACCGCCCTCGCTCGCGTCCTCAAGGGTTGCGACATCGTCGTGAACGCGACGGTCCCGGACCACAATCTCTCCATCATGGCAGTGGCCCTTGAGGCAGGGCTCGACTACCTCGACCTCGCGGCCACGGGCCCCCGCACTCCGGGCGGCCGCCCGGGGATCCTCGAGCAGTTGGACCTGCACGTCGCGTTCCGCGACGCCGGGCTCACGGCCCTCCTCTCGATGGGCTTGGATCCCGGGATGTCGAACGTGATGGCGAAGGAGGCCGCGGACCGCCTCGATTCGGTCGACTCGATCCGCATCCGGTCCGGCGGAACCGTGAAACTCCCTCGGGGCGTGACGACCGCGAAGTTTGTCCCCCTCTACTCGCGGGAGGCCTTCTTCTCGGATATCATGATCCGGCCCTCCATCTGGTCGGACGGAAGCCTCGTCGAGCAAGAGCTGCTGAGTGGCGAGGAGACGTTCGCGTTTCCGCCGCCGGTCGGGCCCCAGCGGACCTTCCTCATCTCGCACGAGGAGGTCAAGACGCTCCCGCGGTTCCTGGGGAAGCCCGTCCGCAAGGTGGACTTCAAGTACGCGATCGACCCGGACCTCGCGCAGGCCCTCGTCTCCCTCGAGAATCTCGGTCTCCTTGCGAAGGAACAGCGGATCCGACTGGATCGCCGCCAGATCGCTTTCCGCCAGGCCTTCCAGATGGCCTTTCCGGATCCCCTCTTGATTGCGGCTCGCCTCGAAGGCACGAAGTGCGTGACGGTGGAGGTCGAGGGCGTTGTGCGCGGTGTGCACCGGATCCTCCGTTCGCATATCGCCCTCCGGCATCGGGAAGCGGCCCGGCGCCGCAAGACGACGGCGGTGTACTACCTGACATCCGTCGCCGCGGCGATCGGGGTGGCGATGATTGGCGAAGGGGCCCTGCCCGGACCCGGCGTCTATCCCGCCGAGGTCCTCGATCCGGCCCGAGTGTTCGCGGAGTGGGAGTCGAGAGATCTGCCGATCGAGCGGTCGGAGAGCGTCGTCCCGAACTGACTCCTCTCCGCCTCGGTCAGCCTGCGAAGCGCATGCCCCACGAGGCCCGCATTGCCCCCAGGACGCCCCCGAGCACGAGGAGCGAAACGAGTACGATCACGACGCTTTGGAATAGGGTGTAGGCCGGGGACCAGAACGCGGCGTAGAGCAAGACGAAGCTCAACCATGCGACGCCCGCGAAGATCGAGATCGTCACGCGCGTCCTCATCCCCGCCATCGTCCACGCCCGCTGTTGCTCGTGTGCGGGCCACGAAGGTCCCGTATTCACTCTCCTCCCCGGCCGGCGACGAGGGTGCCGGTTGATCAGAGTTCCGCCCGCATCGAAGGGACCATCCGTTCCGTCGCACGGCCTAGAAGTCGCCGGTCACCGGACGGATATCGACCTCGCAACCCTAAAATACGGACCCCAATATCTTCGCGGGACGCCCAGGGTTCTCCATGCCTGAACTGAGGAAGGACTATGTGACGGACACCTGGGTTGTGTTCTCGGCGGCCCGCGCACATCGACCGGGCGCCTTCAAGAAGGAAAAGTTGACGACGGACCCGGCGAAGTGCCCGTTCTGCTACGGCCATGAGCCCATGACGCCGCCCGAAATCCTTGCGTACCGGAAGGACGGGCAACCGAACGGGCCCGGCTGGTGGATCCGCTGCGTCCCGAACAAGTTCCCCGCCCTCCAGGTCGAGGGCGAGGTCCACCGACGCGTGAACCAGCTGTTCCACAGCGTGAGCGGGGTCGGCGCCCACGAAGTGATCGTCGAGACCCCGGACCACGACATTCACCTGGCCGCCCTGAGCGACTTCCAGGTCCAGGAAGTCATCACGGCCTACAAACAACGGTACTTGGACCTGACCCGGGACAAGCGATTCAAGTACATCCTGATCTTCAAGAACCACGGGGTGCCAGCGGGCGCCTCGCTCTCGCATCCTCACTCCCAACTCATCGCGACCCCGATCGTGCCGCGCCGAATCATGGAGGAGGTGAACGCCGTCAACCGATACTACGAGTCAATGGGCGGCGCTTGCATCTACTGCGAGATCATCGAGACGGAACTCGAGGAGGAGGAGCGGATCGTCTCAGAGAACGATTCGTTCATTTCCCTCTCGCCCTACGCCGCCCGGTTCCCCTTCGAGACGTGGATCCTCCCGAAGGCCCACGAGATGTCCTTCGAGGACCTCACGGACGATGAACGCACACCCCTGGCCCACATCCTGAAGGACGTGCTCGGCCGCATGGATCGCATCCTGGACGATCCGCCGTTCAACTACTATATCCACACCGCTCCGTGCGACCGCAAGGAGACGAAGTACCACTGGCACCTGGAAATCACGCCCCGCCTCACGGAGACCGCGGGGTTCGAGCGGGGCACGGGATTTTACATCAACCCCGTGATGCCGGAAGACGCGGCCGCGATCCTCACGGAACGCGTGAAGTTGGGCGAGAAGGGCCCGTGAGGCCGAAGGTTCTTGTGGCGTCCTGCGATGGGTGTCGCGCATGCTGGGGACCCTCTCTTCGTTCTTCGAGCCGGCGTACGAGACCCGGGACGGCCTCCCGACGTTCCGAATCTTCATGCACGGCCTCTGGCTCGACGCGAAGGGAGGCGCCTCGTTCGACGTCGACACGCCAATCGACAATTCCGTCGTCGCGCGCGTCCCGAACGCCTCGCCGTCGGACGTCGAGGCAGCGATCGATGCCGCCCTCGCGGGACACCGGGCGATGGAGTCGATCCCCGGCGTGGACCGGATCGACCTCCTCGAGAAGGCACGCGCCCTCTTGCTGCAGCACAAGGAGGACTTCGTCCGGACCCTGACGGTCGAGGCCGGAAAACCCCCGAAGGACGCGGAAGGCGAGGTGAGCGCGACCGCGGAGCGCTTCCGCCTCGCAATGCAGGAGTCACGCCACGTCTTCGGGGAGTTCATCCCGGGGGAGTGGTCGAAGGACGCGAAGGGACGGATCGCGATCGTGGCCCGGGTGCCCCTCGGCATCGTCGGCGCGATCTGCCCCTTCAACTATCCGCTGTTCATCGCCGCGGCGAAAGCGATCCCGGCGCTCCTCGCCGGAAATTCGGTCGTACTCAAACCGGCGAGCGACACGCCCTTGAGTATGATCCTCTTCGCTCGCGTCCTCGAAGAGGCGGGGCTTCCCGCAGGAGCGTTCAACATCGTGACGGGCCGCGGGAGTCTGGTGGGAGAGGCGATTGCTTCGAACGACAAGATCTCCATGATCTCGTTTACAGGTAGCACGGAAGTCGGCGAGGCGATCATGAAGGTGGGCGGGATCAAGAAGTTCCACCTCGAGCTCGGCGGCAAAGGGATGGCCATCGTGCTGCACGACGCGGACCTCGAACTTGCGGCGGAGAAGTGCCTTGAGGGATCGCTGAAGAACGCGGGCCAGCGGTGCGACGCAATCTCGTCCATCCTCGTGGTCGATGACGTCGCGGATGCCTTCGTCGAGCACTTGGCCAAGGGAATGGACGGTTGGAAGCACGGGGACCCCCGAGAGCCCGGGGTCAAAGTCGGTCCTCTGATCAACCCCTCTGCGGCGAACCACGTGCGAAAGCTGATCGCGGACGCGATTGAGAACGGTGCGAAGCTCGTCCGCGGTGGCAAGGGCCAATCCTGTTACGTGGAGCCGTCCCTCCTGGATCACGTGCCGATCGCTGCGCGAATCGCCTTCGAAGAGACCTTTGGGCCCGTGGCGACCGTGATCCGGATCCAGGACCTCGACGAAGCGATCCAGATCAGTCGGATGTCCCGCTACGGCCTGGACTCCTGCGTCTTCACGGCCGATTATCGCCGCGTGTGGCAGATCGCAAGCCGCTTGCGTGTCGGGGAGTTGACCGTGAACGACCATCCCCGTCACGGGGTCGGCTTCTTCCCGTTCGGCGGGAGCAAGGCGAGCGGGATCGGGCGCGAAGGGATCGGGTACAGCGTCGACGAGATGACGGAACTCAAGACGATCGTCCTCAACCTCGAGGGCTAGCCGCGCGGACTCAAGGACCTCCGTCTCGTGACTGGCGGGCCCTCGGCCTAGGCCTCCGCGACCTGTCGATAGAGCGCCGCGTACTTCTTTGCTGAGGCCTTCCACGAGAGGTCCTGGGACATCGCCCGCTGGCGCACCGTCTTCCAGCCCCGGCGTGCACGATAGAACGCCATCGCGCGCCGGACCGCGTCGAGGAATCCGGCGGGCGTGTAGTCGCGGAACGTGAAGCCGTTCCCTCTCGTCGGCTCGGCCGTCAGATCGACGACCGTGTCCGTGAGACCGCCCGTGAGTCGGGCGATGGGCAACGTCCCATACCGCAGGCTGATCATCTGTCCGAGTCCGCACGGTTCGAACTTCGACGGCATCAGAAAGAAGTCCGATCCCGCGTAGATGCGGTGTGCGAGCGCCTCGTCGTACTTCAGGTATGCCACGAAGTCCCGGTGCGCCTCAGCGAGATCGGCCAGAGGCTCCTCGTACTTCCGCTCACCCGCACCCAGGAGCACGACCTGGACCCTCTGGCCGAGGATTTCGGGCAGGGCGGGGATCAAGATGTCGAACCCTTTCTGCTCCGTGACCCGGGAGACCATGCCCAGGAGCGGGACGCTGGGCTCCTTCGGCAGGCCGATCTCCTTCTGGAGCGAGGCCTTATTCGCTGCCTTCTTGTCCACGGCCGTCCTGGAATATTTCTGGGCGATGATCGGATCCTTCGCAGGGTTCCACACGTCGTAGTCGATCCCGTTCAGGATGCCCGACAGCTTCGTCGCCCTCGATCGCAGGAGGCCGTCCAGGCGGCAGCCGTACTCCTCCGTCTGGATTTCCTTGGCGTAGGTCGGGCTCACCGTGTTCACGGCGTCCGCGTACACGATGCCCGCCTTCATGAAATTCAGCTGGCCGTAGAACTCCACCCCTTCGACGCCCCACGTCTCCGGCGGCAGTCCCAGCCAATCGAAGAGGTCTCGCCCGAAGACCCCCTGGTGCTGCAGGTTGTGGATCGTGAGGATGGTCCGGATGCGTCCATATCGTTCGTCGCCCCCGTTCGCGTCCCGGAGGAAAGCGGGGACCATTGCGGAGTGCCAGTCGTTCAAGTGGATGACATCGGGCCAGAAGTCCGCCTTCGGGAGGAAGTCGAGGATCGCCTTGCAATAGAAGCCGAATCGCTGGCCGTCGTCCTCGTACTCGTAGACCTTCGGGCGGTCGAAAAGTTCCGCCTCCTCGATCAGGTACACCGGCACGCCGTCCATGCCCGACGTCTTTAGGTGCGCCTCCCGGGAGCGTCCGCCCACGTGCACGTCGAACGAGCCCAGGTTCTCCCTCACGTCATGGATCATCCCATACCGAGGCAGGACCATACGCACGTCGTGGCCGAGAGACCGCAGGGCCTTCGGGAGGCTGCCGGCAACGTCCCCGAGGCCGCCGACCTTCGCGAGAGGATACGCCTCGGCTGATGCGAACAGGATCTTCATGCGAATCGCGCGAGGGCACCCGGGTCCACGGCTTAAAGGTGCGCCTGCAAATGATTCCTCATCCCGGCCGGCTCCAATGCCTGCCACGGGACCGAGAGGGT
>Ga0209521_10002120_pt1 | contig 16239 bp, 13 predicted proteins | sample Rifsed19ft4_FD_184016 | JGI IMG/M metagenome (GOLD analysis project Ga0209521, IMG submission 184016) | Soil microbial communities from Rifle, Colorado, USA - sediment 19ft 4 (version 2) | ecosystem: Environmental > Terrestrial > Deep subsurface > Rock core/Sediment | place: Rifle, Colorado...
GAGCCGGTAACCGCACGCCTAGTGGCTGACCTGATCGAGGCCGCCTTTGACAGGGTGGTGGCGCTGGACGTTCACACGGGTTCGATCGAGGCCCTCTTTCGAACACCAGCTGAGCACCTTACCGCCGTCACTGTCCTGGCAGAAGCTGTGCGTGCAGTGCGATTCACGAGGAGCGTCGTCGTAGCGCCGGATCTGGGCGCTGTGAAGCTGGCGGAGAGGTATGCCGCCATCTTGGACCTTCCGGTCGCCGTCGTGCGCAAGCGACGCCTTTCAGCCCGGCGCGTGACCGTGAGCGGCATAGTGGGAGACGTGGACGGAAGGGCCCCGATCATAGTGGACGATATGATAAGTACCGGCGCGACCATCGCCTCCGCCATCGAAACGCTCTCCGGTGCCAGCTGCGCTCCAGAGATCATCATTGTCGCCACCCATGGCCTTTTCGTCAGCACCGCCGAGCGCCTCAAGGATTCACCTGCGTACAAGTTCATAGTGACAGACTCCGTCTCGCAAGAGGATGACCTCCCTCTCCCCGTACAAGTCGCCAGCGTTGCTCCTCTGCTTGCCGATGCGGTTGGCCGGCTCCATGGCGACCGCTCGCTGAGAGATCTGATCGTCCATGGCTAGCGACGGGAATTCCTCGCCACCAGGCGGTTTGCTGCGCCTTCGGTCCAGATGGCCTCCATAGCGCCCGCCAAATTAGCCTGCCAACAGCTGGCGCCCCACTGTAGGATTAGAGTGCCCATTGAGCCACAGGAGGGATGTCATTCGCCCAGAGACAATCGCGAGCATACGGAAGAGCCTGGCTGAGACGCCTGTCCAACCGAATCTTAGCGACTACGGCAAGGAATGCTCCGGTTTCTCGTGGGATCACGCTCGACTTGAACTTATGGGTCTGCCTGAGAAGCGCGGGCTGAACATTGCCCATGAAGCCGTCGATAGGCACGCGGCGGGTGACTTGAAGGAACACGTGGCGATCCGGTGGCTTGGCAGAGACGGGGACGTTCGAGACTACACCTATGGTGATCTTCGCGACCTGTCCAACCGGTTTGCCAACCTGCTTCAAGGACTCGCTGTCGGCAAGGGAGATCGGGTTTACACGCTTGCAGGCCGCATCCCGGAGCTATACATCGCAGCTCTGGGTACGCTCAAGAACCGAAGCGTGTTTTGCCCTCTGTTCTCAGCATTCGGCCCGGAGCCCGTCCGCGCCCGCTTGTCCATCGGTGAGGCCCGGGTGCTGGTTACGACCGAGACTCTCTACCAGAGGAAAGTGGCGGCACTCCGTTCTGAACTTCCAAACCTTGAGTTCGTGATTCTGGTCGCGGATACCCACGGCCCGACTGAGGTCCCGGGAACCATCGACTACCTAGGGCTGATGGAGGCGGCCAGTCCCCAGTTCACAATCCAGCCCACCGATCCCCAGGATCTGGCGCTCCTTCATTTCACTAGCGGCACGACTGGCACGCCCAAGGGTGCTGTCCACGTGCACGAGGCCGTTGTCGTCCATCACATCACGGGGAAGCTAGCCCTCGACCTTCATCCGGAGGACATCTTCTGGTGTACGGCCGACCCGGGTTGGGTGACCGGAACATCCTACGGCATCATCGCCCCGCTTACCAACGGCGTTACGAGCATCATCGATGAGGAGGAGTTCGACGCTGAGCGCTGGTATCAGATCCTCGAGCAGCAGCAAGTCAGTGTTTGGTATACCGCGCCGACGGCGATCCGAATGCTGATGAAGGCCGGCACCGAGCTGGCGCGCCAGTATCGCTTTCCGCGGCTCAGATTTCTTGGTAGCGTCGGCGAGCCGCTGAACCCGGACGCGGTCGTCTGGGGACGGGAGGCCTTTGGGCGGCCATTTCATGACAACTGGTGGCAGACGGAGACCGGCGGTATCATGGTCGCCAACTTCGCCAGCATGGACATCCGCCCCGGTTCGATGGGTCGCCCGCTCCCTGGAATCGAAGCGGCAATTGTGCGCAAGAACGAGGACGGCAGCGTCTATGTGATCGAGGAACCGGGCGTCCAGGGCGAGCTGGCGCTTCGCCCCGGCTGGCCGTCTATGTTCCGCGGCTACTGGAATGAGCCTGCACGCTACGCTAAGTGTTTCGCCGTAGGCTGGTACCTTACCGGAGATCTAGCCCGGCGAGACGAGGACGGCTACTACTGGTTCGTAGGCCGCGCCGACGATGTCATCAAGACAGCAGGCCACCTGGTGGGTCCGTTCGAGGTCGAGAGCGTGCTGATGGGCCACCCCGCGGTGGCGGAGGCAGCCGTCATCGGCAAGCCCGACCCGGTCGCGATGGAAGTTGTGAAAGCGTTCGTCGCTCTGAAGGCCGGCCACGAGAAGAGCGAGGCTCTCAAGCGTGACATCCTCGGCTTCGCCCGCTCGCGGCTGGGCGCGGCCGTCGCTCCCAAGGAGATTGACTTCATTGATTCCGTTCCGAAGACGCGGAGCGGCAAGATCATGCGGCGGCTGCTGAAGGCGCGGGAACTCGGCCTGCCCGAAGGCGACATCTCAGCTCTTGAGACAGCGTAAATGCGGGCAGAGAAGGCGGCCTCGCAGCAGACGCCCAGTCGCGAGCACGCCCTTGGACTTCTCCGCCAGATGCTATTGATCCGCCGGTTCGAGGAGAAGGCGGCTGAGTTGTATCAGGTCGGTATGATCAGAGGCTTCCTGCACCTCTACATTGGCGAGGAGGCGGTGGGCGTAGGCGCCATGCAGGCGCTGGGTACCGACGACGCCATCGTCGCGACGTATCGAGACCACGGGCACGCGCTGGCGCGGGGGATCCCCGCCGGTGTGCTGATGGCCGAGATGTTCGGCAAGGCCAACGGTTGCAGTCGTGGCCGGGGTGGATCGATGCACTTCTTCGATGTCTCCCGGCGTTTCTACGGAGGTTATGCCATCGTCGGCGGAGGGCTGCCGATAGCCGTTGGCTTGTCGCTCGCAGACAAGATGCGTGGCGTCGAGCGAGTCACAGCCTGCTTCTTCGGCGAGGGTGCCGTCTCTGAGGGGGAGTTTCATGAGTCCTTGAATCTGGCGGCACTTTGGAAGCTACCCGTTCTCTTCCTCTGCGAGAACAACCTCTATGCTATGGGCACGGCGCTTTCCATCGCGCAGGCCGAGACGGAAATCGCCATCCAGGCACGCTCGCACCGAATTACCGCCGAGACAGTAGACGGCATGGATGTGCTCACCGTCGAAGCCGCGACCAAGCGAGCGGCCGAAGCCGTGGGACGGGGCGAAGGCCCCCAATTCGTCGAGTTTCAAACGTACAGGTTCCGGGGCCACTCAATGGCGGATCCCGAGCTGTACAGGACGAAGGAAGAAGTTGAGGAGTGGAAGAAGCGCGATCCAATCGTGCTCTTCCGGCGAAAGCTTGAGGAGTGGGAGATGCTCACGGACCCGGACTTCACACAGATCGAGGGCTCCATCGATGCTGAGATCGGCGAGGCCGTCGCCTGCGCCGAGGACGGGGAGTGGGAGCCGGTCGAGGACCTGATGAAGGATGTCATGGTGCGCCCATGACAAGAATGACCTACCGTGAGGCGGTCCGCTCCGCGCTTCGAGAGGCGCTGAGCAGCGACCCCACGGTCTTCCTGATGGGTGAGGATGTCGGACGCTACGGCGGAGCCTTCGCGGTCAGCCACGGTCTTCTTCAGGATTTCGGCCCCGAGCGGATACGCGACGCGCCGCTCTCGGAGTCCACGTTCGTCGGAGCGGGCATCGGTGCCGCGCTCAACGGCATGCGGCCGATCGTGGAGATCATGACCGTTAACTTCAGCCTGCTGGCGATGGACCAGATCCTCAACAACCTGGCGACCCTTCGTTACATGTCCGGCGGCCAGATGAGCATGCCCCTGGTCGTGCGCATGGCGACGGGAGGAGGGCGTCAACTAGGGGCGCAGCATTCTCACAGCCTGGAGGTCTGGTACGCTCATATCCCCGGTATCCGCGTTCTCGCCCCGGCCACGGTGGCAGACGCGAAGGGGATGCTGCTCGCCGCTCTCCGGGAGCCCGACCCGGTGTTCATCTTCGAGCACGCCACGCTTTATCCGGTAGAGGACGAGATCGACGAGACCGCCGGCCCCGCGGACATCCAACACGCGGCCGCGCGGCGCGCCGGCAGGGACATCACGATTGTCACCTACGGCGGGTCTCTCCCAAAGGCGATGACGGCCGCAGAGGAACTCGCAAAGGACGGGATCGCGGCCGAGGTGATCGATCTGCGGACGCTGCGCCCACTGGACACAGCCGCAGTACTCGAATCACTTGCTAAGACGCATCGCGTAGTAGTCGTTGACGAAGGCTGGCGCACGTGCAGCCTGTCGGCCGAGATCTCCGCACGCATCATGGAGGAGGGCTTCGACGACCTGGATGCACCGGCCGCGCGGGTCTGTAGCGCCGAGGTGCCGATGCCTTACGCGAAGCACCTGGAGGAAGCCGCCCTGCCTCAGGTAGCAGGAATAGTCGCGTCCGTGCGGAGTATCCTCTAGGCCGATGGCCGACTTTCTTATGCCCATTCTCGGCGCTGACATGACAGAAGGCACGGTCGTGACCTGGCGGAAGCAGCCCGGCGAGCGCGTCGAGCGTGGGGAGATCATTGTCGAGGTCGAAACTGACAAGGCGACCGTGGAGGTGGAGTCCTTCGTAGCCGGCACGGTTGAGATGATTCTCGTTGACGAGGGCCGGAAGGTCCCCGTCGGGACGCCCCTTGCGGTGATCGGCGTCGAGGGTGAACAGCCGGTGGCCTCGCGCCCAGCCGCGGCAGTCCCTCCACCTTCAGTGGCTTTCCCGGCGCCAGCGCCGGCAGCGACGAAGGCTCTTGGAGCTCGGCTGCGGGCCTCCCCGGCAGCGAAGCAGCTTGCGCAAGAGCTAGGAGTAGAGCTATCAACCGTAACGGGGACCGGCCCCGAAGGTCGCATCACGCGAGAGGACGTCGAGCAAGCGACGAAGGTCCTGACACGGCCTGCCGAAGAAGCGCCCGATCGGCAGACGCGTATGCGCCAGGCGATTGCTGCTGCCATGAGCCGCTCCGCCCGCGAGATCCCCCACTTTCACCTGGCGCGCGACATTGACATGAGCAGCGCAACGGCGTGGCTAGCCGAGGAAGACGAGAGGAAACCGGTGGCGGAGCGCCTTCTCTACGTGGTCCTTCTCATCAAGGCTACTGCACTTGCCCTTCGAGAGGTACCGGAGTTGAACGGACGCTGGATCGAAGGGCGGGTCGTCGAGAATCGGGCCGTCAATGTCGGGGTCGCTATCTCTCTACGCGGCGGAGGGCTCGTGGCTCCTGCCCTACTCGGCACCGATCGCAGGACGCTCGATGACCTCATGAGGGGATTCCGTGACCTCGTCCAGCGCGCTCGCGCGGGCAGCCTCCGTGGCCTCGAGATCACAGAGCCAACGATCACGGTGACCAATCTTGGTGAAGCCGGGGCCGACTCCGTTTTCGGCCTCATCTATCCGCCACAAGTCGCCCTAGTTGGCTTCGGAAGAATGACCGAGAGGGCACAGATATACAACGGTGAGATCACCCCCCGGCCCGCGATCACAGCAAGCCTCTCGGCCGATCATCGCGTGGTCGATGGCCACAGGGGGAGCCTGTTCCTGGGGGCTATCGATCGCATGCTACAGGAGCCGAACCGATTATGAGGGACGAAGAGATCATTGAACGCCTCCTTGGGATCCTGGAGGAACTGGCACCGGAGGCGGACGTCAGGCAGTTGAAACGAGACGTCCGGCTACGCGACCAGTTGGACATCGATTCGATGGACCTATTGAACTTCGTGATCGCAGTCGACGAGCAATTCGGAGTCGACATTCCAGAACGTGACTACCCGAAGCTACGCACGCTCAACGACCTGGTTAGGTACGTTGAGGCGCGACTAGGCGACGGCGCGTCTCCTGAGCCGGGCTCAGCCGACTAGGGACCACACGGCCTCCCTTCCACGGGACGACTGGCACTCCGTGTCCACTGAGCACTTTGCGTGCATGATATCGCTGACAGCGGAGTGGTAAGCAGGCAGCACATGTTCTCTCAAATCCCAAAGCGGAGCCCGTTCACCGGGTATCGTTTCGATGCGCTGCTCGACGTCAGTACTGATCTTCAGAGTGAGCTTCGTGCACGAATCGAACAGTTCTCATTCGCCCATGGCCCAACCCAACAGCGAATAATCCTGCACATTTTCGTACCAGCTATCGTTGTCCTGACGGCAGCGATTGGGACGATGGCGCACTGCCCAGCACGCTTACCCGATCAAGGCGTGGTCAGGTGAAAGAAAAACGTCACACCCAAGTCACCCAGATCGCTGCCGCGCGGAGCTGGAAGAGTCTTGTTCAGAAGCTGGACAACTACCGCTGGCTGCTTCCCCAAGACTACAAACCGGGAATGCGGGTTCCTGGACTCATCTTCGCAACGGAGGAACTCCTGGAGGTGGCAGGGGAAGAGCAGGCACTGGAACAGGTGGCCAATGTCGCCTTCTTGCCGGGCATCGTCAAGTACTCCATGGCCATGCCGGATGTCCACTGGGGCTACGGCTTCCCCATCGGAGGTGTTGCCGCGACGCGCCTGGATGACGGTGTGATCTCACCGGCAGGCGTCGGGTTCGACATCAACTGCGGCACCCGCGTTCTTGCGACGACTCTGGAGGAGGAGGATGTCCGCCCCCCGCTTGAAACCCCTGGTCGATCAAATATCCCGAGACATCCCGGCCGGCGTTGGCGCTTCGGGCCAACTGCGAGTGCTGCCGGCCCAAATCGACGAAGTACTGGCCAAAAGGGGTGGTGTGGGCAATCGAGGCCGGGTATGGGTGGCCGGAGGACATTGAAGTCATCGAAAGCGGCGGCAGGCTTCGAGACGCTGATCCGTCCCTGGTTTCGAACAAGGCCAAGGGCCGCGGTTGGGATCAACTGGGGACGCTTGGCGCGGGCAACGACTTCTTGGAAGTGCAGGTGGTCGATGAAGTGTACCAGCCTAACGCCGCTGCGGCGCTGGGCATTTCAGGGAGCGGCCAGGTCCTGGCCTTCGTGCACACCGGCTCACGCGGCCTGGGACACCAGACCTGCCAGGACCACCTGGAGGTGATGGAGGAGGTAGCCGAGCGGTATGAGATCCAACTCCCCGATAGGCAACTCGCATGTGCCCCGATCAGATCGGAAGAGGGCGAACGGTACCTGTGTGCCATGAATGTCGCCGCCAACTTCGCCTTCTGCAACCGGCAGGTGATCACTCATCGGGTCCGGGACGCGTTCTCCCGTGTCTTCGAGCGGCCATCTCGAAATCTCGGAATGGCGGTTGTATACGACGGGGCGCACAACACCGCGAAGTTCGAGGAACGCGTAGTCGATGGCGAGTCAACGACGCGCTGTGTGCACAGAAAAGGTGCCACGCCCTCGTTTGGACCCGGGCATCCCGAACTGCCGCCCAAGTACCAGAAGCTAGGTCAACCGGTCCTCGTCCCAGAAGATATGGGCCGTTACTCTTATATCTGTCTCGGCACCGCCCGGGCGATGGCCGGGACCTGGGGGTCGAGTTGCCGTGGTGCCGGTAGGGTCCGGAGCAGGCACGCCGCGCGGCGGATGCTGGAGGGCGTGAACTTACGGACGAGGCTCGCGGAACTCGGTATTTACGTTCGCGCGCAGCACCCGGGCCTTCTGGCTGAGGAGGCCAGCGAAGCCTACAAGGATGTCGCGATTGTCGTCGACGTTCTGGACGGCGCGAATATCGCGAGGAAAGTCTGCCGAATGCGGCCCATAGGCGTTGTGAAGGGCTGAGGAGCCAGGCCAGCATCACTGCAAGGACTTCGCGTAGATCTGTATCGTCCGATCGCTTTCCACATCTCAGATGTGAGGAATTCCCACGTCCCCGAAGCGAGCCACCTCGACCTGCCTGACTCAATCCCTGGCCGCCTGGATGGCGGCTGAAATACCCCGTATCCGGCTGGTGAGGATGCCCGCCTCGCAGCTGTTTCGAGAATGAGTTACGAGCGCATACGTCGCCAGCCTCTCGGTCACCTTCCATCGAATCGGCCCAATCTGGGCTCGTTACTCACGCATGGGTTTCAGGATAGCTCATGCAGACCCCCTCGACCGGCATCCGGTCCTCCGAAGCATGCCGCCGGCCAACTCCTAGCCTAGCGACCAGGACTTCTCTCAGGCCGGTGCGACCGCCCCTCAGGCGGGCGTACGCGAGGCTCTTTATCTGCGGGCGTTTCCGTCAGGGCGGGCGGTGGCACCACCGTTGTGCCAGCAAGGAGCGCGGCCGCAGCCTGCGGCTCTCCATCATCTTCCACCAGGCGGGCACCTCTTGCTGGAATCACGAGGCATGGCCGATCCGAGTGCCTGACTACAGCGTCGGCCACGCTGCCCAGGATCCAGCGCTCCGGACCGGAACGGCCGTGAGTGCTGAGCGCTATAAGATCGGCCCCGGCCTGCTTTGCCGCATCGAGTATGGTTTCGGCTGCATAGCCGATCGCCACGTTCGTTTCCACCCGTGCACCCTTCCGCTCGAGCCTCTTCGCGACCCCGTCGAGGTACTCCCTCACGCCGGCTTCTATCTCCGTCAGAACCGGCGGAGTCGATGGCAAGAGTGTGCCGGCATACAGCGCGGCTGTTGGGACAACCACGCTCTGCAAAAGAAGTGATGCCTCGAGGCTCATGGCGAGATCCTCGACAAGGGGGAGCGCCGATTCCGCGAGAGGCGATCCGTCGAGAGGGACGAGGATCCGCTTCAACTGCACTTCTGGGATCTGGCCCTCCTCTTGCATGTGGACCAGAAGTAAGGGCGTGCGCGAGGTCCGCAACACCTTGTCCGCGACACTGCCAATCACCCATCGCGCGAAACCGGAGCGTCCGTGCGTCGTCATAGCAATGAGGTTGGCCCCTTCCTCATCTGCGATCGTGCCGATGACGATGTGCGGGCGTCCGGCTTCAACGCGCACCCGCGACTCAATGCCGCGTTCGCTCAGCTGCTGCGCGAGAGGTCTTAGGTAGGCCCTGGCCGCGCCCTGCTCCTCTTGCTCCGGGCTTGGTATCGCGGGCCCATCGATCCAGCGATCATGCGGAACAATTGCCGTGGCCAAGACAACGTCGGCTCCTGTCCGAGCGGCGACCGCAGAAACGATGGGTATCGCCTGCTCCGCGAGCTTTGAGCCGTCAAGGGCGATCAGGATGGTCCTAATCATTGGTGATCTCCTTCGCTATCCGCTTCTATGTCATCATTTGAGCGCAGCACCCTGCAGGATCAGGGGCCGTTCGGCAGATGCTCGAGCACCTCTCCGACGTCCGCGCTTTGCCGTAGGCCCAATCCTCCACCTTCCAGGCATAGACAGCAACCAAGCGGCCGAGAGCGTTGGAGTTCAGGCCGCTTGGCCCTTCGTATGTGGGCCGAGCGGCCCTCTACCCCTAGAGCTGGGTCAGTTCAATATGGTACCCGGAGGTGAGGTGAACTGGATAGAACGCGGTCGGCGAGCGGGATGGCTGCAGCTTCTCAGGTCTCGATGACCTCTGTAAGAGGAGGCGGGCGGCCCCAGGAGGGGTGGTTACCCCGGCAGTCGCCCGCTCCAGATCCGCCTCACCCCTGTCGACACCGTGGCATTTGACTCGAAAGCAAAGGAAGATCGCAAATGGCGTTGACAGACGAGATCGAAAGGCTGAGCAGGGTCCACAGTCCCGATGGAGTTCTTAGCCTCTACGCGGCGGTGGACCCAACCATCTCGTACAGGCGCGATCACGAAATCGCAGCGGCGAAGTCCGCGCTTCGGGGTCTCGAGCAAACACTTTCCGATGAAGAGCGACCCAGTCTCGAGCGCGAGCGCGAGCGCGCACTGCACTTCCTTGAGCATGAGCGGACAGAGGAGAGCCGGGGCGTAGCCATATTCTCATCCCAGCCGGCCAGCCTTTGGAAAGCTATTCCGCTCAACGTTCGAATGCAGAGCCAGGCGTTCTTCGGGCCCCGGCCTCGAATACTTCCGCTGGCGCAGATGGCCGACGAATACGAGCGCTACTGCGCGGTGTTCGTCAGCAAGGAAGATTCCAAGCTGTTCGTGATATCGATGGGAGACGTTGAAGAGGAGCGGATCATTTCAGACGACGTGCCGGGTCGCCATGGCCAGGGAGGCTGGTCGCAGGCGCGTTACCAGCGTCACCGCGAGTTCCACGTACTTGAGCACATCAAGAGGACGCTTGCTGGGCTAAACGACTATCTCTCGTCGCGGCCGTTTCAGCGGTTGATCGTTGCCGGGCCGGAAGAAGTGACGACACAGCTTGTAGAGGTGCTGCCCACAACGCTGAGCGACCGCCTCATCGCTTCCGTTTCATGTCCACCTACGGCGACTCGTGATGAGGTGATGGCGGCGGCAGCCCCGGCCATTCAGGACTTCGAGAGAAACGAGGAGGAATCGCTGCTGTCGAAGATATCGGGGTTGGCGGACGCCGGTGGGCACGCGGTGCTGGGTATGGACGCAACGCTGGGAGCAGTCGGCGATGGCCGGGTCCATGAGCTGGCGGTCGCAGATGGCGTTTCGGCGACCGGGCGGGAGTGCCTGAAATGCGGTCACCTGGATGCCGAGCGTCTGGACGCCTGCCCGAGATGTGGGGCGAGCCTTGATCCGGTGGACGATATCATCGAGCGAGCAACAGAGAGGGTATACGCACAAGGGGGGCGAGTCGAAGTGATGTTCGGCGACGCTCGTGAAAGTCTCATCGCCAGGGGTGGGCTGGGCGCGCTGCTACGCTTTTGACCAAGCGGGCGCTTAGGGATCGCGCTTAGGCAATGACCGCCACGGAGGTACGTAATGAGTAGCAAGGAAGAACTTGAGGCCCATCTCAGGGAAAACGCAGTTCCGTTCGAGGTGCACCATCATCCGCCTGCCTATACCGCCCAGAGGGTCGCTGAGGTGGAGCACGTGAGTGGGAAGACGATGGTGAAGGTGGTGATGGCGTTCGCGGATGGGAAGATGGTAATGCTTGCCGTACCTGCTCCCAAACACGTGAGTCTAACCAAGGCCGCCGAGGCGACCGGTGCCAAAGATGTGAGGCTGGCCCACGAAGAAGAGTTTGCGGCGGCATTCCCCGACTGCGAGGTAGGAGCCATGCCTCCCTTCGGGAACCTGTATGGAATGCCGGTCTACGTCGACGACGAATTTGCGCAGGATGAGACGATTGTCTTCAACGCTGGTACCCATCAGGACACGATCCACATGAAGTACGCGGACTTCGAGCGTCTCGTCAAGCCGTCACAGGTCAGTCTCAGCTCTGCCTGACCCCCCTGCATCCACCAGGCTTGGCGCCACGCGTTCCTCAGCCTGGTAAGCCCCAGCGAGGCGTCGCACGACGAACTTTCGCAGCTCTTCGATCGCTAGAAATATTGGCACGAAGGCGGCGAGCATCGGCCAGAACCGCGGCTCAATAGGCTCCAAACGAAAGACGTCTCGAACAGGCGGAATGCCAATTAGCAGAGCGAGAAGGGCGATCTCTGCAGCGATCGCTAACAACAAGGGCTTGTTCGTACGAAGCCCGAGCGTGGATATCGATTCCCGCTCACTTCGGCAGGCGAACGCGTTGGCGATCTGGCATGCCACGATCCCGGCCAGCGTAATCGTGGTGGCCTGCCGGTAGAGAGGACCTTCGTCGACCATAAATCCGAGGAGTTGACCGCCGAAATCCCACTGGGCAACGAAATAGCCGGTAAGGCTGAGAATGGCTGCCATCACACCGAGAAAGCCGAGGGCCCTAAGGAAAAGCGTTCGATTCACCATGCGTTCTCTTAGGGGCCTGGGCGGCCGGCGCATGGCGCCGCGCTCGACCGGGTCGACCCCGAGCGCCAGTCCCGGGAATATGTCCGTGCCAAGGTCCACTAGCAGCACCTGGAGCACAGTGAGCGGGAGCGGTACACCTGCAAGCACAAACAGCACGAAAGGCGCCGCCTCAGCGACGTTGCTGGTTAGGAAGTAGGTGAGGAATTTGCGGATATTTGCATAAATGCTCCGGCCTCCTTCCACCGCCTTGACAATGGTGGCAAAGTTGTCGTCCATGAGAATCATATCGGCCGCCTCACGAGCGACGTCCGTTCCGCGCTTGCCCATCGCTACGCCTATGTCGGCCGCCTTCAAGGCCGGCGCATCGTTGACCCCGTCGCCGGTGACCGCTACCACGTGGCCGAGCCTTTGGTACGCCTCCACGAGCCGTAGCTTCTGTTCGGGAGTTACACGAGCGAACACACTGGGCTTACGTTCAGACAGCAGGCGGTCCAACGCATCGGTATCGATCGAGTCGATCTCTGTTCCGGCGATAGGCTGCTCTCCGTCTCGCGCGATGCCTGATTGAATTGCGACAGCCAGGGCCGTGTGGCCGTGGTCTCCCGTCAACATCACTACCTGGATGCCCGCAGTGTGGCACCGCTGAACGGCCATCGGGACTTCGGGCCGCAACGGGTTGTCTATGCCGACCAGCCCCAGCAGGGTTAGGTCTCGTTCCGCCTCTCGGGCCTGCGAGAGCTGATCGTCCGATTCTAGCTCGCGGAAAGCGAGAGCCAGCACCCGCTCGCCGCGCGTGGTCATGGAATTGACCCGCTCGAGCAATGCGATGCGTCGCCTCTCGTCGAGCGGGTGTGTCTCGCCGTTATCCAGTTCCCGAATCGAACGTGCCAAGACCTCAGCCGGGCTGCCTTTCACGAAGAGCACAAGACGCTCGTCCGCCTTGTGGAGCGTCGACATGCAGCGCCTGTTGGCGTCGAATGGGAACTCCATGACTCGCGGCCACCAGCGACGTTGTTCATCCGCATCCACGGCGCCCTTGTGGGCCAGCACAAGCAGCGCTTCATCAAGCGGATCGCCGAGTCCCGAGCGGTGACGGTGTGGCTGGGGGACAATTCCGTTGTTGCAGAGGACAGCGCATCGAAGAAGGGACACCAAGGCCTGCTCGTCAACGGCGACGCTTCCGCGCGCCCGACGGATCGCGCCTCTGAGGGAGTAGCCGCGGCCGGTTGCGACACAATGCGCGTCGCCAACCCAAACCTCACGCACTGTCATTTCGGTGATTGTGATCGTGCCGGTCTTGTCCGTGCAGATCACGCTCGTCGCCCCAAGAGTCTCGACCGAGGAGAGTCTCTTGACGATAGCGTTCCGGTCAGCCATCCGCCGTACCCCAGCAGCCAGGGCAAGCGTCACTGTAGGAAGCAGACCCTCTGGAATGATGGCGACCAGGATGCCGAGACCGAAGATGAACGAATCTTCCAGCGATGAGCGCTGAGTCACGCTCCCTACTGCAAAGAAGGTGAGACCAATAGCCACGGCAACTGCTGCGATCACGCGAGCAGTCACGCCCAGTTGGCGTTGCAGCGGACTGGGCTCCAGGTAAAGCCTTTCGGCTAGTGCGGCCACCTGCCCAAACGACGTTGAAGCTCCGGTCGCGAAGACTACTCCCACAGCGCTGCCCTCGACGACCGTTGTACCCGCAAGGAGACAATTGCCAGCGTCGGCCAGCTCCACCAGCCGCCTGTCCTCCGCAACCCGAATGACTGGCTCTGACTCACCTGTCAGGATGCTGTAGTCCGCTCGAAGGCTGTTGGATTTCAAAAGACGGACATCGGCGGGCACTCTGTCACCCCGGTGCAGGATGATCAGATCGCCCGGCACGATTTCGCGGACGCTGGTGCGGTGCTCTACGCCATCGCGAAAGACGCGCGAGCCGGCTGGCAACCGTCTGTGAAGCGCCTGGACAAGCTGGCTAGCCCGGTACTCTTGCCAAAAACTGAATACGCCGTTGATGAGGACGATCGCGATAACGGCCCAGCCGATCTGCGGGAGTCCGGCGGCGAATGCGAGCCCAGCGGCCGCCCACAGCAGCAAGGCGAGGGTATGCGTTATCTGGCCAACGAGCAGGCGCAGCGGATGGGGAGGCCGAGGGCTGGGGAGCTCATTTGGCCCGTGCCTTCTTAGCCTCTAGACCGGTGGACTGATCGGTGGTGCTTGGACATCACGCAGGAGCTAGCGGACCTCATTGAGGAGAGTTGGGCACGCGAAGAGATCATCCCGCCGTATCACATCTATTTGAAAATGGCCTACCACCTTTCGCGAGAGGCTCAAACGGCCATCTCGGAGTTCTCCATTCCTCGAGACTTCGGACAAAGGCTCTTCGAATTCCAAGTGAAAGCGGTGCAGATCGGCGCTCATCACGTCAACCGCCGGGAGGGCGTTCTGATAGGCGACGTAGTTGGTCTCGGCAAGACTCTAATGGCAACCGCGTTGGCTCGCATAATGCAGGACGACCATGGATTCGAGACGCTAATCATCTGTCCCAAGAACCTCGTGAAGATGTGGAAAGAGTATGTCGCTGACTACCGCCTAATAGCGAACGTCATGTCATTGAGCCAGGTAGAGCGCGATCTTCCCGAGCTTCGGCGTTACCGCCTCGTCTTGATCGACGAGAGCCACAACCTTCGAAACAAAGAAGGCAAGCGGTATCGCGCTATCGCCGACTACATCGAGAAGAACGACAGCAAGTGCATTCTGCTCTCGGCGACTCCATACAACAAGAGTTACGTGGACCTGGCCTCCCAACTTGCGCTCTTCGTCGACCCGACTAAGGACCCGGGCATTCGCCCTGAGACGGCGCTGCGGAAGATAGGGGAGACGGAGTTCATCCGCCGGCACCAGTGTCGTGTGCGCTCCCTCGCCGCTTTCGAAAAGAGTGAGGAACCTGACGATTGGCGCGAGCTAATGCGGATGTACATGGTTCGGCGGACGCGCAGCTTCATAAAGGACAACTACGCCGAAACGGACCCCGACAATGGCCGAAAATACCTTACCTACGAAGACGGGACGAAGTCTTATTTCCCGAACCGTGTCCCGAAGACCGTCAAGTTCAAGCATGACGAATCGGATGCCACGGATCCCTATGTAAGAATGTATTCACCGAATGTCGTGCAGACGATACGCGACCTGAAGCTTCCCCGGTACGGACTGGGGAAGCACGCATCGCCACCGATGATTCCACCCACGCCTGCTGAAGCGAAGACGCTCGGCGGCCTGGGGCGGGCTGGCGAACGCCTCATCGGCTTCTGTCGAACCAACCTCTATAAGCGTCTGGAGAGCGGTGGGCCCGCATTCATCAAATCCGTCGAGCGGCACGTACTTCGCAATTTCGTCGTACTCCACGGGCTGGAAAACGACCGTGAGATCCCGATCGGAACTCAAGCGGCCGAAGATCTCGACACTGCCTATAGCGACGAAGACGATAGCGGTCTACTGGGCTCGAGCCAGTTTGACAGTGACTCATCTGACGATCACTCGGCTGACGTGGACGACGATGTGACCAACGGTGAAGGCGCGGCAGCAGGCCTGCGCGACGAGGCGGCATTCAGGGCGAGAGCCGCCGCCATCTACGGGTCATACCATGACAAATACAAGAAGCGGTTCAAGTGGCTTCGCGCAGGACTCTTCGACGCGACTCTCGCTCCGGACTTGCTCCATGACTCGCGCGATCTGATATCAGTGCTCAATTCCTGTGGCGAGTGGGACTCGTCGCGCGATGCAAAGCTGAATGCGCTCGACGATCTCCTCAAGAAGACGCACCCGACCGACAAAGTCCTCGTGTTCCACGCAGTTCGCGGACACTGTGCGATATTTGGAGGGCCAGCTCAAGGCACGCGGAGTGGCTGCGATGCAGGGCGTTACCGGTGATCATGCGGACCCAACAGGCGTGGCGTGGCGATTCAGCCCGGTGAGCAATGACAAGCGCGCCAGCATCCGGCCGGAGAACGAGCTGCGCGTGCTCGTTTCAACGGACGTTCTTAGTGAAGGCCAGAACCTCCAGGACTGCTCGATCATCGTAAGCTACGATCTCCCCTGGGCGATCATCCGCCTTGTCCAGCGAGCGGGCCGCGTCGACCGTATCGGGCAGCGAGCGGAGCAAATCCTCTGCTACTCGTTCCTCCCTGCGGACGGCATCGAGCGGATCATTGACCTCCGCGGCCGCGTGGGCCGGCGCCTGAGAGAGAATGCCGAGGTTGTTGGCACGGACGAAGCTTTCTTCGAAGACGACGATCGCCGCCCTCTGGTTGATCTCTACAACGAGAAGGCGGGAATTTACGATGCTGAGGCTGACACGGAAGTAGACCTGGCATCGTACGCATACCAGATCTGGAAGAACGCGGTGGATGCCGATCCATCTCTGGACGGGAAGATACGGGCCCTCCCAGACGTCGTGTACTCGACCCGCCAGCACGCTCCTGCTGA
>Ga0209521_10002122_pt1 | contig 16233 bp, 15 predicted proteins | sample Rifsed19ft4_FD_184016 | JGI IMG/M metagenome (GOLD analysis project Ga0209521, IMG submission 184016) | Soil microbial communities from Rifle, Colorado, USA - sediment 19ft 4 (version 2) | ecosystem: Environmental > Terrestrial > Deep subsurface > Rock core/Sediment | place: Rifle, Colorado...
GATAGGCTCCATGACCTCGCGGAGGAGGGGCGAGGGGAGGCTCGGGCTCGCCGGCTGTACCGGGGACATTCTCACCGCCTCGTCTTGGACCACGCTTTCGAGCGTGCGCTGAACGTCTTTCGGGTCGCCTCCCGGGAAAATCCTGCAGTTCACCGTGGCGCGGGCCGTCTGAGGAAGGGCGTTCTCCGCGTGGCCGCCCTGGAGCTGGGTGGCGACGCAGGTGGTGCGCAGCGCCGCGTTGTAATACGGCGACTTCGAAAGCCGCGCCGCGGCCTCGGGATCGGATCGGCGGGCGACGGAGAGCATGTCCCGCGACGTGTCGCCGCTCTCGATCGCGGACATCCTCTCGAAGTAGGCGCTGGTGATCTCGTCGAGCTCCACCGGAAACTCGTGCTCAGAAATTCGTACCAGCGCCGAAGAGAGCTGATAGATGGCGTTGTCCTTCCGGGGCCTCGAGCTGTGACCTCCGGGGTTCGTCGCCTCGAGCGCGAAGCTCTGGAACAGCTTCTCGCTGAGCTGAACGCTGTTCGAGAGTTTTCTTCCGTCCTTCATCTGACCGCCGCCGCCTTCGTTGAGACAGTAGGCGGCGTCGATGAGACTGCGGTGATTCGCGAGAAGCCACTGGATCCCGTTGTAGCTTCCTCCCTCCTCGTCCGCGGTCAAGACCACAATGAGGTCGCGGTCGGGAACATAGCCCTCGCGCTTCATGCGAATCAGGTTCGCGATCCAGATCGCGGCCATCGCCTTGTCGTCCGACGTGCCGCGGCCGTAGAAGTAGCCGTCTTTTTCGAGGAAGGTGAAGGGGTCGAAGGACCAGTCCGAGGGGAGGGCCTCGACCACGTCGATATGAGCGAGGAGCAGGATCGGTTCGCGCTTTCCGCTTCCCCGGAGGCGAGCGACGAGGTTCCCCTTCCGGGGATGAGGTCCGAGGACGCGAACGTCCTCCTCGGGAAAACCGGCGTCCCGCAGTCGGCGGGCCATCGCTTCCGCGGCCTTCGTGTTGTCCCCGACCGAGTCGGTGGTGTTGACCTCGATGAGCTCCTCGAAGATCTCCCGAGCCAGAGCATCCTCGGCGGAAGGCGGCCCGGTCTCGACGAAGGCCACGGTCGCGGCAGCGAGAAGGGTGAGGGCGAAGAGCGGTCGTCGACTCGAGATCAAGGCGACACTCCTTCCGTCGTCGGCGCGATTGCGCACGAATGCGATCCAGGACCAGCATTCTACCGTACCGATGTCGGATTTTCCCCACGGCTCGTTCCCCGAGTGAGCGCGTAAGTTACACTCGCCAAAGGGAATGTGAGAGGGACACGTGGTGGCGCGATCGTTGCTTCCTTGGAGCGGGGGGATTCGCCTTTGAGCAAGTACTTTCCCGAGCGTCGCGCCTGGCCTCGCCTGGTCCCGAAGGGCTCGGTCATGGTCTCCGTCTACGGCCCGGCGAGCGAGCAGGCGTACGGCGTCCTGTTCGACGTCTCCGAGGGGGGCGCGCAGTTCGTCGCCGGCGTCCTGTTCGAGACGAAGAGCCGCGTTTTGCTCCGGATCGGGTTCAACCCCGAAGAGCCCTTCTCCACTCCCGCGGAGGTCGTCTGGACCCGCGACGCGAGCGACGCGAAGCACAAGGCCAACTACATCCACGGCGTCCGGTTCCGAATCGAGGATCCCGAGCAGCGCGAGAGGCTTCGCGCCATCCTTACGAACCCCGAGTTCGCGCCCCCGATCGTCCCCGGCGCCCCGCGCAAGGCTCCGGGGTTTTCGGAGGTTGTCCGAGACCTCGCGGACGAGCTCGTCGAGCTCGGGGACCGAATCCAGAACGAGTCTTGACTATAATCTCTCCCATGGGGCGAGATCGGACCTACCACATCAAGCAGTACCCCCTGGAAAAGGGCGCTCTCGAGATCCAGTACATCGAGGAGTTCTTCGGGGAGTTCCACCGCAAAAAGACCGCGGCGGAGATCCAGAAGCGGCTCGCCGCCCGAGATCACTGCATTCTCATGGCCGAGGCTCGTCTGCCGGACGACCCCTCGCTTCTGGTGCCGGTCTCGTTCAAAGTGAGCCACGAGATCTTCCACGAGGAGAGGGATCCGCACCTTGCCGATCTCGTGAGCCGCCTCGCGGGCGCGGTCGACTTCCACGGGCGCCGCATCCTCTATAGCTGGATCGGGGGAACCCGCTCCGACTGGCGCGGGCAAGGCCACTTCCGCGCTCTCACCGAGCAGCAGGAGTCCTGGGCGCTCGAGCACGGCTTCAAGGAGATCGTGGTCAAGACCAAGAACAAGTTCTACGGCATGCGCGCCACTCTCACCCACTTGAGCTTCGACGTCATCAAGTACGAGAGGAACCTCCTCGACAACCGCGAGTCCAAGGTCTACGTGAGCAAGCGCATCGGACCCGAAGTTTTGTCGAAGCACCAGAGCGAGAGGACCCTCGTTCAGGCGGTCTGAATCAGGCTTGCAGGTTTCTGCCGGTGATCCCGAGCTCCTCGGCGTGGGGCTTGAGGGCTTCGATCACGAAGCCGATGTGATCGGATAGATCGACCCCGAGTAGGGAAGCCCCGGCCTCGATCTCGCGCCGATCGACTTTTGCGGCGAAGGCCTTGTCCTTGAGCTTCTTTCTCACGCTCTTGGGCTCGAGGGTCGAGATCCCTTCGGGCCGCACGAGACAGCAGGCGACGACGAAGCCGGTGAGCTCGTCGCAGGCGAGAAGCGCGCGGTCGAGCGGGCTTTCGTAAGGCACGTTCCACCGGGTGTAGTGGGCGGAGACGGCGTAAGCGATCCTCTCCTCGCCGCGGTCGCGGAGCCAGGCGACGATGCGGTTCGGGTGATCCTCGGGCCATTTCTCGTAGTCGGCATCGTGGAGCATCCCCGCGATCCCCCAGACCTCTTCCTCGGAAGCCCCCTTACCGTATCGATAGGCCGCCTGCCGCATCACCAGCTCGACGGCGCGGGCGTGCTTTCTCAGGGAATCGGTCTCGGTCCATTCGCAGAGATGAGTCCAGGCATCGTCGCGAGTCAATGGCATGGCCGGATCATAAACCGGTTTCGCCGGACGAGGAGAGCCCTCACGTGGGTCCGAAACGGAGGACGCCATCCGTATAGACGATGGAGAGCTCCTCTTCCGAGCGCTCGAAAGAGGACGCGGAGCCGAGAGCTCGAAGGTACTCGCCATCGAGCGAGCCCGGGGGGCAGGCAATAAGGGTGCAAGCGAGGAGGCCCATTTGGAGGGTTGCTCCCGAGGAGCGGTAGGTCCCGCTGCAGAAATTGCAGTCGGCGCGAACGTTTGCGTCCCCTTCGCTTCCGAGGTCCAGTCGGTAACGCTCGGGAGCGGGAACGAGGACAGTCTGTCCTCCCGCGAGGTCGAACGCGCGCAGAGACCACGAGCCCACGGGCGAGGCGGGGGCCGTCGATGTGGTCGACTCGCAAGCCCCCGTGAAAACGAGAAGAACGAGGGCTCCCCAGAAAAACTCCTTGGACTTGTTCATCGATTCGGGATCCTTCCGTGTCATGGCGCGCCCTCCCCCTTGCAAAACCCTTGCCCATCCTGAGCGTAGAATGCCGTCGATGTTTCTCGACCGGATGGTGATGGCCTACACCGCCTGGATCGCGCTTCTGGTCGTCCTGTTGCGGGAGAGCGTCTCCAAGTGGCCGACAATCCTCGCCTTTCACCTGTTCGTGCTCGCGGTGATGATAGCTCTACCGAGACGGGGAGCTCCGTGGGAAACACGGAAGCGCCGATTCCGAGGGGGTCTTCGGTTCTTCCGGTACAGCTATCCGCTCCTGTTGATGGTGTTCTTCTTCGAGGAAGTCCACCAGACGGTCAACGCCCTCTGGCCGAACGCGCCCTACTGGTTCGAGAACCAACTCTACGCCGCGGATCGATTCCTCTTTGGAGATCTACCTTCGATTCTCCTGAATCCTTCCACCGGCCTTCTTCAGGACGAGCTGATGCACGCGTTCTACTTCTCGTACTACTTCATCGTGATCGGCGGGGTGGTCCTCGCCTGGCTCGGCTCCGGCTCTCATCCGGGTCCCGCTTTTCAGATCACCATCACCTCGGTCGTGACCGCTTTCCTCCTCTGCTTCGTAGGGTATCCGTTTCTTCCCGCGCGCGGTCCCTGGGAGAACGGGGCGCTCATGACGACGCTGACTCCCTTCGACGGTCGAGTCTTCGTTCCCATCGTCGAAGCGATCCTCGACCGGGGAGCGGTGTCGGGCGGCTGCTTTCCGAGCTCGCACGTCGCCGCGAGCTGGGCGGTCGTTCTCGGCCTCGCACGGTTCCACCCGGGATGGGCGACGGTATGCGGGTTTTTCGCTTCGGGATTGAGCCTCGCGTGCGTCTACACCCGCTACCATCACGGAGTCGACGTACTCGCGGGTCTCCTCGCCGGAATCGCGGGCACCGCCATCGGGTCCTGGGCCTCCCGCAGCCCGTCAGTTGAACGACCAGCCGATGGAGGTGGTGATTCCGAAGTCGTTCTTTCTTGAGGTCTCGCTCGGCGGGTCGCTGTCGAAAGTCTCGTAGACGGTGAGAGACCAGTACAGGTCCCGGAAAACCTCGATCCGGGCCTTGCCGTTCGCCTGCAGGCGGTAGCGGCCTTGGGTCAGGAGATTGGGGAGGACGACGAATCCCGCGCTGAGATCGAGCTCGGGACTGTCGAAGCGAAACGTCTCGAGGCCAATCCCGGCCACGAGCTCCGCGTTGGTATCGTAATCCGTCCGATCCTGATACTTCTCTCTCGAGAAGGCGGCCCCTCCCAGCAAAGTGATGTTGGATCGGTTCGTCTGGACGACCTTCCGCCCCACGCCCCCTCCCACCAGACCTCGGAAGTCGAGGCTCTGGCTCTCGTTCTTTTCCGCCTGTCCGAGGACGGCGGCGAACCAGCGTTTCTCGAAATAGCGATACGACTGTGCCCTCAGGTCCTGTCGGTTGATGTTCTCCGCTCCGGTCTGCTGTTTGATGTTCGAGGAGAACGATACCTCGGACTCGCGCCGAGGAGTTCGATGGCTGAGCGTGGTCGAAGCCGACCAGGTGGTGGCGGTGTTCGCCTGGGTGAAATCGTAGCCCGCGTCCACCGATCCCTTCATACGGCTCCAGATCGTCGCTTCGATCGGGGTGATCTCTACCACCAAAGGCACGTCGACGAGCTCTCGTCCGGTCTCATCGACCACGGCGAGCTTCCCCGCTTCGGGCGCGAGGTCGAGTCGACCGACGTGTCGGCGGCCGGATTGAAGCTCGACCTGGAAGACGGCGCCGCTGGTGAGTCCGGTGACATGGCTCCACTTCAGGGAAATGGTGCCCGAGGCATCGGTCGAGATGGTGAGCTTTCCCCGCTGGAGCTTCTTGATCTCGCAGGTGATTCGGTCGCCGTTGTCGAGAACGACGACGTCGGTTTTGGGGCGCGCAAAGGCAGGCGCCGCCACGAGCGCGATCATTCCCATGGCGGCGCTGAAGCGCACTAGAATCTGGCGCCGACGGCGAAGCTCAGCCGGTTCAGCGAAATTTCCTCCTCGGTCATGATGTCGAAGAACTTGAAGGCGACCTCTACCAGGAAACGGTCGCCGATGTTCCCCTCAAGCCGCCAGCCAGGACCAATGTGAACGCCGTCTCCTCGAGCTCCCCGGGAGCGAATACTTGATCGGTCACGTCCTGGCCGTTCAGCGTGAAGACCACCTCGGGGGACACCTTCGACGCCCCAAGCTCCACCTGAGCGAACGGCGAGGCCCCGGCTCCGGGGAACATCCAGCGAAGCCCGCCGCCGTAGTACAGGCTCGGAATTTCCGCTTCGACGTTCACGCCCGGCAGTGCCGCGATTTGGTTCAGGAACAGCGCGTAGCGGCGGGTGAGCACGTCCTTCAGGCTCTCGATGCCTCCCACCATGGAGAAGCCGCCGCCGAGGCCCGCGCCGAACTGGGCTCCATAGAGGGAGCTCGTCTCTTCGCCGAAAGTCCAGCCGAAGACGAACGCGGCGTGCCCTCGCTCCTGGGCGCTGACCAGCGCGGGAATCGCGAGAAGCAGCGAGCACATCACCAGGGACCGAGAACTTCCGCGCATCGAAAAGACCTCCTTGGCGCTATTCTTTTTAGCAGGCCCGAGGACGTTGCGCCAGTATTCCTCCGAGTAGCGTCGATGAAAGTGACCGAGCCCGCCACCATGCTCACCGACTACGCGCTCACCCTCCTCTGCCTCTTCTTCGCTTTCTCGCTCCACCGGCGCTCGGAAGGCCGGAAGGTAGGACTCTGGGTCGCCGCCTTTTCGGTGACCACCCTCGCGGCCCTCGCTGGAGGGACGGCTCACGGTTTTCGCATCCCCCTCGGGGAGAACTGGAGCACCGTTTGGAGGATTACCGTTGCCTCGATTGCCGTGGGCTCGGGGCTCCTGCTCGCGGCGGGAATTCGCTCCGTGCTCCGTCCGGACGCGAAGGACAAAACGGTTCGGCACGAGGGGGTCCGCTGGTTGAGGCGGGCGATTTGGGTGACCCTCGCGGGTCTCGCGGTACTGGTGCTGAAGCTATCGCCCCATCGGAACTTCAACCACAACGATCTCTACCACGTGATCCAGATGGGCGGTCTCTTCTGTCTTTACCGGGGAGCTCTCTTACTCCATGGGCTCCACGGGATCAGCGGATCCGATAGGAGACGAGAAACCGGAAGTTGAAAAGGCCGTCGTTCGTGGACGTGGTGCTGGGCGGGCGAACCACGGAAAGCCAGGAGTAGAAGAGCTCTCCCGTGAGGCGCCACCTCTCCCCGGCGGCGTAGGTCGCGCCTCCCGTGAGGGAAACGGTCGCGCCGTCGGTGAGCTGAAGCGTGCGGTCGTGGATCCCGGAGTGCATCGCGTCGACCTGGAACTCGAGGTCCAGATAGTTGAACGCGATCCCGACGTACGGTCGGAGGGGGCTCGCCGAAACGTAACCCGTGGTGATCTCGGCCCCGAAGATGCGCTGGCTGAGATCGTCGTTTGAAGGGGCAACGCAGTCGTAAGGATTGGACCCTCCGAGATCCTCGGCGCTGCAGGTTATATCGCCTTCAATGCTGCCGAACTGGCCATAGCCGCGGAGTCCAACCTTCCAGGTTTCACCCACGTCGAAGGGACGTCCGACGGCGACGGCGAACATGTGGGGCTTGGTCCCGTCGACCTCGATGGGCGGAAGGTAGGCGAGCTCGAGAGACGCGCTCTCGGAGAGACCGATCCTGCCCCGGACCCGGCCGAAGAACCGGGTGCGGTTGAGGTCCTCGACCTTGACCCCGCCGAAGCCCACGCGGCGCTGCTCTTCGCTGAGCTGGGGTACGAAGCCGCCCTCGAACCCGAGGTCGATCTTGCCCGCTCCCATTCCCTCGGGCACTCCCATTCCGGTGAGAAGAGCGAGGGAGGCGAAGTACTTCATCGCCCAGGACTCGGGCGCGTCGAACTCGAGCTCTTCCGTCGCTTCGATCAAAGGCTGTGCGCGCGCACGGTCCGAGAGGAGAGTCGCGACGAGCGCGAGCGAGAAAACGGGCGTGAGCTTCTTCGTCATCGAGTCATTCTAGGAGCCCGGACTCGCCGCAACTGTGAAGCCGCTCACAGGAGAATTCAGCGCGGAAGGGTCAAGACCGCGCGCAGACCCGGCTCGTTGTCCTCGAGCCGATGAGAAGGATCTTCGGGCTCACGATTCGGGAGCGTCGGGGGAGAGCTCGCCCAGGAGGAACGCGAGCTCCATCGCCATGTCCTCGAGGGTGCTCGAGACCGGCATCCCGTAGCTCGCCGCATGGCCCGCCTTCGGGTGATAGCGCAGGATGACGGGGCGCCCGGAAGTCGTAGCCGATTGCAGGCGCGCGGTCATCTTGCGGGCCTGGAGCGGAGAGACCCGCGTGTCCTTGTCGCCCGAGGTCAGCATGACCGCGGGGTAAGAGGTCCCGTCGCGAACCGCTTGATATGGCGAGTACTTCCTCAGGAACTCGAACTCGTCGGGTTTCGAAGCGTCGCCGTACTCGAGGAGAGCGGGGAGGTTGTTGGTCTCGGTGAAGCTCCAGAACCGCACCATGTCGAGGTCGGGAAAGCCGCAGACGACGGCGCGAAAGAGGTCGGGACGCTGAGTGAAAGCGCTCGCCACCAGAAGGCCCCCGTTGCTCACGCCGCGGATCGCGAGCCTCTCGGGCCGGGTATAGCCGTTCTCGATCAGGAATTCGGCGGCGGCGAGGAAGTCGTCGAAAACGTTCTGCTTGTTCCCGAGCATGCCCGCGCGGTGCCACGTCTCTCCGTACTCGCTTCCACCCCTCAGGTTCGCCATGGCGTAGAGGCCGCCCTCTTCTACCCAGGCGGCGGCCATGGGGTCGAAGCGCGGCGTCTGTGCCGCGTTGAATCCGCCGTAGCCGAAGAGGAGCGTCGGGTTTTCGCCGTCCGTCTCGGTTCCCCGGCGGTAGAAGAGATACATCGGGATCTCGGTCCCGTCCTTCGATGAATACCGGACCTGCTGCACGACGGTTTCGGAGTCACCTTCCCAGGCGCGCTCGTCCCAAGGCTTCTTCTCACCCGTCTTCAAATCGACCAGATAGGTCGAAGGCGGGAGCGTGAACGAAGTCAGCGTGAGAAACGCCCGTCCGGGGCCGGCGCTGCGGAGCTCGGCCGTGGTGTGCTCGGGTACCGGAATCTCACCCGCGGGAGCGCCGTCGAGCTCGTGGACCGCGATCCCCGTCGTCCCGTGCTGGAGGTAGCTCGCGTAGATTTTCCCGTCGAGGATCGCGAACGCCGCGAGCACGTCCTCGTTCTCGGGAACAAGTTCCTTCCAGCGATCGGGGGCAGGACTCTTCGGATCGATCTCGACGATGCGGTTATTGGGGGCGTCGAGGTTGGTGCGGACGTAGAGTCGGTCCTCGTGGAGCTGAGGGTAGAAGCGGGCGTCGGCGCCGACCACAATCGGAGTCGCGTCCCCCGTCAGCTCCTTATAGTACAGATCGCTTCTCGCCCAGCCGTGGTTGACGGCGAACACCAGGGCTCTCCCGTCCGAGAGCTCGAGCGTCTCGAGGAAGCTCGTGGGACCGATCCCGTCGCCGAAGATCTCCCGGTCTTCCTCCACGGGCGCTCCGAAGAGATGGAAGCGGACGCGCGGTCCGACTTGCCGCGAGCGGTGGGTGTAGTAGAAACCCTCGCCGCTCTTCGCGAAAAAAACCGAGGCGTAGAGAGCCCTTGGGAGCCGATCCGGCAAATCAACTTTCGCCTCGAGGTCGCGAAGCCTCACCTCGATCTCATCTTCTCCTCCGTCGCGAAGGCTGTAGAGGAGATACTTTCCGTCGGGGGAGAGCGAGAGGATGTCGACCCGCGTCGTGTGGTCGGAGCTCATCGGATGAGGGTCGAGGACGACGTCGTAGGAGGCCTCGGGATCGATCGGAGGGATCTCGCCTTCAGGCGAGGCTGGCCGCCGGTAGATCGCGGGAAGCTCGTCCGAAGCGCGTCTCAGGGTGAAGTACTCGAAGGCCCCGCTCTTCCTCGGGAACCCGACTTCGGGCTGACGTAGCATCACTCCGAGCCGCGACCGGAGGCGCGCTCTCCGTTCGGACTCGCCCACGATGCTCTCGGCGTAGGCGTTCTGAGCGTCGATCCACTGCCGTGTCTCGGAGCTCTCCTGGTCCTCGAGCCATCGGTACGGATCGGTGAGCTCGACACCGTGGAGGGTGTCTTTGACCTCGACCCGCTTCGTCGAAGGCGGCGGCGGATGAGGGGAGGAACAAGCGACGGATAGGACGAAAGACCCAACCGACAGCAACCGCGTCTTCATGCGGAGCGACCCTCCCTTCGGGATCGCCCATCCTAGATCGGAGGCTCGGAGAAAACGAAGCGCGACGTCAGTTGTTCAAAGCACCCTGGGAGATCCAGTTGCGGATGTTCGTGAGGTCGATGGTGTCGAGGGCGGAGCCGGTCTGAGGCATTCCATCTGGATCTTGCTCATGGAGACATGTTCCCTTCGAAGACGTTCGGTCGCTGTAAAACTGCGGCTAAACAATTTTTTAGGGATGTAAGCCGAATCGGAGCTCGACCCGGAACTGAAAGATGGCCAGGCTTGCCTTCCGGCATATGCTTCTGCCTCATGGCGCGGATACAATGGTTCCCGCATGATCCCGATGAAGGTCGCTGTTGCGGCTCTGGCCGCGGCCCTCGTCTCCGGGCAGGATCCACGCCCTCGCTTCGACATCACGAGCGCGGAGAAGTTCGCGGCGGAGACCATCCCTGCCTACGAGGGCAACCACGAGGCGATCTACAGGCACATCGACTCCCACCTCGACCATCACCTCGAGGAAATCCGCCGCTGGCTCCGCCAACCTTCGGTGAGCGCCCAGAACCAGGGGATCGCGGAGATGGCGGAGATGGTCCGCTCGGACTTGAAGGCTCTCGGGTTCCAGGAAGCCGAGATCGTTCCGACCTCGGGACACCCGGGCGTTTGGGGTTACTACGACGCGGGCGCCGAGAAGACCCTCCTGGTCTACCTCATGTACGACGTCCAGCCCGTCGAGCCCGAGGACTGGATCTCGCCGCCCTTCGCCGCCGAGATCGTCGAGACCGAGCACGGAGGGGTCTTGATGGCGCGAGGCGCCACCAACGAGAAGGGACCTGAGCGGGCGTTTTTGAACGCCCTCGAATCCATCCTCGCGGTCGAGGGAAAGCTTCCCGTGAACCTGATGGTGACCGCCGAGGGCGAGGAGGAGCTCGGCTCGCCGCACTATCCCGAGATCGTCGATCGGTACGAGGATCGTTTGCGTGCCGCAGTCGGCGCCTTCTTCCCCTTCAATTCCCAGGGCCCGCAGGGCGAAGTGACGCTCAACCTTGGCGTAAAGGGCATTCTCTATTTCGAGCTCGAGGCGACGGGGAGCGATTCGGGAGGGCCCAAGACCGCGGAAATTCACGGATCGTTCAAGGCGCTCGTGGACTCTCCCGCGTGGCGTCTGGTTCAAGGGCTCTCGACCCTCACCTCCACGGACGGGAACACCATCCTCGTACCCGGCTACTACGACGACGTTCGGCCGCCCACGGACGAGGAACAGCGGCTCATGAACGCCGTCCTCGCCGATTGGAACGAGGCCACGGTTCGAGAGAGTCTCGGGGTCTCGAAGTGGATCGACGGCATCTCCGGAAAAGACGCGCTCCTCCGATATCTCTACGACCCGACGCTCAACATCGACGGCATTTGGGGCGGCTATACCAGGGAGGGCTCGAAGACCATTCTTCCGCACAAAGCCACGGCGAAGGTCGACTCGCGGCTTCCGCCCAATCTCGATCCGGACGAAGCGCTCGCGAAGATCCGCCGGCACCTCGACGCGAAGGGATTCTCCGATCTCACCATCCGGAAGCTCTCCGGCTATCCCGCGTCGCAGACGTCCGTCGACGCGGGGCTCGTGCGGGCGGCGATCTCGGTCTTCAATAAATACGAGCTCACGCCTTCGGTGTGGCCGCGGCTCGCGGGGAGCGCGCCGTTCTATCAGTTCACCGAGCGCCTCAAGCTTCCTCTGGTTCTCGGGGGCCTGGGGCACGGGTCGGGAGCGCACGCTCCGAACGAGTACATGGTGGTGAGGCCGCGGGCGGGCTCGACCGTCAAGGGACTCGCCGAGATCGAAAAGGGCTACGTCGACTTTCTGTTCGCCCTCGCGGGCGAATGACCTGAGGAGGAAAACCATGCGAGGTTTCATCGCTTGTCTCGCGCTCATGGTCTCCGCTGGATCGACCTTGGCCGAGAACTGGCCCCAGTGGCGCGGACCTCGAGGCAATGGGGTCAGCACCGAGACCGGGCTTCCGGTGAAGTGGGGCGACGAAGAGAACGTCGCCTGGAAGGCGCAGCTCTCGGGGCTCAGCGTCTCCACACCCATCATTTATGGAGACCGAGTCTTCGTCACCTCGCAGGCAGGCCGGGGAGTGCTTCGTGAAGGAAACCATCCCACCCTGATGCGTGGTGAGGAAACTCCCTCCGAGCGATCCCTCGGCGAGGTCGCATCTGGCGCTGCCGCCGCAGGCGACGTGGTGTTTCTGGTAGAAGCCTTCGACCGCAAGGATGGGCGGCGCCTCTGGGAGTATCGCGTTCCCGCGGAAACCCTCGGGGGAGGCGACCTTCCGCCGGTCCATCGCAAGCACAACCTCGCGAGCCCGAGCCCCGTCACCGACGGCGAGCGGGTGTACGCCTGGTTCGGGACCGGTCAGCTCGCGGCGCTCGACCTCGAGGGGAAGCTCGTCTGGCAGAAGAATCTGGCGAAGGACTACGCTCCTTTCGAGATCCCCTGGGGTCATTCGAGCTCCCCCACGGTTTACGAAGACGACCTCCTTCTTCTCTGCGACCACGAGCCCGCGTCCTATCTCGTCGCTCTCGACAAGCGGACGGGACAGGAGAAGTGGAAGACCGACCGAGGCAAGGGACTTCGGTCCTACAGCACGCCGACGGTGGTTTCCGGGCCCGCGGGCGACGAGCTGGTGGTGAACTCGAGCGAGAAGCTCGAGGGCTACGATCCGAAGACCGGGAAGCTCCTCTGGTTCCTCGTCGAGCCGAACCAGTTCCCGATCCCCGTGCCGTCGTTCGCGGACGGCATCATCTATACGAGCCGCGGCTACCGGAGCGGTCCCTTATGGCGATCCGCCCGGGAGCGCGGGGAGATCTCAAGGGGTCCGAGCACCTCCTTTGGCACATGCCCACGGGAGCTCCCTACGTCTCCTCCGTGGTCCACTATCGGGGTGTGGTCTACATGGCGAGCGACGCCGGGGTGGTGCAGGCGGTCGACGCGGCGACGGGCGAGAGGCTTTATCAGGGCCGGACCGGAGGCGTTTTCTCTGCGGCGCCGGTCGCGGGCGACGGGAAGATCTACTTCATGAGCGAGACCGGGGAGGCGATCGTCCTCGCGGCGAAACGGGAATTCGAGATTCTCGCCCAGAATCCGATGAAGGCGCGTTTTCTCGCGTCCCCCGCGATTTCCGGAGGTCAGATCTTCCTCCGGAGCGACGATCGGTTGATCGCGATCGGAAAGCCCTCGGAAGCGACCGCGTCGGGCCCATTGAGCTCATTGAGCCCATTGAGCGAAGACCGCTGAGCAAGCCTCGAAATTTCTTGACAACGCGAATGCCGTGGTTAAGCTTCGGCATTCGATGGCTTCCCGCGACTCGTCCGGCGTGCGAGCGATAGGAAGCCTCCTTCCAGAGAGCCGCGCGGCGGAGAGCCGTGGCGCCTTCAAGACCCGCGCGGGTCTACTCACCCTCGTCGGACTTCTCTTCGCATCCACCTGCGGCGGTCCCTACGGGATGGAGGACTTCGTTGCCCGCGTGGGACCGGGGCTCTTCATCACGCTTCTGTTCGTGACGCCCTGGCTCTGGGGGCTTCCCGCCGCCTTCGCCTCGGCCGAGCTCTCCTCCAGGCAGTCGGTCGAGGGCGGTTACTACCGCTGGGCGCGAGCCCACCTCGGGGAGTTCTGGGGCTTCCAGTCGGGGATTTGCAGCGTTCTTTCCTCCTTTCTCGATAACGCCCTCTACCCGGTGATCTTCGCCCGTGCGGTCGCCTTCGTCATCCCGGAGATGGGAGCGTTCGAGAGATGGGCCGCCGCTTCGCTCTTCATCCTCGCGTTGACGTGGGTGAACTACCGGGGAATCGTGGTGACCGGCGCGACCGCGGTCGTGCTCAACCTGTTCTTGCTGGCGCCGGTCGTCTGGATCGTGATCGCGGGTTTCAGCGGAGCGAGACTCTCTCCCTTCGAGCCGTTCCATGTGGGCGGGACCAACTTCGCCTCTGACCTCGGCGCCGCGCTCGCACTAGCCCTCTGGCTCTATTCGGGCTACGGAGAGGTGAGCACGGTCGCGGAAGAGATCGATCGGCCGCAGAGGAACATCCCCCTCGGCCTTCTCATCGTCACCCCGGTCGTGATCCTCACCTACAGTCTTCCGGTCGTCGCCGGCCTCGTCTCCGTCGGAGGGTGGGAGAGCTGGAGATCGGGCCAGTTCGTCGCCGTCGGCACCGAGCTCGGCGGACCGGCTCTCGGGCGATGGGCGTTTTTCGGAAGCGTCGCGAGCCAGGCGGTCATCTTTCTCACGTACCTTCTGTGGATGTCGCGCATCGCCTGGTCGATGGCGGAGGATCGCAACCTTCCGTCGTGGTTCAGCCGCCTTCACCCGAAGTACGGGACGCCCTATCGAGTCCTCTGGGTTTATGCCATCGTGTACTGCGCCATGGCGGCGCTCCCGTTCGAGCACCTCCTGGTGGCCGACATCTGGGTCAGCGGCGCCTACACCATGATCCTGCACGCGACCTTGATTCGGGCACGTTCGCAGGCGTCGCTCAACGACGGAGGTTTCCGCGTTCCCGGAGGACCCCTCGGCCTCTGGCTCAACGCCATCGTGCCGGGCATCACCTGGGTCGTCTTTCTCATTCTCACCTTCGGCGAGCACGGGCGCTTCGGGATTCCGCTCCTGCTGCTCGGGCCCGTGAGCTTCTATGTGATGCAGGCGGTGCGGAAGGTTCGGCCCGTGGCCGCGGCGCAGTAAGATCGCCGACTGGAGGGTTCCCATGAAGCTCGCAGCACTCAGTCTTCTTTCGGCGGCGCTCTTGAGCGCTCCTGCCCCCGCGACGGCTTCCGACCTCGAGAAAGTCGTCGCCGAATACGTCGGCCTCTACAAGCGGGAGACGCTCCCCGAATGGAAAGAGCTCTTCCTTCCGCACTTCAGCGTCGCTTCCACGCGAGAGGACGGGACCGTCGGCGAGCGCACCCTCGAGGAGTTCTACGAGGCCCAGAGGCGCTACTTCGAGAGCGGCCGAGCCATCAAAGAGGTGCTGGAGAACGTCCAGATCGAGCGAAAGGGGAAGCTCGCGAGCGTCTGGGCGGACTTCGTGCTCACGGACGAGGGGGAGACGAGAAGGGGAAAGCTCGTCCTTCTATTGATCGATGGCCCCGAAGGCTTCAAGATCCACTCGTTGATGTTCTCGTATTACGGCTGACGACGACGGGCTCACAGGCAAGGTCGATCCCATCGAGCAATGTCGGGCATCTGCATGCCGATTCCAGCCGCCTCGTCCGGGAGGGCTAATTGAGCGGGGTCGGATTTTGTCTTAGAATCGGTCAGGATTTCAAACTCCAGAACCTGCAGGAGTACCCCAATGACCGGACGAAGATTCTCGATTGCAGCCGGGGTGGCGCTCGCTTCCCTCGCTTTCGTCGCGACCGTGGCCGGCGCCAAGGACCTGAAACCCACGAGCTTCGGCGCCGTCTACAGCATGGAGGTGGAAATCGATCAAATCCCGTCGGTGAAGTCGTGCGCCGTGGCCGGCCCGATCACCATCAAGGACCAGCGGACCGAGACGGCCGTCGGCGAGAGATGGCACGAGGACACGCCCAGCCTGAAACAAACGGTCGCGATGACCGGAGACGTGGCGGCCTGGGTGCGGGAGGGCTTCGGTCAGATCGCGAGACAGTCCATGCTGCAAACGGGTACGGCTGGAAAGCCCGAAGTCGTCGTGAGCGTCGCCAGGATCTGGGTCCAGGAGACGGTGTACCGGAACGCGGAGTACGACGGCCGGGTGGTTCTCGACGTCTCAGTCAACTCACCCGCGGGCGCCTCCTGTTGGTCCGGGCGCGTGGAGGGATTCGCCGAGAACTATGGTCGCGCCGGCAAAGAGATCAACTACCAGGAAACGGTGAACCACGCTTTGGACAGAACCATAGCGACGATGTTCGGAACGACGGGCTTCGTGGATGCGCTCTGCACCTGCGGCGCGCCCACTCAGTAGAAACCCGCCCCGCGCTTCCGTAATCTTCTTGCCGAGTCCGTTTGGAATCGCACCATAATTCTGCCCGCAACCCCTCATCGGGGCGGGTTCGCAGGCGTCGCTGAGAGAAGACCGTTTTCCGGGTCCCGACTTCGAGAAGGTCGTCGCCGGGCTCTGCCGGCGGGAGATGCTCCCCGAATGGAAGAAGTTCTTTCTTCTCATCACTGATGTTCTCGTACTACGGCTGAGCGAAGCCTCCCAAGCCCGGCATCTCGAAGCCAAGCTTCTCGAGGTCGGAAATCAGCTTCCTGCTCTCCGCTTCGCCCAGCTCTACCAGGGGCGGGCGCAGTCGATTCCATTCCGGATCAGAAGCGTAATGGGAAACGATTTTCTTGAGCGCGGGGACCAGGGAGAACTGCTGCACCGCGAGACGGACGTCGTTCAAAGAGGCCTGGATGGCTTCCGCATCCTCGCTCTGCCAGCTCTGGAACAGTCGATCGATGGCTTCGGGGTTGATGTTGGCGGTCGCCGAGATGCATCCGGCGCCG
>Ga0209521_10002124_pt1 | contig 16226 bp, 22 predicted proteins | sample Rifsed19ft4_FD_184016 | JGI IMG/M metagenome (GOLD analysis project Ga0209521, IMG submission 184016) | Soil microbial communities from Rifle, Colorado, USA - sediment 19ft 4 (version 2) | ecosystem: Environmental > Terrestrial > Deep subsurface > Rock core/Sediment | place: Rifle, Colorado...
ATTAACCCCACGGAGACACCTGCAGAAACACCAGCAGCTACATCGGTTGCTACATCGGTTGATACTCAAGCCACAGCCACGCTATTACCGATTGTCGCAGGGGCACCTGCTACGGGCGGTGGACCCATTCGGGATGCAGGTTTCGTTTGGAGTCTGGTCATCTTTGGCAGTGTTAGCGCGGTCGCTTTATTCTTTGGCTTAAGAGCAATGCGCCGTACCTACCGGTCAAAGTAATTATGCAATCGCAGTGCGAGTCATAATGGATCATTATGACCGCAGTTCGCTCGGTTGGATTATTGGTATTCTGATCACTGCATTATTGCTAACAGGATGTGGTACTAAAGAGACAGGGAGGGCGCGTTCTTTGCCCTCCTCGTCTCCTGTGCCATCCATGACAAACCAGCCGATGCAACGCCTTGCGAAATCTTTGGCCGGTCAACGGACTTTTCAAACGACGGTGGAACCGACTATTCAGCCGACACCCACCCTTTCCATCCTCGGAACATCCTTTGATTCTAGCCTTGACCTGAGAGACGGACCTGTTGAGGTGCCGCTCGAGCTGCAGATTCCTGTGCTCAACGTCAGTGCCCCGGTGCTTGGAGTTGGGATCACAGCAGACAATGTAATGGATGCGCCCAAAGGTCCAATTGGCGATCCGGTTTGGGAAACCGCATTTTGGTACCGAGGCAGCGGCATACCAGGCGAATCCGGTACGGCAACCATTGCCGGGCATGTCACCGGTCCGCTTGGTTTTCCTCAAATTTTTGCTCACCTGGAGGATCTTAATCCCGGCGACGTAATCATCATTCGCGCAATAAACACCGCACAAGAGATTCGCTTCATCGTGAATCTGACTCAAGTTTATTCAAGCCAGGAGTTAACGGATCCAGCTGTCCTTTCAAAGATTTACGGCCCCGGGTTACTTGAAGGCATAGGGCCACAGCCAGCACTCGACGGCCTCTCGCACCTGACGCTCATCACCTGTGCTGGAAGTTATGCGAACGGCCAGTTCGATCAGCGTACGGTCGTTTTTGCGACACGCAGCATGGAAGAGCCATCGGATTTTGAACAATAATTCGCCATGGAAAGATTTTTCTATCTAATCCTACGACTTAATATCCAGGCGTTGATGATGCGGTATGGCAAATTCGGGCTTGAATTTAATAGATGTTATATAGGTTGTATTAGGGACGTTGATAGCTCCTTTTATCTAGGATATTAAGTGGGATAAAACCTTCTATTGAAAGGAAGACTAATGGAACCCAATCGTAACGACGGCCACAAAACGAATTTACCGGTTGAGATCCAGCCAAATATCGGTCTGGATAGCGATGTGCGTCATTCGGTTGTGGATATTCTTAACCATACACTGGCCAACGAGGCTGTCCTCTCTCAGAAAACCCGCAGCGCCCATTGGAACGTGAGTGGAAGCGGCTTCTTGGAGCTGCATATTTTATTTGATTCTCAATATAAGCAGCTGAACGAAATTTCTGACGAGATTGCAGAACGGTCGCGGATGCTGGGCGGAATTGCCATTGGCAGCCTCCAGGAATTTATCCAACTTTCGCGCTTGGAGGAACAACCAGGCAGTGTCCCCAAAATCATGATCCTTTTAGCCGATCATGAGGCCGCGATCCGCTTTTTACGTGAGGACGCTAGAAAATGCAATGAGGAGTACGAGGACGAAGGCACATTCGAATTGCTCGTCAGTGTTATGCGCCTGCATGAAAAGATGGCCTGGATGCTGCGTTCCTACCTCGAAATTGAACCAGCCTCCATTGAAAAATTGAGCGTACTGCCTCACTTACCAGTTGACATTTCTAGCCTTTCGTCATAACAACTGCGGAGATATTTATGAATGAAATTCAGCTAACCCAGATTATCGAAAAATTCAGCCGAAAGAGTGAACCGGTGGAAGGGGAGGTTAAGGTCATTCGCGTTCCGGATTATAAAACGGTGTATGTTGAGCAGATTGGCGAGGTTGGCCGGGCGATAAACCTGAACGAGTTCAAGGTTGATGGAAAAATTTACTGGGCTGGATACAGTTCGCGCAGCGATACTGTTTTTGTAAGTCAGGGAAGCCAGGGGTAAAGTCGATATACCTTATCCCGATGGTTGATTGCATACCTTAAAAATTAAGGATACTAACAAGAATTACCCATGGCGAATGCCAGAAAAGAGAATCAAAGTTGAACGATCGTCAATTGGACAGAAAAATTCGGCAGGATGCTGCCAAAGTAAAAAAGGATCTTGGTAAGTTGGCAGAAGATAGTGCCAATCGAGTTAGCAATATCGAGGAAAACATTTTTGATGCCACCACCCACGCCAAAGCTGGCATTGCTACCTGGGTCGAAGATAACGCTTCCAAAATGAGCCGGGACCTTGAAAAACTTACCGGTGATGCAAAAGAGTCCATGGTCGGAGCGGCGGCGACACTCAAGAAGGATATTGGCCATGGATTAAGCCAATACAACACGAAAGTCCAGGAGATGGTGGACAAAACTCCCGGTGGGTTAGGTGAGCAGGCTGCCAAATACCCCTGGGTGGCGTTATCGATTACCGTGTTAGCTGGTTTCTTGCTGGGAATGTTAATCAGACCTGGCCGGCCAACACTTCGGTAGATTTGAATTCTAATCGACTCACTTATAAGGAGAAAAAAATGAACGACGATGTGTTTGAAGGAAAATGGAAACAAATACGCGGACAGGCAAAAGTCTGGTGGGGCAAACTCACCGACGATGATCTGGACAAAGTAAACGGAAAACTCGATATATTTTTAGGTTTGCTTCAGGAGAAGTACGGTTACACCCGGGAGCAGGCTGAAGAAGAATATAAAAAGAGGACGATATGACCGACTATAAAGAAGGAAGAACCACAGCGCACGAACAAGGAAGTGAAGGTCGGGTAACGACTTTCAAAGCCACCCAGTTGATCTGGCTGCTGATTGGCCTGCTTGAAGGTCTACTGGCATTACGGTTTGTCTTCAAGTTGATCGGAGTCAATGCTGCCAACGCATTCGCGTCGCTTCTTTACAATATAACCGACCTATTCGTAGCACCCTTCGCTAGTTTAACGGGTGCCCCGGCAGCAGGTGGCATGGTCCTTGAAGTATCAACACTGATTGCCATGATCGTTTACGCGCTAATCGGTTGGGTCCTGGCCCGCATCGTGTTTGTGCTTTTCTACCGCCCACGCGGCCCAGTGAGCACCAGGCAGACGGTGGTTGCAGAGCATACACCGGTGCAAGGTGTCAGCCAGACGCGAACGACCACTACTCAGGCTCCCTTAGGTGACAGTCAAACGACTGTTACTGAAGAGACCAATAATACCAATACTTTATAACCGGACACGGGTCGACCGTGGATCTAGCACACTACCGGGATTGTCAAATAACAATTGAGAAAACCGGTAGTGTGAAACATACGGATAGTTGTGTCCTGATCACTTTTGGTCGGGAGACGGAGGAATATCATGAATCTGATAAATTTCATCGTGTGGCTCTCTGCTGGTGCTGTCGTCGGCTGGTTTGCCAGCCGGATGGTAAGAGCAGAACGTAAAGCGGCTCACAAACTGTCGCCTGATAAAGGCAGCAGCTCTATCAAGTAGTAAGCTGCAGGTTATTTGACCCGCACAGGCAGCAATCCCGCGGGGTAACCGGCAAACAATTATTGTTAATTTATTGTTTCATTTAAGGAGCAAGATATGGGACGTAAAGGTGTAAGCAAACGCAAGCCAGGTCAGACTCGAGCTAAACCAATGTCATCCGGGACCTCAAAAAGGATTTCATCTGTTTTACGACCTGATGAAAACCAACCTACAGTTAGTGTTAAGGATGTCCCGACTTTGGTTTCGGATTGGAAGAAAAAACCCAAGAAGGGTTAGACCTTCTTGTTTGGTGAAATTACAGGTACTCGAATAAAGCATTGTCCCTGCATACGCCGTAAGGGACAGAATTGAGAACGGTGGTAAGGTAAGCCCCAGGCATCCGTGAGACGGAGTTACTGGTGAGTTGATTAACCCCTGTCTTTCGGATGCCAATATCGGTAAGCTTCTCTGCCCTCTAAAGGTAGAATAAGGTAATTAATGACGGAAAACCAAGAGAATAATGATACATCGGTGGATCGCCGTGAGGAAACCCTGGTCACCCATCATCCCGGCTACTCTGCAACAGAGCAAGTCGTGCTCGATGTTGCTGCAGAACGCCGCCTGGAATTATTCCAGGTCTACCGCATCCTGGTGAGCCTGCTGGTGTTTCTGGAGATCTTGCTTGCTATCCGCTTTTTGTTAAGAGTGATTTCTGCTAACCCGGATAGCGGATTCGCTGTGCTTATTTATGGGATCACGGGAATATTTGTAGCTCCATTCAATGGATTGATAAGAACACCGATTCTGGGTGGCATAACGCTAGAGGTAACCACCCTGATCGCTATGGCAATGTATGCACTGCTGTTCTGGGGAATTGCGGTTGTCATCAAGATGGTAGCTTACCGCCCGAACGCGCGCATATTCACCCGTACGACCCGTGAGCAGACGCCTGGTGGTGAAGGAAATGTGCGTACCACTCGTACAACGATTTCCGGCCGGAAAAGGTAATAGGCTGACGTTGGAGCGAGACCAATGGATTTATAAAAAATATCCGTCGGTCCGCTCGGGTTGTTGCGAGGGGTATAGGTTCGTATGCCATTTGATTTTCATCCCTGCATTACGAACCAAATGCGCGTCAATTTAAATTTGTTCGATCTGTAAAAATACCAGAATAAATATAAATATGTGATCCACTCAAATTTCCTGAATTATGCTTTTTTAGGATTTGTTTAGGTTGTATTAGGGACATCGATATGCTTAATTGCTTACGATTGATGATGAAGGACAGCTATCTAATGATATTAATCCTGTCCAGGTTTGGACTCCGGAAAGAGCAGATTTTTTCGGTAAGCAAAGCATGATTTTACAGGCTATTGGATGAATAAAACTTTTCAGCGGACCATTTCGATTTTGATTTTGACCTACCTGGCATTGATGCTGGTCGGGTGTGCTGATACGTTAGCGAATCCGTCAGAATTTGCACCTGATCCAGGCAATATCGATTCGGTAGACCCTGCTTACGCTTATTCTCAAGCCACAATTGAAGCTGGCCAGCGTCAATTGTTGGACCTTTCCATTAAAGCCACGGAAATCCAGCTGAACATGGAACAGGCTGAAGATGCTGCCGCCCTCTCTACCCTGGAGAGTGCCCAAAGACAAAAATTAGAAATGGATTTCCAGGCAACCTTAGTCAGCCAAAACATCGCAGAGGCTGCTGCCACTCAAGAATTCTTGACCCAGCAAACGGGTGTTGCCATGGAAGCAACAGAGGTGGCCCAAAGCCACGCAGCGACGATTACCCAACTGGCTTATCAAGCAGTGGGTACACAGACCGCACAAGCTCAAACAATACTGGATTCTCGTGTTCAGCAGACTGCTCAGGCAGTGGCTGCTTTAACGGCTTATCCACTGACCGCCACTCCTTTGGCTGTAACTCAAGCTGCACTACTCATGCAGCAATATGACCGGGAGCAACAATCTTTTCTAGACCAGGTGGTCAAACCATTGCTTCCGTTCATCGCAATCTTTATTCTAGTGTTGTTTATTGGGTTGGTTGTTATTGCTAATCGCCGAGCCACCAGACCTCTGCCATGGTTTCCACGTCTGAGAGATAGGCGTGATAACGATAATTCCAAACAAACGAGAATAATCGATGGCGTAGAAGTTAACCCAAATCGCCTCGAACATGAGTCATTCCAATCGGAAGGCACTCTCCCCGACGTTACCTATTCGGCAGATGATAATCTGGCGTGTATTGAGATCGTAAAAGCCACCGAAATTCCCATTGCTCATTGGGTCAGCGAAGTGGAAGGCCGATTGGATGCTGAAGGCAGGCAACCACTGTGAGCGCAAACCGTTACCTCCCAGCCGGCAATAAAATTGCGCAACTGTTTCCAGATGTTCTTCGCGAACAGGGTCTGGAACCACTCATCAATCGCTACATATTGACGGAAACTGAGCGTGGAAATGCCTGGTTGTTTGTTGTAATGGACGACAGGATTATAGAATCCATCGAATCCTATGCAGCCGAAAAAGCATTGTCCAGCTTATCCACAGCATTCCAAGGGCATCCGGTGTTTTTTAGCAATTCTAACGGCTTGTACTATGCCGTGCTTCTCAGCTCGTCGAATTTGCCGAGGTCGACGAACTGATATTAAATTTGTGGGGCATAACGGTGTCTTGCTCCCTGGGTGCCAGTAATAATGATGAGGTTCACTTGAAACCAATTGCATTGACCAGATCTAGTAAATCTACCGAAGTGTTGAAAGAATAGGGCGAGCATGGCACTCAATCCGCCTTACGAACCGAATCAATGGACGTTCCGCCGTGTTATGTGGGCGACGGTCGTACTGGTATCTGTTGCATTCTTCTTCTGGCTTTTTTATCGGTTCTACCAGGTCGTCTTTGCCTTATTTTTTGCGATCATGTTAGGCACGGTGATCAGGCCGATTGTAAGCTGGTTGAATCGGCGTGGAGTCCATCGGATTGCAGGAGTCCTGCTTGTTTACCTGCTTCTGCTTGCCCTGATCGTTGGCTTCATGCTATTGGTATTCCCGTCCATTGTTGAGCAGGGTTCAACAATTGTTGCCGCAGTGCCGAATTACTACCTGAATCTGCGTCAGTGGATGACTGATTCTCCGAATCCATTGCTCGTACAACTGAGTACGTTCTTACCAGAAGCACTGCCGGCCTTGACCACAACCATGGAGCAAACTGGAGAGCAGATGCTGGTATTTGCCGGTCAAGCGGCAGGCTATGTCACCGGGGCTGCCAAAGCTGTCTTTTTGGCCACAGTGGTTTTGTTATTAGCCTTTCACTGGACGCTGGATGGTCCACGAACGATCCAATCCTTACTGCAACTGGTTCCAAAAGGCCGGCGCGAAAGCATTAGCGATCTGATTTCAGCGATAGAAAGCAAGGTCGGTTTTTATATTGTCGGTCAAGGTGTTCTTTGTCTGGTCATTGGCGTCTTGTCCCTGATTGCCTATCTGCTGATTGGTCTGCCAAATGCCCTGGTACTGGCGCTCGTGGCCGGGGTGTTGGAAGCGGTTCCTTTGGTTGGACCACTGCTGGGCGCCATCCCAGCCGGGATCATTGCCCTTTCCATAGCACCATCAAAATTGATATGGGTCGTCGTGGCTACCCTGGTTATCCAGCAGACGGAAAGTATTTTTCTTGTGCCGCGGGTAATGCGTAAGGCGGTGGGTGTTAATCCGTTCGTCTCACTGTTAGCAATTTTTGCCTTTAGCTCATTGTTTGGCATTCCAGGTGCGCTCATGGCAATTCCCACGGCAGCTATTATTCAGCTGCTGCTCGACCGTTTCGTATTTCATCCTACAGAGCAGGAGCCGGAAATCTCGCCCGATCGCGATTATGCCAGCCGGCTGCGCTATGAAGCTCAGGATCTGGCCCAGGATTTGCGCAAACAGGCACGGCTTGATAAGGGAGGTTCGGATCTCAGGATCAAGCAAATTGACCAGGTGATGGATGAGATTGAGGCCATAACCACCGATCTGGATGCGCTGCTGGCTCAAGAACAATCTTCAGGTTCATCATGACCAAGCAATTGATAAAGTATGGTGCGGCGGTAATGACCACTTTATTGGCTCTGGTGGTGTTGTGGCAATTTCGCGTTGTGGTCATTTATGTTGGGATCTCGCTTATGCTGGCTGCAACGCTGCGCCCTTTGATTAATCGCCTGGCTGGACGAAAGTTTGTTGTCCGTGCTGCCTGGATAATTCTATATCTGGTTGCCCTGGCCAGTTTTGGCTTTTTACTTGTCCTGACCAGTCAAAACGCCTTCAAAGAAATCCAGGTATTAGCACAATCTATGGCGGTCCAGGATGAGTGGGCGCTGCCGCTATGGCTTCAAGGCTCTTCGTTCGATCGGACGCTTATTTCACGGCTGCCGCCTCCAAGTATTTTATTTCAGGCAGTTGCCGGCAATCAAGGGGAGCTTGTCCTGCCGACTCTGCTCGGCTTTATGCAAGGCATTGGCGGGGTTGTGAGCGCCCTGGTTATTATTCTATTCTTGAGTATCTATTGGAGCATAAGTCAAGTTCATTTCGAAAGACTATGGCTTTCATTGCTGCCGTCCGGTCAACGCAAGCAAGCGCGTGGGGTGTGGCGGGTTGTTGAACCTGACCTTGGCGGATATATTCGCAGTCAGTTACTTCAAAGCGTTCTGGCCGGGTTGCTGTTAGGCCTTGGATACTGGGTGCTCGGGTCGCCATACCCAGCATTACTGGCGCTGGCAGGCGCTCTGGCAAGTTTAATTCCCGTGGTTGGGGCTGCCCTGGTAATTCTGCCCCCGCTGCTTATTGGATTGTTAACCAGTGTGCAACTGAGTTTATTGACCGCCTTGTATGCGCTTGTCGTCATGATTGCCCTAATTGTATGGGTCAGGCCTCGGTTGTTCAATCGTAAATGGGACAACCCCATTCTGACCATCATTTTGATGATTGCCCTGGCAGACGCTTTTGGAATTATCGGCATCATTTTTGCGCCGCCATTATCTGTAGTTTGTCAAATCCTGTGGCGCCGTCTGGTTAGCCATCGTCGTGCTCCTGGGGCTTCTGCCTTGGTTTCAGACCTTATAGCCCGGCAGGAGCACATCAAAACCACGATTCAAGCCATGGATGAACCTCCTCCACAATTGGTGACCAGCAGCATGGAGCGGCTTACCCAGCTGATTGAGAAAGCCGATCCTATTATTCAAACGATTTCAGAACCGTCCCCTGCTGAATAAGATTTAACCTTCTATCTCATTTTCAGCAGGAAAGGCCTATAACCAGTAAGCGGTAACAGGAAAACCAGCTTTCGGTGGGGTGAGATATGGATCCCCACGCCTGATATTTTATTAAGAAATTTTTTAGATCGTGTTAGGGACTTCGATAGCCCTTGTCGAATAGGATTGTTATACAGTCAAAATTATCAGGCGAAAGGATTGTCATGGGTCAGCGTCGCAAGGATTCGACCAACAGATTACTGCCGGATGACCTCCAACCGAACATAGGGTTGGATGCCGATGATCGCCAGGCTGTTGCAGAAATCCTCACCAAGCTGCTTCCTATCGAAACCGGACTAACGATAAAAACCCGCTTTGCTCATTGGAACGTGAGAGGAAAGCGTTATTTTGAGCAGCGAAGCTTACTTTCTTCACATTATGAGCAGCTCAACCAAATTATCGAAAACCTGAATGACCGGATTCGAATGCTTGGCGAAATTGCCGTTGACAGACTACAGGAATTTCTCGGGAGCTTCAAGTGGGATGATCTCCGTAAAGATGGTCCTGATATTAAGGAACTGTTGGCAGCGCATGAGACTGCAATTCGCAGCTTACGCGAGGACGCCAAAAAATGCTCCGAAGAGTATGGAGACGAAGTCACACGCCAATTTTTAGTGGAAATCCTGTTTCAACACGAAAAGATGGCCTGGAATCTTCGGTCGTATTTTGAGCCCTAACCTTTTATCGGCGCGAGCCAGGAAGGAAATAATGGATGAATGATAAGTACACGAGCCGGTAGCGTGCCTCCAAAGTGCAAAGTGGATGAACCCGCTTCACCCTCATGATCTACGCGGGAAATTTCCCAGCCCTCCCTTCCTGGGAGGAGGTGGAGCAAAAATTACTCACATCATATTTCACTCAACCCATTCATACACCAAGGAGAAAAAATGAACATCCTCATATACCTGATCGCTGCCGCCGTAATAGGCTGGGTTGCCACCGAAATCATGCATGACCGCTCGAATCTGTTGATCAACATTGTCGTGGCCATCGTAGGTGCATTCCTGGCCGGCTACTTCCTGAGCCCAATTTTCGGTGTCGGTACAATCAACGACGCGATCACCCTTCCCACCATGCTTGTGACGCTGCTGGGTGCCATCATCTTATTGGCAATCGTCCGTTTAATTCGTCGCAGAAGTTAATTTCAGTTTTTCCCCGCACCAGTCAAAAGCCTTCCGGCAGATGACTTGGGGAGATCCAATTAGGTAAAAAAAGGAAAAATATCATGTGGACGATCATCATCATTCTGTTAGTCTTATGGCTGCTCGGCGCTTTTGGTGGAAGAGTGATTCCAAGTTTTCCGAAAACTGGTAGCTGGATTCACGCTCTCATCGTTATCGCGGTTATCCTGGTCATTTTAACGCTGCTTGGGGTTATTTAATACTCCGGGATTGGGACCGATAGACCGGGACAGGTGAATCTTTTGTCGCTCATCGAACCTGACGCAAGATAATCCTTCTTCCCGGTCTTAAGGTCCCGCCGAATGACACAGGCTGTAATGAGTGGACCTGTTAGCGACCCATGAATCTTGAAATTCAATCCAATTGAATCCTCGGATCATGAGATCAGCCTATGAGTAAATCATTAGGCCTATAAATAGCTTAGGTTAAGAAGCTAATTGCATCGCTGAAAAATTTATAATTTGGTACCAGTACCCCGGGAAAATTGTCTTTTTCTCGTAAAAAGGAGAATTCAATGCATACATGCGAATCTGTAATGACTAAAAACCCTACTTGCTGCCAGCCGTCTGACTCGGTTATGAAAGTAGCCCAATGGATGAAGCGTGAAAACATCGGTTCAGTGCCTGTGATCGAAAATAATGAGACGCGTAAACTGGTCGGTATTGTGACAGACCGTGATCTGGCCTTGAAAGTTGTTGGCCAGGGAGAAGACCCCAAAACCGCGCAAGTAGAGTCGGTCATGACCTATAAGCTGGTGACCTGCCGGCCTGAAGACGATATTCAAAAAGCGTTGGATCTAATGTCTGAGCATCAGCTGCGCCGTATTCCCATTGTGAATGAGGAAAATAAGATCCTCGGAATAATTTCCCAGGCGGATGTGGCGACACGCGTAGACCAGCCTGAAAAAACTGCCGAAATCGTGAAAGATATTTCACAAACCAACGCGAAGTAATTCAACTCGATCCGCATACGCCAGTTAATGCGATCTCAACAGATGCCTATTGGGGCAGTGAAGGAGAATCCCAACGCTCCTGCCTGCTAGTAATTTGCCACCCGGCTAATAACTGGGTGGCAACCTTTAAGAGGAAAACCCTATGTTTCCGATCGGTGATGACAATAGCTCTCGTAGAATAGTTCCGATAGTCACATATGCCTTGATCGTGATCAACGTCATCTTCTTCTTTGTCGAATTAAGTGGAGGTGACGCTTTTATCCAAAAATGGGCTTTCGTTCCAAGCCGCTTTCTTGCAAATCCCGGAGGGGATTTTCTGACGATCTTTACTTCCATGTTCATGCACGGCGGGTGGCTCCATCTTGCGGGCAATATGCTCTATTTATGGATTTTTGGAGATAATGTGGAAGACCGCTTTGGGCACCTCAAATTCTTAATCTTCTATCTGGTATGTGGTGTTGTGGCAATGTTTGCCCAATTGGCATTCAGCGTTGGGTCTACTGTGCCAAATTTGGGGGCTTCTGGCGCGATCGCAGGAGTGCTGGGGGCTTACATAGTGATGTTCCCGAAGGGAAAAGTAAACGTGCTCATGGGTAGAGGCATGATCCCGATGCCTGCATTGTTGGTCATTGGACTCTGGATTGTTCTGCAGTTATTTAGCGGCATTGGTTCAATTTCTGATACTGCCCAAACAGGCGGCGTCGCTTACATGGCTCATATTGGCGGTTTTATAGCTGGGTTGGCTTTGGCCTTTTTGCTCGGTGGGACGCGCAGGACGCCAGCATTAACCGGAAGAACATAAAATTGGCGGCTGTCTACCGGGATTAGCTTGTGATTTTAAGTGCGGATCGGTATTCACCCTTCCCTGCCTGTCCTTAGTCGGTTAGGACAGTGTACGGTTAACCTGGAAACGGCTAAACCGTGTCATTTTATTCACATTCAGCCCGGTTAGAGCGGAAACGATCGGTTTGAGGGCGGGAACCTGGGTGTAGGTTGAATATATGCACCCGGGATGAACTATCCACGGCATTTAATAGGAATAATATAGGAATTTTTGGGGACAAAAATAGCCGTAAATTCGTACTATGGTAGTTGGAAAGTGTTTAATAACGAAGATCCTCTTTGTACGGTGAGAATTGCAAAGGGGTATTTCATCGAGAATCAAGGAGGTCATTTGTGGATACTACTTTAATAATCGTCATCGCTGTCGTGGTATTGGTGATCGTTGGCTTGTTGTTGGCTTCGTCTTTTTCGGGCCGGAACCGTTCGAAAAAGCTCCAAGACCGTTTTGGGCCGGAATACGATCGCACTGTCCAGACTTTGGGCAATGAAAAGAAAGCCCAAACAGAACTGGACGAACGCCAGAAGCATGTCGCGGGTTTGAACATCAAACCGCTGACACCTGCCGACCGTGAGCGTTATCTGGCGAATTGGTCTGAAATCCAATCAAAATTTGTCGACGAACCGGGTCAGGCGATTGGTAATGCCGACCGCTTGATCATGGAAGTAATGCAGATTCGTGCCTACCCAGTCTCTGATTTTGATCAACGGGCGGCCGATCTTTCAGTTAGTTATCCTGCATTAGTGAGTAATTACCGCGCTGCGCGTGAGATAGCCATAAAAAACGAGGCGCATCAGGCAAATACTGAAGATTTAAGGCAGGCATTGATTCATTATCGGTCGCTGTTTGAGGAACTCCTCGGTTCAGAGGCTGATGCCTACAAGGAGAATTTGAAATGACTGACCAGTATTACAAAAAACCAAATAATACCTCGGAAATCATTGAGGAAATCGACAAGGAAACAAACTCTGAGACAATACAATCGGATTCTTTTGCTGACAGAACCCCGGTGGATGAGGCTCTTATCAACGATACGCCCATGGGTGGAACCGTTGCATCCGTGGAACCGCTGAGCGGACCACTTCCGGATGAGGTTCAGATGTTTGAGACTCCCAATCAGGAGATTCCGATGGGCGGGACTGTTGCTGCGGTAGGTCCGATGGACCAACCCGTTGTTGCCGCGGCACCAATCGAAGAAGTATTTGTTACACAACCCCAGGTCGTGGAATCTACCCCGGAAGAGAACTGGGAGAGCAAGCTTGGTAAGGTCAATCTTTACAATGGCCCGAAGGACGAGACGATTGTTCCAGTAATGCCGCTGGAAGATGTTGTCCCTCCGCAGCCATTTACAGACGAATCTCTACCTGAGGCGACCAGGGATAGTAAGATTAGCGATCGCGATCCTTGTGATGATCCGATGGACGAGATGCTCCGGCAAAAGGAACATGTCGCAACAACCGGCGGGCTGGCCAATTAGCCTAACCGCAAGCACGATGAGTTTTCCGGTGGCAAAAGACCTGGCCAGGATAGCTTGACCAGGTCTTTTCTATCTTGAGGTTTTCTAGTGTGGTGAAACAGGAATAATTTTCTGATAGGGTTTTTATAGATTTAATTAGGGACATGAACAGCTACACTCGCGTAGGATGATATAAGCACGAGAACTACCTATTGAAAGGAATGTCCTTATGAAAAGGGAAGTAGGTTTGTGGATTGATCATCGCAAAGCGGTGATTGTGACAATTGAAAATGAGGTCGAGGTCATTCGTGAAATTCGATCCAATCTGGAGAAGCATGTCCGGTTTTCGACGGGTTCCCGGGTAAAAGGTCCTAATGCCCCTAAGGGTTCAACCGCCGAGGACATTCGGGATCGGCAGTTTAAGGATCAACTGGGTAACTATTATGATGGGATCATTTCCTTTATTCGTGGTGCTGAAGCCATTTGGATATTTGGTCCTGGTGAGGCAAAAGTTGAATTCAAAAGTCACCTTATTAGTGAGGGCCTGGAAGGAATTATCGTTGGTATTGACACCGTTGATAAGATGACGGATAACCAAATTTCGGCTAAAGTCCGAGATCATTATTTAAGATAAGAAGGAATACGATGACAGACAAAAAAGTAAAGATAGTCAAACCGGAGAAACCCGTCAAACCGGAAAAGGCAGTCAAACTGGTAAAGGCAGTTAAATCGGAAAAGATCGTCAAACCGGAAAAGGCAGTCAAACTGGCAAAGGCAGTCAAACCGGAGAAGCTCGTCAAACCGGCAAAGGCAGTCAAACCGGAGAAGCCCGTCAAACCAGAAAAGGTAGTGCAACCAGAAAAGATTGTGAAACCAGAAAAGGTAGTGAAACTGGAAGAGCCAGTCAAACCGGAGAAGCTCGTCAAACCGAAAAAGAAACGTTTATCCAAAGGGCTGCGCACGCACAATAGACGGATGAAGCAAGAAGCCCGTAATCCAAGTATTGTGCACGGCTAGTTAACCGGTAATTTATTACAAAGAGGTTCCATAAATGGTCTCCGAAAAAACGAATGGGGCGAATAGTCCTCGGGCTGAAGCCATGCTTAGGGAGTCCGAATCTCGATATCGCCGACTTTTTGAAACTGCCAAAGACGGAATATTGCTGCTTGACGCTGTCTCAGGCCAAATTACCGACGTTAATCCATTCCTTATCGAGCTGTTGGGCTATTCATATAAAGAATTTATTGGCAAGTCCCTTTGGGAAATTGGGCCGTTCAAGGACGTAGCGGCCAGCCAAACGGCTTTTCAAGAACTGAGGCGGAAGAAATATATCCGTTACGATGAGCTGCCCCTGGAGACAAAAAATGGCGCAAGCGTCGATGTGGAGTTTGTCTCAAACCTCTATGAGGTCAATGGCCAAAAAGTGATTCAATGCAACATCCGTGATATCTCCGAACGCAAGCGGATAAAGGATTCCTTAAACAACGCCAACCAAGAATTATCCTCTTTGGTCGTTCAGTTACAAAACCATGACCGTGAAATGAGGTTGATCAACCGCATGAATGATTTGCTTCAAGCCTGTAAAACCCAGGAAGAAGCTTTTCAAGTCATTTCACTGGCGGTTGGCGACCTTTTTACAGGTCAAAGCGGCGGTCTGGCAATCTTGCACGATTCTGGTCATTTCCTTGAGACGTTCGCGAGTTGGGGAGATGAGCCGATATTGGAGTCCATTTTTCAATTGGATGATTGCTGGGCAATTCGGCGCGGGCAGGCCCATGAAGTAGGGGATCCACTGGACAACGTCATTTGCCGCCATTTCATTCGACCACCAAAAGCGGGGCACCTGTGCTTGCCGCTGGTAGTCCAGGGTGAAATGTTGGGGTTGCTTTCGGTCGAAATTCCGGCTGGGATGAAACCCGATCGTGCGTACCATTGGAGGCAGCAAGTCGTAACAGTTGGTGAAGGGATTAAGCTGTCTTTATCCAACTTAAAATTACGCGAGATCATGCGTGAGCAAGCCAACCACGATCCCCTGACCGGTCTATTCAACCGCCGTTATTTGAATGATACCCTTCCACGCGAGTTAAATCATGCCAGACGCGGCTGTACGCAAATCACGATCGCAATGTTGGATATCGATCATTTTAAAAATTTAAATGATACTTATGGGCACGATGCTGGCGATTTAATGTTACGTGAATTGGGACGCGTCCTGCGTGAGACTGTACGCAAAAGCGATATTGCCTGCCGTTTTGGCGGGGAGGAGTTTGTGCTGATCCTGTTGGATTCATCCCTGGAAGCCAGCCTCCATCACCTCGAAAAACTCAATACGCATGTAAAAGAAATGCAGATCCGTTATGGAGAGCAATTGCTCGGGTCAATGTCCTTGTCCATTGGAGTAATTGAGGCATCACAATATGAAATGACCGCTGACGAACTTATCAGCGCTGCGGATAAAGCTTTGTATGCTGCCAAGCGTGCAGGTCGCGACCGGATTGTGGCTTATAGTGACCTTGAAATGGAATCAGCCTGAAGTAAATGGTATGATTCCGAAGAATTTGCGCGGCTAATTTAAATCCTAAAAAGGATATCCGATGAATACCAACAATCGCAATCACCGTCGCATTTTAAAGGAAATTGCTCATCGGGCAATGCTTGAGCGAGGTTTTCTGCCTGATTTTTCACCTGAAGTACTGGCTGAACTCGAGTCGCTTAAAGCAGGTCAATTAACCAGCGGCGATTCGGCTGGAGGACATCATGCGATTCGTGATATGCGAAATCTCCTGTGGTCTTCCATTGACAACGATGACTCACTCGATCTGGATCAACTCACCTTTGCAGAAGCCATCCCATCGAATAAAGTGAAGGTTTTTGTAGCGATCGCGGATGTGGCATATGCCGTCAAAGACGGCTCCGCGATTGAT
>Ga0209521_10002129_pt1 | contig 16210 bp, 17 predicted proteins | sample Rifsed19ft4_FD_184016 | JGI IMG/M metagenome (GOLD analysis project Ga0209521, IMG submission 184016) | Soil microbial communities from Rifle, Colorado, USA - sediment 19ft 4 (version 2) | ecosystem: Environmental > Terrestrial > Deep subsurface > Rock core/Sediment | place: Rifle, Colorado...
TGATCAACGCCGTCATGCTGTTCCTCGTGGCGCTCGTGGCCGGCGCGCTCGATCTCGGCTTCAAGCTCGCCGATTTCCCGCCGACCCTCAGCGTGGGCGCGTTCGTGGCGGCGCTGCTTGCGTCGATCGTCATCAGCATCGTCTCCACCGTCCTGGCCTACTTCCTGCCGGATCGCGCATCGTGGAGATCGAGGCTCGGTTTCTAGCCAGGAGGGAGGACACATGACCGAGGAAGAACGCCGCACCGTCGTCACACAGGAATCGGGCGACACGATGGTCGACGAACCGACGGGCCCGCCGATGGCCGAGAGCCGGTCCACTGTGACCACAAGCCGCACGCGCGAGACCCGACCCAGCGGCGGCGAACTCACCCGCCGCATCTTGGTCCTCATCTTCGGGCTGATCCAGGTCCTGATCGGACTGCGGATCCTGCTCCTGCTGGTCAATGCTCGTGAGGCCAACGACCTCGTCAGCCTGATCCTCAACGTGAGCCAGTTCTTCGTCGGGCCGTTCGAGGGGATCCTGCGCACGGATGCGCTCAACGCCAGCGGCTCGACGCTCGATCTTGCCGCCATCGTCGCCTTCATCGGTTGGACCGTTCTCGAGCTGATCGTCCTGTGGGCGGTCAACGTCTTCCGGCGCGAGCCCGCCTGACAGCACGCCTGTCGGGCGGCTAGCCCTCCTCGAGGGTATGCGCCTGCTGCAACCACAGGTCCACGGCCAGCGGATCGGGCGGCTCCCGTCCGAGCAGGTCGGCCGCCCGGGCCAGCCGCCGGTGGAGCTCCTCGCGCTCAAGCGCGCGCAGGTCGGACAGCCCCTCGATGCCTGCCTGCGCGAAGAGGGTGTGCTCCTCGCTGCCGAAGCCGGCCAGGTTGAGCAGGAACGCCTCGTCGCGCCAGCGCATGACGTCCTCGAGCGTGGCCCCGACCTGGTCGGCCAGGTACTGCCGGCGCGTGCGCGTCTCGGAGACCTCGAGGAAGAGGCCGGTCGTGAAGATGCCGTTGCGCTGGAGGCGGGCGAGGTCGATCGGCGCCGGCCGGGTGAGCTCCTCGATCGGCGGCACGCTACTGCTTCGGGTCCCCGAAGATCTGGTAGTGCCAGCTCTTGTCGGCCTCCCCGGTCAGCTCGACCATGACGTGCTTGACCTGGGTGTACTCCTCGAACGAGTAGTCCGACATGTCCTTGCCGGAGCCCGAATGCCTGAAGCCGCCGTGCGGCATGTCGCTGCTGATGGGCAGGTGGTCGTTGACCCAGACCGTCCCGAAGTTGAGCGTCTTCGCGGCGCGCATGGCCTTGAACACGTCGCGCGTCCAGACCGAGCTCGCGAGGCCGTACTTGGTGTCGTTCGCCTTCTCCAACACCTCCTCCTCGGTGTCGAAGGGGAGGACCGTGAGGACCGGTCCGAAGACCTCCCTCTGGACGATCTCGGAGTCCTGGGGACAGTCGGCGATGACCGTCGGCTCGAAGAACGCCCCGTCCTCCAGGCCAGGGACCGCGGCCCGCTTCCCGCCGACGAGGACCCGTGCCCCCTCCTGCCTGGCTCGCTCGACGAACCCCTCGACCCGCTGGACCTGGGCCGGGCTGATCAGGCTGCCCATGTCCGTCGCCGGATCGACCGGGTCGCCGACCCGGATCTCCCGGACGAGCTCTACGAGGCGGCCGAGGAAGCGGTCGTAGATCGAGTGCTGGACGTATACCCGCGTCGCGGCAGTGCAGTCCTGGCCGGCGTTGATGAAGCCGCCGGCAACCGCGCCGCGAGCGGCCGCCTCAATGTCGGCGTCCTCGTACACGATGAAGGGGGCCTTCCCGCCGAGCTCCAGGTGCACACGCTTGAGGTTCCCCGCGGCGAGCGCCTGGATCTTCCTCCCCGTCTCGGAGTCTCCTGTGAGAGAGACCATGTCGATGTCGGGATGCGCCGCGATAGCCACCCCGACGACCTCGCCCGGTCCGGTGAGCACGTTGAGGACGCCGGCCGGGATGCCGGCCTCGTGCGCGAGCTCAGCGAGCTTGAGGGTCGTGAGCGGGGTAGCGGTGGCCGGCTTGAGGACGACGCTGTTCCCGGCCGCGAGCGCCGGCCCGATCTTCCAGATCGCCATCATGAACGGGTAGTTCCAGGGTGCGACCTGGCCGACGACACCGATCGGCTCGCGGCGGATCATGCTCGTGTGGTCCGTGCTGTACTCGCCGGCCGCCTTGCCCTCAAGATGCCGCACCGCGGTGGCCATCTGGCGGAGGTTGTCCGGCGCGAACGGCATGTCGTTGTCGCGACGGAACTTGACCGCCGTGCCCGTCTGGGCGACCTCGAGGTGGACCAGCTCGTCCATGTGGGCTTCGATGAGATCGGCGAGCTTGTTCAGGATCGCCACCCGTTCGGGGATCCATAGGAGACGCCAGCGCCCGTCCCGGAAGGCGGCGCGGGCCGCCGCAACAGCCCGGTCGACGTCCGCTGGAGTCGCCGAGGGCACGCGGGCGATGATCTCCCCGGTCGCCGGGTTGCGGACGTCGAACCACTCCCCGCTCGACGCTTCGACCCGCTCGCCGTCGATGAACATCTGGTATTCGGTGATCGTCTGGATGGCCATCCCCGGGCTCCTTTCCCCCGTCACGCGCTGTCCGCCCGATGATACCCGCCCTCGATGGCGCCGACCGCTCCCTGCATGGTCCACGGAACGCGCCCGTGCGGCATGATGACCCCGTGACGGAGCGCCCCTGGTACGGCGCGATCGGGCGACCCGAGATCGTCGTGCCGGCCTGCCCGAACTGCGCTCACCGCGAAGCCGAGCCGGGCGCGGAACCAGCGCTTCGGTGCGCGAACTGCGGGTGGTACTGGTATCCCAACCCGCGGCCCACCGCCGCGGTGATCATCGAGCGCGAGGGCGATGGAACGGGCCTCGAGTTCCTCCTCCTCCGTCGTGCCGTGGATCCTGCTTCGGGCTGGTGGGACCTGCCCGCCGGCTTCCTGGAGCCCCGCGAGACGCCCGACGAGGGCGCCCGCCGGGAGGCCCGCGAGGAAGCCGGCTTCGGGGTCGAGCTGACCGGGCTCATCGGCGCCTACGCCAGCCGCGACAGCAACACGGTCGTCTTCGCGTATACGGCGCGGGCCGTCGACCCGGACGCGGTCCCGGAGCCGGACCACGAGTCATCCGAGGCGCGCTGGATCCCGCTCGACGAGGTCGACGCGGTGCTCCCGAGCGTCGCGTTCCTGCCCATCCGCGAGGCGATCGCGGGATGGCGCGACCTGCGGTCCGCCGGTCTCGACGCCCGTCGGGTAAGTCCTGCCGCTCACCAGCCGGGGAGACGCGATGCTCCCGCTCGGTGACCAGAACCTGCCCGGGCGCGGCCTGGCCTGGGTGACCGTCGCCCTGATCGTCGTCAACATCGCCGTCTTCGTGCTCATCCAGCTCGGCAGCGAGGCCTTCACGTACGGCTACAGCACCATCCCGAAGGAGATCACCACGGGGGTCGACCTGACCGAGCCGGAAAGCGTGACCGTCGACGGGCAACAGGTCGAGATCCCCGAGGCGCCCGGCCCCCAGCCGATCTACCTGACCCTCCTGACCAGCATGTTCATGCACGGGGGATGGCTTCACCTCGGCGGCAACATGCTCTTCCTGTGGATCTTCGGGGACAACGTCGAGCACTCGTTCGGGCGCCTATTCTTCCTGGGCTTCTACCTGATCGCGGGGGTCGTGGGCAGTCTCGCGCAGGTGTGGGTCGGCCCCGAGTCGGTCATCCCCAGCCTGGGCGCGTCCGGGGCGATCTCCGGGGTCCTCGGCGCGTACCTCGTCCTCTTCCCGACCAACCGGATCCTCGTCCTGTTCATCCGGGTCCTCGTGTACGTGCCGGCCATCGTGGCCATCGGCGCGTGGGCGCTCCTCCAGTTCTTCTCCGGCTTCGCGTCCATCGCCGAGACGCAGCAGACGGGCGGGGTGGCCTACATGGCCCACATCGGCGGTTTCGTCGCCGGGGTCGCCGTCGGGCTCCTCGCGCGGACGCTCGGGGTCGGACGCGGGGGCCCACGGCCACGCTACGCCTTCTGAGGGAGGCGCCGTCGCGATGCGTGCCCCCTCGCCGATGCGTGCTCTGGTGCTCGACGGGCCGGCGCCTGCGGAGATGGGGCCGCTCCGTGTGGCCGACCTGCCACCGCCGGCCCCCGGACCGGGCGAGCTCCGGGTGTACGTGGCAGCGTGCGCCGTCTGCCGCACCGACCTCCAGATCTGCGAGGGTGATCTCGAGGCCCATCGCCTGCCGATAGTGCCCGGTCACCAGGCCGTCGGGCGGGTCGAGTCGATCGGGTCGGGCGTGACAGGCTGGGCGATCGGCGATCGAGCGGGGATCGGCTGGCTGGCATCGGCCTGTGAGCACTGCCCGGCGTGCCTGGCCGGGCGGGAGAACCTCTGCCCAGAGGCGCGTTTCACCGGCTGGGACGTCGACGGCGGCTTCGCCGAGCAGGCGATCGTCCGCGCGGATTTCGCCCTGCGCCTGCCGGAGCAGGTAGGCGACTCGGACTCGGCCGTGACGCGCGAGGCCGACGCGGCCGTGGCGCCACTCCTGTGCGGCGGAGTCATCGGCTACCGGGCGCTCAAGATGAGCGCCATCCGGCCGGGCGGGCGGCTCGGGCTCTTCGGCTTCGGCGCCTCCGCACTGCAAGCGATCCAGGTCGCGCGCCACTGGGGATGCGAGGTGTACGTGGTGACGCGGTCGGCCCCTGAGCGGGAGCGGGGCCTTGCTCTCGGAGCGGTCTGGGCGGGCGGGTACGACGATCCGCTGCCCGTCGCGCTCGACGCCGCCGTCACGTTCGCCCCGGTCGGCGACGTCGTGATCGCGGCCCTCAAGGCGCTCGACGCGGGCGGGACGGTGGCCATCAATGCCATCCACCTCGACCGCATCCCTGAGTTCGACTACCAGCTCCTTTGGCGGGAGCGCGGGCTGCGCAGCGTGGCCAACTACACCCGCCAGGACGCGCGCGAGTACCTCGAGCTGGCGCGCACGATCCCAATCCGGACCACGACCGAGCCGCACCCCCTGGCCAACGGGAACCTCGCACTACGGCGACTGAAGGCCGGGGAGGTCGAGGGGGCGGCGGTCCTGGAGATGGCCGCGGACCGACCTCGCCGTTGAGGCGGGCGGCTTTCGAAGCTAGCCCGCGTCCAGGAGCGGCACGAGGATCCACTCCTCGCGCTCAAGATGGGCGCGCACGACGCATGCGAGCCCGTACAGACGGCCCCGCATGGCCGCCAGCTTCTGCCGATCCGGGATGGGGCCGAGCGCCTCCCACTCGGACTCCAGGGTGCGGAACGCGCGCCGGATCTGCTCGTGCTCGAAGCGCATCAGACGGGTCACCCACGACGTGCCGGCCAGCCGATCGAGCTGCGGGTAGAGCCAGGCGTCTTCCCATGCGAGGTGCTGTTCCAGGCGTTGGGTGAACCAGTCGAGGACCACGCGGACCCGGTGAGACACATCTCGCGCCGTCGTCGGATCGATGAATGAGGCGGCCTCCTCGATCCCTGCGATGCCGGCAGCGAGTTCCCGATGCTCCTGTTCGACGAAGCGGCGCGTGAGAACCGCGCTCGCGGCAAGCTCGGTGGTCATAGGTCGGCCTCCAGGCGCTGTTGGCGCGTATCGAGCATGGCGCGAGGCGGATCCCGTGGAACAGGGCCGAATGGGAGTGAGCTGGCGTGAGTATCGGCCCGGCCTTAGGGATCGGGCGTGCGCGAGGAGGATTCGGGCGAGTCGGCCCCGGACCAGCCGCCGAACGGCCCTCACCGGTCCACCGAGGCCGCCCCTACGGTGGGGCCGTGGCGACATGATCGAGAGCCGCGGATCCCAGCAGCTTTCCACTATGAGTGAACATCGGACGGGGTGGACACTCCGAGGGCCTGGCGATTCGATCCATTCCTGCGCGCCAGCGTGGTCCAGCGGGCCGCCTGGCAGCGCGGCTGGTCCGGGATGGGTACCTCTTCGGGAGGAGCCCGTCTCCTGATGGGCGCCCGAGAGCGATCGCGCCTGCCGGCGGCCGGCTCGTTGTTCGCTGATAGTGGAAAGTCGCCTGCCTCGCCCGCCGACGGGTCTGCACTGGACCGTCTCGTCGACGGCTCGGCGCCTCAACGGCCGGAGCCCGGTCCCCTGCTGTTCGCACGTTTCGCCCTGCCCCCGAACCGTCTCGGCTACTGCGGCGGGGAGGAGGCCGCGTCATTGCTCCAACACCTCGAGGTGGGGGTCGTGGACGAGGACCTGCTCCGGCAGTGCCGCGACTTCGAGGGCGCCTACCCGTACCTGCGTCTCATCGCGGAGAGTGCGGGGGTCGCGGACCCGCTCGACCGCACGGTCGTGGAGAGCTACTGGCTCGGTGGCCCGGCCCTCGCAGCCGCTCCGGGCGATCGGTTCGCAGCCCACCTCGCCGCGCGCTTCCGACCACGGACACCATCCCGGGAATGGCCCTGGCTGGCTTCCAAGCCGGCTGGTGGCGCCCTTCCCCACCATAGTTTCCACGTCCTCGAGGTCCTGCCCCGCGTGGGGCTGCTGCGCGGCGGCATCCCCGCGCCGCTCGTGCCGGCGCTCGAGCAGTGTCTTGTCCGGGTCGCCCGGGTCGTGGCCGTGGAGAGCGACACCCTGCGGGTGCGGGCTGCGCGCCTGGTCCCGCAGGACGGGCATCTCGAGCTCGTGGACGGGCGCGAGGTGCTGCAGGACAACGAGCTGCAGGCGGCGGAGCTGCAGGGGGAGGACTCGCTCAGAGAGGAGCTGCTTCAGGGGGAGGAACTGGTCGCCTGGCGCTCGAATGGCACCGCCCTGGTCCCCGATCCACGCCCCGGCGACACGGTAGCCCTCCATTGGGGCTGGGCGTGCGATCGGCTGACCGCGGCCCAGGCCGCTCGCCTGCTGCGCGTCACCCGCGCGAGCGTCGCCCGCGCCAACGAGACGATCTAGCCGGCCGGCGCCGCGGCTCCGGGACGAAGGCGTCGGGCCGTGACGAAGAGGACGCCGGCCACTGCGGCGGCCATGAGCGCGTAACCGGCCACGAGCGTCGGAGCGGGCGTGGCACCCGAGCCGAGCGTCTGCAGGGCGCCGGTCACGACCGCTCCGACCACGAGCACGGACGTGACGATGGTCGCGGGGGCGCGCTGCAAGGCCGCGTACCAGGTCGCGACATATGCCGTCAGCAGCAGGCCGGTCACCAGGATCCACGCCCATGCCACCGCATCAAGGGCCGCGATCCCCCCGAGCCGTCCCGTCAGGACGAGGTAGGCGGCCAGGAACACGAGACCGAAGCCCATCCGCCCCGCCGCGGCGACGTTCGACCCGATCCGCCCCGAGCCGAGCGCACCCAGGAGCCTCCGCGCCACGACCACCTCGACCGCCCAGAGCAGCGTCGCGGCGCCGATCATCGTCTCGCCGGTCCCCCAGCGGACGCCGGTCGGGGGCGCCACGATCAGCTGGCTCACCGCGAGGAGACCGAGGGCCGCGAGCTGGGCCCACCCGAGGCGCTCGCCCAGGAGCGGCACGGCAAGCACGGCCACCCACAGGAACAGCGTCTTGTGGATGAACGCCGCGCCGGGTGCGCTGGCCTGGGCGAGGCCCCCGAAGAAGAGCAGGAACGGGAGGCTTCCGCCGATCAGCCCGAGGATGGCCAGGGCGCCCCACTGGCGAGGTCGCAGCGAGCGCACCTCGGCGCGCGACGCGGCGCCCAGCAGCACGAGGAGCACAAGCGCCGCGACGCCATTCTTGAGGGTCGTGTAGACAGCCGCATCCGGTACCTGCTTCACGGCAAACGAGTTGAGGTAGATCGCGACGCCGCTGACGAGGGCGGTGAGGAGGGCGAGGCCCGCCCCCCAGCCGATGCCGGCGGGGATTCGCGAAACGGTTGGGCGCAAGCGTTCAGGGATGGGCTTCATCTTCTGGTCCTCCGACGGCATGCGCGTTCGGGTCGGCAAGTGCGTTCGGGTCGGCAAGCGCGTTCGGGTCGGCAGCGTCGTAGGCCGCCCGAAGTGCGGCGCGGATCTCGGCCGCTTCACGGGCGCTCAGGCGATCGACGATCGTGCCGGCCGCCACCATCACCCACTCGCCCGGCGAGGTCGTCGGGTGGAGGCGCATCGCCGCGCGCACGCGGCGCCCGTCGATGTCGACCAGGGCCCCCGTCGCGTCGACCGCCACCACCTGGCCGGGCATCGTCACGCACATCTCGTCAGCGCTCCGTGCACGAGAGGCAGGGGTCGATGGACAGGAGCGACACCGGCACGTCGGCCATCTGCTGGCCCGGGAGCATGCGCAGGACGGCCGGGATGTTGGCGAACGTCGGGGTCCGCACGCGCACGCGGGTCGGATGCGTCTCACCGTCGGCCAGGAGGTAGTAGAAGAGTTCGCCCCGTGGCGCCTCGACCCTGCTCACCGCCTCCCCACGCAGACGCGGCGGGACGCGCACGGCGAGCGGACCGCGCATCCCGCGCACCCGGTCGAGCGTCTCGCGGCAGAGGGCGATCGACTGGCTCATCTCCTTCCAGCGCACGACCACCCGCGCGAGCGCATCGCCGTCCTCGGCCAGGATCGGCTCGAAGGGAAGCTCGTCGTAGGCGCCGTAGCGGGAGAGGCGGACATCGAAGCGCACGCCCGATGCCCGCGCCGTCGGGCCCACCAGGCCGAGGTCGATCGCATCCTGGCGGGCGATCGGCCCGACGCCCGCGAGGCGGCGCAGGACGGCATCGTTCTCGATCACGAAGGGCGCCAGGGCGGCGAGCTCCCGCTCGACCGTGTCGAGCCCATCCCGGACGATCGGCTGGAGGTGATCGGGGAGGTCGCGTCGAACCCCACCCAGGGCGGTCACGCCGATGATGACGCGGTTCCCGGCCGTCGCCGTGAACAGGTCGAGCACCACCTCGCGGATCCGCCAGCACGACTGGAACTGCGCTTCCAGCCCGATGGCGTCGCAGGCGAGTCCCAGCCACAGGAGATGCGAGTGGAGGCGAGTCAGCTCGAACCAGAAGACGCGCAGGAGCCGAGCCCGGCGCGGCACCTCCACCTCGGCCATCGCCTCGACCGCCTGGGCGTAGGCGACCGCATGCGCCACGGAGCAGATGCCGCACACCCGCTCCAGGAGCGGTAGGTCGTCGGCGAAGGTCCGGCGCTCCGTCTCCGCCTCGATCCCGCGATGGACGTAGCCGATCCCCGGCACGACCCCGACCACCTTCTCGTCCACGAGCGTGAGTTCGAGCTGGATCGGCTCTGCGAGCACCGGGTGTTGGGGGCCGAACGGGACGACGGTGGTCGCCATCGCCTACGTCTCCTCCACGGCGAGGCGGCCGTTCCCCTCGGCCGGGGGAACGCGCGAGCCCGGCGCGCGGACCTCGCGGCCGTTGGGGGTGATCGGCACGCACGCGTCGAGCCGCAGCGAGGCCGCCGCCTCGAAGGGGCTCGCCGCTGAGGGTCGTGCCGCGGCCTGCGGTCCCGCCCCTGCCGCCTGGGCGCCTTCGATGACGAAGCCTTCCGGCCCGTCGAAGTCACGGTACAGGCGCCCGCCGTAATCGATGGCCAGGTCGCTCACCGCGAGGCCTTGCAGCTCGATCATCTCGTTCTCCACGAGGAAGGCGCCCGCGTAGACGCCTCCGATGGAGGGGACCGCCTCCCCGGCGCCGACCTCGACGCGCAGGTGGCGGAGGCGCTCCTCGCGCTCGAAGTGGTAGAGCACCGTGAACGCGCCATCGGGTCGCCGGACGCACGACGCCGTGATGAGGCGCCAGCCGGCGGATCGCAGCTTCTCGGCGGCGCCGACCAAGGCAGCCGGCGCAACCCGCTCACGGTCCCGAAGCACCGTCGTCATCGCTTCCTCCCGGCCGAGGCGACGGGCAGGGAGCGCAGCACAGGCGCGCCTGTGCGACCCCCCGGCGCTCCGCCTTCATTCGGTACGAGGACCACGCCCTGTCCCGCTTCGCCCGGCGCGCGTTCCGGCCGCCTCTCGGCGAGCAGCGGCGCGGCGGCGAGGACGCCGGCGAGGATCTGCTCGGGGCGGGGCGGGCAGCCGGAGACGTATGCGTCGACGGGCACGATCTCCCCCACCCCACCGAGGATGTTCGGCGCACCCCGGAAGATCCCGCCGTGGACGGCGCACGAGCCGACCGCGAGGACGGCCTTGGGCTCGCCCATCTGTCCGTAGACCCGGCGCAGGACGTCGGCGTTGCGCCGGTTCGCCGGGCCGGTGACGACGAGCACGTCGGCCTGGCGCGGATCGCCCACGTTGATCACGCCGAAACGCTCGGCCGAGTGGCGCGGCGTGAGCGCGTCGAGGATCTCGATGTCGCAGCCGTTGCAGCCCCCGCAGTCGAAATGGACGAGCCACGGCGACCTGGTGCGCGAGCGGCGGACCCAGCGGTCGAGCACGCCGCGGACCAGGCCGAGCGGAGTGGTCATCGCGGGAGGCCTCCGCCCAGGAGCCCGCCCAGGAGCCCGCCCAGGAGCGGCGCACTCAGCAGCGCGGCGATCGCCCCACCGCCGCCGACCCCCCAGGCGATGAGGAGCGCCGAGCGCCACGTCGCCCGCGGGAAGGTGTTGTCGACGATGAGCACGACCACGTAGGTGGCCGCCACGAGGGCGACCGCGAGGAGAGGCAGCTGTACGGCCGCGAGGGCGATGAAGGCGACGATGAAGGCCGCCTCGAACCAGTGGCCGAGCTCCGCCAACGCCAGCCAGGGGCCGGCCATCTCGGTCGTCGAGCCCTTCACAAGCTCCTGGTGGGCATGATGGGACGAAGCCAGGTCGAAGGGCGACTTGCGCAAGGCGATGCCAAGCAGGACGCCGAGCGTGAGGCCAAGGCTCGGGAGCGCCAGCACGGGCGGCGGCGCGGCGGCCACGGCGGCGGCCGCGAAGGACCCCGCGACGCTGCCGTAGGCGACGGCCGAGAGGAGGAGGAGCGGTTCCCCGGCGAGCAGGAGGACGACCTCGCGCGACGCCCCCAGCTGCGCGTACGGCGACTCGACCGCGGCGGCCGCGAGGATGAACAACACCTGGGCCGCCCCGAGGACGAGGACGGCCACGATGAGGTCTCCCCCGGCGAGCAGGATGGCGAGGGCGCCGAAAGCCATGACCGTGTGGGCGACCAGCAGGCCGGCCGACACGCGGTCCACCGGGCGGCTCTCCTTGGCCGCCAGCTTCGTCAGGTCGTAGAGCGACTGGAGCACGGGCGGCCCGACGCGCAGCTGCATCGCCGCGGTCACCCGCCGGTCGAGGCCGAGGATGAGGCCGATGCCGACGGGCGCGAGCGCCGCGCCGATGAGGCCGAGGACGAGCGCGAGCGGCTGCAGGCCGGTCATGGCGAAATTCCCGGCAGTAGCACGCCCACCACGACGGCGACCGCGACCAGGGCGACCGCCAGGGCGCCGGCGACCTCCAGTGCGCGGGTCCGGGCGGCGGCTCGGGTCCCCGAGTCGGAGGCTCCACCCGAGGAGATCCCGGCGCTCGGATCCTCGGCGGCCCCCCAGTAGAAGCCCCCGCTCCTCGCCTCCACGGCATCGGCCCGCGCCCCGTGGAACGTCACGGCGGCGCCGGAGCCCAGGTTCACGCCCGCGAGGTAGGGCTGCGGGATGATCGCAGGGATCCGCCGCGCCACGGCGAGCGCGGCCACGAAGGCGGCCACCGCCAGGAAGGCCACGAACGGGACGGCGAACCCGGCGCGCTCCAGGGCCACCGACCAGCCACGGGCGAGCCCCCCGTCAGAGCCGAACGCGACGGCGGCCGCGGGATCCGCGACCACGCTTGCGACCGGACCGGCGAGCAGAAGGCCTGCCACCGCCCCGACCGCGAGGCCCGCGACGGCCGACTGGATGAGCAGGGGCACCGGCCGCGGGGCGACGGTCGCAGTGCCGTCACGCCGAACGATGAGCCGGGCGGTCACGGCGGTCCACAGGGCGAGGCTGGCCGCGCCCCCCACGGCCAGGAGCGTGACCAGCGCGACGTCGGACGCTCCGAGGACGAGGAGGGCCCACTTGGCCACCGCGAGGCCGAACGGCGGGAGGGCCATCGCCGCGGCTGCGACGACGAAGGCGCCGCCGAGCCGGGGACGGTGGCGGATCACCCCCACGAGGCCCTCCACGTCCCGCGTGCCGGTCGATTGCTCGATCGCTCCCACGACCAGGAACGCGAGCGCCTTGGCCACGGCGTGGAAGGCGAGCAGCAGGGCGCCTGCCGCGAGGGCCGCCGGCGTACCCAGGCCCGCAGAGGCGGCGATGAGCCCGAGCGAGGACACGGTCGAGAGGGCGAGCACCCGCTTGAGGTCGCGCTCGCGCAGCGCCAGGAGGGCCGCCCCCACGAAGGTGACGCCGCCGAGGAATGCGAGCGCCGGCCCGAGCGGCCCGACCGACGCGATCGCCGGGGACAGGCGCAGCACGAGGTACGAGCCGGCCTTGACCATGGCGCTCGCGTGCAGCAGCGCCGACACCGGAGCGGCCGCGACCATCGCTCCGAGGAGCCACGGATGGAACGGCGCGAGCGCCGACTTCACGGCCGCCGCGAGGACGCAGCCGCCGAGCGCGAGGGGCACCAGCCAGGTGGCGCCACCCGGGCCGATCTCCGCCTGGGCGATGAGGCCGGAAAGTGTCGCGCCAGGTCCCAGCAGCAGTGGGGCGACCCCCAGGGCCACACCCCCCGCCAGGTTGTACGCGAGCGCCCTGCGGGCGGCCGCCACGGCCTCGCCGTCACCGTCGAAGCCGATGAGCGCGAAGCTGCACAGCGTGGTCACCTCCCAGCCCACGACGAGCAGGCGCAGGTCGTCTGCGAGGACGAGCAGATGCATGGCCGCCATGAAGAGCACGAGCCACGCCAGGAAGAGCGGCGCCCGGGCGGCGGGGAGCCCCCGGTGGGCAAGGTGGAGCGGCTCGTAGTCGATCGCGTACAGCACGATCAGGCCGCCCACGCCCACGGACACGGCGAGCAGGAGAGCGGCCAGTGGGTCGATCACCAGCGACGCGCCGACCGTCCCTTCGGCCGCCACCCCGTCGCCCAGCTCGGCCGCCGCGGCGACGGCGGCCACGGCGAGCTGGGCGACGGACAGCACCGCCAGGAGCGAGCTGCGCGCCCGGGCGGCGATCCACAGAAAGAGGAGCGCGAGCGCGACCGGGGCGACCGACCAGGCGAACCCGGCGGCCGGCGTGGCCGGGTCGAACGGTCCGAGGCCGAGAGCAAAACGGCGCGCCTGCCCGACGACCCCCCCCAGCGCGAGGGCGGCCGCCAGCGACGCGCCCAGGGCGACGAGGGTGAGGAGCGTGAGGGTCACGACGGCTCGCCGCGCCGCACCCGTCTGGCTGACCCGCGACAACAGCGCCAGGAGCCCCGAACCGACGAGCGGCAGTCCCAGCAGCGCCGCCGTCGACAGCTCGAGCGGGCTCATAGCGTGCCTCTCAGCGCAGCCCCGCCAGCTCCTGGAGGGTCCGCCAGTTCGCCAGGCGTTCCTCGCGGACCGCCTCCATCTCGGGGCTCGGCGTGCCGCCGGCCCCGAAGTGCGGCGCGAAGCGCCCTTCCGTCCGGGCGAACGTGATGAAGTCGGTCCGGCTCCCGTCGGCGAGCCTCTCCCAATCCTCCTTCAGGGCGGGATTGCCCTGCAGCGAGAGGCGCTCCGCGATGGACGCCCCCCGCCGCGGGTCGTAGGTGAACAGTGGGAACGCCCGTGAGTCGACCGCCAGCTTCGCCTGCCGCATCGAGGCGTCGTCGGCGATGCCGTGCTCGGGCTGGCAGGGTGTATAGACGATCACGACGGCCGGCCCGGGGAACTCGTTCGCCTCCATGATCGAGCGGTAGAAGTGGTTCACATGGGCCGGCGTGGTCTGGGCCACGTACGCCCCGCCGTGGGCGACGAGGATGCGCCCGAGCTCCTTGCGCTGCTCCGAGCGGCCGTGGAGGGCCTTCCCGAAGGCCGACAGCTTGGTGACCTGCCCCCCGAACGAGGCCGTAGACGCCTGCCCGCCGGTATTGGAGTAGACCTGCGTGTCGAGGACGAGGACCTTGATGTCGGCCCCCGCGGCGACCATCCGGCTGAGCGCCTGGAAGCCGATGTCGTACATCGCCCCGTCGCCGCCGAGGACCCAGACCTTGCGCTCGCGGTGGCCGGCCGCGTCCCAGCGCGCCCGGACCCCCAGCGCGACGGCCGGGGCGTTCTCGAACAGCGAGTTCGTCCACGGCACGAGGTACGGGTTGTAGGGATAGGTGCTGCCGTAGACCGTATTGCACCCGGTCGCGGCCACGATGCCCATCGACTCGGGGCCGTGGACCTGGCGGGTCGCTGCGACGAGCATGCGCACCGCGGTCGCCTCCCCGCAGCCGGGGCATGAGCCGGCCCCGCCCACGTAGCCGAAGGCGTGCTCGCCGAGCATCAGGTCGGCCAGGGCACGCTCGTTGCGGTACTCCGGGGGCGTCGGGGCGAGCGTGCGGAAGAAGCGGAAGTCGCGCTCCGCCTCGTGCAGGCGCGTCTCCGGGCGGCCGTCCCGCTCCGCCTTGTCGGCCATGAACAGGGCGTCGTAGCCGAGGGCGCTGCACACCTCCACGCATTCGCCGCAACCCTTGCAGTGCTGCGGATCGACGAAGATGCCGAACCTGCCGGGCTCGATGCCCCGCTTCGCCGGGACCTCGCCGTACTTCTTGGTGGCCACGAAGTGCGTCTCCGCGGTGGCCCATGCCCGGGCCGGCGCCGGCTCCTGGCCAGCGAAACGCTCGATCTCATCGGCCAGCCCGCCGGCCGGGCGAACGATCCCCAGGATCGCCGAGTCCGGACAGGCGTTGACGCAGTTCATGCACCCGACGCAGCGCTCGGCCACGAAGGCCGGGATCTGGGGCGAGAGGCCCGAGAAGTCGCGGGCCGCCGCGGTGCCCGGCGGGATGAGGCTGCGCGCGACCGATCCGTCGGCCGGCAGCTCCGCGTCGGCGGTGCCGTGCTGATAGGCGTCCACGATCTCGCGGTTGAAGTCGTCCACGTACGCGCGCACGTCGAGCAGGGGCACGACGGGTGCGAGGGCCTCGTCGGTGAGGGGCAGATCAGTCATGGCGCGCCGCCATCGAATGGAGCAGGTCGCTGACCGACAGGATGCCCACGGCCCGGCGGGTCTCCGGCGACACCACGACGAGGCGATGGACCCCGTGTTCCTCCATCACGCGGGCGGCCTCGTCGATGGAGGCCTCCGGCCCGACCGTGATGGCCGGGTGCGACATCAGGTGGCGGGCCTGCAGCCCCGGCCACGACGACCACAGGTGGTCGATCGTCCGGGCACGCAGCAGGTCGGTCTGGCTGATCACGCCGGCCAGGCCGCCGTCGCGATCGAGCACCGGCACGCCGCTGATCCGGTGCCGCGCGAGGATCTCGGCGACCTCGGCGAGCGGGGTGTCCTCGCTCACGGTGATCGGTCCGGCGCTCATCAGCCGGCCGACCGTCGTCTCGGCTGCCATCACCTTCATCCCTCCACCTCCCCGCCGCGTCCCAGCGCGGCCGTCACGTCGATCAACCCGTCGTACGCCGCGGCGACGACGGCAAGGTTCGCGTCGAGGACCGCCGCGCCGCGCTTCCCGAAGAACCGGCCGAGCCGGTCGCGCACCGCCCCGAGCAGCGCGTCGCGGTCCAGGCCGGCCCGCTCCGCGAAGGGCGACACGCGCAGGAAGACCCCGACGAGGGCGATGCCCTGCATGCGCACGGCGAGATCGGGACGCGGGGCGTGGCGCTTCGCGAGGGCGACCGTGTCAAGGGCCACGAGGCGGATGTGCCGGCGCACGATCTCCACGCGGTCGTCGGCCGGCAGCGATGCCCAGATCGTCTCCGGATCGGCGAGCGGGCTGGGCAGGAAGACGGTGCCGCCGTCGACGAGCCCGCGCAGGGAGGCGCCCTGCCGGAACGCGGTCACGTCGTGGAGCGGCACGAAGTCGACCTCCACGAGCTCGCTGTGCCCGCGGATCGGCTCGTCGGCGATGGTCAGGTAGAACGCGGTCGGGAGGCCCTTCTTCTCCGACCCGTAGCGCGGATAGGCCTGCACGTGGAGGCCGAAAAGTTCTCCCGCGAAGGTCGCGATGAGGCGGTTCGTGGTCACCGACCCGAACCCGCCCACCGAGTGGCCGCGTACGCGGTACGCGCCGGCCGGCCGCAGGTCGAGCGCGACGCGCTCGAGGGCCAGCGGGTGGCGGATCCCGACGACCGCGAAGCGGGCAGCCCGCGGGTCGTCCGGGGCGGCGCGCGCAAGCCACTCGAGGACGG
>Ga0209521_10002130_pt1 | contig 16206 bp, 15 predicted proteins | sample Rifsed19ft4_FD_184016 | JGI IMG/M metagenome (GOLD analysis project Ga0209521, IMG submission 184016) | Soil microbial communities from Rifle, Colorado, USA - sediment 19ft 4 (version 2) | ecosystem: Environmental > Terrestrial > Deep subsurface > Rock core/Sediment | place: Rifle, Colorado...
CATGGTGAATGGGGAGTTCGGAGTTGGGAGTTAAAAGCAAAACAATCCTTTTAAGGTATTTACTCCGAACTCTTAACTCCGAACTGTATCTACTATGTCATATCTAGTGTTAGCAAGAAAATGGCGGCCAACTGTTTTTGAAAATGTTATAGGCCAGGGGCATGTTACCACAACGCTTAAGAATGCCATTGCCAGCAAACGGATTGCCCACGCCTACCTTTTTTCCGGTCCAAGGGGCGTGGGAAAGACAACCATTGCCAGAATTCTGGCAAAGGCGCTGAACTGTGCAAAGGGTCCTACTGCTTCGCCTTGCAATGAGTGTCAATCCTGCAAAGAGATAACTGGCAATATTTCAGTGGATGTTATCGAGATAGATGGGGCATCTAATACCAGCGTCGATAATGTAAGAGAAATTAGGGAAAACATCAAATATCTTCCATCTCACGGAAAATACAGGGTTTACATAATAGACGAAGTTCACATGCTTTCTAACCAGGCATTCAACGCCTTGTTAAAAACACTTGAAGAACCACCTGCTCATGCAATCTTCATCTTTGCAACAACAGAATCTCATAAGATACCAGCCACCATTCTTTCACGATGCCAGCGGTTTGATTTTAAACGCATATCTTTGAAAGAGATTCAGAATCATCTTAAATTTGTTGCAGAGGCAGAAGGTATAAGGCTTACGGAGAAGGGCATATATCTTATAGCAAGAGAAGTGGATGGCAGTCTTAGAGATGCACATAGTCTGTTAGACCAGGTAATAGCATTTGCGGGTACTAATATAAAGGAGACCGATGTTATGGATGCCCTTGGGCTTATGGATAGGGCGCTTCTTTTTAAGCTTAGTGAGGCCATAATTGATAAAAATGGGAAGGAGTGTTTAAAACTTATTGAAAAGGTTTATAATTTTGGTTATGATTTAAAGAGATTCTGTCAAGATTTCTTAGAGCATATAAGAGATATGGTTGTTGTAAAGACGGTGGATGAACCAAAGGGTGTTCTGGATCTGCCTGATAGTGAAATAGAGGATTTGAAAGAGTTGGCTAATAAGGTCGCTCTTTTGGATATCCAATTAATGTTTACACTTTTGAGCAAGGGTTATGAAGATATCTCCAGAGCACCATCTCCACGATATACATTAGAGATGACCCTCCTTAAGATGGCTCATCTTGAAAATCTACAACCAATAAGCACTATGCTCGACAGGTTAGAGGAGCTTAAGACAGATACGAAGACAAAAATCAATAGTCCGAAGTCAGTAGGGCATTCATCCGCCGCTGTGTATTCACCAAAGGTGGGTATGATTGCAAGTGGACAAGGTGAAGGTTTTCATGGGAATGGGTTTGTTTCAGATAATGTAGACGAAAGACCAAAGATAAAAAGTGAGAAGACATTTATAGCCGAGACCATACAAGTTGTACCTGGCAGTTGCGATGGTCAATGGTCTGGCCTTTTGAATTTTATAAAAAAGAAAAAGCCTCCGCTGGCTTCGCACTTGGAACTTGCAAACCTTATCTCCATAGATGACAGTGTTATTTCTCTAGGGGTGAAGAACAAGCCGTATCTCGTTTATCTCTCTGAAAACAAGAAAGTCCTTGAGCAGTTTTGCAGTGAATTTTTTAATAAAGAAATGAAACTAGATATAAAGGCAGATGAGAGTGTTGTAATTGCTTCAAAACCAAAAGAGGATGACAAAACTATACAAGAGGCTATTAAGATTTTTGGAGGAAAGATAGTAGAAGACCGCAGGAGGACAAATGTATAAAGGCATGGGAAATATCTTAAAACAGGCCAAGGCGATGCAGGAAAGAATGGCCGATATTCAAAAGGAGCTTGCAAATAAGACTGTAGAATTTTCATCGGGCGGAGGCATGGTTCATGTTACCGTCAATGGAAAGCAAGAGGTTATATCTATTAAGATAGAACCATCAGTTATAAATCCTCATGATGCAGAAATGCTTCAGGATTTGATTGCAGCAGCGGTGAACGGGGCAATAAAAAGATCTCAGGAGATAATGACAGAGGAAATGGGGAAGGTGACGGCGGGCCTGAATATCCCGGGTCTTTTTTAAAGGATAGAGAATGACATATTATGCCGAGCCAATAATCCGTCTGATAAAAGAATTTTCTAAACTTCCGGGAGTGGGAGAAAAAACTGCATCCCGTTTTGCTTTCTATGTGCTTAATACCCATAAGGAGTATGCCGAGAATCTTGCAAAATGCCTCCTTGATATAAAGGAAAAGATAACACTCTGTTCTACATGTTTTAATCTTTCGGATAGGAGTCCATGTTCCATATGCAATGATAGTTCAAGAAGAGATAATTTAATCTGTGTGGTAGAGGATGTAAAAGATATGGTGGCTGTTGAGAAGATGGGCGGTTTCCAAGGGAGGTATCATATCCTTCATGGCACGCTTTCTCCGCTTAAGGGTATAGGGCCAGATGATATAAAAATAAACGAACTTGTAGACAGAGTTAGCCTTGGTGTGATAAAAGAAATAATTTTAGCAACTAATTCTGATGTGGATGGCGAGGCAACTGCACTTTATATAACAAGGCTATTAAAACCAATGGGGGTAAAAATTACAAGAATTGCAACCGGCGTCCCTGTTGGAAGTGACCTTGAATATATAGATGGAGCAACGCTTGTAAGGGCAATTGAAGGAAGACGCGAGTTATAGAAAACAGAACTGAGAAATAAGCAAGTAAAAAGCAAGAATAAAAATTTGGAGGATTTTGAAGTGGCTGCTTACATTGAAATACGATGGCATGGAAGGGCGCAGCAAGGTATTGTGACCGCTGCCAAGATGGTTGGAGAGGCTTGCTTAAGGTCTGGCAAATATGTTCAGGCATTTCCAGAATTTGGTCCTGAAAGGATGGGGGCGCCTGTAAAGGCATACAATAGAGTTTCGGATGAACCAATAAGGCTACACTGTCAGGTGACTGATCCCAAGTATATTCTTATAGCAGATTCAACATTGATTGCTACGGTGAATGTGAGAGAGGGCGCGCCTGAGGATGCTGTTTTTATCATAAATACAACGAAGACCCCTGCTGAGATGCGTAATGAGCTAAAGCTCAAGAATAAAAAAACGTTGGTCTATACGCTGGATGCTTCTAAGATATCTCTTGAAGCTATTGGCAGGAATATGCCTAATACGCCTATGCTTGGCGCATTGGCAAAGACAACCGATGTTATTACGCTTGATGTGCTCATAGATAATTTTAAGGAGAACTACTCAAAGAAGTTCAGCGCAAAGGTTGTAGAGGGGAATATTACTGCTATGACCAGAGGGTTCCAAGAGGTAAAAGGGGAATGATTTTTGATTCCCAATTTCTAAAGCCTAATTTCCAACAAAATGTCAAATGTAAAAACATGAGAAATTTGCTCATTGGATATTTCATTAGAAATTAGGCATTAGGATTTAGGATTTCTTAATACGGCGTCAACTTGTTTAATGTGTTTACTATAGGCTAGAGGGGAATATATATATGCAGGACAAGAAAAACCTCCCCATCGGGGGAGTTATAACAAAGGGTGGAACCGCCCATGAATATGTGACAGGCGGATGGAAAAAGCTAAGACCTGTGCTGGATAAAGGGAAATGCACAAATTGCCTTATCTGCTGGGTCATGTGTCCTGATTCTGCCGTTATCGTGGAAGATGGCAAGATGATAGGATTTGACATGGAACACTGCAAGGGTTGTGGCATATGCGCTGAAGAATGCCCTGATAAGGTCAAGGCTATTAAGATGGAAGAGGAGGCTGACTGATATATGGCAATAACAATGACAAAGGGGCAAGCAGGGCTTACAGGAAATTCTGCAATTGCCTATGCCATGAAACAGATAAATCCGGATGTATGCGCGGCTTATCCTATAACCCCTTCTACCCAGATAGTTGAGGAATTTTCCAGCTATGTTGCTGACGGCGCAGTGGATACCGAATTTATAACTGTTGAGAGCGAACACTCTGCCATGAGCGCCTGTATAGGTGCTTCTGCTGCAGGTGCTCGGGTTATGACTGCAACATCATCGCAGGGACTGGCGCTTATGTGGGAGATGCTCTATATTGCTTCAGGCATGAGGTTGCCCATAGTGCTTACGAATGTAAACCGGGCGCTTTCAGCCCCTATAAACATTCACTGCGACCACTCGGATTCCATGGGCGCACGTGATTCAGGCTGGATTCAGTTATATTCCGAGACTGTGCAGGAGGCGTATGATAATCTGTTGCAGGCAGTGAGGATCGCCGAGCATAAGGACGTGCTTCTGCCGGTGATGGTCTGTCTTGACGGTTTTATAACAAGCCATGCAATTGAAAATATCTCGCTTATTGATGACGCAGAGGTCAGAGAGTTTATAGGAGAATACAGGGCAGAGCATTCTCTCCTTGATACGGACAATCCTGTCACGTACGGGGCAATGACGCTCCCTGACACCTATATTGAATTTAAGCTCCAGCAATCAGAGGCTATTGCCCGTGCAAAGGATGTGGTTTCTGAAATTGGAAAAGAATTTGGGAAAAAGTTCGGCAGAGAATATGGCCTTATGGAAAAATATAGACTGGATGATGCAGAGGTAGCCATTGTGATATTGAGTTCTGCTGCCGGTACTACCAAAGTTACGGTTGATGAGTTAAGAAAGGCAGGTAAAAAGGTTGGCATTTTACGACCAAGGCTTTTCAGGCCTTTCCCCTTTAGAGAGATAGCCGATGCACTCAAGAATGTGAAGGTTGTCGCTGTGCTTGACCGTGTTGATTCAATGAATGGTTTTGGTGGCCCGCTCTTTAACGAGGTTCGTTCTGCGCTCTATGAATTGGAAAAGCGACCCAAGGTTATCAGCAGGGTATTCGGTCTTGGAGGCAGGGATTATACGGTAAAAGATGCTGTTCAGGTATTTAATGAGCTTGTGAAGGTTGCAGAAACCGGGAAGGTTGAGATGTTGACGAAGTATATTACTTTGTAATTAGTCACCAGTTGCAAGTCACAAGTCATCAGTTTTTAGTCTCAAATCAGAAATCTGGTGACTGATGGCTGGCAACTGAATAAAGGGGTAAATATGGCAACACTTAAGGAACTTTCAAAAAGAGATGAACTTTTTTCGGGTGGGCACAGGCTCTGTTCAGGATGCGGTATCCCCCCGATAGTGAGGCTGGTATTGAGGGCGGCTAACGGTCCTGTAGTTGCTACGACGGCAACCGGATGCCTGGAGGTCGGCACCACGATTTATCCGTATACTGCATGGAGAATACCGTGGATACATTCAGCATTTGAAAATGCTGCTGCTACCATAAGCGGGATAGAGACAGCGTATAAAGCATTTAAAAAGAGAGGGAAGATACCACAGGATAAGGATATAAAGTTTATTGCCTTTGGCGGCGATGGCGGTACCTATGATATTGGTCTTCAGGCCCTGTCAGGCGCTCTTGAGAGGGGTCACAATTTTCTCTATGTATGCTACGATAATGGCGCATACATGAATACAGGTATACAGCGTTCAGGAGCTACACCATTTGGCGCTGCTACAACAACCTCGCCAGCAGGCGATGTTATTATAGGAAAACAAGAATCGAGAAAAGACCTTACCAGAATAGTTGTTGCCCACAATATTTCCTACGCTGCTCAGGCATCGCCTCATAACTGGGCAGACCTTTCAAGGAAGGCTGAGAAGGCGTTTAAAGTAAGCGGCCCGAGCTTTTTAAATATTATATCACCCTGCCCCCTGGGCTGGTATTCAAAACCGGAAGAGTCTATAGAAGCCGCAAAGATAGCTGTTGATACATGTTATTGGGTGCTTTACGAGGTTGAGAATGGGGTTTTAAAGATCAATTATAAACCAAAAGAGAAAAAGCCTATAGCGGAATGGCTTAAGATGCAGGCCAGATTCAAACATCTTTTAAAGCCGGAGAACAAGGAATTGCTGGATAAGCTGCAGGGGAATATAGATAAAGAGTGGGAGAGGCTTTTAAGTCTGGACGGGAAGGTAATTTGATTAGCGAATGAGAGAATTAGCGAATTAGAGAATTAGATTTTCGCCAATTCGCTAATCTCTAATCAACTAATCTCTAATAAGTAGGGGTTTAAACTATGTCAACTAGCTCATTGGTAATGTTTGAGGAAGAATTCAGGCAGATTACCACGGTAATTGATAGATTACTCAAAGAAGCCAATGCAAAAGTTGTCTTTGTGGTAGATAAAGATGGGCAATTAATTGCTGCAAGCGGTGAAACAGGGGATATAGATACAACCTCCCTTGCATCATTGACGGCAGGTAATATAGCCGCTACTGGAGGACTGGCAAAACTAATAGGTGAGAAGGAATTTTCTATCCTTTTCCATGAGGGTGAAAGAGATAATCTGCATATTTCTATTGTAGGGCAGAGGGTGATATTGGTTGTTATATTTGACCAGAAATCGTCTCTTGGGCTTGTAAGACTCAGAGTGAAAAAGGCAAGCGATGAACTTAATGCTATTTTGCAAAAGCTTCTTCAAAGAGTGGAGAAAAAACCAGCGGATCAGGAAAACCTTCTGGCAGAGATTACGGATAGTGATATAGATAAATTGTTTCACTAAGAAGAAAGCCAGAAGTCAAAAGTCAAGAGCCAGGAGTAGAAAAATTTTTTACTTCTGACTCCTAACCAGTGACTTTTCACTGTTTTTATAAAGGGGTTTTTAAAATGTCTTTTATAAATTATTCTTCCAGGGAGATAAACTGCAAGATAGTTTATTATGGTCCTGGACTTTGCGGTAAGACTACAAACCTGTCATTTATTTTCAAAAAGACCAATCCGGAACACAGGGGCAAGATGATATCCCTTGCAACTGAAACAGAGAGGACACTCTTCTTTGATTTTTTGCCCCTCTCTCTCGGGGACATAAAAGGCTTTAAAACCAGATTTCATCTTTATACAGTTCCTGGTCAGATATTCTATGATGCGTCAAGAAAGCTTATTCTCAAGGGCGTGGACGGCATTGTCTTTGTTGCAGATTCTCAGATAGAGAGGATGGATGCCAATATAGAAAGTTTTGAGAATATGAAAGAGAATTTAAAGGAACAGGGTTATGACCTTGCTGCTATACCGTATGTGATTCAATATAATAAAAGAGACCTGTCAAATGTGGCACCCGTAACAGAACTAAAAAAGGTCCTGAATGTTAATGGTGCCCCTGATTTTGAGGCTGTTGCTGCTACTGGCGCAGGGGTTTTTGAGACATTGAAAGCAATAGTGAAACTTGTACTTATTGAGTTAAAGAAAGGAACATAAAGAAAGAAGTCAGAAATTAGAAATCAGAAATAAGGATATAAATGGTTTTCTCATTTCTGTACTCTGAATCTGAATTCTAAGTTTAAAGCGGAGGGGGTGAGAACTGAATGCCGGGTGTAAGGATAAAAGAAGGCGAGTCCTTTGAGAGTGCCTTGAAGAGATTCAAGAAGCAGTGTGAAAAGGCCGGAATACTGAGCGAGATAAGAAAACGCGAGCATTACGATAAACCGAGCGTGAAGAAAAAAAAGAAGGCCATTGCAGCAAGGAAAAGGGCAATGAAACGAACAAAGAAACGGGAGTTTTAATATAAGATAGTATAACCGCAGCCCCTGATTCTTCAATCAGGGGCTGATTGGTGTAATGATTAAACAAGGCAATAGGAGTTGCAATGTCTCTTAGAGAAGAACTGGTTAGGCAGATGAACGAGGCTCAGAAGGCCACAAGGGTTGATGATCTTGCTAAGGCAAAGCTTGGGGCATTGCGCAATATACTGGCACAGGTAAAGAATAAAGAGATAGCCCTGATCAAGCGGGCAGAAGGTTTAAGCGACGAGGAGGTTATTGCCGTTATCAGGACCATGGTAAAACAGAATCTTGAGTCCATAGAGCAGTTTAAAAAAGGCGGCAGGCAAGACCTGGTGGATAAGGAAGAAGCAGAATTGAAGACCCTCCACTCCTTTCTTCCGCCACAGCTTTCCAGGGATGAAATAAAAGTTATTGTGAACGATATTGTAAAGAATCTCCAAGCCTCTGGTCCCAAGGATACGGGCAGGGTTATGAAAGAGGTTATGCCAAGGGTTGCGGGAAAGGCAGATGGCAAGCTGGTAAATGAAGTAGTGAAAGAGATTTTAGGCAGCTAATGCTGCACATTAGGCTGATGGCAGGAAGGCTTACGAAAAGAGCTAATAAGATTTTGGCCTTAAGTCTTCAGCCTAATATATTTGAGAGGTATGGTGAAGATAAAGGATATTTATACAAAGGCTGTCCGGCGTGGGATAGAGCTTGACCCAAGAGGTAAGGCCGAGATTGAAAACGAACTTGACAAGGTTAAAAAGGATTTTGACGAGCTCAAAGATGCAGACAAAAAATATTTTGATAAAGAGAGCCTGACCAACCCTTATGCCGATACCCGCATATTATATGGTGATCCTGACAAAGATGTAAGAAATGTCCTGGTGGGTATTGATATGGAGGTTGGTGAGGTTCTTCTTGCGGATAGGCTTAAAAGCCAGGGTAGGACTGTTGATCTCATAATTTCTCACCATCCTGAGGGCAGGGCAATGGCTGCACTCTATGAGGTTATGGACATGCAGTCAGGTATTCTTCTAAAATATGGTGTTCCTATCAATGTTGCTGAAGACATAATGGCGGAGAGGATAAAAGAGGTCGAAAGAAGACTGCTCCCTGCTAATCATACCAGGGCGGTAGATGCTGCAAGGCTTTTAGATATTCCCTTCATATGTATTCATACCCCTTCTGACAATGCTGTTACAGATTACTTACAAAAGATTTTTGATGAGAAGAAGCCGGGAAGGGTTTCTGATATTATAGATATATTGAAAGACATACCTGAATACAAAGACGCCATGAATGAAAAGGCAGGACCAAAGATATTTGTCAGCTCAGAGAAGCGAAGGGCAGGCAAGGTATTTGTTGATATGACAGGTGGTACAGGCGGGAGCAAGAATGTCTTTGAAAAACTGTCCAATGCCGGTGTCGGGACTGTTGTTGGCATGCACATAAGTGAAGACCATAGAAAAGAGGCAGAAAAGCATCACATCAATGTAGTCATTGCAGGCCATATTAGCAGTGATAATCTTGGTATGAACCTGCTTCTGGACAGCATACTTGATGGTGTGGAAGTTATTACCACATCCGGTTTCAGAAGGTTTAGCAGGAAATCATAATAGGCAGTAAGCAGAAAGACAAGCGGTTCTTTTTATTATTTGCTGCCTACTCCTTACCGCATACTGCCTACTCTGTTTTTATGGAGGTTTGACTCGTGGCATCTAAGAAATTTGTTTATTTCTTTGGCGGAGGCAAGGCCGAAGGTAAGGGAAGCATGAAGGAGCTTCTCGGTGGTAAGGGTGCCGGACTTGCTGAGATGACAAACATAGGCCTGCCTGTGCCGGCAGGATTTACTATCACAACAGAGGTCTGTGACCTTTATTACAAAAATAATAAAAAATATCCAGCCGGGCTTGATAAAGAGGTTGCCAAAAACCTCGTTAGGCTTGAAAAGCTTGTTGGAAAGAAATTAGGTGATGCTCATGATCCGCTCCTTGTCTCTGTCCGTTCAGGAGCGGCAAGATCAATGCCTGGCATGATGGAAACCATCCTGAATCTGGGGCTCAATGACAAGTCCGTCGAAGGCCTTGCCAAAAAAACAAACAACCGCAGGTTTGCTTTAGATGCTTACCGCAGGTTTATTGTGATGTATGGTGCAATTGCGATGGGCATTCACAGAGAAGAATTTGAACATGAGTTTGAAAGAATAAAAAATGAGAAGACACGGATAAGGCTGAATAAAACAAATAATAAAGTTCTTGATACAGATGTTAATGAAAAAGAGCTTGAAGAACTTATAACACTGTTAAAGATAGTTTATAAAAAACATACTAAAAAAGATTTCCCGCAAGACCCAACCGAACAGCTCTGGGGTGCAATTAATGCTGTTTTTGGCTCATGGATGGCTGAAAAGGCCGTCACCTACCGTCGCGTTGAAAAGATTTCAGGGCTTCTCGGCACAGCAGTGAGTGTGGTTCAGATGGTATTTGGAAACAAGGGGGAGGAAACATCCGGCACAGGCGTATGTTTTACCAGAGATCCGAATACAGGGGAGAATATCTTCTACGGCGATCTTCTCATGAATGCGCAGGGTGAAGATGTTGTTTCAGGCATCCGGACGCCGATTCATTTGAGCGACTTGAATAGGATGATGCCGAAGATATATAAACAGCTTTGCGATGTAAGAAAAAGACTTGAAAAACATTACAGGGACATGCAGGACATAGAGTTTACTGTTGAGGAAGGAAAACTCTATATCCTGCAATGCCGTTCTGGTAAACGTTCTCCTACCGCAGCATTTCGCATTGCCGTTGATATGGTCAAGGAAAGGCTTATAACAAAAAAAGAGGCGGTTTTAAGAGTTACGGATAAGGAGATTGAAGGGCTTTTCTATCCTGTGATTGATCCAAAAATAACAAGAGATGAATTGAATAAGCACCATTTTGCAACAGGCATAGCTGCTGTGCCTGGCGCAGCATGCGGCAAGGTTGTATTTACTGCAAAGGATGCAGAGACGTGGGCGGAAAAAGGAGAAAAGGTAATCCTTGTGAGAAAAGAAACCAGCCCGGAGGATGTCGGCGGCATGCACGCCGCGCAGGGCATATTGACTGCAACGGGCGGTAAGACATCTCATGCGGCGGTTGTTGCAAGGGGTTGGGGCAAGTGCTGTATTGTAGGGTGCGAAGAGCTTGTTATAGATTATATCCATAAAACCGTTGTTGTAGGAAACAAGGTTCTGAGAGAAGGCAGTGAGATAACCATCAATGGTTCCGCAGGCGAGGTTTTTCAGGGGAGCATGAATCTTATAAAACCGGAACTGCCTGATGCATATTATACGCTCATGAAGTGGGCTGATGAAGCAAGAAAATTGAATGTCAGGACAAATGTTGATACGCCCTATGATGCTGAAAATGCCATAAGGCTCGGCGCAGAGGGAATTGGGCTTTGCAGGACAGAGCATATGTTTTTTGACACAGACGAGCGTCGTCTTGCCATACAGGAGATGATCATTGCGGACGACCTTGAAACAAGAAAGACTGCGCTTACAAAACTCCTTCCATTCCAGAGAGAAGACTTCAAAGGCATATTTAAGGCTATGCATGGAAAGCCGGTAACCATCCGGCTTATAGACCCGCCATTGCATGAATTTGTGCCGCATGCAGAAGGCGAGCAGAGACATCTGGCTGAAAAGATAGGTATTCCGTTTGAGCAGGTGAGACGCCGGGTTGAAAGGCTTAAAGAGGCAAATCCGATGCTGGGACATAGAGGTTGCAGACTTTGTATAACATATCCCGAGATTCTTGAGATGCAGGTGAGTGCAATTATTGAGGCTGCATGTGAGTGTATAAAAGAGGGTGTTAAGGTGCATCCTGAAATAATGCACCCGCTTGTTATAGACGGCAAAGAGTTAAAAATTCTTGAAACAAAGACCAGAGAGGTTGCTGAAAAGGTTATAAAGGAAAAGGGCGTTAAGGTTAAATATCTTGTGGGTACAATGATTGAAGTGCCAAGGGCAGCGCTTTTGGCGGATAAGATTGCAGATGTGGCAGAATTTTTCTCATTCGGCACAAACGACCTTACCCAGATGACCCTTGGCATGTCAAGGGATGATGCAGGAAGATTTTTGCCGGATTATGTAGATGAGAAAAAGACAGGCATTCTGAAAAATGACCCGTTCCAGTCCCTTGATCAGGAAGGTGTCGGCATGCTTATAAAGATTGCCATTGAAAAAGGGAGAAAGACAAGAAAAGATTTGAAGATAGGCATCTGCGGTGAGCATGGTGGCGACCCTGCCACCGTTGAGTTCTGTCACAGAAATGGATTTAATTATGTCTCCTGCTCTCCCTTCCGGGTGCCGATAGCGAGGCTTGCGGCTGCGCATGCGGCGCTGATAGATAACGGTAGTAATGGTTTGAAGAAAAAAACTAGAAGCTAGTCTTACCGGTTTTCATTTCTTCATTTGTCATACACACCCTATCGCCACTGGCTTGAATTATCAATATCCACCACATATAGTGGTATCAAAGAATGGAATACCCATCTTATTGTATTTTTTTCTTTACAAACAATTTAAACTCTGATAGAGTTTTTCTCAAAAAACAATTTTAATATAGGGAGTGAATTTTCTCACGGCGAAGTAAAAAGCTCCATATGCAAGGCGGAGCAAGGTTTCAAGCGAGGCATACTGGGGACAGATTTCAAATCTGTCCCCAAGTTGAGTGCAGAAACCGCAGCGACAACGCAGCAGATGGACTTTTTACGAAGCCGCCATCATTATGAAAATCAAAAAACTTGAAATCCACGGTTTCAAATCATTCGTAGACAAGACGACTCTTGCCTTTCCAAAAGGTGTCACTTCTATTGTTGGGCCGAACGGCTGCGGCAAGAGTAATATTGTTGATGCCATACGGTGGGTGTTGGGTGAGCAGAATGCAAGGCATCTGCGCGGAAAGCTCATGGAAGATATTATCTTTAATGGCAGCGAATCACGAAAACCCATTGGCATGGCAGAGGCTGTATTGACGCTTTCCAATGAAGAGGGTATTGCACCAGCAGCGTATGTAAACTTTACCGAGATAGAGATAGCAAGGAGACTATTCCGCTCTGGCGAGAGCGAATATTACATAAACAAGGTGCAATGCAGACTTAAGGACATTGTTGACCTTTTTACCGATACAGGAATTGGTACAAGGGCATACTCAATCATTGAGCAGGGGCAGGTTGGCTGGCTTGTGAATGCGAAGCCAGAGGAGAGGCGGGTGCTTTTTGAAGAGGCAGCCGGCATCAATAAATTCAAGCATCGCAAGGATGCTGCGCTCCGAAGGCTTGAGGCAACCAAGCAAAACCTCACCAGGGTAAACGATATTATCGGCGAAGTGAAGAGGCAGATGAATTCTCTTAACCGCCAGGCAAAAAAGGCTGAGCGGTATAAGGCCATGAGAGAAGAACTAAAGGGGTTTGAACTATTTTTAGCATCTGAAGAGTATAAGGCTCTCCATGAAAAGAAGCATGAAGGTGAAAACAAGCTGGAGATGCTGAAGGAAAAAGAGGTTGAACTTTCCACTGCCATGTCGCAAAAGGCGAGTAGTCTTGAAGATGTAAGGGCAAAATATTTAAAACAAGAAGCTGCTTTGAAGACGGCAAAACAAAAGGCATTTGAGGCAGATAGCCAAATCAAGGATAGAGAAAAAGAAATTCAACTCTCTGAGCTCAGGATAGGGGAGCTCAAGAGAAATGAAGAAAGGCTTTTAAAGGAAATAGAAGAGCTAAAGGTTCAACAAGATACAGTAGAGAAAGAGATTGAATGGCTGAATGGGCTTTTAAGCGAGATAAATGCTGCGGTGGAGAGTGAAGAAGCAAGGCTTTTAAATGAGGGAAATTCACTGAAAGATGTTGAAAGAAAAAGTCAAGAGTCAGAAGTCAGGAGTCAGGAGTTAAGAAAAAAGAAAGATGAAATAGGGAATAAAGTAGTCCAAATCAAAAATAATATTGCAGTGTACCTGAAAGATGAAGAAAGGTTGAATTTAATAACTGGCAAGGCTTTACGGGAAAAAGAGGAATTGGAAAAAAGGAGCCGTGAATCAGCGGTCAGAAGCCATGAGTTGAGAAGCAGAAAAGAGGAGATAGAAAACGGAAAAAGAAACGTAGAAAAAACACAGGAGTTGGCTTCTGAACAGCTTCAAGATTTAGAAGGCCGGCTTATACAAAAGGATAATGAATTGAAAACTCTTAAACAAGACTTCAGCCGTACATCTTCCAGGCTGCATACGCTCAAGGAGTTGGAAAAGAATCTGGAAGGCTTCAAGGACGGCGTAAGGGCCATCATGCTTAACAAAAAAGAGGATCATGCTGAGTATAAGCATATCCACGGTTTGGTAGCGGATGTTATTGAGACATCGGCCCAGTATGAAAAGGCTGTTGAGGCTGTTTTAGGCGAAAGGCTACAGTATGTGATTGTGGAGAGCCATCAGGAGGGTGTTGAGGCTGTTGAGTATCTGAAAACGCAGGCTAAAGGCCGCGGCAGTTTTGTGCCATTAAAAGATGCAAGGGTAAAAGAGCAGAGGGCAGAGGAATCAAATGCATATCCGAATACTCAGGAACTTATTAGTCAAGTCAAGGTAAGAGATGATTATCAGCCCATTGCACGATATCTTTTGGGGGATGTCCTTTTGGTGAATAACTTGAATGACGCCATTGCGTTATGGAAGTCAAATGGCCTTGATAAGACATTTGTTACGCTTGATGGCGAAATGGTTGACCCTCAGGGGGTTATAACAGGCGGTTATTCAAATGGTTCAGATGGAGGCATACTTCAGAAGAGAAGAGAGATAAAAGAACTTTCTCATACTGTTTCAGAATTAGAGACAAAAATTAGAGAAACAGAGGGAGAAACAACAAAGCTGCGGCAGGAAATAGAGGCAAACCGGAAGAATCTGGATGGGTTAAGAAAGGACAACCATTCAAAAGAGATAGAGCTCGTAAATCTTGAAGGTGAATTCAAGAGAGAAGAGGCGGAGATAGGACGTATACGACAAAGGCTTGAAATTCTGAATTTAGAAATAAATGATGTAAAGAAAGAGCAGGATAATATAGCAGTAAAAAAGAAGCTGCTTTTGGAAGACAGAGAATTGATGGAGTCAGAACTGAAAGAGGCTGAAATTGCTATCCAGATAGCCACAGATGAGGCTTCAAATCTGCACAGAAAAAAGGGTGAGATTTTAGAGATTGTTACAGACATAAAGGTTAAGCTCGCCTCTTCGAAAGAAAGGCTTGAAAGCATTAAGACACAGATGAAAGATAAGGAAGGATTTATCACAGGTATTGAAAACAGGATGATAGAAAAGCAAGCCACGATAGTTAAGGGGGGAGGGGAAATAGAAGAGGAGGAAAATAAAGTATCCAGATTGAAGACAGAGTTGGAAGATGCTTTAAAGGTGATGGAGGGTATCCGCAGAGAAGAGATTAGGCAGGAAGAGGTGCTCAATCAGACTGTCGCAGATAGCAATCAGTTTGAAGAGGCATTGAATGGCATTAAAAAAGAGATGTCACAACTTCAGGATGAAACTAATGCAATGAATCTTAGTTTGAAAGAGACAGAGTTAAACCTCGGGCATCTTATTGAAAAAATGGCAGAGAAGTATGATGTTGCCGTTGATAGTTATGTCTCTTCAGAAGATATAATGGCTCTGGAGAGAGAGGCAATAGCAACAAGAATGAATGAATTAAAAACACAGATAGGGGAGCTTGGTGAGGTGAGTCTTGGCGCAATAGAGGAGTATAAAGAGCTTGAAACACGGCATCAGTTCCTTCTTGACCAGCAGGCGGATTTGAACAGCTCTGTTGATACCCTGCACAAGGCGATCAATAGGATAAACAGGACAACAAGAGAACTTTTCAGGGAAACATTTGATGCGATTAACCTGAAATTTCAGGAAGTTTTTCCAAAGTTCTTTCAGGGGGGCAAGGCGGAGTTGCGGCTTGTTGACGAAGGGGACCTGCTTGAATCAGGAATTGAAATTATTGCTCAGCCTCCGGGTAAGAGACTCCAGAACATAAGCCTCCTTTCCGGTGGTGAAAAGGCGCTTACAGCCACATCTCTGATATTTTCAATATTCTTAATTAAACCCAGTCCTTTCTGTCTTTTGGACGAAGTAGACGCGCCGCTGGATGATGCCAATATAGACAGATTCAACGGTTTTCTCAAAGAGATGTCAAAGAAATCTCAGTTTATCTTGATAACTCATAACAAAAGGACCATGGAGATAGCGGATACGTTATTTGGGATTACCATGGAGGAAGCAGGTATATCCAAGACTGTCTCGGTGCAGTTGAACTGAAAATACCGTTGTCCGTGTCCGTGAACCGTGTCCGTGAAAACCTTGACAGACAGGGACAACGGTATTTTATTTCTGTTATTTGACATTTATTTGAAATTTGAACTTTGACATTTGATATTTTTATAACTATGCCCTTTAAAGCCATATTAAAAAATCTTGTTGAGAAAACGCCAGGTGCTACCGGCGCTATTCTGCTGGATTGGGAGGGCGAGGCAGTGGCGAATTTTGCCAAGTTTCCCGATATTGATCTGCCTGCCATAGGTGCGCACAAAGGTATCATCCTGAACCTTACACGGGATGCGTTAATTC